>Ga0233425_10009657_pt1 | contig 12102 bp, 10 predicted proteins | sample Watercolumn_Towu_2_FD_181712 | JGI IMG/M metagenome (GOLD analysis project Ga0233425, IMG submission 181712) | Freshwater microbial communities from Lake Towuti, South Sulawesi, Indonesia - Watercolumn_Towuti2014_140_MG | ecosystem: Environmental > Aquatic > Freshwater > Lake | place...
GCACGGACATGGAGATTCTCCGATGCTTACGTCACGAAGCGTGAACTTTAAAAGAACGCTTGAAAAGACTCGCCAACGAGAAACGGCCAATGCGTCGAATGGTTCCTGCGAAGGCTGACTTTTAAAAACAACTGCTGCGTTCTAGCGCTTCAGAATATGAAAAGAGTAGTCGCTAGGATTGGCCCGTGGCATGAGTCGCGTGAAGCTCATCGAAGCGTTGGGCAAATGTTCTCGAACTTCACCAATGTATGGACGATTGTCGACCTTGCGCGCGATTTGAAGCGCGCCGCGCCGTGACCTCGCGCGACACAATTTTTGCGCTTGGCACTGGCGCCGGACGCGCTGCGATCGCGGTCATCCGAATATCCGGTCCGGGAGCGGGCGTCGCGCTTGAGACGTTGGCCGGGAAGCTTCCCGAGCCCCGGCAGGCGAGTTTTGCGATTTTGCGCGACCCAGCGACCGGTGAAATGCTCGACCGTGGCGTCGCGCTTTTCTTTCCAGGGCCTGCCTCCTCGACGGGGGAGGACTACGCCGAGCTGCAGCTCCATGGCGGCCGCGCGGTCGTGGAGAGCACGCTTGCCGCTTTGCATCGGCTCTCTGGTCTGCGGCCTGCTGAACCCGGCGAATTCGCCCGGCGGGGGTTTGCCAATGGCAAGCTCGATCTGTCGCAGGCGGAGGCGCTAGCCGATCTCATCGACGCGCAGACAGAGGCGCAGCGCCGGCAGGCGCTTCGGATCGCGGGCGGAGCTTTGCGGCGCAAAGTTGAAGGCTGGCGGGGGGCTCTGGTCGATGCTTTGGCGCTTCTTGAAGCCGAACTCGACTTCAGCGACGAGGCGGACGTCGGCGGATTTTCACAGGCGCGGCTGGTTGAAATGCTTTCTCGCGTCGCCGAAGACATGCGGGCGGCGCTACAGCTCGCGCCGGCGTCCGAGCGCATGCGCGACGGCTTCACGGTCATCATACTGGGGCGGCCAAACGTAGGAAAATCAACGCTGATCAACGCTCTGACCCAGCGCGATCTCGCGATCGTTTCGGCGATTCCCGGCACGACCCGAGACATGATCGAGGCTCACCTCGATATTGGCGGACTTCCGGTCACGCTGATCGACACCGCGGGGCTACGCGAGGCGGCGGACGAGATTGAGCGTATCGGCGTCGATCGGACGCTGGCGCGCGTCGAGACCGCAGATCTGGCGCTGTGGCTATCGGATGCGGCGGAGCCGCCGCCGCCTGCGAGCGACGTCGAAATGATTCGCGTCGCCACCAAGATCGACCTGAGACCAGCGCCGGAAGACGCAATCGCGGTCTGCGCCTTGAGCGGCGAGGGGCTCGAGACTCTCGCCGCCGCGATCGAAGCGCGCGCCCGCGCCCGGCTGGGCGACGGCGCGGCGGCGCTGATCGTCAGGGACAGGCATCGCTTGGCCTTGGAGCAGGCAGTGGAGAGCATCGAAACGGTCATCGGCGGCGGCGGAGCGCTCGAACTTCATGCCGAAGAACTGCGCCGCGCGAGTCGGGCGCTCGGCCGGATTGTCGGCGACGTCGATGTGGAAGAGGTGCTCGACGCGGTTTTCTCGCGATTCTGTATTGGCAAATGATATGTTTCACGTGAAACAGACCCAAGCATGAAGAGTTTCGATGTCATTGTGATCGGCGGCGGGCACGCCGGCTGCGAGGCGGCGGCCGCGGCGGCGCGCCTTGGCGCGCGCACCGCGCTCGTCACGCAAAATCGCGCTCGAATCGGTGAAATGTCCTGTAACCCAGCGATCGGCGGGCTCGGAAAGGGCCAGCTGGTTCGGGAGATCGACGCGCTCGACGGCCTGATGGGGCGCGTCGCCGACGCCGCCGGCATCCAGTTCCGGGTTCTCAATCGATCCAAGGGCCCGGCTGTGCGCGGCCCACGCGCCCAAGCCGACCGCAAGCTCTATCGCGCGGCGATGCAGGCGGCGCTCGACGAGACCGAAAATCTGACGATCGTCGAAGCTTCCGTCGAAGACCTGCTGCTCGAAGGCGAAAGCGTTCGGGGCGTCGTGACGGCGGCGGGCGAAATTCGGGCCTGCGCCGTCGTCGTTTCGACCGGCACCTTCCTCGGCGGGGTGATCCATATCGGCGACGAACGCACGCCGGCCGGCCGTATGGGCGACGCGCCTTCGAACGCGTTGAGCCGACGATTGCGGGCGGCGGGCTTTGCGGTAGCGCGTCTCAAGACCGGCACGCCGCCGCGGCTCGACGGGGGCGCCATCCGCTGGGAAGCGCTCGAGGAACAATGGGGCGATCCGACGCCCGAGCCCTTCTCCTATCTGACGACGAAGATTGAAAACCGTCAGATCGCCTGCGGCGTCACCCGCACGACGCCGGCCGCGCACCGGATCATTCTCGACGATCTGCATCGCTCGCCCTTGCGCACGGGGGCGATTTCTGGCCCCGGACCGCGCTACTGCCCCTCGATCGAGGACAAGGTCACGCGCTTCGCCGATCGCGACGCGCATCAGATTTTTCTCGAACCCGAGGGGCTCGACGACGACACCGTCTATCCGAACGGCGTCTCGACCTCGCTTCCGCTGGCGACCCAGCAGGCCTTCATCAACGCGATTCCTGGGCTGGAAGAAGCGCGCATCCTGCGGCCCGGCTATGCGATCGAATATGATTATGTCGATCCGCGGGAGCTTTCCGCGACGCTCGAAACCAAGCGCATTCGCGGGCTTTTCTTCGCCGGGCAGATCAACGGCACGACCGGCTATGAGGAGGCCGCTGCGCAAGGGCTACTCGCGGGGATCAACGCGGCCCGCCACGCGGCGGGAAAGAGCGCAATCGTCCTCGATCGCGCCGAGGCCTATCTCGGCGTCATGATCGACGATCTCGTCACCCGCGGGGTCAGCGAGCCCTATCGCATGTTCACCTCGCGGGCGGAATATCGCCTGTCGCTGCGCGCCGATAACGCCGATGAGCGCCTGACGCCGCGCGGGCTCGAGATCGGTAGCGTCGGGGTGGGCCGCGCGTCGCATTACGCCGCCCGCGCCGCCAGTCTCGAGGCTGCGCGAAAGATGCTGCAGACGCGGGAACTGACATCGGCGGCGGCGCGCCGGCATGGGCTGCCGGTCAATCAGGACGGTTTGCGTCGCAGCGCCTATGCGCTGCTCTCCTTTCCGGACATTACGCTGGATCGGCTGGCGTCGATCTGGCCTGAGTTCAACGGGATCGCGCCTGAAACGGCGGAGCGGCTGGAGACAGAGGCGCGCTATGCCGTCTATCTCGATAGGCAGCAGGCCGATATTGACGCGTATCGACGTGACGAGCGCTTGGCGCTGCCCGAGGGCTTAGACTATGCGTCGATCGCCGGTCTTTCGGCGGAATTGCGTGGAAAGCTAAGTTTTCTGCGGCCGCGCACGATCAGCCAGGCGCAGCGCATCGACGGCATGACTCCTTCGGCGCTGACGCTGCTGGCGGCGCGGGCGCGCCGCGCGTGAGCAAGAGTTCGGGCCGGGAGGAGGCGCTAAAGCTCTTCCCGGAACTCAAGACAATCGAAGCTGAACTTGAAGTTTACGCGACACTGCTGCAGCGCTGGCAGGCGAAGATCAATCTCGTCTCCTCGGCGACGCTTGATGAAATTTGGCTGAGGCATTTTGCCGATTCGGCGCAGGTCCACACCGCGGCGCCTCACATCCAGCGATGGGCGGATATGGGGTCCGGGGCCGGCTTTCCAGGGCTGGTGATCGCTCTCCTCCTGAAGGGCGAGCCGAACGCTGTCGTTCACCTTATCGAGAGCGACCAGCGCAAGGCGAGCTTCCTGCGCGCTGTTTCACGTGAAACAACGGCGCCGACAATCATTCACCCCGAGCGCATTGAAAATGTGATGCCAAAGCTGGCCGGCCAAATCGACGGCGTTAGCGCCCGCGCCCTCGCGCCGCTGACGCGCCTGGTTGAGTTCGCCGAAAAGCCGCTGAAGGAGGGCGCTATTGGCGTTTTTTTAAAGGGGGAAGAGTGGCGAGACGAATTGACCGCCATTGAAGCGCTGGGTAGCTTTAGCTGCGAATCGACGGAAAGCCGCACCCGCAAGGGCGCGCATATCGTCGTCGTCAAGCGCAAGGCTTCCCCATCGTGACCGCTTCCTCTTCGCCGCGCATCCTTGTGCTGGCCAATCAAAAGGGCGGCGTGGGCAAGACGACCACCGCCATCAATCTCGGCACGGCGCTCGCCGCGGTCGGCGAGGAAGTGCTCGTCATCGACCTTGATCCGCAGGGCAATGCCTCGACAGGCCTCGGAATCGATCGTCAGCACCGGCCGATCTCGACCTATGATGTGCTGCTCGGCGAGTCGAGCCTCGCGGAAGCGATCGTCGCAACGGCGGTGCCGCGTCTCTCGATCGCGCCTTCGACTCTCGATCTTCTTGGGGTCGAGCTTGAAATCGCTAACGACAAGGATCGCGCCTTTAGGTTGAAGCGTGCGTTTGCGGAGTTGGCGGCCGATCACGATGAGGAGCACCGCTATAACTATATCCTGATCGACTGCCCGCCGTCACTTAACCTATTGACAATAAATGCGTTAGCCAGCAGCGACGCCGTCGTGGTGCCGCTGCAGTGCGAATTTTTCGCGCTGGAGGGCCTGTCGCAGCTTCTCTCGACTGTCGATCAGGTCAAACAGACGCTCAACCAAAAGTTGTCTATCCATGGCGTCGTTCTGACCATGTATGACCCACGCAACAATCTGGCGAATCAGGTCGCCGCCGATGTGCGCCGCTTCATGGGCGAGAAGGTCTATGACACCATGATCCCGCGAAACGTCAGGGTCTCCGAGGCGCCATCGCATGGCAAGCCGGTGCTGCTCTACGACCTCAAATGCTCCGGCAGTCAGGCCTATTTGAAACTCGCCTCGGAGGTGATCCAGCGCGAGAAGCGGCTGCGCGCGGCTTAGGAAAGAAAAAGGAGCTTCTTGCTAATGGCGGAGGAATCGCGGCGCCGGCTCGGCCGGGGATTGGCGGCGCTTCTCGGCGACGCCGCCGCAGACGTCGCCACGGTCGAGCGGCCAAGGGGTCCGCGAAAGGCGCCGATCGAGTTTTTGCGGCCGAACCCGCGCAATCCGCGCCTTTCCTTTCGCGAGGAAGATCTCGCCGAACTCACCGCCTCGATCCGTCAGAAGGGCGTCATTCAGCCGATCGTCGTTCGCGCCCTTGCTGGCGTCGCCGACGCTTATGAAATTATCGCCGGCGAGCGGCGCTGGCGCGCCGCGCAGATGGCAGGCCTCTCCGACGTTCCGGTCGTCATCCACGAAGCTGATGACAAGGAGGCGCTTGAACTCGCCATCATCGAGAATGTTCAGCGCGCGGATTTGAACGCCATCGAAGAGGCGAAGGGTTACGAACGGCTCGGCGAAGAGTTCGGCTATTCTCATGGCGAAATCGCCAAGATCATCGGCAAGAGCCGGCCACATATCGCCAACACGATTCGCCTGCTGAATTTGCCGGAAGAGGCGAAAAAGCTCGTAGCCGAAGGCGCGATTTCAGCCGGTCACGCCCGCGCCCTTCTTGCCGTCGCTGACCCGGCGGCGGTGGCGCGGCGCATTGTCGAAAAAGGAATGACGGTCCGCGACGTCGAACGGCTTGCTCAGGACGAAACCGAAAATGTTCGGCCAGCGAAACATTCTGCTCGTCCCGCCAAGGACGCCGATACGCGCGCCATCGAAAAAACGCTGAGCGACGCGCTCGGGATGCGCGTTGAACTTCGTCCTGACGGAGAAAAAGGCGAGCTGCGTATCCGCTATGGCTCGTTGGACCAGCTCGAGTCGATTTGCCGGCTGTTAAGCGGATAAAGTTTTGCGCCGCGCCCGCTGGGCGCCGGGCTAGGGCCTATTATGCAACGCTCAAGTGAATCAAAAACCCCCGGCTTGCGCCGGGGGTTTTTAGCGATCTGAAACCGGCCCATGGGCCGGTTTCTTTTAACTGTGTCTATCGTCAGAACAGCGGAGACAGGAGGCTGCCGCCGAAGCGATAGGTCAGGCCCGCCGAGACGACGATTGGATTGATCGGCAGAGACACCTTAACCGGTATAAAGATCGCTCCAACTGCGGGTGCCCCCGGCGCAAAAGCGATCACGGTGGAGTGAACCGTCGGGTGCATGCCGACATATTTGAAGTCGACGTTCACGCCCCAATGTTCGTTGAGCATGTAGTCGACGCCGGCCTGTCCGACCACGCCCCAGGAAGGAGTGACCGTGGCGTATTGGAACGTAGCGTTTACTGCGGGAATGCCCAAACCGGCAAGCGTGGAGCCAGGCGCCGTCGGGATGCTCCACACGTCATTATTGACGCGGACATTCCAGAAGGTCGTGAAGTTAACGCCGACGCCGAGGTAGGGCTGGACAGCGCCGAAATTGGTGAAGTGATATTGAGCCATTACAGATGGCGGGAACAGCCAGGCTCGGGCGAAGTCGCTAGCGATCGTGCCGGTGCCTTGGATGTGATGGGGCGTTACGCAGCAAATCGCTTCAATCGCCCAGTTCTTGGTGAGGTAATAGGCCGCGTCGATCATTGGGATGACTGACGAAGAGGTGTTCGTGCTCGCGCCAGCAATCACGCCGTTTGCGCCGGTTAGGCCCGTGACCCGGCCAATGGAGCCCAAAAGAGGGTGTCCGGCGCCCGAGTCGAAAACAGTGCCATGGCCGGCCAACGGCATGACGCCGGCAATCTTCAGGCGAACCTGGAATGGCTGATAGCTATCCACGAAAACCGCCGGCGGGGGCGGTCCCTTGATCGAGGGCAGAGCGCCGCCCGCGGTTGCAACCGCCGTAGACGCGAAGGGGTCGAAGTGCCAATTTATGCCCGCACGAATCGTATGAAAGCGGGTCGGCGAGTTATGCGTCGCGGCGAAGAGCGGAGTCGTGGCGCCAAATGCCCCTCCTAACCCCGGGACGCCGCCGTTGAGCGGCACGGAATACACGTTCGTCGCGCCAAGATCGACATAAAGATATTCGGCCTTGAGCGACCATGACGGGAACTGAGAGGGCGACCATTCAACGCCGCCGCCCGCCGCCCAGCCGGCTTTGGTGTTGTCGAAATAACCGTGACCGACGGAGCTTATTCTCTGAGTGAGGAAATTGTCAGCGAACCCGACGTTGTTGATGACTTGGCCATAGGCGAAGCCGCCAGTGCCGTAGACCATCAGATTAGGTATGGAGGGAAGAGTTAAGCCGATCCTGCCGCGCACCGTGCCGAACCAATCGACGTTCTTCGTCGAATTGATGCTCTGTATGTGGGTCCCGAAGGCGTCGATAAGGCCGATCGCAGTGTTGCTGTGGGACACCGCATCGGTGGCCTGGATGTCCGCCTCGACGCCAAGGACGAGCCACGGGTTGAACTGATAATTGTAACCGAGCTGTCCGCCGCCGGCGACGCCATGCAGATTCTGGTCGACGCTCCAGGCCGAGCCAAATGGCGCTATCGGGGATCCAAATGTTTGCCCGGCCGGCAGGAAGCCGGTGAGATAGGCGAGGCTGCCCGTTTCCCGAGAGCTGTCGCCGAAGGCATAACCGATGTTCACGCCGCCGTAGAGGCCGGTCCAGGTGAACACGGGCGGCGCCGGCGGCGGAGCTTTATAAACGGGCAGATCAGCGGCAAACGCGGCGCCGGCGCTCCCGACCATAAGAGCGGCCAATGTGCCGCGGACAAAATTCTTCATCGGAACCCCCGGATTAAATTCTGCGAAGACGGTCGACGACAAAGGCGCCGAAGTCACTGTCACGTTGCTCTAAAATTTTGGTAATGCAACCGCATCTGATGCAAAATTAGGCTGCGGGCTGCTCATTCTTGGCGGCTGTGTCTCTACGGCAACAATCCTTGCAATCCATGTGAGATAGCTGGCGCCGCTTTGCTGCAGTCGCTGCCATGGACGGGAGCGCAGGTTTGACTTTAGGCAGCCTCACGGCTTGCCGCGCCAGACGCTGCGCAGTAATCCTTTGGCCGCCGCAGCGCGGCAAAAAATGCGAACCACGCAGAGATTCCACCAATGCGAGGATAAGTGAGCGCGACTGAACCCGCCGTCACGCCGGAGCTCGCCGCCGCTCACGGCCTCAAGCCTGATGAATATGCACGCATCCTAAAGCTCATTGGCCGCACGCCGAGCTTCACCGAGCTCGGCATTTTCTCGGCCATGTGGAACGAGCATTGTTCTTATAAATCGTCGCGCATTCACTTGCGTAAGCTCCCGACCAAGGCGCCTTGGGTGATTCGCGGTCCGGGCGAAAACGCCGGCGTGATCGATATCGGCGACGGCGACGCCTGCGTCTTCAAAATGGAGAGCCACAACCACCCGTCCTTCATCGAGCCCTACCAGGGCGCGGCGACTGGCGTCGGCGGCATCCTTCGTGACGTCTTCACAATGGGCGCGCGGCCGATTGCATGCCTGAACCTTCTGCGCTTCGGCTGCCCGGCGCATCCCAAGACCAGGCGGCTTGTCGCGGGGGTCGTCGCCGGAATCGGCGGCTATGGCAATAGTTTCGGCGTGCCGACAGTCGGGGGTTCGACGGAATTCGACGCTTCCTATGACGGCAATATTCTCGTCAACGCGATGGCGGTCGGGCTGGCGCGCGCCGATTCGATTTTCTATTCGGCCGCAGCGGGCGTCGGAAATCCCATCGTCTATCTTGGCTCCAAAACCGGGCGCGACGGCATTCACGGCGCGACCATGGCGTCTGCGTCTTTTGAAGAAGACGCTGAGGAAAAACGCCCGACGGTGCAGGTCGGCGATCCTTTTTCGGAAAAGCTGCTGCTGGAGGCTTGCCTCGAGCTCATGGGCTCAGGCGCCGTCATCGCCATTCAGGATATGGGCGCGGCCGGGCTCACCTCTTCTGCGGTGGAGATGGGCGCCAAGGGCAATCTCGGCATAGAGCTCGACCTCGACGCCGTCCCCTGCCGCGAAGAGGGCATGAGCGCCTATGAGATGATGCTCTCCGAAAGCCAGGAGCGCATGCTCATGGTTCTTAAGCCGGAACTCGAAGAGCAGGCCGAGGCGATCTTCCGGAAGTGGGGGCTCGATTTCGCGATCGTCGGCAAAACAACCGACACGCTTCGCTTCGTCGTCAAGCACAGGGGCGAGGTCAAAGCCGATCTGCCGATCAAGGAATTGGGCGACGAAGCTCCACTTTATGATAGGCCTTGGACGCAAACGCCCAAGCAGACGGCGTCCGACCCAGCCTCGATCAAAGCGCCGCTGTCGAATCGCGAGGCGCTGCTCAAACTCCTGGCGACGCCCAATCTCTGCTCCAAACGCTGGGTCTGGGAGCAATATGATCACCTCATTCTCGGCAACAGCGTGCGCCCCCCCGGCGGCGACGCGGCGGTTGTCAGAATAAAGGACGGGCCGAAAGGCCTGGCGCTCACCACCGACGTCACCGCGCGCTATTGCGCCGCCGATCCTTACGAGGGCGGCAAGCAGGCGGTCGCCGAGAGCTGGCGCAACATCACCGTGCGGGGGGCGACGCCGCTGGCACTGACCGACAATCTGAATTTCGGCAATCCCGAACGGCCCGAATATATGGGCCAGTTCGTCGGCTGCCTGCAGGGCATCGGCGAGGCGGCGCGCGCCCTCGATTTCCCCATCGTTTCAGGCAATGTGTCGCTCTACAACGAGACGCAGGGCGCCGGCATTCTGCCGACTCCAGCGATCGGCGGCGTTGGCGTCATCGCCGACGTGTCCAAAGCGGCGCAAACAGGCTTCGCGCGAGAGGGCGACACGATCCTGCTCATCGGCGAGACAAAGGGCTGGCTCGGCCAGTCAGCCTATGCGCATGATCTTTGCGGACGCGCCGAGGACGCGCCGCCGCCCGTCGATCTCGCCGCCGAGCGCAGGAACGGCGATTTCGTTCGGCGATTGATCCTTTCCGGGCGCGTCAGCGCGGCGCATGATATTTCGGACGGCGGTCTCGCCGTCGCGCTGGCCGAAATGGCGCTTCTGGGAGACATGGGAGCCAAAATCACAGACCTCCCTGACGGCCCCCGCCACGCCATGCTTTTTGGCGAGGATCAGGCCCGTTATCTCGTCACTGTCGCGCAGGGCGAGGCCGCCGCCGCCATCGTCCGAGAGGCCGCCGCCTCGGGCGTGCGCGTCCAGGCGATCGGGCGCGTCGGAGGCGACGCCTTGATCCTTCCTGGAGAGGCGCCGATATTGCTCACCGAGCTGCGCGAGGGGCACGAGAGCCCTCTGCCGGCCTTCATGGGCGGCGACGATAATGCGTTTTCGGGCGCTTTCCCGACAGAGGTGTCATAAAATGCCCATGCCAGCCGTTGAAATCGAGCGTCTTATCAAGGCCGCCATTCCCGACGCGCAGGTGGAGCTCACCGCGCTGGTCAATGATGACGATCATTGGGCGGCGACTGTTGTCTCCGAGCGCTTTCGCGGCCTCACCCGCGTCAAGCAGCACCAGATGGTCAACGCCGCTTTCGGCGATCGTCTCGGCGGCGAGCTGCATGCGTTGCAGCTGACGACGCGCGCGCCCTAGTTTTTTCCTCAACCGGCGCTTTGAACGCCGCAACAAAGGCAAACGAAAATGTCCGACGACGCCAACGCCCGCATCAAGAGTGAAATTGAATCATCCGACGTCGTGCTCTTCATGAAGGGCACGCCGCAGGCGCCGCAATGCGGCTTCTCCATGCAGGTGGTGCAAATCCTCAATCACCTCGGCGTGCCTTACAAGGCGATCAACGTGCTCGCCGACGGCGCCATACGCGAAGGCATCAAAGCCTATTCCAACTGGCCGACGATCCCGCAGCTTTACGTGAAGAATGAATTCATCGGCGGCTGCGACATCACGAAGGAAATGTTCCAGAGCGGCGAGCTTGTCGCTTTGTTGGACAAGGAAGGCGTGCCCCATGCGCAGATCGGAAAGGCTTAAGCCTTTCCGTCGACAGGTTACACGATTGCTGCGCGTCGCTTCTGATGAGCGACGCGCATTTTTTATGGATTTGATCGTTCTGCAAGCGCATATGCAGCGTCGAGGAACATTCCCGAGCGCGCTTCAGAAGGTTGCACCATGGCCCCGCCCATCGCTCTGACACAAGGCGACCCTTCAGGGATTGGGCCGGAACTCGCGCTCATGGCCTATGTCGCGCATCACTCATGCGATCTGCCGCCCTTCTTCCTGCTCAGCGATCCCGCGTTTATCGCACGCACTGCGGCCAATCTCGCGCTCGAGATTCAGATAGAGACTACGACGGCGGCGCACGCGGGCGACATATTCTCCCGCGCGCTGCCTGTCGTGGATACGGGGCGACACATCGTCAGCGGGGTCATCGGCAGTCCTGATCCTGCCGACGCCCCTTCAACGCTGAGCTCGATCGAGCGAGCGGTCGAATGCGTCGCCAAGGGCGAAGCGCGCGCCGTCGTCACTAATCCGATCGCAAAATCGATTCTGTATAAGGCCGGCTTCAAGCATCCTGGACACACTGAATTTTTGGCCGAGCTCGCGCATCGCCATTATGGCGGCGACTATCGCGCGGTGATGATGTTGTGGTCGCAAGAACTCGCGGTCGTTCCGCTTACCATTCACATTCCGCTCGGTGATGTCGCCAAACAACTGACGCGCGAATTAATCATTGAGACAGGCGAGATCGTCGCGCATGATCTCGCCGCACGCTTTCACATTGCCAAGCCGCGCCTCGCCTTCGCAGGACTCAATCCTCATGCGGGCGAAGACGGCGCCATCGGTCGTGAGGAGATCGACGTCATCGCGCCGGCGATCATGGAATTACGGGCGCGTGGCGTCATTGCGTCTGGACCTTTTCCCGCCGATACGATGTTCCACAAAGCCGCTCGCGCAAAATACGACGTGGCGCTATGTCCGACGCATGATCAGGCGCTGATCCCGATCAAGACGCTCGCTTTCGAGCGCGGGGTCAATGTCACGCTCGGTCTTCCCTTCGTGCGCACGTCGCCTGACCATGGCACAGCGTTTGATATCGCCGGCAAAGGCGTCGCCGATCCGACGAGTCTTATCGAAGCGATCAAACTTGCAGGACGCATGACGTAAGTGAGCGACTCGCTGCCGCCTCTGCGAGACGTCGTCGCCCGCTACGGACTCGACGCAAAGAAATCGCTCGGACAGAATTTTCTGTTCGATC
>Ga0233425_10009658_pt1 | contig 12102 bp, 8 predicted proteins | sample Watercolumn_Towu_2_FD_181712 | JGI IMG/M metagenome (GOLD analysis project Ga0233425, IMG submission 181712) | Freshwater microbial communities from Lake Towuti, South Sulawesi, Indonesia - Watercolumn_Towuti2014_140_MG | ecosystem: Environmental > Aquatic > Freshwater > Lake | place: Indonesia...
GCACGTGCAACAGCAGGACTCCGGCCGCGGCATGGAGGACGAACCGCCATCGGGCAAGCTGGCGCTCCATCACGTCCAGGACCAGGTGGATGTGGAGGCCGACGGCTGCTCCAACGAGCGCGCCGAATGCGAGCTGCACGGCCAGCGCCTTCAGCTGGGCCATGACGATGCTGTCGTGGAACAGGACCGCCATGCGGTCTTCCACGTCCGCGTTGCGCTCGCCCATGTACTCCGCGCCGCGGTAGCGCAGAGCTGCGTACACGAACAGCAGCAGGTGCACGGAAAGGCCCGTGAGCGCACCGGTCCATGTGGCACGGCCGCCGCGGGCTCTGGACGTCGTCCTGGACACTACCGGGTCTCCTCCTCGTCAGACAGCGCCCGAACGTCACTGTCCGCAAGGTACCCGGTCTTGCCTTCGCCGACAAGCACCTTGTGGAATCCGGCCTCGTTGTGCAGCAGCACGCGTACCTCGAGACCCTCCGGAACCGGGGTCGACGGCGCATCGGGAGAGGGTGCGTCGCGCAGCTGGGCCTCCGGACTCACCACCACCGCGTACCGGTACTCCCGCGCAACGGCAGCGCCTCCGAAGTAGAGCACCGCTGCGACCAGCGCGGGAGCAAGCAGCGAGAAGAACAGGGTCCGGGCCAACGAGTGCCAGCCGCGCTGAGAGCGAGAGAAGGTCCATGCGGACAGAGCGGCGAAGAGAAACAGCCAGAGGACCACGAACAGGGGGCCGGACACCGCGGTGGGCAGGAGCGTGAACAGCGCGTGCCATGCACCCCGCCCCTCGTCGTAGCGCAGGACCCCCTTTTCGAGCTGCTTGCGGTACTTCTCCTGCAGGGCCCTTCTGGTCGAAGCGAGGTTGGCTTCCCCGCGGGCCGCGACGTCTCCGGAGCCCAGCATGGTTGCGCGCTTGAAGTAGTAGGCGGCCAGACCCAGCTTGCCGCGGAAGTAGGCGCAGTTCCCGAGGTTGAGCAGCAGCACCGGTGCGTTGCCGCCCACCGCGGCCAGCGCGTCGCGATACGCGTCCTCGGCTCCCGCGTAGTCCCCGGCAAAGAACGCCTTGTTGCCCTGCTGGTAGAGCTCCTGCGGGGTCGCGGCCTGCGCCGCGGCCGGGGCGGCGACGAGGCAGGTCAGCGCAGTCAGCAGGAGGCGCAGGCGGGTCATGACCGTTTCCCTCCCCGCGGCTTGAAGCGGTCGAGCCCTGCCAGCATGTCGCCGGTGCGCTCCAGCGCTTCTGTCATGTCCTGGGCCTGGAGGCGGCTGGGGGAGAAGCGGCCGAACTCCGCGGATTCCAGCTCGGTCCGGACGGCCTGTGCGAGCCCCTCCGGAACGCCCAGCGCCAGCAGCCGGGCCACGACGACGTCGTGCGTGGCAGAGCCAACCGAGATGCCGAACCGCCCTTCGAGGTAGAGAGACAACGCCTTGAGGATCGCGGCATAGAAGCGGTCGGTTTGCCCCTGCGCCGCGTGGGTGCGCGCTTCGGTCAGCTCCCTGCGGGCCTGTGCGACGGCCAGCTTCTCGCGGCGCCGGTCCGTGTCACGGCCGGCAGCGCGCACGACACCGCGGCCGGCTGCCGCAAGCAGGTACAGGAGGGGCAGCAGGGCGCCGAACCCCGCGGTCCACCAGAGCGGCGGAAACTCGGTGCGCTCCTCCGCAGGCCGCAGCGACCCGTCCGCGATGATGCCCTGCAGCTCGCTTCCCGGTGCGACTGCTGGAGCGTCAGGGCTTCCCTCCACGTTGGTGGCGACCACCTCCGGTATCTTCGCGGTCGCTTCCTGGTACCTGCCCGAGGCCGGGTCGAGGAATGCGAGCCTGAGCGACCCGAGGTCATGGGTCCCGGGCCTCTTCACGCGAAACGGAATCTGCACCGACACCTTGCCCTGTATCCCCTGCTCGTTCCGGACGACCGCGGACCGGTCCACGTGCGCGTCGCGCTGCTCGATCGCGTCCGAGTCGGGAATGCGCGGGACTTGCACGGACAGCAGGTTGCCCGTGCCCGTAATCTCGTACTTCAGCATGACCCAGCTTCCCGCTACCTGCGGAGGAGGAACCTCGACGGGCGACAGCTCGAAGCGGCCCACGTTCGCGTCGTCGAACCCCGCAGGCCGCGGCAGCGGCGCAGCCTTCACCGGGAGCACCACGGGTGGGCTCCACACCTCGATGGTATCCTGGCGGGGCACCCGGCCCCAGAACGGGTCGAAGGCGTACACCACGGCCGGGATGGTGGCCTTGGCCTGCGCGATGGTGCCGTTGCCGGACTGCATGGGAACGAGCACGTAGCGGGCCAGCAGCGCGGTGCGGTACGTCTTGCCCTTGATGCGCACCTCGGCCTGCTGCGGCTGGCTCTCCACCTCCTCCTTGCGAAAGCCCGTCATGTCCGGAAGCTGCATGCGGCCTCCGCTGACCGAAAGCTCCTGCACCGGGAGGTCGCCTTGCGGGTTGATGTACAGCAGGAAGTCCACCAGGACCGGCTCGTTGAGGTACGCATCCTGCCGGTCCATGTGCGGCAGGATGAACAGGTCGTAGTCCGCGAGCTTCTCCAGCCCCCGGGCATCGGCAGCAGACACGGAAGGCACCGTGCCGTCCAGGACCTTGCCGCTTCCGCTGCTTCCGCTGCGGGGCTGCGCCTGGGCCTGCGGCTGCACCCGCGGGCCGCGCATGCCGGGCCGCTGCGGCCGTCCGCGCGACTTGGGTGTGGCGCTCGCACTGGCTTCCACTGCGATGGGCTCGGACGACGCCACGGTCTGCCCCGTGCCGCGATGGACCAGAGAGAATGCGGGGATCGTGAGCTTCCCTTCGCTTCGCGGCAGGTACAGATACCCGTAGTTGCACGACTTGGAAGTGGTGCACTGCGTGCCGATGCACTGGATGGACGTGCCGCAGGTGCTGACGTTCTGATGCACCTCGAAGTCCGAGGAGTCGCCCACGACGAGCTCCACCCCGTCCTCCGCCTCGAACTGCACCGTGACCTGGAAGCCGTCCGACGGCCGGGCCGAGGGAGCGTCCACCGAGACGTCCAGGGAGGCCGCACGCGCAGTCCCGGCCACCAGCGCCAGGGGCGCTGCCAGGATCATCCACGCTGCGGTCATCCTCCTCTTCATCCTTCCACCTTCGGAACCGGCGCTGCACCATAGCAGAAGCCGGACGACTTGACCACGGTCAATGCGGGTCGGCCAGGCCCTCCCGGCCGCCGGGCCCCTACCAGATCTTGCCGCCCGGAGACTGGAGGTGCGGCGCGTTCTGGAGCGCCTTTTGCGCCTCGATGTTGGGCTGCTTCTGCTGGTCCAGCTCCTTCATCATCTGCTCGATGGGCTTCTGCTGCTTCTGCTCCTCCTTCTTGTCCTGGTCCTTCTTGTCCTGGTCCTTCTTGTCCTGGTCCTTGTTCCCGTCCCCGGGCTTCGGCGGCTGAACTGTGAGCTGGTAGAAGTTGGTCACGTCGTCTGCCCCGGTCACCCGGAGCGTGAACGTGGTGTCTTCGGACGCGGACAGCATCACCCCCTCGCCCTGCTGGTCCGGGCCGCTCTTGTCGCTCTCGACCGCGGGCGCGGCATCGTCCCCCTTGTAGACCTGCAGCTTGAGATCGCCCTTGGCGTGCTCGAAAGCTATCTGCACCTGTTGCTGTTCGCCCTTCTTGAGCGAGAGCTTGAAGTAGTCGTCGTCGCCCGGGCAGCGGCGCAGGAGCTTCTCGATCTTGCTGGGCGGCGCGACGAGCGGCCCGCCAGCGCCCGGTGCTCCTGCTGCGCCCGGTGCGCCGGGAGCGCCTGCCACCGGTGCTCCGGGGCCCCCTGCCGCGGGCGGGGTGAGGTCTGCGGCCGCGTCCCGCGTGTCGTTCTCCTCCATCTCGTCGTCACCCTCGGGGCACGGCGGCCGGACCATCGCGACGACCTGGGCCGCGGCTTCGGCTTCCGGGGTGTCGCCGTACACGTGGAGGAAGAGCTTCACGTCCGCTTGCACGTCGAGGACCGATCCGAACAGCGCCTTCTGCTCGTCGCCCCCGCCTTCTCCCGCGCTCCCGGAAGCGCCTGCGGACGCGTCGTGCCCCTGCGCTACCACGGTACCGGCCTCGTCCACGATGTCGAACTGGAGCGCACCGGCCACGGGCTTGTACGCGACCTGCACGAGCAGGCTTTCGTGCTCCTTGAGCGCGACCCACAGCCAGTCGTTGTCCGCGGGGCAGATGCGGATGGCCGCGGGCCCCGGTCCCTGCCGCGCCTGTCCCTGCTGGGCCTGGACCTGCGCCTGCTCGGGCCGGACCGCCTCGATCTCGCGCGCCTGGGCCTGCTGGTCGTTGACCTCGAACGGGTCCTGGAGGCGCTTGCAGTCCGGGAGGACCTCCACCGACAGCGAGTAGGGGTGCTCCTCCTGGTCCCTCTCGAATGCGCGGATGCGGTAGGTGCCCTTGTCTTTCGCGGTGAGGAAGACCTTGCGCTCCGACGCGGGCTGGCCTACGGCCTTTGACCCGGGGTCGGGCGCGGGCGGGTCGGATGCCACGGTCTTGCCCGCGGGGTCCTGCACCTCGGTCCACGGAGCGCCGGCAGGGGCCTCGCCACGGGCTTTGACCGTGACGCTGATCCGGTCTCCCGGCTCGGCTTCCACGGCAAAGAAGTCGGTGTTGCCCGGGCAGACGATGAGGTCCTTGCCCGCGGCGTCCGCCACCTTGGCGGCCTTGTCCGCGGTGTCGTTCGGCTCCAGCGCTTCCTCCCGCTTCTTGCACGGCGGGTAGAGGTGGAGGAGGGTCAGCTCGAGGTTCTTGCGGGCCTCGGTGTTGGTCGGGTCCAGCTCCACGGCCTTCTCCAGGGCTGCCAGCGCCTGCGTGAGTGCTTCCTTGCGCCCTGCGTCGTCCGTGGTTGCCAGGCCGCGCTGGAGACGAGCCAGCCCGAGATTGGCAAGGACCTTGGGGCGCAGCGCGGGGGATGCGCCTTCCAGCGCGCGGGAGAACGCGGTTTCCGCTTCCGTGTAGTTCTTGAGCGCAAGCTCGGTGGTGCCGAGGTCGAAGTGCAGCTCGCTGCTCTCGGGGATCTCCTCCCTGGCCTGCTCGTACGCGGTCTTGGCCTTGTCGAACTCCTGGCTCTCGTACCTGGAGTTCCCGGTCTCGACCGTGGAGTTGGACGTGGTGAACGGGTCGCACGAGGAAAGTCCTGCGGGCAGCACGGCCAGCAGCAGCCCCGCTGCCGCGGCCGCGGGCATGCGGCGCTTCCGGGCCCTCTCGGAGAGGAACAGCTCCGCCAGAAGCAGGAGGAACGCGGGCAGCAGCACGAACTGGAACCGATTCTGGCGCAGCTCCTCGACCCGGGATGCGTACTCCTGCTTCTCGAGCTGCTCGATCTCGTGGTAGACCTCCCGGGCGATGGGCTGTCCGGTGTAGGGGAAGTACTTGCCGCCGGTCGTGTCTGCGAGGTCCTTGAGGAGCTCCTGGTTGAGCCTGGACACGACCAGGTCTCCGGAGTCGGGGTCTGTGAGCTTGTCTCCGGTTTCCTTGCCCGAGTCATCCACGCCCGGCACGAGGTCGCCGACCGCGGACCCCACGCCCACGGTGTAGATGCGGATGCCCTGCTCCGCGGCCTTGCGTGCGGCTTCCAGGGGCTGGCTTCCGTGGTCCTCGCCGTCCGTGATGAGGAGCACGGCCTTGTACCGGCTTCCTGAAAACGGCTTGATCTCGATGGTGTCCTGCCCGCGGCCGGCGGGGTTCCCCGCATCGGTCTTCTCCTGCCCCGTGAGCGCGGCCAGCGCGACGTTGAGCGCCCTGCCCACCGCGGTGCCTGGCACGGGCACGTCGGAGGGGGACAGGTCTCTGAGGAACAGGCGCACCGCCTCGAAGTCCGACGTGAGCGGCGTCTGGATGTAGGCCATGCCGGCAAAGGGGATGAGCGCGACGCGGCCGCCTTCCATGCGGTCCAGCAGCTCGCCGATCTCCATGCGCGAGCCGGTGAGGCGGTCGGGTGCGACGTCGGGAGTCAGCATGCTGTTGGAGATGTCCAGCGCGACGGCAAGGTCGATTCCCTTGCCCGTGAGCGCTTCCTGCTCCATGCCGTACTGGGGCTTGAGGAGCCCCACGCCCAGCAGCATCAGCCCGCACACCTGCAGCACGCGCCTGGCGGCCCTGCGTGCGGGGCTCACGCGGGCCAGGGGGCCCACCAGCCGCTCCTCGCCCAGGGAGCGTGCGGTCTTGTCCCGCCAGCGTGAGAGCCAGAAGAAACCGGCCAGCATGAGCACGAGAGCCACGGGCAGCCAGTACCAGTGCTGGCCATAGGCGAACAGCAGCTCCTGGCCGTTCATGGGTACCTCCGCAGGAACGTGACGGCAAGGAGAAGCTCGAGGAGCAACAGGCCTGCGGCCAGCAGCGCCGGGGCCATGTACAGGTCGGTGTAGCGGGCATACCGCTGCTCCTGGTGCTCGGTCTTCTCCAGCCCTTCGAACGCCTTGAGGAACTCCGCGTCGTCGTAGCTCACGTGGAACACGCCCTGGGCGGCCTCGGCGATGTCCTTGACCTTGGCCTCGTCGATCCCCTCCTGGATGGGCTCGTAGTCCAGGAAGCCGTTGCTCCGGGCCAGCACCACGTCACCCGAGAACGCTCTTCCCATGACGGGCATCTTGGTCTGCCTGCTGCTGCCCAGCAGGAACGTGTAGAGCCGGATGCGCGAGGCGTCGGGCTGGTCGCCGATGTACCTTGCAACGTCCATGGGCTCGAGCTTTCCGGAATTGTTGTTGCCGTCGGTGACCAGCACGATGACCTTGGTCTTGCCGTCGGACTGCTCGAGTCGCTTGTACGCCTTGGAGAGTGCGTCGCCGATCGCGGTGGACTGGCCGTTGATGGTGCAGTTGTTCATGCACCCGTCCCGGCCGTCCCTGCGCTCGCGGCTGTCGAGGGCAAGCCCGTCGAGCTGCTTCAGGACCGTCGCGTAGTCCAGGGTGAGGGGGAACTTGAGATAGGCCTCGGAAGCAAACACCACCAGCCCGATGCGGTCCCCCTTCCGGTTCGCGACGAACTGCTTGAGCGCGGTCTTCGCCACCTCGAAGCGGTTGGACGGCTCCAGGCCCTTGCCCTGGTACACGGCGATCTCGTCGGACCCCATGTCCACCGCGTTCATGGAAGCGGACATGTCGAGGCAAAGGACGATGTCCATCCCCGAGCCCGTCAGGGTCTGCCAGTCCTCGGACTGCGGCCGCGCCAGCGCCACCACCAGCGCGGCCAGGGCCAGCACCCGCAGCAGGCCGGGCAGGAACGCGAGCCGCGAGCGCAGCCCCTGCGGCGCCGCGGTCAACGCGGTGAAGTTCCCGAACAGCAGGGTCGGACGGGATACGCTCCCGCGGCGCTTCCAGTACCAGCGCAGGATGAAGAACCCCGCGGGGAACAGGGCGAACAGCAGCAGGAACTCCGGAGATGCCAGTCTCATGGGTTCCCCCCTCCTCCCGCCACGGTCCCGGGGCCCGCGGAAGCCCGCGCTTCCGGCCCACGAGCGGAAGCCGGCGCTTCGGGCACGGGCGGAGGCAGGGTCGCTTCCACGAACTGGCGCACGCGGTCCAGGTCCTCGCGGCAGCGGGACTGGGTGGGGATCATCTTCGCGAACTTCACGAGGTCGAACTCCTGGAGCTGGAAGCTGACCCCCTCGAACAGGAAGTTCTCGAGCCGGGCGCGGCGCAGCCGCTCGACCAGCTCCGTGGTCGTCATGTCCAGGGAGTCGAAGCCGAACCTGCCGCCGAGGTACTCCCGGAGGATCTCGGACAGGGCCGTGTAGTAGGCGGCGAACTCGCCGGCCAGGTCCAGCCGCTTCTCGTCCAGCGCCTTGAGCTTCTCCAGCGCGACCTCGTGTGCGGGCCGGGCAGGCGCGGCCGGCTTCTCCCGCTTGCGCTTGCGGTTGAGGACCAGCAGCGTCACGGTGACCGCCACGGCCACCACGCCGAGGATCGCAAGGGTCCAGATCATGAGCCAGTTGCGCTCCAGCACCGGCACCGGTCCCACCGCGGCCGCGGGCGCAGGCTCGTTCTCGTCCGGGAACAACGACCCGGTGTTGAGCACGACGCGCCCCACCGTGGCCTGCGCAGTCTGACCTCCCGGGCCCGACAGCAGGAACGTCTTGTCCTCGATCTTGAGACGCCCGAGCCGCATCACGAGCAGCGGGATGGCCAGGTCGAACTCCTCGCCTCCGGCCACGGGCGTCCGCTTGAGCGAAATCCCCTCCTTCACCACCTTGAACCCGGGCGGGAAGTCGTACGACTCGGGCAGCTTCAGCTCCCACCCTGCGGGAAGCGTGGTGCGGACGTGGTAGACCACGGTGGAGCCCAGGGTCGGGCTCTCCCCCTCCATCTCCACCGCGGCTTCCACCGGAGCAGGCGCGGGCGTGGACTCCGCCTTCTCCTCCGCGGCTCCCTGCGCCGGGGCTGGCGCTGGCGTGGATACCGCCTTCTCCACCGCGGCTTCCACCGGAGCAGGTGCGGGCGTGGACACCGCCTTCTCCTCCGCTGCCAGGGGGCGTGCCGCCAGAGCCCCTGCAACGATCACCAGCATTGCCAATGCCGTGCGCGTACCCATGGCTAGTGCTTCCTCTTGGCCTTGCGCAGGTAGAGCCGGTTCACCGGCGGGACCCAGTCCCTGTCGGTCCAGACGTGCTCGTAGTGGATGGACAGCTTCTTGAAGAGCGTCTCGACGCGGGCGCGGCCCGCGGAGGCCTGCCTGCCGTAGCGCTCGCGCACGCTCCTGGATGACAGGTCGACCAGTCGTGCGGCTCCGGTCTCGAGGTCTTCCAGCTCGACGAGACCTGCGGCAGGCATGTTCTCCCCGCGTGCCTTGGGGTCATCGAGGGGGTCCATGGCGAAGAATGCGGTCAGGTCGTGCCGCTGCCGCGCCAGCGACAGGGCGCGCTCCACGTCCGGGAGGCGTTTGTCCGGCACGAAGAAGTCGGAGATCAGCACCGCGTTGACGGTCTTCTTGGTGACGCTCATGAGGTACCGGACCGCGGCGGAGAGCCCCTCGCCCGCGTCCCCGCTTCCGCCTTTGGGCTCGAACTCGAGGATGTCGCGGATGACGCGCAGCACGTGGGTGACGCCCTTCTTGGGCGGCACGAAGTGTGCGACGCGGTCGGTATGGATGATGAGGCCGACGCGGTCGTTGTTCTTGATCGCGGCGAATGCGTGTGCGGCCGCGACCTGGGCGATGAGCTCCTTGCGCTCCATGCCCCGGGAGCCGAACGCCGCGGACCGGGACATGTCGAGGACGAGGAAGAAGGTCAGCTCGCGCTCTTCCACGAAGAGCTTGACGAACAGGTCCCTGGAGCGGGCGGACACGTTCCAGTCGATGACGCGGATGTCGTCGCCGTCCTGGTAGGGGCGGACCTCCTCGAAGCTCATGCCGCGGCCTTTGAACACGCTGCGGTACGCGCCCGCCATGTGCTCGTTGGCCAGCCGGTTGGCCTTGACCTTGATGGGTCTCAGCTTCTCGAGGAGCTTGGAGGTCTCCATGCTACGGCACCTCGACCTCGTCGAAGACCTGGCGGATGATGTCCTCGGAGGAGAGGCCCTCCGCCTCGGCCTCGTAGGTGGGCACGACGCGGTGGCGCAGGACGTCCATCGCGATGGCCTTGATGTCCTCGGGGATGACGTACCCGCGGTGCCTGAGGAATGCGTGGGCCCGGGCCGCGGTCACCAGGTAGATGGAGGCGCGGGGGGAAGCTCCCCACTGGATGAGGGGCTCGAGCTTAGCCAGGCCGTAGTCCTTGGGCTTGCGGGTCGCGAACACGAGGTTGACGATGTACTGCTTGATCTTCTCGTCCACGTACACCTGGTTCACGATGCTGCCCGCCTTGAGGATCTGCTCCGGCGTCACCACGGGGCCGACCTCCGCGACCGTGTCCGAGGCCATGCGGTCCATGATCTGCCGCTCCTCTTCGGGCGTGGGGTAGCCGACCTTGACCTTGAGCATGAAGCGGTCCACCTGCGCCTCGGGAAGCGGGTAGGTTCCTTCCTGCTCGATGGGGTTCTGGGTCGCGAGCACCAGGAAGAGCGGGTCCATCTTGTACGTCGTGTCCGAGATGGTGACCTGGCGCTCCTGCATGGCTTCCAGCAGCGCGCTCTGGACCTTTGCGGGTGCGCGGTTGACCTCGTCGGCCAGCACGATGTTGGCGAAGATGGGCCCCTTGCGCGCGGTGAACTCGCCGGTCTTCTGGTTGTAGACCATGGTGCCGATGATGTCCGCGGGCAGCAGGTCCGGGGTGAACTGGAGGCGGTGGAACCGGGCGTCGATGGCCTGCGCCATGGACTTCACGGTCAGGGTCTTGGCCAGGCCCGGGACGCCTTCCAGCAGGATGTGCCCGCGGGTGAGCATGCCGATGAGGATCCGCTCCAGCATCTCCTTCTGCCCCACGACCACCTTGCGCACCTCGTCCAGCAGCCTGTCCAGGAACTGGCTCTCCTGCCGGACCAACTCGTTCATGAATCGGATGTCGTTGTCCATCGCCGCTCCTTCCAGTCAAACAGCCGCCTTCAAAACCCTTCTGTGGTCACGATAATTCCCGCGTCAGACGATCTCTGCGACCCCCTCGATGGACTTGAGCGCCTTGCGCAGCCGCTCCTTGAGCTGGCTCTCCATCTGCCGGACCCGCTCCCGTGACACATGGAACCGAGTGCCGATCTCCTGGAGGGTTTCCGGCTCGTCGGTGAGCAGGCGCTTCTGGAGGATGTACAGCTCCTTCTCCCCGAGGGTCGCAACGAACTCCTTGAGCCGGTCCGCGACGAGGCTCATGATTTCTTCCTTCTCCAGCCTCTCGTCCTGCCGTGCGTCGGGAGAGGGGAGCGTCTCCACGTAGGTGGCCTTGCTCTCCGAGTCGATGGTCGCGTCCAGCGAGAAGTCCCGTGCGGCCTGCGTCAGCTCCTCTTCGGCCCGGTGCCTGCGCATCTCTGCGGGGACGAGCACGGTGGTTCCCGCGGCGTCCGGCACGTCCTCTTCCAGGGTCTCGGTCACGACCTGCTGCTCCATCTCGCTCTTGTCCGACTGCTGGCGGAAGAAGAGCTGGCGCTGCATGGCGCTGGTGCCGAGCTTGACCATGCTCCAGGAGCGGATGATGTAGTTCTGCATATAGGCCTTGATCCACCACACCGCGTACGAGATGAGGCGGTAGCCGCGGTCGGGGTTGAACTTCTCGACCGCGCGCATGAGCCCGATGTTGCCCTCCTGGATGAGGTCGATGACCTTGACGTCGTAGTGGCGGTACGAGAACGCCATCTTCACGACGAAGCGGAGGTTGGCTTCCACAAGGCGCCTGCCGGCCTGCTTGTCGCCGCCCTTCTGGAACGCCTGTGCCAGCTCGACCTCCTCTTCCCGCGAGAGGAGTGGGATGCGGGTGATCTCCTCCACGTACTGGTCGAATGCGCTCTTGACCGTGGGGACGCCGCCCTTTGCGGCCCTTGCGGGAAGCTTCGGCTTCTTCACCGGGGCGGGCAGCTTGGGGCCAGCCGTTTCCGAGCGCACGAGCTCCGGCAGCTTCGAGTCTGCGGCGCGGCTGTCGGGCTCCGGCAGCTTCGAGTCTGCGGCGCCGCTCTCGGGCTCTTGCAGCCTGGAGCCGGGGTCGTCGTCGCGCGTGGTGGCGTCGTCCGTCATTCGCAGCACCGATGCCTGTCGAAGAAGGCCGTCCTACTTGGCCGGGGCCGGGGCAGCGGGCCTTTGCGCAGGCTCACCGGCCACGTAGTGCTTCAGGTACACCTCGGCCTCGGCCGGGGTCTCTGCATTGCCCTGGACGCGCTGCTTCAGGGCTTCCTCGGGCGTCTTGCCTGCCGCTATCAGATCCTGCATCTTGCGCAGCTCCATGTCGACCATGCTGGCGATGCCTGCCTCGGAGCCCCATCCCACCTGCTTGGCGCCATTGATGACAAAGGACGGCGTGCCCCGCGCCTCGATGAGCTCGGCCGCTGCCTGGTCCGACTGGATCTTCTTGAGCAGCTCGGGCGACTCCATGTCCGCCTTGAACTTCTCGACGTCGAGCCCGAGCTGGGTTGCGTAGGACTGCAGCGTCGCGGCGTCGGACCCGTACTGGTTCTTGAACAGCAGGTCGTGGTACTCCCAGAACTTGCCCTGCCTGGCCGCGGCCATGGCGGCCTTGGCCATGGGCA
>Ga0233425_10009659_pt1 | contig 12102 bp, 13 predicted proteins | sample Watercolumn_Towu_2_FD_181712 | JGI IMG/M metagenome (GOLD analysis project Ga0233425, IMG submission 181712) | Freshwater microbial communities from Lake Towuti, South Sulawesi, Indonesia - Watercolumn_Towuti2014_140_MG | ecosystem: Environmental > Aquatic > Freshwater > Lake | place...
AACGCGTCGAGGGCCTGGGGGTCTACCGAGCGGAGCCCCACCACGGCGTTCACGAGCATCGGGAAGAACGTGATCAGCGCGGCGATCGCCACCTTCGGCCCGACCCCGAACCCGAACCAGATCGCCAGCAGCGGGTAGAGCGCCACGATCGGTGTCACCTTCACCAGCAGGGCCGGCGGGTAGATCGCCCGCTCCAGCACGCGCGAGTGCGCCATCAGCACCGCGAGGCCGAACGCGATCACGCTCGCCGCCGTCAAACCGCCCAGCGCCGCAACCAGCGAGGTGCCCGCCGCCGAGGCGTACCGCCCCGGCTCCTCCCCCAGCGCCCGGAAGACTTCGCTCGGCGGCGGAAGCAGGTATCCCTTCACGTCCCGCAGCCGGACGTACCCCTCCCAGGCCGCGAAGACGGCCGCGAGCGCGAGCGCGGGCGGCCACACCGTCGCCGCGATGGAGGCGCGCGGCACGTCCATCTCGGAGGCGGGGTCGTTCATGCCGCTTCCCCGTCTTCCGCGCGCAGGGCGGCGCGCACCGCGGCCGCCGTCTCCGCGAACTCGGCCGTCCGCTCCTGCGCTTCCCCGCGCGGCCTCGGCAACGGGACATCGATCACCGCCCGTACACGGCCCGGCCGTCCGCTCATCACCACCACGCGGTCGGAGAGCAGGACCGCCTCGACCACCGAGTGCGTCACGAACAGCACGGCGATCCGTTCCTGTTCCCACACGCGCAACAATTCGAGACGCATCGCCTCGCGGGAGAGTTCGTCCAGCGCGCCGAACGGTTCGTCCATCAGCAACAGCCGGGGCCGGTGCACCAGCGCGCGCGCCAGTGCGGCCCGCTGGCGCATCCCCCCGGAGAGCGCCGCCGGGCGGTACCGCGCGAACTCCGCGATCCCGACCTGCGCGAGCAGCGACCGCACCCGTCCGGGATCGCGCGCACCCGTCACGTCCAGCGGGAGCCGCACGTTCGCCTCGACGTCTCGCCACGGCAGCAGCCCCGGATCCTGGGCGACCAGGCCCAGCGCGTGGGCCTGCTGGGCCGCACCGGGCGTCCCGCCCAGGACGGCCACCTCCCCCGCCTGGCCCGACAGCAGCCCGGCCACCAGCCGGAGCAGAGTGCTCTTCCCGCACCCGGACGGCCCCACGACCGAGACAAACTCCCCGGCGCCTACGTCGAGGTCGACGCCATCGAGCGCCAGGAGCGCGCGACCGTCCGCCCCGGCGTACCGGTGCGTCACGCCGCGCACGGAGACCGCCGCGGCGGTCGGCGAAGGAGCGGCCACGGAGCCTCCACACAGCGCGCGCTACGATCGACGCCGCTCGGGATGATACGCGCGGCCTCCGGCTACCGGCGGCTGACGGACGCTGGACGGACGGACCTCGCATGCCCCACACCATCGCCCTCGTGGGCGGCACCGGCCCGGAGGGCCGCGGCCTCGCCACACGCTTCGCCCTCGCCGGCCACCGCGTCGTCATCGGCAGCCGGGACGCCGCCCGGGGTGAGGCCGGCGCCGCCGAGGTCATCGACGGACTCGGAGGGCGTCCCCATGGCCCCGTCTCCGGGACGGACAACGCCGCCGCGGTCGCCGCCGCGGACCTCGCCGTCATCGTCGTGCCGTACACAGCGCACCGCGCCACGCTCGAAGGGCTGCGCGACGCCCTCGCGGGGAAGGTCGTCGTGGACGCGGTCGTCCCGGTCGTGTTCGACCGCGGCCCCCGCCCGGTCGAGGTCGCGGACGGTTCGGCCACCGAGGAGGCCGCTGCGATCCTCCCCGCCTCACGGGTCATCGGCGCGTTCCACAACCTGTCGGCGGAAGTCCTGCTCGACCCGGACGCGGAAGTGGGCGCGGACGTGCTGGTCACCGGGGCGGACGCGGAGGCGAAACGGCTGGTGATGGCGCTCGCGGACGGGATCGCCGGCGCGCACGGCGTCGACGCTGGCCCGTTACGCTTCTCCCGCTTCGTGGAGCAGATCACCATCCTGCTCATCGGGATCAACGGGCGATACAAGGCGCATACCGGCATCCGCGTCGTCGGTCTGGACGCGCACTAGGCGCCCGGTCGTACAGGCGTACAGGTCGTACAGGGGGTCACGATGGCCGTCCCGGAGTTTCGCGTGATCGGGCTCACCGGTATGCCGATGGTGCAGGCCGGAGACGACCTCGCCGCGCAGGTCGTCCAGGCCGCCGCGGCGCAGGGCACCCCGCTCGCCGCGGGGGACGTGGTCGTCGTGACGCAGCGGATCGTCTCGAAGGCGGAAGGGCGCGTCGTCCCGCTCGACACGTTCGAGCCCAGCCCGTTCGCCCTCGCCTACGCCCAGCGCTGGGAGAAAGACCCGCGCGTCGTCGAGGCCGTCCTGCGCGAATCGAAACGGATCATCCGGCAGGTCGGGCCCGTCCTGATCACGGAGACGCACCACGGCTTCAAGTGCGCGAACGCCGGCGTGGACGCCTCGAACGTCGGCGGCGAGGGCCTGGTCTGCCTGCTGCCCGTGGACCCGGACGCCTCCTGCCGGCGCATCCGCGATGCCGTGCGCGCCCGGGCCGGCGTGGAGGTCGCCGTCGTGATGTCGGACACCTTTGGGCGTCCCTGGCGGCTCGGCCAAACAAACATCGCGATCGGTGTCGCCGGCATGCTCCCGATGCGCGACTACGTCGGCAAGGCCGACCTCGACGGACACGTCCTCCGCGTCACGATGATCTGCGACGCCGACGAGATCGCGGGCGCGGCGGAGATGGTGATGGGCAAACTGGACGCCGTGCCGGCGGCCGTCGTGCGCGGCTTCCCGTACCAGCCCGGCGAGGGCTTCGCGCAGGAGATCGTGCGCGAGCAGGCGCTCGACCTCTTCCCCTAGCCCCCGTATGACCTCGCCCGCGCCCGCCCACGAGATCGCGACGCGGCGCGCCCTCCAGCGCAACCTGCGGCTGCTGCCCTGGTGGTGGGCCGCGCGCTGGATCTGGCTCGGCGAGGGCATCTGGGTGATCTATCTCACCACAGAACGGCACCTGACCGTCGGCGAGGTGTTGCTCTTCCAGGCGATCTACTCCGCGGTCGTGATCGCCGCGGAGGTGCCGACCGGGATCGTGGCCGACCGCTGGGGACGGCGGCTCAGCGTCCTCCTCGGCTGTGCCGTCGGCGCCGGCGCGATGCTCACCTTCGGCCTCGCGCACACCGTCCCCCTCCTCCTGCTCTCCTACGCACTGTTCTCCGTCGCCTCCGCCCTCTTTTCCGGCGCCGACAGCGCACTCCTGTTCGACACGCTGCGAGGCCTCGGACGCGACGGGGAGTTCACGCGCTGGCAGGCGCGCGAACGGGTGATCGCGGGTGCGTCCACGGGCGCATACACGCTGCTCGGTTCGTTGATGGTGCGCTGGCTGCCGCTCTCCGCGCCGTTCGTACTCTCCGGCGTGCTCTCCGTCGCCGGCGTCCTGCTCACCCTTGCTCTGTCCGAACCCCCACGGGAGGCACGCCGACGTTCGTTCGCGGGCATCGGGTTCCACGCCGCGCGCACGGTGCTCGGACGCCGTCCTCTGCTCGGCGCGGCGGTCCTGATGGCCCTCACCACGGCGGCTATCCAGACCATGGGCGTCGCGCAACAACCGGTGGCCCTCGCCTACGGGGTCCCGGTCTGGTCGCTCGGGCTGTTCGTGGGCGCGCAGCTCGCCTTCTCCGCCGGCTGCGCGGCGATCGCGGACCGCCTCGGGCGGCGCGCCGGCCTCACGCTCCTCTTCCTGGCGATGCCGCTCGTCAGCGCGCTCGCGCTGCTCGGCGGCGCCGGCGGGATGCTCTGGCTATACCCCGTCTTCATCCTCCCGTCGCTCGGCTGGAACGTCCTCTGGCCGCATGTCACCGACTACATCGCGCGCCGGGTGGACGGCGGCGTCCGTGCGACGGCGCTCTCCGTCGCCTCGGTCCTGGACCAGCTCACGTCCGCCGCGGCCCTTCCGTTGTTCGGATACGCGATCGACCGCCACGGGCTGGATGCCGGGCTGGCGATCGCCTCGGCCGCGCTGGCCGCGCTGGTGGTCGCCGCCTTCGTCTTCTGGTGGAGCGGCGGCGACCGCGCCCACGCCGGGGCCGCCGCCAGCGCCTGACCGGCGGCGTCACCGCCGCCGCGACGCCGCCTCGACGCCGTCCGAGCGCGGCGCGTACGCTCCCCCCATGTCGACGCATGACGGGGGGGACAGCGGGCAGGAAGCCCCGGTGACGCCGCGCGAACTGCTGCGCGGCGCCCTGGTGGACGAGGCCGACCCGCGGTTCCCGCGCTGGCTCCCTCTCCCCGGGGCCTTGCTGGCGGCGGCATGGGCGGGGTATCAGACGGCGGCCGGAGACGCGGGCTTCCTCCCCACGCTGCTCTGGCCGGGCGTCGCGATCTTCCTGCTCACCACCGCCGCCGCCTGGTTCGGGTGGCAGCTGGAGATCGACTAGGTCCGCGCGAGGGCGCACGGCGGTCGGGAGTCACGATGCCGTTACACGTGATCTATGGCGAGGACGAGTTCACCGCCTCCGAAGCGCTCGCCGCGCTGAAGGCCGCGCTCGACACCGACGGCTCGCTGGCGGCGAACACGACGGTCCTCCCCGCCCGCGGGCTCACTCCGCAGACGGTGCTACAACACGCGGCCGCGCTCCCCTTCCTCGCCCCCGCCCGGCTCGTCGTGGTCGAAGGCCTCGTCACCTCGCTCGGGGGACGGCGCGGCGTCATGGACACCTGGCAGCCGCTGGTCGACTTCGTCCCCCAGATGCCGGAGACGAACCACGTCGTGCTGCTCGAGCCGCCGCCGAAGCCCGGCGAGCGCGAGGTCGTGGGAAGCCACGCCCTCGTCACCGCGCTCAAGCGGTCGCCCAACGTCACCGTGACGAACTGCGCCGCGCTCAAGCCGTGGCGCGGGCGCGACGGCGGCCCGAGCGAGGTGGAGACGTGGACGGAGCGGCGCGCCCGCCACCGCGGGATCGCGATCGAGCGTGCCGGTGTCGCCCTCCTCGCCGACCTCGCCGGCACAAACCTGCGCCTGATCGCGACCGAACTGGAGAAACTCGCCGCCTACACCAACGGCCGCCCGATCACCGTCGCCGACGTCGAGACGCTCACCCCGCTCGCGCGCGAGGAGAGCCTCTTCGAACTCGTCGACGCCGTGATCGAGGGACGGGCTGCGCCGGCGCTCGTCATGCTCCGCCGCGTGCTGGAAGAGACCTCGGAGACGCCGGTCGCGGTGATGAACCGGATCGCCCGCCAGGTGCGGAACCTCGTCCGCGCCACCGAACTGATCGAGGCGCGCGCCAGCGAACAGGCGGTCGGCGAAGCGACGGGGGCGCGGGGCTTTCCCCTCACCAAACTGCTCCGGCAGGCCCGCGCGACCTCGCGTCCCGCCGCGGAGGCCGCGCTCCGCGCCGTCGAGGAGGCGGACACCGAGGTGAAGACCGGGAAGCGGACGGATGTCCTCGCCCTTGAACTGCTCGTGGTGCGGCTCGCGGGGATCGTGCCGCCCGCGCGTGCCGGACGCCGGTAACACGCCCGCCGCCGCCCCGCCCCGTCCTTAGCCGCCTCGCCCTTCGCGCAGGTCGACCGCCATCGGGTTGAAGCAGGCCACACGATGGCCGGTACCGGGGTCGAGGCCGCCCGGCAGCGGCACGGCGGCATCGAGCGGCGGGGCCGCCTCCACCCGGCAGCGCGAGACCGCCTTCGGGCACCGGTCGAGGAAGGCGCACTCCGCACCCAGCGCGGCAGGGTCGGGCGGGTTGCCGCGCATCGGTGTCAGCCGCGCGCCGGCCATCACGCCGGGCAGGCTGCTGAGCAGGCCGAAGGTGTACGGGTGCCGCGGCTGGCGGAACGTGGTGAAGACGTCCGCCTCTTCCACCACCGTCCCGGCATACATCACCATCACGCGGTCGGCGAGGCGTGAGACGACGCCGAAATCGTGCGTGATCAGCATGACCGCCGTCCCCTGCCGCCCGAGCCGCTCCAGCCACTCCAGCGTCTCCAGGCGCACCGCGGGGTCCAGGTTCGCCGTCGGCTCGTCGGCGATCACCACCTTCGGCTGGAGCGCCGTCGCCATCGCCACCATCACCCGCTGCGCCATCCCCCCGGAGAGCTGGAAGGGGTAGGCGTCCACGATCCGCTCGGCGTCCGGGAGCAGCGGCCGCAGCGCCTCCAGCGCCGCGGCGCGCGCGGCCTTCGCGTCCAGCCGGCGGTGGGCCAGGAACAGTTCCGCGATCTGCTCCCCGATGCGCAGCGTGGGGGTCAGCCCCGCGAGCGCGTCCTGGAAGATCATCGCGATCTCGCCGCCGCGCACCTCCCGGCGCGCCGATCCCGTGAGGTCGAGGAGCGACTGTCCCCGGTAGGTGATCGTCCCGCGCACCTCGGCGCTCGCGGGCAGCAGGCCGAGCGCGGCCAGCGCGACCGAGGATTTCCCCGCCGCGGACTCCCCGACCAGCGCCAGCACCTCGCCGGGGTAGAGGTCGAGCGAGACGCCGCGCACCGCGGGGATCATCCCGTCCGGCCCGCGGTAGGAGGCGTACAGGTCGCGTACCGAGAGGACCGGCGTGCGCCGCCCGTCCGCGCCCCCGTCCGAGGTCAGGTCCACCATCGCGCAGCCCCCGCCGTCCCCCCGTCCGGACACGGTACCGCGCCTGCCCGGCGGCAGACGAGGGCGGGCAGCCGGGGGCGCGGGCTAGAAGGAACGGATCGTCGCGACCAGCCGTCCCTGCACCTGCACGTTCGCGGCGTCCTCCATGATCGGGGCCATCGTCGCGTTCATCGGTTGCAGCCGGACCTTCCGGCCCTCCGGGTAATACTTCTTCAGAGTGGTCTCGCCGCGGTCCACGATCCAAGCCGCCACCACCTCGCCGGGGTCCGCGCTCTGGCGCGGCTCCAGCACCACGATGTCCCCATCGTTGATCAGGGCGTCGATCATCGAGGTGCCCTGCACCCGCAGCGCGTACAGGTTCGCCTTGCCGCGCGCCTGCTCCTCCGTCAGTTCGATCACGTCCTGCGGGGCGATGCTGTCCGGGTGCGCCGGGATCGGGATGCCGGCCGCGATCGGGCCCAGCAACGGCACCTGGACGGTCCGCCGCCGCCGCTCGCCCTGCCCGTTCAGCAGTTCGATCGCGCGGGAGACCTCCCGGTCGCGCCGGATCAACCCCTTCTCCTCCAGCCGCTTCAGGTTGTAGTCCACCACGCTGGTCGAGGAGATCCCGCACCCCTGCTGGATGTCCCGGATGCTGGGCGGGTAGTCATGCTCCGCGATGAACTGCTCCAGGAACCGGATGATGTCCCGCTGTTTCTCCGACAGCCCGTCCGGCATCGCGCGTCACCTTTCCTGACGTCCACGTCCGCCGCGGCCCGTCCGCGCGCGTCCGCCGTCCCGGCTACCCCACCGCGCCGTCTTCCCTGCGCCGCGCGCTCGTGGATCGGTGGCCGCTCCGCAGGAGGCTGCGCGCCTCCGCGCCCTACCGCGTCCGCGAGACATCTGTGCGGCACAGATGTTCTGTTCGAAACAAACGCTAACGCCGTTCTGTCAACTCGTCAACCGTCTCTGACACGTGCCCCCTCGGTGGGGACACCCGACCGAACCGCCCGCCCCCGCGCCGGGGCGCTGCCGGGGCGGGCGGCTAGGATCGTGGTCGCCAACCCCACCGTCCGCGACGGAGGCCACATGCCCGCGGGACTCGAGGACCTCTTCGGCCGGGAGCGCCCCGGCGAGCCGGACGAGGCGGCCGGCGAACTCCGCCGCGCCCTCGTCGTCGCCGCCCACCCGGACGACGCGGACTTCGGCGCCGCCGGCGTCGCCGCCCTGCTCGCCCGCGCCGGCTGGGAGGTCCGCTACCTCGTCGTAACGGACGGCTCCAAGGGTTCCGACGACCCCGCGCTCGCCCAGCCCGAACTGATCGCGATGCGCGCCGAGGAGCAGCGCGCCGCCGCCGCCATCCTGGGCGTCCGCGACGTCCGCTTCCTGGGCCATACGGACGGCGAACTGGCCTGGTCGCACGCGCTGATCGGCGAGATCGTCCGCGAGATCCGCGAGTTCCGGCCGTACGCCGTCTACACCCACGACCCGGAGGCGGTGATCATCGGCAACGCCTTCGTCAGCCACGCCGACCACCGGGCGACCGGGCTCGCCACCGTGGACGCCGTCTACCCCGCCGCGCGCGACCGCCTGAACTTCCCCGAACAGGTCGCGGCCGGGCTCCAGCCGCACAAGGTGCGCGAGCTGTACATCTTCGGCGGGAACGCGTCGAACTATGCGGTCGACATCACCGAGGTGATCGAGGTCAAGCTGGCCGCCATGCGGGCCCACACGTCGCAGTTTCCGCCGGAACTCCTCGACCGCATGCGCGAATACTGGCGCGACGCGGACGGCCGCTATCACGAGCAGTTCCGCCGCGTCATCATGTTCATCTAGCGCCCGCCGGTCCGCGCCGCCAGAGATTGAGGCCGCCCCGATGCCCCACCCGCTCCCCGTACCCGCCCGCTTCTGCCCGCGCTGCGGCGCCGCCATCGCCGGGCCGGGCCCCGGCGCGCGCTGTATGACCGAGGGCTGCGGATACGCCTGGTACCCCGACCCGAAGGTCGCGGCCGGCGTCGTGGTGGAACATCAGGGGCGGCTGCTCCTCGTGCGCCGCAACCACGAGCCCGCGCTGGGCGCGTGGGCCTTCCCCTCCGGTTACGTCGACGCGGGCGAGATCGTGCCCGACGCCGCCCGCCGCGAGGCGCTGGAGGAAGCGGGCGTCGAGGTGCGCATCGACCGCCTGCTCGGCGTCTGGAGCGCCCCGGACGACCCCGTCGTCTTCGTCGCCTACGCCGGTACCGTGACCGGCGGCGACGCCGCCCCCGGCGCGGAGGCGAGCGAGGTCGCGTTCTTTGACCCGGACGCCCTCCCTCCGCTCGCCTTCGGCCATGACCCGGACGTCGTCGCCGCCTGGCGCGCGTACCGCGAAGCGGATGCCCGCCCGATCTCGCTCCTCCAGCAACGCGGGATCGAAGCCGAGGTGCTGGTCCCGGTGATCCGCCGCCTCGAATCTGAACTCGGCGTCGGGCGCGCCCACGCGCTCGCCCGCGAGACCATCGAGGCGATCGCGCGCGAGCAGGGCCGCCACGTCGCGGACGCCCTCGGCCGCCACGACCTCGCCGGGTTCGTCCACGTGAAGGATTCGTGGGGCGGCGCCGGCGGCGACCTCGCGATCGAGACCCTGCGTCAGGACGCCGGCCGCCTGGAGTTCAACGTCGTCGGCTGCCGCTTCGCGGAGATGTACCGCCGCATGGGCGCCGCCGACCTTGGGTTCCTGCTCTCCTGCAGCCGGGACTTCGCCCTCTCCGAAGGTTATTCGCCCGGACTGCACCTCGAACGGACGCAGACGATCATGCAGGGGGCGCCGTTCTGCGACTTCCGTTATCGACTGGCGCAGACGGCCCCGGTGCGCGAGGATGCGCGCGGCGGGGAGACAGGTCCCCCGACCGGTTGACCGGCCGGCGACCGCCGGCCGCCCCAGGCTCCGGCCCGCTGGCAGGCCGGCATCCGAGGAGGACGTATGGAAGTCACCATGGTCTTGACCGAGCTCGGCAAGAAGTACCACGACGACATTCGCAAACTGCTCCGCGAATCGCTCGCCGAGGCTGGCCTGCCCGACCAGGAGGTCAAAGAGACCATCATCCGTAACGACGAAGAGGCGCTCCCCACGAAGTGCCTCGGCTCCCCGACGATCCGCATCGACGGCTTCGACGTCGAGTACATGGAGCGCGAGCCGGACGAGCGCTCCGCCGGCGTCCGCTACTTCAACACGATGGCCGGCTGGAAGCCGATCCCGGAAAAGGGCATGCTCGTCCGCGCCCTCCAGCGCGCCCGGGAGCGCGACCAGGGCAAGTAGTCCCGTTCCGCGAATCGACTGACGGCCCGCCGCCTTTCGAGGCTGGCGGGCCGTCCTGGCATCCGCTGCGCTACGCTGCCCGCGCCCAGCAGGCCTGCACCAGGGGGGATGTATGAAAGTCGCCGTCGGACTGCACCGGTATGCGATCGAAAACTGGGCCGAAGTCACCAGCCTGGCGCTGGAGGCCGAGCGCATGGGCGTCGACTCCCTCTGGAGCGCCGAGGCCTGGGCGCACGACGGCGCTACCCCGCTCGCCTACCTCATGGCCAAGACGACGACGTTGAAATTCGGCACGGGCATCCTGCAGGTCGGCACCCGTTCCCCGGCGCTGGTCGCGATGACGGCGATGACGCTCGACTCCATGTCCGGCGGGCGCTTCATGCTCGGCCTCGGCACCAGCGGGCCACAGGTCATCGAGGGCTGGCACGGGCTGCCGTTCCGCAAGCCGATCCAGCACACGCGCGAGGTCATCGAGATCTGCCGTCGTGTCTTCAACGGGGAGACCGTCGCGTACGACGGCGGATTCTACCACCTGCCGCTCGACCGCGCGCACGGCGGTTCGGGGGAAGGGAAGGCGCTGCGTTCCGGCGCGCCGGCCACGCCGGACCTGCCGATCTACATCGCCTCCCTCGGCCCGAAGAACCTCGAACTGACGGGCGAACTGGCGGACGGCTGGCTCGGCACCTCGTTCCTCCCGGAGCACGCCGCGCAGTTCATCGACCCGATCCGGCGCGGGGCGGCGCGCGCCGGGCGTGACTTCTCGAAGATCGACATCGCCGTCGGCGGCACCGTCTGGTTCACCAGCGACGTCGAGAAAGCCGCCGAGACCCTCCGGCCGGGGCTCGCCTTCTCCCTCGGCGCCATGGGCTCAAAGCAGCACAACTTCTACAACAACGCCTACTCCCGCCAGGGCTACGCCGACGAGGCGAAGGAGATCCAGCGGCTCTGGCTCGAAGGGAAGCGGGACGAGGCGCGGGCGCGCGTCCCGCTGGAGCTGGTGATCGGGACGAACCTGATCGGCGACGAGGCGATGGTGAAGCAGCGGCTTCGCGATTACCGCGACGCCGGCGTCACCACCTTCCGCCCCGGCCTGCACGGCGAGACGTTCGCGGAGCGGATGGAGACCCTGGGCCGCGTGATGGACCTGATCCGCGAGATCTCGACGGAGCCCGCGCGGGCACGGTAGCCCTCGACCCGGAGAGACACAGCGGGGCGCGGGCGCGCATCACGCCAGGTGCGGCACCGGGCAGGGCACCGCCTGCGCCGGCAGCGACTCCGCCACGGTACGCCCGACGGTGTCGAGCGCCGCGCCATCGAGGTGGACCTGCGCCCACTCCAGCAGTTCGCGTTCTTCCCAGCGGACGTGGGCGGAGAGCGCCGCGCCGAACCGCACGAGGATCCCCGTGCGCGTCGCCGCGTTCGCGCCGCGCACCTCCGCCGCCAGGCCGGCCAGTTCGCGGTGCTCGCGCTGGGCACGGCCGGCGAGCGGCAGCCCGCCGTCCTGCCGGGACGCGACCGCCGGCAGCAGCACGCGCGCCTCGACGCCGAGGTGCGGCACGAGCGCCTCGTCCCAGTAGCGCAGGACGTCGCGCGCGAGGGCGGCCACCTCACGCGGCCCAGCCGGCGCCAGTTCTCGCTGGATCCGCAGCGCGAGCGTGAGCGCGTGGTGATGGTCGCGCGAGAGGCGGGCGAGGCGCAGGTCACGTCCCATGCGGACAGGCTACCCGGGGACGGCGGCAGAGGCCCGGCGCGCCGCGCTACTCGCCGCGCAGCCGGAGGCCGAGCACGTCCGCCAGTTCCACCAGCGCCGGCCCCCCGGTGTCGCCCGCGACACGGCCTTCGAGGATCGCGCGGGCGAGGTCGGTGAGGACGGCGACCGCGGACGGCGTGTCCAGGTCGTCGTCCATCGCGGACTGGAAGGCGTTGCGGTAGGTCTGGACGCGCAACCGGTCCGGCGGACCGCCCGGCGCCAGCGCGGCGCGCTCCAGCAGCCGCGCCGTCTCCTCGGAGGCCGCGAGCACGCCGCGGTCGAAGTCGCGGTCGTCTCGCCAGCGCACCGCCAGGAGCGAGAGCCGGATCCCGTTGCCCGTATGCCCCTCGCCCAGCAGGTCGCTCACCTTCACCAGGTTGCCGAGGGACTTCGACATCTTCTGGCCGTCGAGGCCCATGGTGCCGTTGTGCAGCCAGAACGCCGCGTACGGCTTCAGCCCGCTCGCCGCCTCCGACTGGACAATCTCGGAATCGT
>Ga0233425_10009660_pt1 | contig 12101 bp, 11 predicted proteins | sample Watercolumn_Towu_2_FD_181712 | JGI IMG/M metagenome (GOLD analysis project Ga0233425, IMG submission 181712) | Freshwater microbial communities from Lake Towuti, South Sulawesi, Indonesia - Watercolumn_Towuti2014_140_MG | ecosystem: Environmental > Aquatic > Freshwater > Lake | place...
ACAATGGCAGACTCATCCAGGCGAAAATATAACGCGTCATTTTCTTTGTCAATCTTCAGTCTCATTTCTTTCTCCTCAAGCGTCGGTCGAAAAATACAGTGACGACTCGTTTAGGATGAATGTGCGGGTTTAATGATCACCCGCAGAAACCGTCCTCCGTGTTCAGCGATTGCCTTGATATAGTGAATGTTATTGTCTGCACTAGGTGCAATTTTGTCAGGCGAATGAATTGTACGCCATAGCCATTCTTCGGAGATGCGTCTTTCAAGGAGCATCTCTCGAGTGTGCGACGAGAATTCAATGTCATCAAACATTTAGGCAACTTTTTCTGCTACGCACATCAACGACGTGCCAATCGGCAAATTGATTTGCGCGATCAGCGCGGCTTCGACGCGTCCAACGCCGCGCAAAATCGTGTTGACGAGCGGCGCGGTCGGTTCCATCTCGACCTGGTATTCGTCTGCTTGAATATGATGCGAGCGGAGTTGTTGTTGCTTGCCCAGCCGATTGCGTAACAAAATCAGTGGTGCGGACAACGGGAACACGAAAAAAAATCCAAACGTAATTCGCTTGACGCGAAACCCGGCGCGCATTACGCGTTCGCGCAATTCGCGCGGCGTGTAGCGATGCTTGTGTCCGTTCAACACATCGTTGTAACTCCACAACCATTGATACGCCGGGACGCTGATCGCCAAGGTCGCGCGCGGGCGCGCGACGCGATACGCTTCGCGCAAAATCGCTTCATCTTCGTCAACGTGTTCGATCACGTCGAGCGCGGTAACCAGGTCGAACGACGCGTCGGGAAATGGAATCGCGCGCGTCGCGTCGCCCTGCCGCACATCATAGCCGCGCTGTTGCGCCATCGCGACCGGGCGCGCGTCCACTTCGATGCCCTTGACGCGCCCGTAACGCGCCAAGTGATGAATCATATTTCCCGCGCCGCAACCGATGTCGAGCACATCGCCGTCGCGCCGCGCGACATTGGCATCGAGCAAATTCAACAGCGACCAGGTGCGCGTCGCAAACCACCAGTGCTGATCTTCGGGCAGTTCGGTAATGCCGGGTTTGTTCGTAGTGATGGTAAATTCTCCTTGTAATTTTCGTCGCCGATATTTTACACCGATTCAACGCGACGCGCAACGCGTTAATCGTCGCGCGAATTGACGCGACGCATCGCTTTGATTTTGCCGCGATGCAATTTGCTTTCCAATCGGCGCGCCTTTGCCGCGCGCGAAGGTTTCGTCGCGCGGCGCGCTTTCGGCGGCGTCGCGGCTTGGCGGATCAGTTCGATCAAACGCGCGCGCGCGTCCGCGCGATTTTGTTCTTGCGTGCGCTGGCGATGCGCGTCAATCACGATCACGCCGTCCGCGTTGATGCGACGCCCGGCGAGTCGCGTCAATCGCGCGCGCACATTTTCCGGCAAGGTCGAGCGATTCACATCGAAACGCAACTGCACGGCGGTCGCGACCTTGTTCACGTTTTGTCCGCCCGGTCCCGACGCGCGAATAAATTCTTCGCGCAGTTCACTCTCATCAATCGCGACCTGCGGTGTTATTTGAATCTTGTTCATCGCCTCTATTTTACCACAACTCTCCAACTTCCAATCTCTAATCTCCACTCACAACCGGGCATTGACAAACGATTTCAACTTTAAGATAATGACGCCACTTTACATTGGGGCAAACTGAAAATGAAAATCACAATCATCGGCGGCGGACCCGCCGGATTATTTTTTGCAATCTTGATGAAAAAACAAAATCCCGCGCACGCGATCACGGTGCTCGAACGCGATAGCCCGAACGATACGTTCGGCTGGGGCGTTGTGCTGTCCGCGCGTACGGTCGAGCTATTGCAAGAACATGATCCCGCAACACACGCGGAATTTTTACGGGCGGCGGAATGTTGGGACTATACCGGGACGGTGCACCAGGGCGAAACGATCAAGGTGCGCGGCAATCGTTTTTTCGGGATGCGCCGGCTGACGCTTTTGCAAATGCTTCATCAACGCGCGCGCGAGCTCGGTGTCGCGATTCGGTTCAACGCGAATGTCGCGGACGTGGGCGCGCTTGAGCAACTCGCGGCGCAGTGCGATTTGCTCGTCGGCGCGGACGGCGTGAACAGCATCGTGCGCCGCGCGTACAGTGATTTCTTTTTGCCGATTACGGATCTGCGCCAAAACAAATATGTGTGGCTCGGCACGCGCCAAGCGTTCGATTGCCTCACGATGATTTTTCGCGCGAACGATGCCGGGTTGTTCATCGCGCACGCGTACCAATTCGACAAAGCAACGAGCACGTTCATCGTCGAGTGCGCGCCGGACACCTGGGAACGCGCCGGGTTCGCGCAGATGAACGAATCGGCAACGACCGCGTATCTGGGCGAGGTGTTCAAAGATGATCTCGGCGGACATTTGTTGATGACGAATCAATTCAAGTGGAACAGTTTTTCGTTGTTGAAAAATAAACGCTGGCATCATCGCAATATCGTTTTGCTCGGCGACGCGTTGCACACGGTTCACTTTTCGATTGGTTCCGGCACCAAGCTCGCGCTCGAAGACGCGGTCGCGCTCGCGCGCGCGTGCGCGCAAGATTCCAACATCGCGACCGCGTTGCCCGCGTTTCAAAAATCGCGCAAGCCGCGCGTGGACCAATTCCAGGATGCCGCGCTCGCGAGTTTGTCGTCGCTCGAAACGATTCAAACCGAATTGCATCTCGAGCCGATTCCGTTCGCGTACAATTTGATGACGCGCAGTAATCGCGTCGGCTATAAACGCTTGAAACGTCAAGCGCCGGAATTTATCGCGCAGTACGAAGCGTGGCGCGGCGAACTGCCGCCCGCCGGAAAAATCCCGCGCGAGTTTCTCGACCTGTTTGAAAAACAATCGTTCGGTCATCTCGCGACGATGATGCCGGACGGCACGCCGCAAGTTACTTCGGTGTGGGTGGATTACGACGGCGAATATGTTTTGGTCAATTCCGCGCAAGGTCGGCAAAAAGATCGCAATATGGAAACGCGGCGCATCGTCGCGCTGGAAATTCCCGATCCCGAAAATCCGAATCGTTATCTTTCGATTCGCGGGCGCGTCGTCGAAATTACCAAAGATGGCGCGGACGATCATCTCGACAAACTCGCGCAGAGATACCTCATTCGCGAAAAATATCCGCCGGCGTGGAAATTTCCGGGCGAAGTTCGGCGCATTTACAAAATCGCGCCGGAGCATGTAATTGCGTGGGAGCCATTCGGATAGTGAACAGTCAACAGTCAACAGTCAACAGTCAGCAGTCGGCATTCATCACCGGAGCAGGCAAAGGCATCGGCGAAGCGATTGCGGTCGCGTTCGGACGCGCCGGGATGCGCGTGATTTGCGCGGCGCGCACGCAGAGCGATGTTGAACGCGTCGTGAGCGAAATTCGCGCGCAGGGCGGCGACGCGCGCGCGGTCGTTTGCGATGTAACGCAACCCGATTCGATTGCACACGCGATTGAACAAGCCGGCGAAATTTCAATTCTCGTCAACAACGCGGGCATTGCCGAGAGCCACAAATTTTTGAATCACGATGACGCGGTGTGGCATCGTTTGATCGCGGTGAATTTGACCGGCGTGTACAATGTAACGAAAGCGATCGCGCCGATGATGATCGCGGCAAAGTGGGGCCGCATCATCAACATCGCGTCCATCGCGAGCAAAGTTGGCGCGCGTTACGTCGCGGCGTACACCGCGTCGAAGCATGGCGTCCTGGGATTGACGCGCGCGCTCGCGGTTGAACTCAATTCGTTCAACATCACGGTCAACGCGATTTGTCCCGGCTATGTGGATACGCCGATGACGGATCGCAACATCGCGAACATCGTCGCGCGCACGGGACTGACCGACGATCAAGTTCGCGAGTCGCTCGCGAAAACAAGTCCGCAAACCCGGCTTATCACAGCCGAAGAGGTGGCGCATGTCGCGCTAATGCTCGTCGGCGATAACGCGCGCGGCATCACCGGGCAGGCGATCAATGTGGACGGCGGCGCGGTGATGTTTTGATTTTGGAAGTTGGAAATTGGATGTTAGAAGTTGGACGGCTCTTTCCAACATCCAATTTTCAATCTCTAACATCCAATTGGAGGAACAGTGCCATACGATTTCAACTACCAGGTCGCGGACAATATCGCGACCGTAACGTTCAATCGTCCCGATAAACTCAACGCGATCACATTCGAGATTTACGCGCAGTTTCGCGATTTACTCGAAACATTGCGATACGATGACGCGGTGAAAGTTTTGGTTGTTACCGGCGAAGGACGCGCGTTTTGTTCCGGCGGCGATGTGTACGAAATCATCGGCGAGTTGTTCGAGCGCGATACAAAAGGCGTGCTCGATTTTACGCGGATGACCGGCGCGGTCGTTCGCAATATGCGCTTGCTCGACAAGCCGATCATCGCCGCGCTGAACGGCACGACCGCCGGCGCGGGCGCGGTGATCGCGCTCGCCGCCGATTTTCGTTTGATGGCGGACTCGGCAAAAATTCATTTCTTGTTCACGAAAGTTGGCTTGACCGGCGCGGATATGGGCGCGGCATATTTATTGCCGCGCATCGTCGGCGCGGGCCGAGCGATGGAAATTTTAATGTTCGGCGATGCGGTGGACGCGGCAACCGCCGAACGCATCGGGCTCGCGAATCGTGTGGTGCCGCGCGACGCGTTGATGACGACCGCGTACGATTGGGCGAAACGTCTCGCGCGCGGACCCTCGCTCGCGCTCTCGATGACGAAACACATGGTCAACAACGAAGCGAATATGGATCTGATCGCCGCCATCGAACAAGAAGCGCAAGCGCAAGCGTTGATGTTGCAAAGCCAGGATCATCGCGAATTTTTCGAGGCGTTCAAAGCGAAACGCGAACCGGAGTTTAAGGGACGATGAACATTCCACCCGCGATCGCCGCAATCGCGCCGGACGGAAAATTGACGCCCGCGCAAAAACGCCATTTCTTGATCGAAATGTGTTTGCGTCGCGCCAAACCTGGTTCGGGTAGTGCAATTGAATTTTTACGACGGAGGACCGCCATGAATCCTTGGCCCGATCTGCGCCCGGTTCTGCAAGACATTCCCTGGGTGATCGTTGGCGCGGTCGCGACGCGCGCGTATATGCCGGAGCGAATGACGAAGGATTTGGACATTCTAATTCGTCGCGAAGACGAAGGTAAAGTTTTGGAACGACTGCAAGCAGTGGGTTACAAAATCATCAGTCGTCTCGCCGTTCCGGGATTTCTACTCCTTTCGCCGGAAGGAATCGAATTGGACGTGATTATGGTTAATTACCCTTGGGCAAAAGATGCACTAGCACACCCAGCCCAAGACCCGGTCGGATATCCAGTGCTCGCATTACCCTATCTCGTGTTAATGAAAATGGAATCATCGCGCGGACGTGACTTTGGCGATGCAAACACAATGCTCGGACTAGCATCTGAAGATCAACTGAATCAGGTGCGTGCTGTCGTTGCGCGTTATGCGCCGGATGCCGTCGGCGATCTCGAATCAATGATTTATTTGGGGCGACTCGAACTTGAGGACGGCACGAACAATTGATCGAAGAGGCCGCAATGGAAAAAACATTTATCAATCCACCCGAATTGGCGAAACCGGTTGGGTTTAGTTACGCGGCACGCACGCGCGGCGTAACGATTTATCTCGCGGGACAAACCGCGATGGACGCGCAGGGCGCGATTGTTGGCGCGGGCGACATCGTTACGCAGTTTCGCCAAGCGGTCGCGAATATGCAAGTCGTTCTGCGCGAGAGCCGCGCGACATTTCAAGATATTGTGAAACTCAATTTTTTTGTTACCAACATCGCCGCGTATCAGGCGAACGCGAAAGCCATTGGCGCGATCTATCGCGAATTTTTCGGCAAACATTTTCCGGCAATGACGCTCGTCGAGGTCAAACGTTTGTACGACGAACAAGCGATGATCGAGATTGAAGGCGTCGCGGTGATCGCGGATTAACCTGGGATTGGATTTGAGCGTTTACGCGGTTCGCTTCGCGCAAGTGAACAACCCGCTAAAGCGTCGAATCCAACGTCCAACATCCAATTTCCAACATCGAGGTTTGCACTTGAACTTTTCACTCACTGATCCACAAAAAGAAATCCAATCGCGCGCGCGCGAATTTGCACAGCGCGAGGTCGCGCCGCTCGCGCGTGCGGCAGACGAACGCCGCGAATTTCCGCGCCACCTCATTCCGCGAATGGGCGAACTCGGTTTTCTCGCCGGACCGATCGCGCGCGCGTACGGCGGCGCGGCGATGGATTACACGAGTTTCGCGCTCGTCTACGAAGAACTCGGTCGCGTGGATTCATCCGTGCGCGGGTTTCTCGCGGTGCACGCCGGTCTCGTCGCAATGTGCATCAACGAGTGGGGCACGGAAGATCAAAAACAAAAATACTTGCCGCCCCTCGCAACCGGACAATGGATCGGTTGTTACTGTCTCACCGAACCGAACGCGGGATCGGACGCAGGAAGTATCGAGACAACCGCGCAAGAACAAGGTGATGACTATCTCTTGAACGGCGAAAAAATTTGGATCACGAACGGCGGCATTGCGAATCTCGCGATTGTGTTCGCGTCGCGCGATCGCGCGGCGCGGCACAAGGGTATTTGCGCGTTTCTCGTCGAAACCGACACGCCGGGATTCCATCGCGAAAAAATGCCAGGAATGGAATTGGGACATCGCGCGTCCGATCACGCGCGCATCACATTTGAAAATTGTCGCGTGCCAAAATCGGCACTGCTCGGCGCGCCAGGTGATGGATTCAAAGTCGCAATGTCCGCGCTCGATCACGGACGACTCGGCGTCGCCGCGGGCGCGCTCGGCGTCGCGCAAGCGTGCTTGGATGCATGCGTGGGTTTCGCGCGCACGCGCAAACAGTTCGGTCAACGCATCGGCAACTTTGAAATGATCCAACAAGTGCTTGCCGATATGGCGGCGGATGTGGACGCGGCGCGTTTGCTCGTCTATCGCGCGGCGTGGTTGAAAGACCAGGGTCAGCGCGCGACGCGCGAAACGTCCGTCGCGAAATTATTCGCGACCGAAGCCGCGACGCGCGCCGCGAATCAAGCCGTGTTACTGCACGGTGGACGCGGGTACTCGAACGAATTTCCGGTCGAGCGATATTATCGCGACATCAAGGGCTTGCAAATTTACGAAGGCACATCGCACATTCAGCGCATCGTGATTGCGCGCGATTTGCTGGGGAAGGAATGACAACGAATTTTTGAATTGAACGAATCAATTGTCAGCATCTTTGAAATTCAGCAAATCTTCCCACTGGCGGAAAGGAACACGAACAATTGAAAATATTTGAAAACGTCCGTGTTTTCTTCCGTCAGTGGAAATTTCCGGTCGCGCGATCAAATCGGCAATGCATGTGAATGAGGACTCGATCATTTGTCAGCAAATTCGAAATTCAGCAATTCTTTCCACTGACGGAAAGAAACACGAACAATTGAAAATATTTGAAAACGTCCGTGTTCTCTTCGGTCAGTGGAAAATTTCGCTCGCGCGATCAAATCAGCATTGCAAGTGAATTTACAATTCGATCAATTCCCAATCTCGTTGTCATATTTCAAGGAGGAACAATGAAAGCCGCAGACTTGCCGTTGTATTACAATGCCGTGGACATTCTCGAACGCAACCTCGCGACGCGCGCGGACAAGGTCGCGCTGTTGAGCGACACGCGTAAAGAGATGACGTTTCGCGAGGTGTCGAACGAAGCGAACCAGGTCGGGAACGCGCTGAAAAAATTGGGCGCGCGCTTTGGCGATTACGTCGCGATTCTCGCGCTCGATTGCCCCGAATGGGTCGCGACATTTTTCGGTACGCTCAAAATCGGCGCGGTCGCGGTCGGCATCAACACGTTGCTCAAGCCGCACGAGTACGCGTACATTTTGCGCGATGCGCGCGCGCGCATCCTCGTGATTTCCGAAGCGCTCTTGCCCGCGTTCGACGCGATCCGCGCCGAGCAACAGTTCGTCGAGCACGTCATCGTCATCGGCAATGCGAAACACGCGGGCGACCGCGCGTATCGCGATTGGATCGCGCACGAATCCAGTGAACTCAAAACCGCGCCGACGCATCGCGACGATTTTTGCTCGCTCAATTATTCGAGCGGCACGACCGGCGAGCCGAAAGGCATTTTGCACGCGCACAAAGATTATCCGCTCACCGCGCAATTGTGGGGTGTGAACGTCCTGGGTCTGCGCGAATCGGATCGCACGTACGCGGGCGCGAAATTATTTTTCACGTTTGGGTTTGGCGGAAATTTGATTTTTCCGTGGTACGCCGGCGCGAGTAGCGTTTTGTTTTCCGGTCCGCCGCGCATCGCGACGAATGTGTTCGATGTCGTTACAAAATTCAAACCGACGATTTTGTACAACGCGCCAACCGGTTTCGCGGCGATGCTCGCGGTGCCGAATTTCAAGTCGTCATATGATTTGTCGTCGTTGCGCTTGTGCGTGTCCGCCGGTGAAAATCTCCCTGCGCCGATTTGGGAAATGTGGAAGAACGCGACGGGGCTCGACATCATTGACGGCATTGGCTCGACCGAAAACTTTCACATCTTTTTGTCGAATCGTCCCGACGACATTCGACCTGGTTCGAGCGGCAAACCGTTCGCCGGGTATGAATTGAAAATCGCGGATGAAGAAGGCAACGCGTTGCCGCGCGGCGAGGTCGGTAACTTGCTGGTGAAAGGCGAGACCGCCGCGCAATTTTATTTGCATCAGTATCAAAAAAGTCAGCGCACGTTTCTCGGCGAGTGGCTCAACACCGGCGACAAGTATTACATTGACGACGACGGATATTATTGGCACGCCGGGCGCACCGACGATATGCTCAAGGTCGGCGGCATCTGGGTTTCGCCGGTCGAAGTCGAGAGCGCGTTGCTCAGTCATCCTGGTGTGCTCGAGTGCGCGGTGATTGGCGTCGCCGATTCGCAAAACCTGGTCAAGCCGAAAGCGATTGTCGTGTTGAAAGAAGGATTCACCGCGTCGGATGAATTGAAAGAACAGTTGATCGCGCACTGTCGCGAAAAAATGGCGGACTATAAACGCCCGCGCTGGATCGAGTTCGTCGCTGAGTTGCCCAAAACTGCGACGGGCAAGATTCAGCGATTCCGATTGCGCGGATAAAGTAAGGATGAAGGATGAAGGCGGAAAAATTCATCCTTCATCCCTCATCCTTCATCCTTTGAAAAATGGATTCACCCGCCCCCTGGCACGCCGACCCCGCGTGCGAACATCGCGTCGCGTGCAAGTATCAAACCCACTATTGCACGTACATTCGCGTTCCAAAATTATTGACGCTTCAGCCCGCGCCGAAAAATTCGGACGAACTGATTTTCGTCGTCGCGATGCAAGCGCGCGAGTTGTGGATGCGCGTGATTCTGCGCGATGTCATCGCGCTGAAAGACGCGGACGCGAACGAGACGCAAAAATTATTGCGCCGCGATATCGAAATCGTCAAACTGCTCGAACTGCAAAGCGATGTCACGGAAACGATTTTGCCGCGCCCGCCGATCACACTGCGCGGGCACTCGCAACAACTCGCGCGCTTGATGCGCGCGACACGCACGTTGCCGCGCGATGACATCGCGCGCGAGTTTATCGCGCGATTAAACGCGTGGCGCGGACGCGATGCGAAATGGATGCACGCATCGGAACGCGGACGCGCATACGAAAAATATCTACGTGTGAATGAATTGCTCGAATTGCAAAACGCGCCCAAGATGGATTGGGCGGAAGTCGGGCAACAACCGAACGCGCTCAGCGTGCCGGACGCGTTGTGCGCGGACGAAGTGATGTTCGTCGTCGTGCATCAAGCGTTCGAGTTGTGGTTCAAAGCGATTCTCGACATCGTTGATCGCGCGATTGCGTTTTTGCGCGGCGATAATGTTGCGGAGGCGACGCGCTTGATGCGCCGCGCGGTCGCGATTCAAAAATTGCTCGCCCAACAAATCCACATTCCCGCGACGATGTCGCCGCACGATTTTCTCGCGTTTCGCAGTGAAACGAAAACCCTGAACGGCAAAAAAATGTGGCGCGGACTTGCACCCGCGAGCGGCACCGAATCGTACCAATTCCGCGAACTCGAAATCGCGTCCGGCTTGAACGCCAATCCGACGTACCAAGAATTTTTGCGCGGGCACGCGGATTTGACGACGCGCTTTCTCACACCAGCGCAGGGAAAACGAATGGCGCAACCTTCGCTCGCAGACGCGTTCAACCAACAGATCGCGCGGCGGGGCATCGCGGGCGTGATCGAAATTTTCGCGCCGCATCGCCAAGCCGATCTCGCCGATCTCGCGGACGCGTTGCTCGAGTACGACGAATTTTTCTACTTGTGGCGCGTCAATCACATCGTCATGCTTCAACGGATGATCGGTGAAAAACCAGGAACGGGCTATCTCGGTTTGGGTTATCTCAAAGAAACCGCGGGGCTGTCTGTGCAAGGCGTCGAACGAATTTTTACTCAAGTGCAAAAACGCCCGCGCTTTTTTGAAAACTTGTGGCACGCGCGTTCGCGGTTCAAATAAATTGATTGGACGCGGACAAACGCAGATGAACGCGGATAGTTTACTGATCCGCGTTTGTCTGCGGTACTCCGCGTCCCATTTTAGGGAATTGAAATGAATGATCCACTTTTGAAATGGCGCGAGGAATTTCCGATTCTCGCGAACACGGTTTACATGATTAGCAACTCGCTCGGCGCGATGCCGCGCGGCGTGTACGATGCGATGCACGCGTACGCGGAAACCTGGGCGACGCGCGGCGTGCGCGCGTGGAACGAGGGCTGGTGGGAATCGCCGGTCGAAGTTGGCAACCTGGTCGCGCAATTGATTCACGCGCCGCGCGGCTCGATCACGATGCACCAAAACGTATCGCTCGCCTCCGCGATTGTGTTGTCGTGTCTCGATTTTCCGGCGACGCGCAACAAGGTCGTGATGACCGATATGGATTTTCCATCCGTGTTGTACGTGCATCAAAAAATGTTGCCGCGCGAAGCCGATTTGCACGTTGTGAAAAGCGATGATGGCATCAGCATCGCGACGGAAAAAATGTTGGACGCCATTGACGAACGCACGCGCCTGGTCGCGATTTCGCACGTCCTGTTCAAAAGCGCGTTCATTCAAAATGCGGCGGCAATCGTGAAAAAGGCGCACGCGGTTGGCGCGCTCGTCTCGCTCGATATGTTTCATTCGGTCGGCGTGATCCCGGTGAATGTAACCGCGCTCGAAACCGATTTTGCAGTTGGGGGCGTACTAAAATGGTTGTGCGGCGGACCGGGCGGCGCGTTTTTGTACGTGCGCCCCGAGCTCGCGCGCACGCTCGAACCACGCCTCACCGGTTGGATGGCGCACGCGCGCCCGTTCGCGTTTGAAACTGAAATGGAGTACGCGGAAACCGCGTTTCGATTCCTCACGGGCACCGCCCAAGTGCCGTGTTTGTACGCGGCGCGACCTGGTTTGGAGATCATCAACGCGATTGGCGCGGCCGCGATTCGCGCGAAATCCATTCGCCAAACCGCGCGTTTGATCGAACGCGCGGAAGAATTTGGATTCGCGATCACCGCGCCGCGCGATGCCGCGCAACGCGGCGGCACGATCGCGGTGAACGTCGGCGAACATTCGCACGCGGTCGCGCTCGAACTGAAACGCCGAGAGTTTATCGTGGACTATCGCGTCGGCGCGGGGATTCGCATCTCGCCGCATTTTTACTCGAAGGACGAAGAACTCGATTTGATTATGCGTGAGATTCGCGTCATTGTGGAAACGCGCGCGTATGAAGCGCATTTGCGCGTGGAGAAACATGTTGTAACGTAGAGATTGGAGATGAGGGCTTGGAGCTTGGGCAGTTTAAATATTTCGACATCACGCGCCCGATCGGACCCGACTCCGCGGTGTGGCAAGGTGATACAAAATTTTCCGCGCGCGCGGTGATGACAATTCGCGGCGGCGATTCGGTGAACGTAACGACGATCACGTTCAGCACGCACACCGGCACGCACGCGGACGCGCCACATCACTACGTTGACGCCGCGCCGCGCGCGGACGCGTTCGAT
>Ga0233425_10009661_pt1 | contig 12101 bp, 6 predicted proteins | sample Watercolumn_Towu_2_FD_181712 | JGI IMG/M metagenome (GOLD analysis project Ga0233425, IMG submission 181712) | Freshwater microbial communities from Lake Towuti, South Sulawesi, Indonesia - Watercolumn_Towuti2014_140_MG | ecosystem: Environmental > Aquatic > Freshwater > Lake | place: Indonesia...
GCCTGCCGCGGTGCCCAGCGGCGACTGGTCCAGCACCGTGCGCACCGACTTGCACAGCAGCAGATCGTCCGCAAGCGCGTCCACGAACGCCAGGGCCCAGAGCCCCACCGACGACGGCATGGCCTTGCGCGTGTGCGTGTACCCGGGGAGCGGAACCGACCCGTGACGCTTCTGAAGCTTCCGCAGGCCCGCCTGCAGCTTGCGGGCAGCGGCCATGCATGCATCCAGCGCATCACGGCTCAGCAGCCGCAGGGCCGTCAGTACCTGGTCGTTGCGGGAGCGGCCGGTGTGCACCTTCTTCCCCACCGGGCCCAGCTTCTCCACGAGGCGCTCCTCGATGGCCGTGTGGCAGTCCTCCTGCTCAACCCGGATCGGGAAGCTGCCGGCCAGCGCCAGCTTCCGAATCGCGGCCAGCTCGCGGGCCAGAGCGAGGACCTCGCCGCGCTGCAGTACCCCGATCTTCCCGAGCATGCGCACGTGCGCGATGGACGCGGTGCAGTCGTAGGGAGCCAGGCGCAGGTCAAGGACCGGGTCGTCCCCGGCAGTGTACTCCTCCACGAAGCGATCCACCGTGCCGCCTGCGGTCCACAGCTTCATGATGCCTCCCCCACGCGAGCCGCCGAGAGCACGGCCCTTCTACTCCCTGTGCTTGCGCCAGTCGTACGGCTTGCGCTTGCGCAGCACGAGGTGGTGCGCCTTGAGCCGGATGGCGTTGATGTTGATGAATCCCCGGGAGTCGATCGCGTTGAAGCCGCCCTCGATCTCCATGCTCGAGAGATCCTGGTCGTACAGGGACGTGGGCGACATGCGCGACACCACCTGCACGTTGCCCTTGTACAGCGCCAGCGTGACGCGGCCGTCGATGGCTTCCTGGCTCTTCTCGAGCGCACACAGCAGGAAGTCCATCTCGGGCGAGTACCACATGCCGTTGTACACGAGGTCCGCGAACTTCGGGACCAGCGAGTCCCGCAGGTGCATGACCTCCTTGTCCATCGCGATCCCCTCGATGTCCCGGTGAGCGGCCCACAGGATGGTGGCGCCGGGGCTCTCGTAGATGCCGCGGGACTTGATGCCTATGAACCGGTTCTCCACCATGTCCACCCGGCCGATCCCGTTGTCCGAGCCGATCTGGTTCAGGTACTGGAACAGCTCCAGCGGGTCGGTCTTCTCGGTGCCGTCCTGCTTGTTCACCACCGCAACCGGGTTGCCGTCTTTGAAGTGAATGTCGATGGTGGTCTCCCGGTCCGGCGCTTCCTGGGGCGACTTCGTGCGGCAGTAGACGCTCTCCGGCGCGCGGTATGCCGGGTCTTCGAGCACCCCCGCCTCGTGGCTGATGTGGAGCAGGTTGTCGTCCTCGCTGTAGGGCTTGTCGCTGGAAGCCTTGATCGCGATGCCGTGGTTGCTGGCATACGCGATCATGTCCGAGCGGCCCTTGAACTGCGACAGCCACTCCGGGTCCTTCCAGGGCGAGATGACCTTGAGCCGCGGGTTGAGCGCGTACGTCGTGAGCTCGAACCGGACCTGGTCGTTGCCCTTGCCGGTCGCCCCGTGCGCCACGTACGCAGCGCCTTCGGCCTCGGCGATTTCCACGTGCTTCTTCGCGATGAGGGGTCTTGCCAGCGCGGTGCCCAGCAGGTAGCGCCCTTCGTATAGCGCGTTGGCGCGCATGGCCGGGAAGACGAAGTCCGTGACGAACTCCCGCCTCAGGTCCTCGACGTAGACCTTTGAAGCGCCCGTAGCCAGCGCCTTCTTTCGCACGGCCTCGAAGTCGTCCTCCTGTCCGACGTCGCCCACGTAGGCCACGACGTCGTACCCCTTCTCCTCGAGCCACTTCAGGATGACGGACGTGTCCAGCCCGCCGCTATACGCCAGCACCACCTTCTCTTTGCCCATAGTCACTCCCTCCACGCAAGTGGGGTTTTATGCTGCGGAAGCATAATGTTGCGCCCTCCCGGAGTCAACCGCGAACTGTGCCCTGCTCGTGCCGCGGAGTGGCTACCAGGTGAGGACGGCCTTGCCGTTCCCGACCCAGGTGTCTGCCGAGGTGGTGCCGTCGGACACGCCGCCGACGTAGCCCGAGCCCCCGCCGCCGCCGGACGCGTACGCACAACCTCCTCCGTACCACCCTCCCCCGCCGCCCGCGAAGTGGTAGTTCGCATTGCTGCCGCCGTTGCCGAACGTGCCGGGGTTGCAGCTGGTTCCCGCGGTGCCGCCGGAGCTCTGGGTGCCGCCGCCGCCCGGCGTCACGCCGCTGTTGCCCGGGCCCTTGATGCCCGCGATGCCATTGAGGCCGCCGCCGCCGCCGCCGTGACCGTGGTCCGGGCAACCACAGTTGCCTGCGCCGCCGCCGCCGCCGACGATTTTGCGTTCGTTGAGGCCGGTGCCGCCCTTCCGGATATCCGTCGCTCCGCCGCCGCCCCCGCCGTACTGGCCGCCCGCACCGCCGCCGTTCCAGCCGCCGGCCCCGGCCATGACCCCCTTGGACCCGACATAGACGTACAGGACCTCGCCCGGGGCAACGGCCAGCGTGCCCTTGGAGTACCCGCCGAGGCCTCCGTCGTCGTCGGTGCCGGAGCAGCAGGTCGAGCCTCCGCCCTGGGCTCCCCAGACCTCCACGTTGACCTGCGTCACGCACAGCGGCACGGTCCAGGACTGCTGTCCGCCCGTGAAGTTGAACGTCACGCTGCCATGCAGGTTCGGGCAGTCGGTGCAGACTCCCGCGACACAGGTCTTGGTGCCGCCGCAGCCGGTACCGTCCGGGACGTTGACGTGCCCGCACCCGGTCACTGCGCTGCACGAGTCGCTGGTGCAGGGGTTCGAGTCGTCGCAGTTGGTCGGCCCGCCGGGAGCGCACCCGCCGTTCTTGCACTGGTCGCCGGTGGTGCACGCGTCCTTGTCGTCGCACGCAGCGGTGTTGGTCAGGAACACGCAGCCGTTGAGTGGCGAGCAGGAGTCGTCTGTGCAGAGGTTGTTGTCGTTGCACGTGACCGGAGTACCTGCCTTGCACGAAGCATTGGAGCACACGTCGTTCACGGTGCACGCGTTGCCGTCGTCGCACTTCGCGGTGTTCACCGCGTGGAGGCAGCCCAGCTTCGAGTCGCACGAGTCGTCCGTACAGACGTTTCCGTCCGCGCACACGACGGCTCCGCCCGGAGCGCACAGGGCCTGGGAGCACACGTCGTTGGCCGTGCACTCGTCTCCATCCTCGCACGACGCGGTATTGGGGACGTGCTGGCAGCCGAGCTTCACGTCGCACGCATCGTCGGTGCAGACGTTGCCGTCGTTGCAGTTGACCTGCGGGCCCGGCACGCACGAGCCCGCCGCGCAGGAATCGCCGGTGGTGCACACGTCGCCGTCGCTGCACAGCGCGTCGTTGGGAGCATGGACGCAGCCGGCCATCGGGTCGCAGGAATCGTCGGTACAGACGTTGCCGTCGTTGCAGTTGAGCGGCTTGACCCCCATGCACTTGCCCTGGCTGCACGCGTCCTGGATGGTGCACGGGTTGCCGTCGTCGCATTCGGCAGCAAGCGGCGTGTGCACGCACTCCTGGGCCGGGTCGCACGTGTCCGCGGTGCAGGGATTGCCGTCGTCGCACTTCAGGGTACCGGCCGCCACGCACGCGCCCATCTGGCATGCGTCGCCGTACGTGCAAAGGTTTCCGTCATCGCAAGGCGCGGTGTTGAGCGTGGTCAGGCAGCCGAGCTGCGCGTCGCACTCGTCGTCGGTGCACACGTCGTCGTCGCCGCAGTCGAGCATGCCGGTGGTGGCGCACTTGCCGGCCAGGCAGTGGTCGCCCAGCGTGCATGCGTTGCCGTCGTCGCACGCGGCGTCCAGCGGCGTGTGCTCGCAGATCCCCTTGGAGGTGCACGCATCCGCGGTGCACGGGTTGCCATCGTCGCAGTCCAAGAGCGTCCCGGACTGGCACTTGCCCTTGACGCACGTGTCGTTGACGGTGCAGGGGTTGCCGTCGGTGCACCCGCCGTCGGCAAAGGTGTGCATGCATCCGGTCTCGGGCAGGCACGAGTCCGCGGTGCACGGATTGGAGTCGTTGCAGTTGGGCGCGCCCATCCCCTTGCACGTCCCGGCGACGCAGAGGTCCAGCTCGGTGCATGCGTTGCCGTCGTCGCACTCTCCCTCCTGTGCGGTGTGCTGGCAGCCGGTCTGGGGATCGCACACGTCCGCGGTGCACGGGTTGCCGTCGTCGCACGCAAGCACACCCAGGGGTGCGCAAGCGCCTGCGGTGCACGTGTCCCCGGTAGTGCACGCGTCGCCGTCGTTGCACGGGTCGGAGTTGTCCGTGTGCACGCAGCCCTGGGCCGGCTCACACGTGTCGTCGGTGCACGGGTTGCCGTCGTTGCAGTTCGCATCGCTTCCAGGCGTGCACTTGCCGCCCGCGCAGGTGTCACCCACGGTGCACGCGTTCATGTCTTCGCAGGGTGCGCCGTTTGGACCCGGTGCGAAGGAGCAGTCACCGGTCTGGCCGTCACAGGTCGCGGAAAGGCACGGACCGTCGCTGCCCGAGGGCGCGGGGCACGTGATGGCGGAGTCCGGCAGCACCGCGCACTGGAACGGAACCTGGTCCGTGGCGCAGTAGAGGGAGCCGTTGCAGACGTCGCCGTCTTCCAGCGCGTCGCAATCCGTATCCGTCACGCAGTCGCACGCCACGGCAAACCCCGAGCACTGGCCGCCCGCACACTGGTCCGCAACGGTGCACGGGTCCGCATCGTCGCACTTGGCCTGGTTGTCCGCATAGACGCAGCCGCCGGTGTCGTCGCACGCATCGTCCGTGCAGGGATTCTCGTCGTCGCAGTCCACCAGCGTGCCCACGCATATCCCCAGCTGGCAGTTGTCCGCGACGGTGCACGGGTTGCCGTCCTTGCACTCGATTCCCGACTGGGCCACGTGGCTGCAGCCCGACTCGCCGCCGCACAGATCGTCGGTGCAGTCGTTGCCGTCATCGCACAGGTCCACGTACTGGCCCTGCTCGAACAGCGCCTCGTCCACGTCCCCGTCACAATTGTCGTCCAGGCCGTTGCACGTCTCTTCTGCGGGCGTCTGGGCGTCGCACGGGGCCAGCCCCTCCTGAGCGCACACCCGCTTCCCCCCGCACGTGCCCCACTCGTTGGTCGCGGCGCACGACGTGTAGAGCCCCAGCTCGATGGAACGGCTGGTGCACGGGCAGACGCCCGCATCCGCGGTGCACTGCTTGAGCGTGACTCCGCCGACGGTCGTGGCGTCCTTGCACGAGAAACCCCACGGGCAGTCCGCGTGGACCTGGCAGGCTCCGCCGCAGAACTTCCCTTCTGCCCCGTACTCGATGCATACGTCTTCGTTGCCGCTGGAAGTTCCCTTGCAGTCCGCGTTGCTCACGCACGGCTTGCACAGGTTCGCGAAGCTCGAGACGCACACGTACACGATGTCCGGGTCCGTGCGTCCCACCTGCTTGCACTCGAAGCCCGAAGGGCACTCCTCCTCGCAGGGCATGCTGCACTGCCCCTCGCCCATGTGCTCGAGGCAGAAGCCGGAGAGGCAGTCCGTCCCGTCCTTGCAGGGGTCCCCGAAGCAGCCCGCGCCGGGCGGGCACTGGCTTCCCTCGTCGGCCGCGCCGAAGTCGAGGGACACGTCCTGTTCCGGGATCTCCGTTGCCGCCACGTCCTGGCCCGGTTCCGCGTCCGCGTTCGTCGCCACGTCCTGCGCCGTGGTTTCAACCAGGTCCTGTGCCACAGGCACGTCCGCAAGCAGGTCCGTCAGCGCCTGACTGCATCCACACGTGAGAGCGGCGCACGCCGCGCCCCAGAGCACCATCCGAGTCAGCCGGTTCATCGTCACCTCCCGCGCAGCGGTCCTCGGCTTACGTCCGGGCCGCGGCATTCGCATGGCACCCACAATACCCGTTCAGCCAGTGCAGTTGCAACAGGGCCATGGTCGACGCGCGCCCGGCAAGCCCAAGAGCGGGAGGTCGGTCCATGGCATTCCATCTGCACGGCCCACCGCGTCCGCACCCGCACGACCGGTTCCGGTTGCGCAGCATTCCGTGTTCCCTTATGCTGGCCGCGACGCGAAGGTTGGAGGCGGGGAGTCACGCCATGCGGCCCACGTGCAGAATGTCCCTCACGCTGCTTGCGGTGCTCGCGGCCGGAGTCGCCGGCCCCGGGTGTGGAGCCAGCTCGGCTTCTGTGGAAGACGGAGGCGATCTCATGACCGCGGACCGCGCAGCCACGGACCACGCTGCCGACGGCCCGGCTTCGGACCTGCCGGGACCCGGCGACGCCGCCGACCCGGACTCGGACCTGCATGGCATGGACGGCAACGAGGTCGGCATGGACGCCACGGCCCCTCAGGACGGACTGGATTCCGCAACGGACGACGTCGCCGCGGACTCGGGCCCGGAACCCTGCGACCCCGGCGATCCGGGATGCACGGACCTGTGCGGCGCAACCGGTATTCCCGCGTGGGCAGCCAAGGAGGGACCTGCGACCTACCGGCTGACGCTCGGCGTGGAGGGAAGCGACGCCGCGTTCGACCTGGTCGTCACGCTCCTCGACCCGTCCGTCGTGCGGCTGCGCTACCTGCACGGGCCTTCGCCGAATGCCTCCTACGCGGTGCTGCCGTGGACCGGGCCGGCCCCGGCCGTGCAGGCCGGCGGCAACGACTCGTGGTTCGATCTCTGCACCGACAGCCTCAGGGTGCGGGTCGCGGCGGGAAGCGGCCGGGTCACGCTCTTCGACCCGGACGGCAACGTGCTGCTCTCCGAGCCCGCGGACGGCGGCTACTCGCGAAAGACCGTCGACGTGGAGGGCGCCCCGGTCCAGGCCGTGTCGGTCACCCGGACAAGCCCGGCCGACGAGCGCTACCTCGGCTTCGGGGAGAAGACCGGAAAGCTCGACAAGCGGGGCAGGAAGCTCCAGTTCTGGAACAGCGACAACCCCGCGTACAGCACCACGCAGGATCCGCTGTACCAGTCCATCCCGTTCTTCATCAGCCTTCGCGGCGGCGTTGCCTTCGGGCAGTTCATGGACAACAGCCACCGTGCGAGCTTCGACATGGCCGCGGCCGCTGCCGACCGATACGTGCTCACGGCCGATGGCGGCGAGATGGACCTGTATCTCGTGGCAGGCCCCGCGGTCTCACAGGTCGTGGAGCGGTACACGCAGCTCACGGGTCGCATGCCCATGCCTCCCCGCTGGACCCTCGGGTATCACCAGTGCCGCTGGAGCTACTTCCCCGACACGAAGGTCCAGCAGGTCTGCGAGGAGTTCCGCAAGCGCAGCCTGCCCGCAGACGGCATGTGGCTCGACATCGACTACATGGACGGCTTCCGCTCGTGGACGTGGAGCCCGGTGCACTTCCCCGACCCCTCCGGGCTCGTCCAGTCCCTGGAAGCGCTCGGGTTCAAGGTGACGGCCATCATCGACCCCGGCCTCAAGAAGGATCCCGCTTGGGACCTCTACCAGCAGGGGATCGCGGGCAAGCACTTCCTGCAGGGCAAGAGCGGCGAGCCGTTTGTCGGCGAGGTCTGGCCCGGGGCCGCGGTGTTCCCGGACTTCACCCGGCCTGCCACCCGGGACTGGTGGGGCACGCTGGTCACTGCGCTCACCGACCATGGCGTGCGCGGCATCTGGCTCGACATGAACGAGCCGGCAAGCTTCCTTGCCTCGGACGGCAACACGGTGCCCGGTTGGGTTGCGGCAGACGGGGATGGCAACCCCACCACCATGGCCGAGATCCACAACGTGTATGCGCTCGAGGAGTGCAGGGCGACCCGGGACGGCCTGCTGGGTGCGTTGCCCCAGAAGCGCCCGTTCCTCCTGACCCGCGCGGGCTTCGCAGGGATCCAGCGGTACAGCGCGGTCTGGACCGGAGACGCTGCCAGCAAGATGGAGTCCCTCGAAGACACTCTGCCCATGCTGCTGGGCCTCGGGCTTTCCGGCGTCGCGTTCGTGGGAAGCGACGTCGGCGGCTGGAGCGGCGGGGCCACGCCCGAGCTGTTTGCCCGGTGGATGCAGGTCGGGGCCATCTCGCCGTTCTACCGCGGGCACGTCCAGACCGGCGCCATCGACCAGGAGCCCTGGGAGTTCGGGACCGAGGTCGAGGACATCTCCCGCATCACCCTCGGCCTCCGCTACCGCCTGCTGCCCTACCTCTACTCCCTGTTCCACCAGGCATCCCAGACCGGTGCTCCGATCCTCAGGCCGCTGCTCTACGAGTTCCAGCAGGACGCAGGAAGCATCGACCGGTCCTACCAGGCCATGCTCGGACCCCACGTCATGTTCGCTCCGGTGCTCAGCGCGGGCGCCAAGCAGCTCGACGTGTACTTCCCGCCCGGCTCCTGGATCGAGATGCACTCCGGCGCCCGGTACGAGGGGCCGGGCAGCAAGACCGTGGGCGTCACGCTCCAGGCGCTTCCGGTGTTCCTGCGCGAGGGAGCCATCGTGCCCCTGGGGCCCGTGATGCAGCACTCGGACCAGAAGCCCGTGGACCCGCTCCGGATCGACCTGTTCGCAGGCCCCGAAGCCTCCCACTTCGACCTGTACGAGGACGACGGAGAGACCAACGCCTACCTTTCCGGCGCATACGCAATCACCCCGCTGACGCTGCAGCAGGCAGCGACTGGAGCGGTGCTGTCCGCGGGTCCCCGGCAGGGCACATGGACCCCGCCTGGCCGCAGGATCCTGGTGCACCTGCGCCGCGTGGACCACGCAGTCACCGCGGTCACGCTCAACGGCGTCGCGCTTGCCGAGGCCGGAGGGCTCGCGGTGCTGGAAGCCGGAAGCAACGGCTGGTACCGGGATGCAAACGACCTGTCCCTGTGGGCAGCGTTCCCCGACCCTGGCGAGTTCTCCCTCGATATGTCGTTTGACACGACCCCTGGCCAGGCCGCTCCGCAGGTGCTCGTCCCCGTGAAGGTGGTCCTGCCCGCGGATACGCCCGCGGGTGCGGCCATCTTCATCGCCACGTCCGCTTCCGGCTGGGCGCAGACCGCGCTCGAGCCAGGACCGGGCAACACCGCGGTGGGCAACGTGCCTGTGCCCCGGGGCGAGTGGTTCGAGTACAAGTACACCCGCGGGGACTGGTCCACGGTGGAGAAGTGGGCCGGGTGCGCGGAAGCAAGCAACCGGTACGCGTTCGGCACGGCACACCCGGTCAAGGAGGACACGGTGGAAGCCTGGGCCGACCAGTGCCCATAGGAGTGCCCATAGGAGGGACAGAGGGTCCGATGCGCCCCGCTCTCGTCATGCTCTGCACCGGCCTGCTGCTCCTGCCGGCGCTGGCTGCGGCTCAGCCGGGGGCTGCCCCGCCAACGGACACGGCGTCTCCGGCGGGCGCGGTTTCGCCAGCCCCCGCCGCGGCGGAAGGGCAGGCTGCCGCGCTGGTAGCGGACCTTCGTACGGAGTTTGACGGGCTGCTGGCAGACCCGGACAGCTATGCCCGAACGGTCGAGTCCGAGTGCCGTGGCTTCCCGGAAGGGGATCTGTTCCCGTACCTCTTTCCCGCGTTCGCATACACGAACATGGCGGCCTCGGGCCTGGTCCCCCGGGATGCGGCACGAGAGAAGGTGACGACGCTGCTGAAGCTCGCCATCCCGTCCGTGGTGCGCAAGGTCCGGCCGCCCCGCGATGACCTGATGCGGCTTGCGTCGTATGCGTCCCACGCGACCTATCTCTGCCAGCTCAATGCGGGGCTGGCAGCGCACGCATATCTCGGCGGCACGGACTTCCTGCCGCTGTTCGACCATCTCTCGGACCTGCTGCTCGGGGCTCTTGGCAAGTCCGGAGGGGAGCCCCTCGACTCGTTCCCGTCCTATTCGTGGCCGTTCGACACGATCCCGTGTCTCTTCTCGCTTGCCATGCACGACCGGATTCGCGGGACGCTCCGGGCCGGACTCCTGGCGACACAGCACTTCGACTGGATCGCCCGGTACGGGACCGACCCGGGAACCGGGCTTCCCGCCAGTCGCATGTCGGATGACAACCGGCGCATGGCGGAGCAGCCGCGTGGGTGCGACCTGTCGCTGCGCCTGTTGTTCCTCGGCTACTTCGACCGCGACGCGGCCCGTGGTCTCTACAAGGCCTACGTGACACGGTTCTGGGTGGAACGATTCGTGGCCGCAGGATTCGGCGAGTGGCCCGACGGCCGTGAGAAGTTCTCCGACATGGACTCGGGGCCGATCCTCCTGGGCATCGGCGCCGGCGCCAGCGCCATGGGCATCGGTGCCACGAGGGTAGGGGGAGACCCGTTCCGCTTCGCCCGGCTCGTCTCGCAGGTCGTGGCGGCCAGGGCCGCAGTCCGCGGCATGGTCGACGCCGCTGCCCCGGGCCGGGCCAGCCTCGGCGGCATGATCCCGCTTTCCGCAGGCTATGTCACCGGCTTCCTGTTCGGCGACGCGGTGCTGTTCTTCTCCATGACATGGGAACCGTGGCCGTCGCCCGCGACAGGGGCCGCGGCCGTTCACGAGTAGGAGGACGGAACATGTGCAAGACCGTATCGGTGCTGGTTCTCGCGACGATGCTGTCCCCGGGTGTCGCCGCGGCGGAGCAGCCAAGGCCCGCTCCCACGCTGCTGGTCGGCGTGCTGACGGAGCAGTTCAAGGAGGTGTGCACCGGGATGCAGAGCGCCTGGTCCGACGCACACTGGGAAGCCGGGTTCGCCCGGCTGACACTGCCCGCGGACGCCAGGCCGGAACCGCTCAAGGGCAAACCCGTGGTGGTGAAGGGCAAGGTGCCTCCGGACGCACGGTTCGCTCCGCCGGAGTCGGGCGGCGCGGGGTGCGTGATGATGCAGGCACGAAGCGACTGGGTCATCGGCAAGAACGACGTGCGCATGGTCCGGGGGCTGCCGGAAGGCGCGGTGCAGGTGTCCGCGTTCGAGGCCGCGTCGCTGGAAGCCTTCACGGGGTTGGAAGCTCGGACGGACAAGGACGAGGTCGTAGTCACGTTCGTCAACACGCTGGGCAGGAAGCTGGACCGCGTGCGCATCTCGGTCCACTACGAAGGCTGCTACGGCAAGCCCGGCGTCGAAGTGCGAAACCACGCGGCCGGGACCCTGGAGGCGGGAAGCAGGGTCGAGGCCCGCTTCCCAACCGTCGTGCTCGGCGACAGGTCGGGCGGAAAGCGGCCGCCGGAAGCGCACCTGGCCTGGAGCGTCCAGGTGGCCACCACCTCGCCGGACGTGGTCATGGACCTCGACGTGCACGCGTCCGGTCTCGGCCTGAAGCTGGACTGTCCCAAGGAACCCGGTTCGAAGTAGTGCGGGCCGGGCACCGGGCGTCCTTCGTCGTTGCGCGGCCAGGCCCACGGCATCGCGGCCGCTTGAAAGCCAGGGACTCGGCCAGCAAGGCGGGTCCGGTGGTGGACTGTCGGCTCGGTTGTCAGGCTTGAAGCGGGGCGGTTCGGCGCCTTTGTCCGTGGGGAACAGAGCAAGCGGCGCGACAGTGATCTACTGGTCGAGTTCGAAGAGACGGTCAGCATGTTCGAGTTCATCCGGCTGGAGGACCACTTGGCAAAGGTCCTTGGACACCGGGTCGATCCAGTGATGAAGAGCGCGCTCAAGCCAAGGTTGGGTGAGCGGATTCCGGCCGAGGTGGCCTACCCGTGAAGCAGCACGGACGATTGATCACCGACTACCTTCGGGACATCCTGGAGCCCGCCCAGGCCCTGCAGGAATCACTCGCCTCGGTTTCTTCAATTGAGGAGCTCAGAGCAGATCGCAAGACGGTGCTCAAGGACAGAAGGCGAGCTGATCTGACTCTATCCCCCGCAGTCCCCTTCCCGCTGGACCAATCTCAGGTCTGCACCCAGCCGGTTCCAGTGGAACCAGCACACCACCACTTGGTGTTGTGGCTTCCACGGGCGGCAGGCCTTTGGTAGTTGCACCGGGTACCGGGCGTACGGGTGCAGGTAGTCCAGATCGGTGGACCTCGCTGGAGCCCCCGGGCGGCCAGCTTCTCTGGAACTCGCACACTTCGAGCGTCCTCGGCGAAGCAAGTCGGGTAGTGACCCGCCACGACGGCAGTATCTTCGCTATAGGCGAAGCAAGTCGGGTAGTGACCCGCCACGACGGCAGTATCTTCGCTATAGGCGAAGCAAGTCGGGTAGTGACCC
>Ga0233425_10009662_pt1 | contig 12099 bp, 8 predicted proteins | sample Watercolumn_Towu_2_FD_181712 | JGI IMG/M metagenome (GOLD analysis project Ga0233425, IMG submission 181712) | Freshwater microbial communities from Lake Towuti, South Sulawesi, Indonesia - Watercolumn_Towuti2014_140_MG | ecosystem: Environmental > Aquatic > Freshwater > Lake | place: Indonesia...
GGATTCGAACCAAGATCCACAGCTCCAAAGGCTGGTGTGCTGCCGTTGCACCATACCCCAATGCGGGCAAAATTGTATCACAGTTTATTTAATTCCCATCCGGGATGATGCCAAGCCTGCGGGCGTCTTCGAGCGAGATGCCGCTCTCGCCGGCTGGCTGGCTGCCAAGTTTTTCAGCGGCCTGATTCCAGAAATCATCGGCGTTGTTGGGCGCAGGGGCATTGCTCAGGAGCGCTTCAAACTCCGGTGATGACGTGGATTCGTCAGCTGGCGGCTCTGCCGTTTGGACGGGAACAGGCTCGGGCGCGAGCTGTGACGCGGAGACTGCATCCAGAGTTAATGGGTTGAGTTCGCCGGTCACGCCCATGGATTTTAGCGAGCGTTCCACCTGAGTCCGCAATGCGAGCAGGGAGTTGACCGTTTCAAGAATCAGCGATTCGGTGGCAAGGCCATTGCCTGCGACAAGCAGGGCGTACAGGGGGTTGACCGGGATGAAGAGCAGGTCATGGTCGCCGCCGCTGAAGACGTGGTAGGAGTCGAGGGTTTCCTGGTGATTGAAGCGCGCGGCTTTTAAACTTGCGTCGTGGATGGCCATCAGGGCGGAGATGAGGGAGACTTCCATGCTGGTGTCGTACAGTTTGCCGGCGCGCACTTGAATCTGTCCGTGGTTGTCGAGCAGGAAGACTGCGCTGGCTTTTATGTCCTGATGGAAGTTGGCCAGCAGGTCTGAGAGCCGGGCATGGCGTTCTGCGGCTCTGCCGTTCTTTGAAGACGGCTGCTGCAAGCCGAGGCTGCGCTCGGCGGCGTCTAAAAAATCTGCGAGCGGGATGGGCTTGTCGAAGATGGCCTGCGCGCCGGCGGCCAGCATTTCTTCGCGCATTTTGCGGTCTGTCATGCCGGTGATGAAGATGACCTGCGCTTCGGGGTGGCGCGCGCGGACCTTGTGCATGAGTTCCACGCCGCTCATGCCGGGCAGCATATAGTCGGTGACGAGCAGGTCAATTTTGTGGCGGGAGGACGAGAGCAAAGCCTCTTCGCCCGATGGCGATTCGATGATCTTTGCCTTTTCGATGTGCAGCGTGTCTATCGTTGAATGCAGTAAACGCAGAATGTCGCGCTGGTCGTCCACGAGCAGGATGGTGCGTTCCATGAGTTGATTAATTCCCGCAGGCTTCGCCCATGTCAAAGGCTTCGATATTCCAAAGCGGATTGGCGGTCGGGTCGAGGTCGAAATGACAGAGGCCGGCGCGGGCGGCGGCGATCCGCAAATGATGGTAGAGCGGGATGGCCGGAAGTTCGGTGGAGAACAATACCTGAGTCTTGCGGTACGAATCGGCGTAGGATTGTTCTTCGGGCAGTGACAACTGTGCGTTGCGGCAGGCCGCGTCAAAGTCGCTGTTGCGGAAAGCAGTGACGTTGGTGCCGATCCAGGAGTTGGAAGCGGCAGGCACTTCGGCGCTGGTGAACCAGTTGCAGGGCGGCTCCATACCGTCCACGCCCATGGCATATTCGATCAGGTCAAAGCGGCGGCCGAACAATGCTCCACCGGGGCCGGGAGCGTACAGGTCGTTCTGCTCAAAGAACTGCACATTGAGTCCGATGCCGCATTGGGCAAGTGACTGTGAGAGGATATCCGCCACCTGGCGGCGCTGGGTGGCGGTGGTGGTGAAGTAGTTCAATTGCAGGGGTGTGCCGGCGGTGACGTTCTTTACGCTGACAGCGGTAACCGGCGTGGATGGGTCGCCGTCCACATCGCGCCAGCCGGCCTGCTCAAGCAGTGACCGTCCGGTGGCCGGCTCAAAAGGCAGGGCTTCGAGATTCGAGTCAAATAACGGGTGATCGTCCGGCAGGTAACTGGTCGGCACAGTCACCAGGCCAAAGAGGGCGTTATCCACCACCGACTGGCGGTCGAGGCAGTAGGCAATCGCCTGGCGAGTGTGCGCGTCACTGAAAATATCCTGCCTGTCGTTTTGGCGCGCAGGGTCGTAGCCATCGTCATAAGAGGCGGGCGTGATTCCAAGGCCAAGCCATTCGATGGTCATGCCGGCCGCAAAGAAGGCCTGCGCCTGCTCGGCGTCCTGCATCTTTTTCAACAGGTCGGCCTGATTGTCAAGGCGGATGGTTGGGTCGAGAATGTCACAGCGCCCGGCCACCAGTTCGCTGAGCGCCATGTTCGGGTTGGGAATGAAGCGGAAGGAGAGCGAATCAAATTTTGGGTAGCCTTCAGCAGCGCGGAAGTAGTACGGATTCTTCGTCAGGGTGATGTGATCGCCGGCTGCCCATTCCTGAATCATGTATGGCCCCCAGCCCATCGGCGTGCGGGTTGAAAGGTCTATTTTCTTTAACTCGGCGGCGGGGAAATCACTCCAGGCGTGTTGCGGCGCGGGCGCCCAGAAGTTGGTGAAATAGGATGGGTCGAAGTAACCCGGCAGGCCCCACCATTGCAGGGTTTGCGGGTCTGTCGCTTCATAGGTTTGAGTGCGGTCAATTAAAAATGTGTCGGCTTCGGTATCGGCGTCAGAGGCGAGTGTAAAGGCATAGACCGAATCGTCGGCGGTGACGGGCGTGCCGTCCGACCAGGTCAGGCCGGGGCGCAGGTGGAAGTTGACGACTATCTGATCCATCTCCAGCGGGGTCGTGCCGTCGTAGGTGATGGCGCAGTCGTCGGCGCGGCAGGAGGCGGGACGGACTCGCAGGCCTTGTTTAAGCGTGGTCAGATTCCCATCCGCATCCACCACCTGATCTCCGGCCTGCACCGCAGTTCTGACGATTTCTGCGTCGCCGTTTTCAATGGATGGAATCTGGGTGATGATGACCGGCTGGTAGTCATAACCGACCATGTCAATTGGCCCGTCATTGACGGCCGCCAGCACACTGCGCGCGGCGGCGTTCGGGTTGCCGAGCGGATACAGGGTATCGGGTTCCTGCCCAAGGCAAACGGTGAGCGAGCGCGGCAGGGGCGTGGCCGTCGGCGGAACCGGCTGCGGCGTGACCGTTGCCGGCGGCGGTGTTTCTGTCGGCGCGCGGGTGATCGAACACGCGGAAATAATAAAGATGATCAATATCAATGGGGTGATTTTTTTCATGATTGCCTGCCAATGTGGATTGGAGAAATGGTCAAATGCAAGTTTAACAACGACGGCAATTATAACAACGTTGGGGTTTAAAACAAGAAACCGCCTTGCGGCGGCTCCTTTGTTTGTTTTTATTCCACAGCCCAGCAGGCCACCCAGTGACCAGGGCGGGCTTCCTTGAAATCAGGTTCATCCTGTGAGCATTTGGGCATGGCAATGGGACAGCGCGTATGGAAGCGGCAGCCCTTGGGCGGGTTGAGCGGGCTGGGCACATCGCCTTTAAGGATGGTGCGCTCGCGCTTCACTTCGGGGTGCGGCACCGGGATCGCGGAGAGCAGGGCCTTTGTGTAGGGATGCAGGGGCTCGCTGTAAAGCGAATCGCGCCCGGTCAATTCCACCATCTTGCCGAGGTACATGACTGCCACGCGGTCGGAGATGTGTTCCACCACGCTCAGGTTGTGCGCGATGAAAAGATAAGTGAGGCCGAATTCCTTCTGCAAATCCTTGAGGATGTTCAACACCTGCGATTGGATGGAGACATCCAGCGCGGAAACCGGCTCGTCGCAGACGATGAACTTTGGCTGCAGGGCCAAAGCGCGCGCAATGCCGATACGCTGGCGCTGTCCGCCGGAGAATTCGTGCGGATAACGGCGGGCATGATATTCCTCAAGGCCGACCTTCTTCAGCATGTTGATCGCAACTTCCCAACGTTCCTTGGGATGGCCGATCTTGTGGATCTGCAAGCCTTCCATCACCGCCTCGCCGATGGGCATACGCGGATTAAGCGAAGCGTACGGGTCCTGGAAGATGATCTGCATGTCGCGGCGCAGAGCCTTGAGCGACTTGGGGCGCATCTTGATGATATCTTCGCCGTTGAAGGTTACTTCGCCGGAGGTCGGTTCGATCAGGCGCAGGAGAGAGCGGCCAACGGTGGTCTTTCCGCAGCCGGATTCGCCCACCATGCCCAGCGTCTCGCCCCGTTTGACCGCAAAGCTGACCTTGTCCACGGCCTGCACCCAGGCGGTGGTGCGTTGAAACACGCCGGAGCGCACCGGGAAATACTTGGTAAGGTTCTTTACAACCAACAGGTCGGTATTTTCTTTGGTTTGCATATTTGTATTCATAGCTGCATCATCTCTTTCAGGATTAGCTTCCGCGTTTCATGGGGGCGACATGCTGGTCTGAATCTTGAAAAAGCCAGCAGCGTACTTTGTGTCCCTCAGATATGTCCTGCAGCTCGGGGCGTTTGTCAGAACAGATGGACAGGTTATGTTCGACACGCGCCATGCAGCGCGGCGCAAAACGACAGCCCGAGGGCAGGTTGACCAGGTTGGGCACCGAGCCGGGGATGACATCCAACCGGTCGCGCACCTCGCCCAAAACTGGGATGGAACCGATCAGGCCTTTTGTGTAGGGATGAAGCGGCTTGTCAAAAAGCGCGGATACGGCTGATTGTTCAACGATCTCGCCGGCGTACATCACCGCGACGCGGTCTGCCATTTCAGCGATCACACCCAGGTCGTGGGTGATGAGAATCATGGCCGACCCAAGCTGGGTGCGCATGTCGCGCATCAGGTCGAGGATCTGAGCCTGAATGGTTACGTCGAGGGCTGTGGTGGGTTCGTCCGCGATGAGCAGGTCCGGCACACAGGCCAGAGCCATCGCAATCATGACGCGCTGCGCCATGCCGCCGGATAGTTCATGCGGGAATGACTGGGCGCGGCTTTCGGGTTCGGGAATGCCGACGAGTTTGAGCAGTTCCACGGCGCGTTTTTGACCCGCCTCCTTGCCGAAATCCTGGTGGATGTTCAGCACTTCTGATATCTGGTCGCCGGCGCGGAAGACCGGGTTGAGCGCAGACTGCGGCTGCTGGAAGATCATTGAAATGCGGTTGCCGCGCACTTTCATCATCTCTTCTTCCGTAGCCTTGACCAGGTCTTTGCCTTCGAAGAGGATCTCACCGGCTTCGATCTTGCCGGGCACGCTGATCAGGCGCATAATGGAAAGGGAGGTGACGCTCTTGCCGCAGCCTGACTCGCCCACGATGCCAAGCACTTCGCCGGAGTTGACGTAAAAGTCCACGCCGTCCACGGCATGTACAACGCCGTCTTCGGTATAAAAATAAGTCTTGAGATTGCGTACTTCAAGCAGGGGTGTTTGAGGATTAGTTGCCACGAGCAGCTCCCGTAATTGAGATTTTTTTCATAGCGGCTATAACTTCAAGCGCGGATCAAGCGCGTCGCGCAGGCCGTCGCCAATGTAATTGAAGGCGAGGGAACAAATGAAGATGGGAAGTCCCGGCACCAGCGGCAGCCAGGGCTTGTCAAACATGTACTGTTGTGTCGCCGACAGCATGTTGCCCCAGGTGGGGATCGGGTCTTGAATGCCGAAACCCAAAAAGGCGAGGGCCGCTTCGGCAACCACATAGCCGGCCAGCCCGAGCGAGGCATCTACAATGATGGGCGCCATGGCGTTGGGGATCATGTGCTTGAAGATGATCCAAATGTCGGTCGCGCCGAGGGAGCGTGAGGCTTCAACGAATGTCTGTTCGCGCAGTGACAGGATGGTGCCGCGCATTAATTGCGCGGCCGAGAGCCAGCCGAAGCCGGCCAGCACGATCACGATCAGGATGGCGTTGCGTGCGTCTTTTGGACCGAGCAGCATGATATCGCCCACCACCTTCAGCACGCTCTCCGGAATGGGAATCAAATTCTCGTTCCGCAGGAGCATGGACGATATGATCAACAACAGCGGCAGGGTTGGAATGGTGAGCATAAACTCCACAAAACGCATCAGGACCGCATCCACCCAGCCGCCGTAGAAGCCGGAAACCGCGCCCACCAGAATGCCGATTGTCTCGGAGATCAACACCGACAACAGCGCCACAGTCAGCGAGATGCGGCCGGCATAGATCAGGCGCGAGAAGTAATCGCGGCCGATGTTGTCCGTCCCCAGATAGTGGACGCGGCCATCCTCATCTGTGGCGCCAAAAGGCAGGAAGTAGTTGTTGACGTTCAACTCGTCAATTTTATAGGAGGTGATGTAAGGCGCGAGGATGGTGGCGATGAAGATGATGATCATGACGGCCATTGACACCATCGCCAGGCGGTGCCGCACGAAACGCATCATCACCACCTGGAACGGGCTGCGCTCCTCGATGGTAATGGCTTCGGCCTTGATGTTATCCATTTGAGCAGATACGGTCATTGAATTGTCCTCAATGCTAGTGTAGACGGATGCGGGGATCCGCAATCGTGTAGAGAATGTCACGCAGCAGGGTTGCAATGACAGTCAGCACAGACAGAATAAAGAATAGTGCCATTGCCACCGGGTAGTCATAATCACCCAATGCGAGGATATACAAACGTCCCATACCCGGCCAGGCGAAGATGCTTTCTGTAATGATCGCGCCGCCAAACAAGCCCGGAATGGTAAAGACAACGATGGTGATGAATGGAATCAGGGCGTTGCGCAGCGCGTGTTTCATGATGACCATTTTCTGGCCGAGACCCTTGGCGCGCGCTGTGCGGACGTAATCCTGGCGCAGCACATCCAACATGCTGGCACGGATGAAGCGGCTCCAGCCTGCGATGTTGAGAATGGTCAGCACCGCAACAGGCAGGATCAGGTGCAGGGTCCTGTCTTTGGCCGAGCCGGCGATCACTTCACCGATCAACGGGATGGTGTAGTTCCGCACCGACTCAGACAGGCCGGCAGGAATGTAGGCCTGTCCCGCGTTCTTTGGCAAAATTGAAAATAAAAGGATGAACAGTAGTCCAAAGAAGAAACTTGGCATGGCTGACCCCATGAATGCCAGTGTGGTAAAAATATAATCAAAGCGCGAATATTGTTTTACGGCGGAATAAATTCCCAGCGGGATGCCGATTATCAGGGATAATAGCGTTTCGAGTCCGATCAATTGCAGGGTCTTGGGGATGCGCGATTCGATCAGGTCAGACACGGGGCGGTCACGCAGTAAACGCCACGAGAGGCCGAAATCGCCGAGCAAAATGCCGCGGCTGGTACGGCGGCCAACGAGGTCCTTTAGCAGAACTTCTTCCTTGCAGCCGACCGTGATTATTTCAGTCACGCCGCGCGAGTTTGTAATTTCAGCTTCGATCGGCTTGCGGCAGCCGACAACCGCATCGCCAAAATACTCCTTGCCGCCAATCGTAAGCGGGCCGCGCGGCACACCAACCAGCCAGCGGCTGAAACGAATCGGCAGGTTTAGATCCAATTCAAAGGAAGCGCGGATGCGGGCGATATCCTCTTCGGTGATTCGAAACCGGCCGGATTGGGTGATTTGCCGCAAGCCGGATAACGGCCCCCCGGGGGCAAAGCTCAGCAGAACATAAGAAGCCACAGCTGAAATAAAAACGACCAGGATAGATTGCAAGACTCGGCGGATTAAATATGCAGTCATGGCATCTCCATAAACAAAGGTAACAATTGCTTTACTTTTGAATCTAACATTTGATTCCTCGCCCGCCGCGAATGATGTCATTGCAAGGGCGCCTTTGCTTCGCATGTTTTCGCGGCCCGAAGCAATCCCCGCTCAAATACGGAGGTTGCTTCGCCGCCCGCTTCGCGAATCAAGTGCGGCGGCTCGCAACGACATCACGGGATTTTATTTATTTACTGGCCATTAGCGGCGCGAATTGCGGTTCGTGACGAGCCGCCCGATTCCGTTTCAGCCTTCTCTACCGTACAAATGTCGTTGCGAGGAGGGGTCTTGCTCTTTCCGACGAAGCAACCTCCCGTTTTGAGGGATATTTCAGTTGAAAATGAGATTGCTTCGCCGCCCGCTTCGCGAACCAAGTGCGGCGGCTCGCAACGGCATCTTTTCACGCGATGTACGGTAGCAAATTTCAGCCTATATGCGCTTCTGCGATGTTTCTTGGGCAAGGGAGTGATAAGAGATGGGGTAGGCGGAAAACCGCCTACCCCAGTTTACAAGTGATGCAAATTAGCGGGTGAACAACTGGATATCGATGTGTTCCCAGGTTCCGCCGGCTTCGACGAAGGTCTTGATCTTGCCTTCGGCTTCGGCAGCAGCGAGGGTCTCGGAGAGGCCAGCCAGGGAGGTCGAATCGAGGAGGTCAATTTCACCGCCGAGGAGCAGGGCTTCAGCGCTTTCGGGGGTGATGATCTGGATGACGAGGTTCGGGGACTTGGCAGGAGTGCCTACCCAGTTTTCATTGGCGGCGAAGACCATCTTCTCGCCCTTGACCCATTCAACCAGTTTGTAGGGGCCGTAAGCAAGCGGTTTCTCGGCAACTTCGGGGAGGGTCGCCCATTCCTTGGCGGGGACGTCAGCCAGGGTGCGGCCATCGGAAACAACCTGATGGGCAGGGTAGAGAGGCCAAACGGGCACGAAGTATAGCGGGTCTTGAACGCCCGGGATCCAGGTCTGGGTGTAACCAACCTCGAAGAATTCGGCGCTGGCAGTCTTGTCGCAGGTGATGAAGGAGGTGGCGCCGGATTCCGGATCGCAGGAGATCTTCTTGCCCAGTTCGAGGTCAGCCGCAGAAATGGGTGTGCCGTCTTCCCACTTGAGGCCGTCAATCAATTCGAACTTGGAGACCAGCTGCTTCATGGTGACGGTGCCGCCGGTGAATTCAACTTTTTCGCCGGCAGAGTTGAGGACGAATACGCCGGCAGCGAGGTCAACGACGTTGCCGTCGGCATCCACAACCTTGGCGCCTTCGGAGACTTCCACGTCATTATTGACGGTGCCGCCGTTTTCAAGTGTGGGCAGGTCCTTGACCAGGACAGCCTTGAAGTCATAGTTCAAGTGGTTTTCCTGGGCGGGGCGCACGATCTGGTAGGCAATGTTCGCTACGAAGGCGTCTTCAACGAGAGTGAAGAGCGAGGCGGGTTCCTGGGTGAAACCAAGAATGACTGTATCGGAGCCTTCCTTGGCCCAGTCCTGAACGTTGTAGTTATAGTATTCCTGTCCGGGCATCGGCTGGAAGCCGCTGAGATCAGCCGCAGTCGCGAAGGTTTCAGTGCGGTTGAAGAGCGGAATGCTCGGGACGTCCTTGGTGAATTCCTGCTGGACGATGGTGTAGGCGGCAATGCGCTCGTCTTTGATGAGGGTGTTGTTGGCAAGTTTGATATTCGAGCTGGCCAATTCGTTACACCAGCCCATTGCGTTCTGGCCTACCCAGCCGTTTTCGGGCAGCGGGATCTGGTCGCAGGCGTAGAGGGTCTGGCCACCGGGGTCAGCCTGACCGACCCAGGCGAAAGCGCCGAGTTCATAGTCGCGGCGGGCGATACCGGTCGTGTCGCCGAACCACCAGGAGGCGGGGGCGTGCAGGCGGACGACGCGGACACCGCAGTCGGCCATCTGGGCTTCCCAGATCGCGGCCCAGGTCTGGCGGAAGGCAGCGGAGGTGGTGGTGAACTTCAGGGCGAGTTCATCGCCGGCGGCGTTGGCGCGGAAGTTCGCGCCTTCAGCAAGGGTCCAGCCGGCCTCATCGAGGAGCGCCATGCCCTTTTCAGCATCGAAGGGGTAAACGGTCACGTTCTCATCGCCGGCATAGGCCCAATGGCTGCGCGGAATGAAGGTGTTCATGACCAGATTCGCCTGTGTCTCTTCATTGAGCAAGGGATAAACCGACTTGATCAAGTCAGCTTTGTTGGTGCAGTAGGAAAGAGCCTGACGAACGCGGAGGTCGCCAAGAATGGGGTGAGGTGTGGTGTAGGAAGTGGGGGTGATGGGGGCTTCTGTGGGGACAGGGGCTTCAGTTACAACAGGCTCAACGACAGCGGGTTCTGTTGCAGCAGGAGCGGGAGCGCCGCAGGCGGAAAGAATCATGCTGGCTACGACCAGCAGACCCATGACAAAGAACAAACGGTTACGTAACATGTTTTTTTCTCCTCCAAAGAAGAAATGTAGGGGTGATTGTTTCTCGACACGAATTACACGTACTCAATAACGCTAATTTATCTTCCCGACCACCTCCTTTCAAAAAACAAAAGTACTAACATATTTGTTATTTATATGAAAAGCACTCGAATTATACCTAATTCTTTAAGCGCGTCAACACTGACGCCCTCATGCGCATGATAACCGCCCAAAACCAAATAAAAATACCGCCGGGGGACTGAATCCATACCCTTCTGGAGGACTGTTTTTCCGTTATTTGGACTCTTTGTTGTTAAGTGCCACAGAGCGCTCAGAGGCCTTTGAGAAAGAGCATTTAAACTCATTTTCTCTGTGGTCTCTGTGGCTCCCCCCTAAACACCAGCGAATCGGTGTTCGCTATACCACACTCTCGGCCACGGTCTTGCCATAGGCCAGCAGCGCCTTGACCATTTCAGCCGTCCGGCCCTCGGCATAGACGCGCAAAACAGGCTCGGTACCAGACGGGCGGATGAGCAGCCACGAATCGTCAGCCATGATGTATTTCACGCCGTCGCGCTGGCTGACCTCGTCCACGTTCTGGCCGCCGATCTCCTTCGGCGCTTTCTGGGTGAGAAACTCGGTCATCTCGGCTTTGGCAACCGGGCGGCTCAAACGCAGGTCCACGCGCTCGTACAAAACAGGGCCAACATCCGCAAGCAGGTTGTCCACCATTTCAAAGAGCGACTTCTTCGAAGCGGCGATCATCTCCACCAGCAGCAAGCCCATGATCGGCCCGTCGCCTTCGGGGATGTGCCCTTTAAATGAAATGCCGCCCGACTCCTCGCCGCCGATCAATACATCTTCCTTCATCATATAGTCTGCGATGTGATTAAAGCCGACCGGGGTTTCGTACAATTTCAAGCCGTAGCGTTTGGCCAGGCGGTCAATCATGCGGGTGGTGGATACCGTCCGAACGACAGCCCCGCCCCAGCCGCGACTCTCCACCAAATACTTCAACGACAGCGCGAATATCTTGTGCGGGTCAACGAAATTGCCGCGTTCGTCCATCGCGCCGATGCGGTCTGCGTCGCCGTCTGTGACCACGCCGAAGTTGCCCATGCCCGAACTGACCGCGCTCGCCAGCGGACCAAGGTATTTTGCTATCGGCTCAGGGTGAACGCCGCCGAAGCCGGGGTTCATCTCGCCGCGGATTTCAGCGATCTCACAGCCTGTGCCCTGCAAAAAGGATTTGATCACGCCGCGCCCGGAGCCGTACATCGCGTCCACCACAAAACGCTGCGGGTTGTCTGCAATAATGTCGGTGCGGATCAGTCTGCCGAGGTGCTCGAAATACGAAGGCAGCGGGTTGAACTTTTGAATCAGGCCGGCATCGCGCGCCTTGTTAAAGTCCATCAGGTTTGGGCCGCGCGCCCGCTGCTCGTTGTCGTTGATGTACACTTCCACACGGCGGCATTGCTCCGACAAAGCCGAACCGCCAAAGGCCGCCTTGAGTTTCAATCCGTTATAACGCGGCGCATTGTGCGAAGCCGTGATCATGATTCCCGCAATGGCATGGTGATGCTTCACGGAAAATGACACGGCAGGCGTCGGCGAATCAGACTGCGCCAGCAGGACAGTGAACCCGTTCGCGGCCAGCACGCGCGCCACTTCCCCGGCAAAGCGGTCTGATAGGAAGCGCGTATCGTAGCCGACCACGATCTTCTTTTTATCGGTATTGCCGTCGTTCGCAGGCTTGTCCACAGGGCTGCTTTGCTTGTCCCAATGATCGGAGGCCACGGCATCGGCGATGGCCTGGGTCACAATCCGCAGGTTGTCGAATGTAAAACTATCTGAAATCACGGCGCGCCAGCCGTCTGTGCCAAAATGTATGGGCATGTGTTTTCTCCAATTATTTTATGTCATTGCGAGGGCTGGTGGTTGAGTAGGGCGGAAGTTTTTCCTGCCCGTATCGACGAAACCCAGCCCGAAGCAATCTCCATCTAAAAAACTCGCTCAGGGGAAATCTCATTTAAGAAAAGGTTGCCGCGTCGGGAGCGCTTCGCACGCCCTCCTCGCAACGACAAATATAAAATTTTGGCTCATGTGTAGACTCTGTGCAATAAGTCAAACCCTTTAACGCGAACACTTGCACCGTGCGCCAGTGCGGTGTTACGC
>Ga0233425_10009663_pt1 | contig 12095 bp, 14 predicted proteins | sample Watercolumn_Towu_2_FD_181712 | JGI IMG/M metagenome (GOLD analysis project Ga0233425, IMG submission 181712) | Freshwater microbial communities from Lake Towuti, South Sulawesi, Indonesia - Watercolumn_Towuti2014_140_MG | ecosystem: Environmental > Aquatic > Freshwater > Lake | place...
AATCGTGCGACTGTCGCGCGAATCCATCACCATATCGTTGACGACGACGCCGATCATAATGCCGTCGGACATTTTCCATTTGCGCCGCGTTTTGTCGCCGCGCAAAATGAACGCGCCCTTGCGCGTGCCGATGAGCAAGGCGAGCGCGCCGGTCGTGGGTGGAGTATTTGTATTTTTGATTTTGGACATTTTTCCTTTCTCCTTCCAACAATCTGCGCGTCATCATACCCGAACGAATGTTCGGCGTCAAGGGGGGATGACTTTTTGAAACCGGTTTTGTTTTTCCGGGCACTCGTGCTATACTCCGCGCTATGCAAATCGGAATCATTGGTTTACCCAACAGTGGCAAGACCACAATTTTCAACGCGCTCACGCGCGGCCAAATCGAAACCGCGGCGTTCTCGTCCGGCAAATTAGAAGTGCACACCGCGATGGTGGATGTGCCGGACGCGCGCGTGGATGTGCTTTCGAAAATGTTCAACCCGCGCAAAACGATTCGCGCGCAAGTGCAGTACAACGACATCGCCGGTCTCGCGCGCGGCATCGGCGAAAAAGGCGGGATGGACGGCACGCTCCTCAATCACATCGTCCAGAGCGACGCGCTTTTGCAGGTCGTGCGCGCGTTCGAGGACGCGAACGTTCCGCACATTGAAGAAACGATTGATCCCGCGCGCGATCTCGAAATTCTCGACACCGAATTGATCCTCTCCGATCTCGTGATCGTCGAACGCCGGCTGGATCGCATTGACGCGCAACTCACGAAACGCGGCGGCACACCGGCGGAACGCGACGCGCTCGCGAAAGAACAAGCATTACTCGCGCGCTTCAAACCGCAACTCGAAGCGAGCAAGCCGCTCCGCGATCTCGAAGTTAGCGACGACGAATTGAAAATCACGCGCAACCTTGCGCTCGTTACGATCAAACCGCAACTCGTTCTCTTCAACACCGACCGCGTGGTGAGCGATCCCGGTTCCATCGCGCAGTACGCGCATCCCAAAACAATGCTCGCCGCGTTGCAAGGCAAAATCGAAATGGAGCTCGCGCAAATGTCGCCCGACGATGCCGCCGAATTTTTGAAAGAGTACGGCATCAGCGAACCGGGTTTATCGCGCGTGATTCGCTTGTCGTACCAACTGCTCGGCTTGCAATCGTTCTTCACCGTCGGCGAGGACGAGGTGCGCGCATGGACGATTCGCGTCGGCGCGCACGCGGTGGATGCCGCCGGCACGATTCACACCGATCTCGCGCGCGGCTTTATTCGCGCCGAAGTGATTTCGTACGCGGAGATGCTCGCGCGCGGCACGCTGGCAGAGGCGCGCAAACACGGCTCGCTCCGGCTCGAAGGCAAAGAATACGTCGTTCAAGACGGCGACATTCTTTCGATTCGCTTTAACGTTTCGTAACAACGAATTTTAGAATTGGACGAATGATCTTTCAAATCCGAACAATTCTAAAATTCGTTGTCATTTCCAGAGTGAAGACTGCTCACGCTCGCGCAAAATTCAAATCGCGAGCGTGAGTATTTTTTTTCGATAACACACGTAAGGCAAATTTCCAAATTTGCCCTACACTTTCCAGGAGATACGAATGGGCGATCAACTCACCCAACTGCGCGAGATGCGCGAGCGCGCGATCCAGGGCGGCGGCGCGGAACGCATCGCGCAACAACACGCGCGCGGCAAAATGACCGCGCGCGAACGACTCGCGCTTTTGCTCGACCCGGATTCGTTTCAAGAACTCGGCGCGCTCGCGACGCACAACGCGAGCGATTTCGGAATGGATCAACAACGTTTTCCCGGCGATGGCGTCGTAACTGGGTTCGGCAAAATCAACGGTCGCCGCGTCGCGGTGTTCGCGCAAGATTTCACCGTGCTCGGCGGATCGTTCTCCGAAGTGCAAGCGCAAAAAATTTGTCGCATCCAAGACCTCGCGCTCGAATCGGGAATTCCAATCATCGGGCTGAACGATTCCGGCGGCGCGCGCATCCAGGAGGGCGTGCGCTCGCTCGCGGCGTACGGTGAAATGTTCACGCGCAATGTGTTATCGTCCGGCGTCATTCCGCAAATTTCCGTGATCCTGGGTCCGTGCGCGGGCGGTTCGGTGTATTCGCCCGCGCTGACCGATTTTGTGATTATGGCGCGCCGCACCGGATATATGTTCATCACCGGCCCCGAAGTGATCAAGAGCGTTACCGGCGAAGAAGTGAATTTCACCGATCTCGGTGGAACGCTCGTGCATAACAGCAAAAGCGGCAACGCGCATTTTCTCACCGAGACCGAACAGCAAGCGATTGAATTAGTTCAATTGCTATTGAGTTATTTGCCGCAGAACAATACCGAAGACGCGCCGCAAATCGCGCGCTACGATTCGCCGGATCGAATGGCCGAATCGCTCAACACAATTATTCCGGCGGACGCGAACGAGCCGTACGATATGCACGCGCTCATCGCGGCGATTGTGGATCACGATAGTTTTTTGGAAGTGCATCCGTACTATGCGCGCAACGCGATTGTCGGCTTTGCGCGGCTCGATGGCTTTGCAGTCGGCATCGTCGCGAATCAGCCCACGCATCTCGCGGGTGTGCTCGATATTGATTCGAGCGACAAGATCGCGCGGTTCGTTCGCATTTGCGATGCGTTCAACATTCCGGTCATTACGTTCGTGGACACACCCGGTTATTTGCCCGGCATTGACCAGGAACATTACGGCATCATTCGGCACGGCGCAAAAGTGATTTACGCGTTTTGCGAAGCGACCGTTCCGAAAATTTCGATTGTAACGCGCAAGGCGATTGGCGGCGCGTACATCGCGATGAGCTCGCGACAGATGCGGTGCGATCTCGCGTTCGCATGGCCCTCCGCGCAAATCGCGGTGATGGGCGCGGACGGCGCGGTGCGAATTTTGCGCCGCCGCGAAATCGCGGCAACGTCCGACCCGGCACAACTCGAACGCGAATTTATCGCGGAATATCGCGACAAGTTTTTCAATCCGTACACCGCGGCGAATATGGGACAGATTGACGAAGTGATCGAGCCGAAAGAAACGCGCCCGCGTTTGATTCGCGCGCTCGAAGTTTTGCGAACCAAAGTCAAACAAAATCCGCCCAAGAAACACGGCTTGATGCCGGTCTAGTCAGTCAACAGTCAACAGTCAACAGTTCACTGTTCACTGCCCACTGTTGACGGATAACTGGAGTATTCGCAATGGATTCAACCACCGTCGGCTTGCAACTCACACTTTACGGAATGGGCTTGGTCTTTTTGTTGCTCGCTTTGCTCGCGGGCGGCATCGCGTTGCTCTTGCGTTTTGATCGCGCGGAACCGGCACGCGCGAACGCGCCCACCGAAATAGATTCGGATTTGCTCGCGGCGATCACCGTCGCAGTCGCGACGCATATCGCGGTGCGACGCAAAGAAGCCGCGCCCGCGATGCGCGCGCATCAACCCGGCACGCAACCGAGTCGCTGGCTCGGCGTCGGACGCGCGCGCCAAAATTTCAGTTGGCAACCCGGTCGGAGGAACCGATGAGACGTTACAATCTAAAAATCAAAAATAAAAATTACGTACTCGATGTCGAAGAATTATCCGCCGATCAATTTCGCGTGATGCTCGGCGATCAAACTTTCGAGGTGCAACTCACCGCGAACCAGGATGTCGCGCAAGCGCGCATCACGCCGCAAATGCTCCCGGCACGCGCGGGCGATGAATCTGCCGTCGAACGCCCGGCGATTTCATATCATCCGCCCGCGCCGGATTCACTCGAACCGCCGCCCTCCGTGCCCGCGCCCGCGCTACCGAAAACGCTCAACGACGCGTCCGACGACATCACCGCGCCAATGCCCGGCACGATTCTTTCCATCGCGATTCAACCCGGCGACGCGGTTACGCGCGGACAAACAATCCTGGTTTTGGAAGCGATGAAAATGAAAAACGCGATCAAGTCGCCGCGCGATGGTGTGATCGCGCGCATTGTCGCGCAACCGGGGCAAACCGTGCGGTACGGCGATGTGCTCGCGCAGTTCGGGGAGGCGTGAGTGAACATTTCTTTCGAACAACTTTTGCAAGGCATTCAACACATCACGCCGGGCGGATTGCTCATGATTGCGGTCGGCGGCGTTTTGATTTTTCTCGCGATTGCAAAAGAGTACGAGCCGATGTTGCTCTTGCCGATTGGCGCGGGCGCGATCCTCGCGAACCTTCCGCTCTCGCCGATGATCGAAGACGGCGGAATGTTGGACATTCTAAAAAAAATCGGCGTGGACAATGAATTATTTCCGCTCCTCATTTTCATCGGCATCGGCGCGATGACCGATTTCGGTCCGCTTCTCGAAAATCCAAAAATGATGTTGCTCGGCGCCGCCGGACAATTTGGAATTTTCGGCACGCTCATTCTCGCGCTCGCGCTCGGATTCAATTTGAACGAAGCCGCGTCCATCGGTATCATCGGCGCGATTGACGGACCGACTTCGATCTATGTGAGCAACCTGCTCGCGCCGCATTTGCTCGGACCGATCGCGGTAACCGCGTACAGTTATATGTCGCTCGTGCCGATCATTCAGCCGCCGATTATGCGCGCGCTCACATCGCGCAACGAACGTTTGATTCGAATGGCGTACACGCAACGCGCGATCAGTCGCCGCACGCGCGTTTTATTTCCGATCATCGTCATCGTCATCGTTGGTACGCTCGTGCCGATGGCGATTCCGTTGATCGGAACATTGATGCTCGGCAATTTATTGAAAGAGTCCGGCGTCGTCGAACGTTTGACGCGCGCGTCATCACAAGAGATCGCGAACGTGGTTACGCTGTTCTTGGGTCTCGCGGTCGGCTCGACGATGCGCGCGGACGCGTTTCTGCAAATGCAAACGCTCGCGATTTTGGGTTTGGGCATTCTCGCGTTCGGACTCGATACGGCGGCGGGTTTGCTCTTTGCGAAATTTCTCAACCTGCTCAGTCGCGGCAAGTTCAATCCCCTGCTTGGCGCGGCGGGCATCAGCGCGTTTCCAATGGCGGCGCGCGTCGTGCAAAAAGTTGGACAGGACGAAGATTTTGAAAATTTTTTGCTGATGCACGCGATGGGCGCAAACACCGCCGGCCAAATCGCGAGCGTCGTCGCGGGTGGCGTTTTGCTCGCATTGCTCGGTGCGCGATAAATCACCCCGCGTCATTGCGCGCGAAGCACTCCCCGATGTTGGAAGTTGGAAGGGTCTCCAATTTTCAACCTCCAACTTCCAACATCCAACGTCCTACTTTTTCCACCCAATTCTGACCGAATCCCAACTTGGTTTTATTGACGAATCTCAATTGTTAGTGTATACTAACAATTAGGATTCAGTCCAAAGAACAGGAAACGGTCAATGGTCATCGAGTCGAGCGCATCGCCCAACGAAATCCAAGAGATGATTCTCTTGACGCTCATCCGCGCCGCCGAAATTCAGCGCGCGCTCTCCCCCGCCGATCTCGCGCGCGAGTTGAACGTGCCACTCGCGTCGCATCTCCAATCTCTAATCTCTCAATCCCTCATTCTCTCAAACTCTGATCATACTTTCGCGCTCACCGACGCCGGACGCGCACGCGCGCGCGCGTTGTTGCGACGGCACCGGCTCGCCGAACGACATTTCACCGATGTGCTTGGTCTCGATTTGGCGCGCGCACACGCGGAGGCGGACAAGCTGGAACATTCGCTTTCGCCCGAAGCCGAAGCGACCATCGCCGCGCAGTTGGGCGAGCCGGACACTTGTCCACACGGCAATCCGATTCCCGGCGCGCGCGACGAAACTCATCGCGCGTCGAAATCGCTCGCCGAGTGCGCGCCACACACCGCCGCGACCATCGCGCGCATCGCGCTCGAAACGCCCGCCGCGATTCAACATCTCGCGACGCTCGGCTTGCTCCCAAATGTTGAAATCGAAATCGAAAATCACGCGCCGTTCGCGGGTCCGGTACTCGTGCGCGTTGGACGCGCACATTACGCGCTCGGACGCGATCTCGCAAATCGAATTTGGGTGAATCCAATTTATGGGACGCGGACCGGTCCGCGCGCGGATGAACGCGGACAAAACTAAATATCCGCGTTTGTCCGCGTTCATCCGCGTCCAATTTTCTGGAGACTAGATGAAAACTGTAATCGTTCTTGCAATGCACGGCGCGCCGCCGAATGATTTTCCGAAACGCGAGCTCGGCGAATTTTTCGGCTTGCACAGCCGACTCGAACACGCCGCCGGACCGGATGCCGCGCAAATCAAATCACGCCACGATGAACTCGACGCGAAAATTCGCGCGTGGACGCGCACGCCGCAAAACGATCCGTACTGGGCGGGTTCGCTCGACATCGCGGCTGAACTCGCGCGCGAAACCAATTGCGAGGTCATCGTCGGGTTCAACGAATTTTGCGCGCCGACGCTCGACGCCGCGTTCGATCTCGCCGCGACGCGCGCGGAACGCGTGATCGTGCTGACGCCGATGATGACACGCGGCGGCGAACATTCGGAAAAAGAAATTCCGCAAGCGCTGGACGCGGCGCAGAAACGTCATCCCGCGATTTCATTTCAATATGTGTGGCCCCTCGACTCCGCCGCCATTGCAAAATTTCTCGCGTCGCAAATTACGAATTACGAAATACGCAATACGAAATAAAAATGTCTTCCTGCCACACCCTCACCCAACATTTCGGTCACACCGATTTTACGATCGCGCTCGCGGGCAATCCGAACGTCGGCAAGTCGTCGTTGTTCAATCGCTTGACCGGCGCGAATGTCGAGACCGCGCATTATCCCGGCAAAACGGTCGCGCTGAATTATGGACTCACGCGTTTGCGCGATAAACAAATCGGCGTGATTGATTTGCCCGGCACGTACGCGCTCGGCGCGCAGAGCGAAGATCAATGGGTCGCGCGCCAGGGCGTCTTCGACAATCGCCCCGATGCAATCATCGCGATCACCGACGCGACGAACCTCGAACGCAATCTGTATCTCGTTCTGCAGTTTCTCGACCTGGGATTGCCGCTCGTCGCCGCGGTGAATTTGGTAGACGAAGCGGAACGCGCCGGGATCGCGATCGACCCGGCGTGCCTCGCGCGCGATTTACGCGTGCCGGTCGTGCCGACGATTGCGACGCGCGGCACCGGCATTCCCGAATTGATCGAAACGGTCGCGCAGATGGATCGCGCCAAAATTTCCGCGCCGCCCGAGTACGACATCGAAATCGAAACCGCGATCAACGCGCTGACGCGCGCGATCACTGAAACACCAAACGGCTTGACGCCGCGCGCGTTCGCGATTCTTTTGCTCGAAGCGGATCGCGAAATTATTCGCGTCGCCGATCCAGCCATCGTCGCGCGCGCCAAACAAATCGCGACCGAGATCGAAGCGCGCATCGGCGAGCCGCTCAGTTTGCACATTCCGCGCGCGCGCCACGCGCTCGCGCGCGAAATCGCGCGCAACGCGCAAACGCAACGCGCGCAAGCCGAACCATTGTCGGTGAAATTGTGGCGCTGGTCAGTGCAACCCATCACCGGAATTCCGACGCTCGTCGCGGTTCTGATCGCGTTGTTCGCGTACTTGTTCTGGGTCGGCGGTACGCTCGCGGAAATGTTTTCGGCATTTTGGGGTATCTGGATTTCGCCGGTCATTCAATCGGTGGTGAATCTAGTCTTAGGTAACGGAACGCTCGCGCAAATCGCGCTGTGGGGACTCGATGCCGGGATTGCCGCCGCACTCGGCATCGGGATTCCGTACGTGCTGACGTTTTACATCGCGCTCGCGATGCTCGAAGACAGTGGTTATATGAACTCGATCGCGTTTCTGCTCGACGCGCTGATGAAACGATTGGGCTTGCACGGGCGCGCGGTGATTTTGCTTCTTGCCGGCGCGGGATGCAATGTCCCGGCGATTATGGGAACGCGCGTCCTGACGACACGTCGCGAGCGCATCATCGCGAGCACGCTCGTCGTGTTGACGCCCTGCTCCGCGCGCGTCGCGGTGATCGCGGGCGGCGCGGCGTTGTACGCGGGCTGGCAGTATGGCGCGGCTTTGCTTATCATCGCGCTCGGATTGATCGTCGCGACCGGCGTCGCGTTGAATCGAATAATGCCGGGACAATCGGACGACCTGGTGATGGAAATGTTTCCGTTTCGCGTGCCGACCGCGCGCGTGATCGCGCGCAAAACCTGGGGACGGTTCAAAGAGTTTCTGTTTGCCGCGATGCCGATTGTTTTGCTCGGCAGTTTTGTGATGGGCGCGTTATACGAAACGAATACCGTTTGGATTTTCAGCGCGCCGCTCGCGCCGATTGTCGAGGGCTGGCTGGGTCTGCCCGCCGTTACCGGACTCGCGTTGTTGTTCGCGATTTTACGCAAAGAACTCGCGTTGCAATTTCTCGTTACGCTCGCGCTCGTGCAGTACGGATCGGGCGCGGAAAATTTTCTGTCGTTTATGACGCCGCACCAATTGTTTGTGTACGCGCTCGTCAACACGATTTATATTCCGTGCATCGCGACAGTCGCGGTGTTGAACAAGGAACTCGGCACGCGCGCGGCGATTGGCATTTCGATCTTTACCGTCGCGCTCGCGATCGGTGTCGGAGGAATCGCGCGGTATGCTCTCTCAATTTTTTAAGCGCACAAAAAATCAATCCAAAAATCGCGACGCGCAATCCGAAATCCAATGTCCGCTGTGCGGGAAAAAATTTCGCGTGGAGGACGCGATGCAATGCGCGGCTTGTACCCTCGCGCAGAAATGTGATTTGGTGATGTGTCCACGATGCGGGTACGAATTTGCGAAATGAAAAGGGCGACCTGGCAGGTCGCCCCTACATTTTTTATCGCGGCACCTCGGACGGTCGCCGCAAAAATTGGTTGACCATCCAGCCGAACGATTTCGGCGCGCGATCCAAATCTTCTTGCAACAATTCGACACGTCGCCACACGAGTTGTTGTTCTTCCGGTTCGAGAAACTGTTCGAGATTTTGTTCGAGCAAAACCGTGTTGTCGTAAATCGTCGTAAACAACGCCCAATTGCGCGCGGCATTCTGCGCGATGTAATCGCGATCAATTTGGTCTTCGGTTTCACCGCGCGTAACGCGATGATCGAGAAGCAATGCCGCCGCGTCTTGCGCGTCCTGCGCGGTCAACTCGCCGCGACCGAGCGTCATCAGCAACAAATCGGTTAGCGGCAAGGTCGGCGATGTTAGCGCGATGCGCGCGCCCAAACCGACGCCGCGAAAATCCAACGTCGCGACGCGCAATTCCGCGCCGTTGAGTGCAAACACGCGTTGCGTTTGCGCGCGCGATTTTTCGGTCGCGCCGCGCGCGCTGAACAACGCGGCGAGCGCGTCAAATTCGCTGATCGGCGCGACGCAATCGAGCACGGCGTAATCGCGTTGCAGAGTCGCGTGCGTGGCAATGCTGGGACACACCAGCGCGATGGCGACGCCGCCCCACACGCGCAGTTTCAACTTTTTTTCGGTTGCCGCATCCACGAGTTCACGCGCGCACACAATCCATTGTTCGTTCGTCACGATGAAGCCGCTTCCTTTCGTCGCGCTGGTTTGGCGCGATAGGTCGCGCGCCGTTCGCGCGTGACGCGCGTGCCGTTCGCGCGGCGCGCGCGCGGCGCGGGGAGATACGCAAGCGGAAGCGCGTGAACCGTCAACAGAAATTGCTTTTCCACTAAAAGTTCGATACCGCGTTCCCGCACCAGGTTGTGAAGGTCTTCGCCATTCACCAGATCAGTAAATACATCCATCCATAAAGAACGCGCCGACGCCTCAGGTCCTTCATCAACCCGAATGACTGCATCTGGATACTGTTTCTTGATCAGTTGCCTGATCTGCCCAAGTTCTTTATGAATGATTGCCTTCTTGCGTGCCAGTGGTGTGTCGCTCATTTTCCCCTCGCTTGCATTTCTATCGCCGCAATAAACCGGGTGGCGCATTGAATCGCCCGTTTGGTTTCTTTCTCAGTTAAGGATGCCGATTGATAATCCGCCGCGTGACGCGCGCGCATATTGTCGTACAATATGTCATGCAGTTCGGTAGGATACAACTTGCGCCGACGAATCAATACTCCCGCAAATTGCGCGGCGACAAAATCATGCGCCCACCGATCGCCATGTGGTCGAATGCCGGCGTCGAGCAATGCGACAATCGCGGCGAAAAAACATGCATAGTACGCGCGGTTCGCCGCGTTGTTGTAACGCCGATTGGCAAATTCACTTTCCGCGCCGGCTAACGCTTCGCGCGCCTTGGCTAGAAAATCCCCGCGTTCGTCTCGCACGATTTACAATTTCCCCGCGACCGCTTCCGCCATTTCCAACGTCGTGCTTTTGCCGCCCATATCGTACGTGCGCGTTTTGCCTTCGGCAATCACTTGCGCGATCGCGCGTGCGAGGCGTGCGGCTTTATCTTTTTCGCCGAGCCAATCGAGCATCAATTTCGCCGCGAGAAACGTCGCGAGGGGATTCACTTTATTTTGTCCGGCGTATTTCGGCGCGGAGCCGTGCGTCGGTTCAAACACCGCGAAATTTTTTCCGATGTTACCGCTCGCCGCGAACCCAAGTCCGCCGACGAGTTGCGCGCACAAATCGGACACGATGTCGCCGAACATATTGCTCGTTACAATCACGCCGTACTGGTGCGGATTTTTCACGAGCCACATCATCATCGCGTCCACATTCGCTTCCCACAATTCGATCCCGCACGCAGCAAAATCTCGCGCGACCTGGCGCGCGACGCGCGTCATCAGCCCGCTCGTCTCGCGCAGAACGTTTGGTTTTTCGACGAGCGTTACGTTGCGATAGCCGTGCTGCTGTGCGTACTCGAACGCGGCGCGTACGATACGTTCCGCGCCGCGCCGCGTGATGATGCGCGCGGAAAATGCGATGTCGTCCGACGCGACATCTTTGAACGCGCGCATCCCGGTCGCAACATCGAGCGCGCGACGCACATCGTCCGGCAATGGATAAAACTCGACGCCGACGTACAGCCCTTCCGTGTTTTCGCGGAACACGACCAGGTCAATGTCATCGCGATAATTCAACGGATTGCCGCGATACGCTTTGCACGGACGCAAGTTGGTGTAGAGATCAAACATCTGGCGTAGGCGTACAATCGGACTACGATACACGAGTCCCTTGCCGCGCAACTGCGGCGCGAGTTCCGCGTCGGCTTCTTCTTTCGGTTTCGATGTGATCGCGCCGAACAACGCGCAGTGCGCTGATTTCAAAATTTCAATCGTGCGTTGCGGCAACGCCTCGCCTTCGTTACACCAAAATTCCCAACCGATGTCCGCGGGCGTGTACTCCGCGTCCAACTTGATCGCGTCCAACACCACGCGCGCCGCGTGCATCACTTCAATTCCGATCCCGTCGCCGGGCATCCAAGCAATTTTGTACATTTCAGATTTCAGATTTCGGATTTCAGATTTTAGCATCGCAATTGATTGCCGATTTTCAATTTGCAATCTGCAATCTAAAATCTGAAATCGTCAATCGCCTCCCGATTTAATTTCCGGCATCGGCAAATGTTCCGTGCCAAGATTTTTGCGAAGCATTTGAATCAAGCCGCCGGTTTCGATGATCGTGAACAGCGACGGCGAGAGCGCGGGAAAATCGAATGCACCGCCCGCGCAATGAATCGTGTGCGCGTCGAGATCAATCTCGATGGTCTCGCCGTTTTGAATCGCGTCCACCGCGCCCGCGCACACAATCGGCACGAGACCGTTGTTGACCAGGTTGCGAAAATGAATTCGCGCGAACGATTTCGCGATGATCGCGGTAACGCCCGTATATTTCAAACAGGTCGCGGCTTGCTCGCGCGATGAACCGTTGCCCCAGTTTTTTCCACCGACGATGATATCGCCCGCCTGCGCGTTCGCCGCGAAACTCGGATCCAAATCTTCGAGCGCGTGTTGCGCTTGCTCTTTTGGATCCGTAATCGTGTACGTGTACTTGCCGGGAAAAATCACATCGGTATTCACATCGTCGCCGTATTTCCACACGCGACCGCGGAGTTTCAAAGTTCACCTCGATTTCTAAACCGAATGACACGGCGACAGGGAGACACGGAGACGCGGGGATTGATCGCCGCGTCGCCGTGTCC
>Ga0233425_10009664_pt1 | contig 12095 bp, 12 predicted proteins | sample Watercolumn_Towu_2_FD_181712 | JGI IMG/M metagenome (GOLD analysis project Ga0233425, IMG submission 181712) | Freshwater microbial communities from Lake Towuti, South Sulawesi, Indonesia - Watercolumn_Towuti2014_140_MG | ecosystem: Environmental > Aquatic > Freshwater > Lake | place...
GCAATGGCCGATGTTTTGAAAGTTAGCCTGCGCGCCGGCACGGGCAAGAACGCATCGAAGGCTTCCCGCCGCAACGGGCTGGTGCCCGCTGTAATCTACGCCCGCGGCGAACCGTCACGGGAACTCCTGGTCAACGACCGGGAATTCCTGAACCAGCTCGACGCCATCCGGGGCAAGAGCACGATGATTGACGTCCAGGTCGCGGACGAAGCGCCGGTGAAGTGCATCGTCAAGTCGATTCAGCGCCATTCGGTGACGCGAAATCTTCTCCACGTCGACTTCCAGAAGATTCACGCTCACGAGAAGGTGACCATCATGGTCCCGATTCATCTGGTCGGTACTCCGGTCGGTCTCAAGATGGGCGGACTGCTCGAACACACCCTGCGTGAAGTCCCGGTTCGCGGCCTCCCGGACAGCCTCCCGGCCAACATCACGCTGGACATCACCAACCTGAAGGTCGGCCAGAGCCTGCACATCTCGGACATCAAACTCGCCGACGTGGAAATCCAGTTGCCCGTGACCGCGCCGATTGCCTCGGTGCTCTCGCCGCGCAAGGAAGAAGTCGCCGCACCGACTGCCGAAGCGGCCGCGGCCGAAGGCGAAGAGCCCAAGGAACCGGAAGTCATCTCCGAGAAGAAGACGGCCGAACGCGCCGAGGAACGCGCCAAGTCCGAAGCCGAAGCCAAGGGCGGCAAGCCGGCCAAGGAAGAGAAGAAGCCCGACGCCAAGAAGCCCGAAAAGAAGGAAGAGAAGAAGAAGTAACTTGCACGCACCACGCCTTACGCGTCACGCCAGACGCCTGGCCGAAACCCGGGCCTGGTTTGGGCGTCATGCGTCATGCGTCACGCGTTGTGCGTCATGATCTTCTTCGGCCTCGGCAATCCCGGCCGGGAGTATGCGCGCACCCGGCACAACCTCGGGTTCATGGTGCTCGACGCGCTGGCCCGGACCTTCGGTGTTCGTTTCCGGAAGCGACGGGCATGGCATGAAGCGAAGGTTGCCATCGGCGACGTGACCGTCGCGCTGGTCAAGCCTGCCCGCTTCATGAACCTGTCCGGCGAAGTCGTGAAGGACTACCTGTCGCTGCACCCCGACGAATTCCTGGTCGTCTGCGATGACCTCGCCCTGCCGTTCGGCCGGCTGCGCATCCGAACCCGGGGCAGTGACGGCGGACACAACGGCCTGGCGAACATCATCTACCATCTGGGCGCTGCCGGTTTCCCGCGCCTGCGCATGGGCATCAGCGGAGTTCCCGAGGGCATGGATGGCGCGGACTACGTCCTGAGTGAGTTTATCGAGGAAGAGCGCCGCCACCTGCCCGAGGTCATCGAGGCCGCCAAGGACGCGCTGGTGATGGTTGTCGAGCAGGGAATCAGCACCGCAATGAACCACTACAACAGCCGGGATTTGGTCCCGGCTGATGACGCGAAATCGAGCACCTGAGACCATGAAGTTCAAAGGTCAAAGTCCAAAGGTCAAATCAATGCCAAATGACAAATGGCCAGGTGCCGAACGAGCAGAACATACCTTTGGAGCTTTGGACTTTGGACGTGGTTTGAGCTTTGGACTTTGGACTCTGAACTTGCGGGCGACCAGCGGGAGCCCGCTATGAGAATCGGTCTCGTCGGTCTGCCCAACGTCGGCAAGTCGTCCATCTTCAACCTGCTGACCAGCGCCGGCGCGCGGGTGGACTCGTTCCCGTTCACCACCGTCGAAAAGAACACCGGCGTCGTGCTTGTGCCCGATGCGCGACTTGAGCGCATCCGCGACCTGCTCAAACCCGAGAAGCTGACCCCGGCGCACATCGAATTCGTGGACATCGCCGGCCTGGTGAAGGGCGCCAGTCAGGGCGAAGGACTGGGCAACAAGTTCCTGTCCCATATCCGGGAGGCGAGCCTGATGCTGCATGTCCTGCGCGCGTTCGACGCCGGCGTCGCTCATCCGCTGGGTGCGGTTGACCCGGCACGCGATTTGGAGATTGTCGAGTCCGAACTGGCAATTGCCGACCTCGATGTCTGCACGCGCCGGCTGGAAACGCTGGTCAAGGAGCCGAAGACCCCGGAACACGAGACCTTGCTTCACGCCCTGCGCAAGTTGGAGAAATCGCTGGGCGCCGGATTGGTCGCGCCGGAACTGCTGCCCGAGGAACGCGCCAGCCTCCGCTCATTCGGGTTCTTCGCGCTCAAGCCGCTGCTCTATGTCCTCAACTGCTCGGAGAACGACCCGACTGACGTCGCGCAGTGGCCGACGCTCAAGGACAAGGACGTCTTCCCGGTCTCGGCCGCGCTCGAAGCCGAGGCGAAGGACTTCCCGGAGGACGAGAAACGCGAGTTGCGCAGGTCGCTCGGGCTGGCCGAAGCCGGCCCCTGGGGCATCGTCGAGCGTTGCCTCGCCCGACTCGGTCTGATTCGGTTCTACACCGTGAAGGGCGCCGAGAGCCGGGCATGGGCGATTGAGCAGGGCACGAACATCATTGAGGCCGCGGGCCGCATCCACACCACAATGGCCGAGGGCTTCATCAAAGCCGACGTTCTGGCCTATGACGACCTTGTCGCCGCCGGTGACTTTCCTGCCGCCCGGGAACACGGCAAAGTCCGGGTCGAAGGCCGGAACTACGTGGTCAAAGACGGTGACGTGATACTCATCAAGTTCCGAACATGAAGAACTCAAAGCCGAAAGGCCGAACATTGCCCGCAGATTCCGGCGCAGGCGGGAATCCGATGCCGTGTCGTCGATTCCTTGACTCTGCGATTCCTTCTCATACAATCTGCGGATAGACAGCTAATCGACAGGAGGAAGAATTGAACCATTACGAAGCAATCTACATCCTGGACCCCAGGCTTGAAGATGACCAGTTGACCGCAGTGAGGACCGACCTGCGGACGAAGATTGAAGCCGCGGGTGGGCAGGAGATCGTTGAAATCAAGTGCGAGCGCCGGAACATGCTGTTCCCGATTCGCAAGCAGACCGAAGGCTACTACCTGATTTACCGTTATCAGGGCCCGGCCGACTCGGTCGGCAAACTGCGCATCGAGTTGAAGCACACCGAGCAGATTCTGCGGATGAGCTACCTGCGCATCCCGGAATCCGCCGCGAAGCTGCCGGAACCCGTCGTCGCGCCGGTGGCGCCGGTGGCCCCGATTGAGACGCCCGCGCCGGTTGAGCCGGTGGTCGCTGCCCTGGTGGAGCCCCCGCCGGCCGAAGCCGCTCCGGCATAGGAGGAGAGCATGGCCGCTGAGATTCGACTTGGTTCGCTGAACTACGTCGTGCTCATGGGTCGGGCCTGCGCCGACCCGGACCTGAAATACACGCCCAAAGGCACTCCGGTACTCAACTTCCGGATTGCCGTAGACCGTCGCTACAAGGACAACGCGACTGGCGAGTGGAAGAGCGACCCGAGCTTCTTCACCGTCGTCTACTTCGGCCAGTTTGCAGAGCGGGTCGGCGAGACACTGAAGAAGGGCAGCGGCGTGCTGGTCGAGGGCCGGCTGCGGTCGCGAAGCTGGGAGTCGCAGAGCGGTGAGAAGCGCTCCGCGGTGGAAGTGAACGCCAGCCGGGTCCAGAACCTCGACAAGCAACCTGGAACCGGCGCACCGCGCCCGGGCGAGGGCGCACCGGAAGCCGGTACCCCGGCAGTCGAAGAAGTTGACATCCCGCCGGACCAGGTTGACGACGTACCGTTCTAAGAAGGGGACCCAGGGAATCGAGGAATCAAGGATTCGAGTGTCTTCTCACTTGACCCCTTGAGTCCTTGACCCCTTGAATCCCGCCTGCCGATGTCCCGCCTGACTGACCTCCGGGTTCCGGTTTTCCTGGCGGAGGGGAAGCCGCGGGTTGACATTGCCGCGTGGCGCCTGCAAGTCGGCGGCCTGATTGAAAACCCAGGCGACTTCTCGCTCGCCGAAATCAGGGCTCTCCCCTTTTCCCGCGTCGATGCGCGTCTGACCTCGGTCAGCGGCTGGTCGGTGCGGGTCAACTGGGAGGGCGTGCTGTTCACCGACTTCCTCAAGCAGTTCGCGCTTCAGCCTGGCGCATCGCACGTCACATTCTCGAGCATCGGGGGCTATGACAGCACCGTGGCGCTCTCGGACCTGAGGCATCCCCGTGTTCTCCTCTGCTACGCCGTCGAGGGCGAGCCGCTGGAAATCGAATACGGCGGCCCGTGCCGGATGATTGTGCCGAATCTCTGGGGCTACAAGAGCGTCTCCTGCCTTGCCCGCATCGAACTCACGGATGCGATGAAAGGCGGCTACTGGGAAGACCGCGGCTATCCCCGCGACGCGATCATCGAACCGGGCACGACGCTGGACATCAACACCCACCAGCATCGCCGCATCAAGGGCGGCGAAGTCACGGATTTCTGATCTGTATCCACCGATTACACCGATTCCGCAGACTACTGCTCCGTTTCTGCGCAATCTGCGTAGTCTGCGGATGACAATGTGAGAATCTCCTTTCTCGGCGGCACGCGCACCGTCTCCGGTTCGATGCACCTGTTCGAGACCGCGCACACCCGGGTCCTGCTCGATTGCGGTCTATTCCAGGGACATCGGGAAGAGGCCGAGCGCATCAACCGCACCGTGCCGGATGTCGCGGTCTCGGCCGACTTCATGATTCTCTCCCACGCCCACGTTGACCACTGCGGCAATATCCCGAACCTGGTGAAGCAGGGCTTTCGACACGAAATCTACACCACCCCGGCCAGCCGCGACATCGCCGAACTGCTACTGCGCGATTCGGCGCACATTCAGGAGTCCGACCTCAGATATCTAAACAAGAAGCTGGCTCGCGCCGGACTGCCTCCGCGGGAGCCGCTCTATACCGTGGCCGATGCCGAGGCCGCGCTCAAGTACCTCGCCGCGTTTCCCCACAACCAGCGCTTCGAGCGAAACGACCTCGCATTCACGCTTGCCGACGCCGGTCACATTCTCGGCTCGGCACAGGTCATCCTCGATTCGGGCGGAACCAGGCTCGTCTTCACCGGCGACCTGGGCCGGAGCAACCTGCCGATTATCTGCGACCCTGCGCCGGTCGCTGATGCCGACTACCTGGTCATGGAATCTACCTATGGCGGCCGGCTTCATCCGCCGTTCGCCGAGTCCGCGGACCGGCTCGCGGACATCATCAACCGGGTCTGGAACCGCGCCGGACGAATCATCGTGCCGGCATTCGCCCTGGGCCGCACGCAGGAAATGCTCTATGCGGTCAACCAGCTGCATGTTGCGGGCCGGATACCGAAAATCCGGGTCTTTGTGGACAGCCCGCTGGCCGGCGGCATCACCGGGGTCTTCCGCCGGCACACCGCTGAGTTCGACGCCGAGACGAAATCCCTGCTCGCCCGGCACGCCGACCCGTTTGAGTTTCCCGGCCTCACCTTCGTCTCTTCGACCGCCGAGTCAATGAAACTCAACCAGGACCCCAGGCCATGCATGATAATCTCGGCCTCCGGCATGTGCGAGAACGGCCGGGTCCTGCATCACTTGAAGCACTCGGTCGCCAGCCCGAAGAACCTGGTTCTGATTGTCGGATTCGCGGCCGAGCACACACTGGCGCGGCGCATCGCCGAGCGAGAGCCTGAGATCCGCATTTTCGGCGAGACCTATCCGCTCCGCGCCGAGGTCGAGACGATTGACGCCTTCAGCGCCCATGCCGACCAGAATGACCTGCTGGCGCACGTCCGCCGACTTGACCGAAAGCGCCTCAAGCGCATCTTCCTGGTCCACGGCGAACTGAGCCAGTCCGAAGCGCTCCAGCAGAAGCTCGTCGCCGACGGCTACGACGCCGTCATCCCGGAGAAGGGGCAGAGCTTCGCGCTCTAACCTCTGCCCCCCCACTAACCGTTCGGCCAACTATCTGCTTGACTCTTGCTCCGTTCGCGGTGATAATCAGGCGCATGGAGTGCCATGGACACGCTTGACGCCGGACGAACGGAAACGGCCCGAAAGTGGCTGATGCAGGCGTTACACGACCTCGACATGAGCGAGAAGAACGTCGGTATTGCGGGCTATGATGTGGCGTCTTTTCTCGCCCATCAGGCAGTCGAGAAGCTGCTGAAATCGCTGATTTCGCTCGCGGGCAAGCCGGTGCCGCGGACTCACTACCTGGACGAGCTTGCCGAACGAACCGAGGCTCCGGACGAGGTAAGGACCATCGCCGACGGCATGGCCGAGGACTACGTCTTTGCCCGCTACCCGGATGTCAGCGAAGAAGTGCCTTACGAGCAGTACGACGAGGCCATCGCCCGGGAAAGGGTGAGGGGTGCCCGAAGGGTTTTCGAATTGCTACGGGAGCGCTATTCGCCGCTGCTCCGGCGTCAGGACAATGGCTGACATCTGGGTCACGCGATTCAAGGCCGAGGCCCTGCCCGCAATCCGGGCTGCCTTCAAGCCCGAGCGCGTCATCGTCTTCGGTTCACGCGTAGCCGGGAATGCCCGACCGGACTCTGATCTTGACGTAATTGTCGTCTCGAGTGCCTTCGCGGGAACGCGCTTCCTCGGCCGCATGGCGCGCGTGTTGGAGGTCGTGCGTTTTCCCAAGCACATTGACTACCTGTGCTACACGCCCGAGGAATTCGCCCGCATTCAGTCCACTTCGTCGGTCGTCAGCGACGCGATGCGGAATCACCTGGAAGTCGCGTAGGCGGCCCCTCAACCGACGGCTACGACCGTCATCCCCGAGAAGGACCAGAGCCTCCCGCTCTGAATCGCAAAAGGCCCTGCTGGAAGTTGACAGCGGCCCGCGCCGCGCTATACTGAATCGAGAAAGCCTAGGTCCAGAGGCAGACAGAGAGTAGTAACGATGCGACATTTCACAACGATCGTGCTCAGTGTCGTTTGCATGACTGGTTGGCAGCGACTCCAAGGACAATACTTGTGGTGGCACGAAGGTGTGACGGTTTCGCCGATATCGGACAGCGGTGCAAATTTCAGCATCGCCGAAGACGGCGCTGGTGGCGTGTTCGTCGGGTGGGTCGACACGCGCAGCGGCACCGCAGAAGTCTATGTCCAGCGGATTGACAGCGCTGGCAACCGTTTCTGGGGCGACGCCGGTCGAGCTGTGCGTACAGATACGGGAAGTCACAGCCTGCCGCGTCTGATTCCAGACGGCCAAGGCGGCACGATTGTGCTTTGGAATGACTTCCGCATCTCAAATCACTGCCAAGTCTTCGGCCAACGCTTCAACGCAGCCGGCGATCCGATGTGGGAATCACTGGGAGCGGTCATCACCGCCTCCGGCTTCGTCGTGGGCGTGACGCGACCCAGGCAGGGGACATTCATGGAAGCTCACGGCTACAATGGCATCAACCTCCAGAGAGTCAACCTCGACGGCATCGTGCCATCTCCGGAGGGCTGGAGTCTCGACAGCGGCGGGGGGTGGTCCGTCGGATTCCAGGCAATGGTGCCCGATGGCGACCAAGGAGCCTACGTCGCTTGGTCCCGCGTTCGGCAGGGAGGCAGCCCTCCTCACGGCTGGCACGACATCATCGTGTACTGGTCTCGCGTCGACCCTGACGGGAGCCGCTTGTTCACTCGCACGCCCCATACTTGGTACTCTCTGGTCGGGGCCTGGTATGAACCGCTGATCTGCATGGCCCCTGCGGAATCAGGTCGTGTTGCGCTGCTAACAAGAGACCATCCCTTCTCTGGAGGGTTCACGGGTCAGCTGTTCAGCGATTCCACGCCCTTGTGGGGTGTCACCGATATCTGGGGTGGACAGCTTGTCCCCGACGGCGCAGGCGGATTCATCGTGGGCGCCGGTTCTCGACTGCAGCGCTTCAATGAGTCGGGCAAGCTCTGGAGCGATACTGGCATTGTCGTGGCTGACTCGGTCAACTCCACGGCAATCTCCGGCGATGACAGCGGAGGCGTTCTTGTTTGCTACAGCCATGGAGCAGGTAGGCGGCTCAAAGTGAAGAGAATCAGCGCCGGTGGTGAATCAGCGTGGTGCGCACCGATCAGTCTGGTCGGGAATCCAGTCCGGAACTACCAATTCATCAACGACTCTTCCGGCGGCTCGATAGCCGTCTGGACCGAGCGCCGAAACGGAACATGGGCACTTCACGCGCAGCGACTCGATATCCACGGCATCGGCGGCGTTGCCCAATCGCAATCTGCGCGTCCGGGGGCGGCATTTGGTTCTCGTCTTCTCAGTGCTGATCCCAATCCGCTGCGTGGTTCGTGTCGAATACGGTACTACTTGCGGCCCGTGAAACAACCCGCAACACTCGGCATCTACTCCGTATCCGGGTCGCGTGTTCGCATCTTGCGCCTCCCGTCACGAACGTCCGGCCTAGCAGATGTCTATTGGGATGGGGTAATCCAAGCTGGCACAGCTGCTCCTCCCGGAACTTACTTCCTTAGGCTTGACGATATCCCTGCGAGCCCAGTTCTCAAACTGGTGAAGACCAGGTAACCTCCGCGTCAATTGTCCGACGAATCTGGTGAACACACAACTCCCTCGGCGGCGGAGTTCTGGCAATTCGGACCGGGGCACAAGGACGTCGCCCGAACAGGCATGGCGCGATTGAGAATTCCGGCGTCCTGCACAATCTGCATCATCATGTCCGACGCTTCCCCACGCGCTTGACTTCCCCCTGCCCGCCGCCTATCATTCGCTCATGCTCAAACCCGGCGACAAAATCCTGCTCTATCACGGTGAGAAGACCAAGTACCTGATTACCCTGACCGAGAAGGGCTCGTTCTCGACCCATCGCGGCAACATCAGTTTTGCCGAGATAATGACCCGGGACTTCGGCGACACGCTCAAGACCCACTTGGGCGAGACGTATCACCTGCTGAAGCCCACGATTGCCGACCTCCAGAAGAAAGTCCGACGCACCACCACCATCGTCTATCCCAAGGAAGCGGGCATGATGCTGGTGCGCACCATGGTCTTTCCCGGCGCGCGGGTCGTCGAAGTCGGGTCTGGTTCCGGCGCATTGACTTCGATTCTCGCCAACTTCGTGCGCCCGACCGGCAAGGTCTACAGCTACGAAGCGCGCGCCGACTTCTCAGAGAACGCCAAGCACAACATCCGCCAGCTCGACCTGCTTGACTACGTTGACTTCAAGGTCCGGGACGTGGCACAGGACGGGTTCGAGGAAGCCGAGATTGACACCGTGTTCGTGGACGTGCCCGAACCCTGGGACATCATCCCTCATGCCCACAAGGCGCTCAAGGGCGGCTATCCGCTGGTCTCGCTCAGCCCGACCGTGGAGCAGATTCGCAAGACCAAGGCAATCATGGAACTCACTGGATTCGCCCGCATCAAGGCGGTTGAGCTGCTGGAGCGTGAACTGCTGATTCGACCGAGCGGGTCGCGCCCGGCCGAGCGAATGATCTCGCATACCGGCTATCTCATCTTCGGCCACAAGATAAACTCCCCTGCCCCGCCCCGGCCCGAGACCAGCAAACAGGTCCGCATCTCCCGGCGCGAATGGGGACTTCAGGCCGCCGACGCGAATACCGGCGAATCGGCGCGTCCCGACGTGCTGCGCGACACCGGAATTGACGACCGGTTCAGCGTTGGCGATGAAGAGAGCTGACAGCTCACCGCTCACAGCCCACGGCCTCGTTCCGAGGACCGATTCTGCATTCTGCATTCCCCTCCGTCGCAGTCTGCAATCTGCAATCTGCATTCTGCATTCTGCAATCATCCTGGGCCTATTCGCCATCTGCTCGCTCTTGACGATTGGCTGTCCTCGGTCTCCTTTGCCCCGTCCCGGCGGCATCGTCTCCCTCGTCCCCAGCGTCACTGAAATCATCTATGCCCTGGGTCAGGAATCGCAACTCACCGGCAACACAACCTACTGCGACTATCCCGAAGACGCGAAGCGCATCTACAAAGTCGGCGACTTCTCGAATCCGAACGTTGAACGTATCATGCGGCTGAAGCCAAAACTCGTCTTCGCAACGCTGCCGGAGCAGCAGACCGCGGTCGCCAAGCTGGAGCAGATGGGCGTCAGAGTCTTCATCTCGCGCCCGAGCGACTTCGATTCGCTCTTCCGGGAAATCCGCGCCATCGGCGCGAGCCTGGGTGCGGCGAGTCAGGCCGATTCGCTGGTCCGCGCGGTCCAGACCCGGCTGGCGCAAGTGACTGAACCCGAGCATCGGCTCAAGGTCTACCTCGAGATCGCCGAGCAGCCGCTGATGACGGTCGGCGCGAGTTCGCTCATCAATGAGATAATCGAACGCGCCGGGGGCGAGAACGTGTTCGGCGACGTCGCGAAGGAATACCCCGTCGTATCACAGGAGCAGGTCATCACCCGCAATCCCGATGTCATCTTCCTGCTGCACCCGATGTGGGACCGCTCGCAATTCAGCAGACGGCTGGGCTGGCGCGAAATCAATGCCGTCAAGTTCGGCCAGGTTCGGGACGACGTCAATCCCGACATCGTGTTCCGTTCCGGGCCGCGCGTGGCGGACGCGGTCGAAACCATCGCTCAATGCCTGCGGCACGCAGTGAGCGTCCATGACACGTAGCCGGTCGGCTCCCGGGAACCAGACCCTGCGCTGGCTCCTGCTCCTGCTCCTGCTCGGCGTGGCGGCACTGCTCTCGCTCAGCATCGGCCCGACCGGTTTCTCGCTCAGCAATGCTTCGGTCCTGGCCAACCTGCGCCTGCCGCGACTGCTGCTGGGCGTTGCCGCCGGCGGCGTGCTGGCCTTTTCCGGCACTGCGCTCCAGGGCCTGCTCGGCAATCCGCTGGTTGACCCCTACACACTCGGCGTGGCCAACGGCGCGGCGCTCGGCACAACCCTTGGCGTCGTGCTCGGCAATCCGGCCGGCATTTCGACGCCGCTGCTCGCCATCGCCGGCGCGATGGTCACACTACTCGCGGTCTACGCCATCGCCCAAACCGGCGGCAAGGTAACCAAGACCGGGCTTGTGCTCTCCGGAGTCATCGTCGGGTTCTTCCTCTCCGGCCTGGTCATGCTGCTGATGGTCTTTGCCCGCAGACCCCTGGACCAGACCATCTATCTCCTGATGGGCAACCTCGATATCGTCCTGACTCCGACCCGGCTTTGGCTGCTCATCGCATCCGGGGTCGCAGTGCTCGGCGCCCTGGCGTGGCTCTATGGCTTTGCGCGCAGCCTGAACATCATGGCGACCAATGAAGAAGTGGCCGAGACGCTGGGTGTGAACACCCAGAGCACGACCCGGACCGTCTTTGCGCTTTCGTCGCTGCTGGTCGGCATTTCGGTCGCCTTCACCGGCGTCATCAGCTTCGTCGGTCTGGTTGTCCCACATCTGGCCCGTCTCATCTTCGGTCCGGACCACGCCCGGACCATGCCTGCCGCGTTCCTGCTCGGGGCCTGCCTGCTCCTGCTCGCCGACATTCTGGCCCGTCTCACCACCCCGGTTCTGCCGCTCAGCGTCGTCACCGCGTTCCTGGGCGTGCCGTTTTTCATTTACCTTTTCCGTACCCGCTAGACCGCTCCCTGCTCTCCGCTATCCGCCGCCGCTTCGCACTCCGCATTTTGCCTTCTGCCTTCTGCATTCCCCGCCTTCAGTTCTGCCTTCCGGCATCTGATTTCTGATGTCTGACTTCGCCTGCTTCTTCGATCGTGTTCCTGGGGCCGATATCTGAATCCGCAGCCCGCTGAACCCGCTTGACATTCTAACACCCAGCAGGGATAATTAGATAAGGCTCTCTGGCGGAAAACGCAGTAGACGCAACCCACTGGTCATGCCCGGTCCGTACCGGGTGTTGTTTTTCTCTGGTGGGACCAATGTAGCCTCGAATTCAAGAAGCGCTCCGGTGGTAGCGGCGTTCGATCGTGAACGGACGATGCCTGCGGGGCAAACGTATGAGGAGGTTCGATATGACCAAGCGAGTGCTGGGAGTCGCGCTTGTCGCGCTGTCTCTCGGGTTCGGCATGACAAATGCCGCGCTCATCCAGCCGGAACTGGTTTCCACCCTGGCCAATGCCGGTGCGGACCAGAAGTATCCGGTGGAGTTCTTCATGAAGCACCAGGCCAATGCCCTGAGCCTGGATGCCTCAATCCCTGACCTGCCCAAACCCCAGCGCCGGGCAAGAGTCGCCCAGGTGCTGCAACAGCATTCAGCCGCCACTCAGGCCGACCTGCTGGCTTAC
>Ga0233425_10009665_pt1 | contig 12095 bp, 9 predicted proteins | sample Watercolumn_Towu_2_FD_181712 | JGI IMG/M metagenome (GOLD analysis project Ga0233425, IMG submission 181712) | Freshwater microbial communities from Lake Towuti, South Sulawesi, Indonesia - Watercolumn_Towuti2014_140_MG | ecosystem: Environmental > Aquatic > Freshwater > Lake | place: Indonesia...
ATCAAGGGCCTCTCCACGCCGGAGGTGGAAGTTGCGCAACCGCACCCAGCGGCCACCATGGAGTACCGACACGTCGCTGATGAGCCGGATCACGAACGGGAGTTCAAGGTCCTTGAGCAGCCGGATGAGACTGATGCGGCGGAAACCCCGGTCCGCCAGGACCCTGGCCGGCGCACCGACTTCATGCAAAGCTTGTCGCAGGAACTGAAAGGGGAGATCTTCCCACAACGCCCGGCCCAGCTTCACGCCCCCCGCTTGCTGATTCGAAAGTGAATGACGGTCAGATCCCAAGGTTGATTGACACGCCAGGCGCATGACGTATCATGCGTCGTGGAGGTGACATTCATGAGCTCGAATCGCCGTTCCCTGGGCGTTTCTCCCAGTGTGGTTTGGACCATCACGTTCGTAGCGCTCTTCGGGCTGACGTTCCTGGCGGCCAAGGGCAAGGACCTGCCATGGCCCAATCCCTGGAAGAGCGATGTCCCGGTGAGCGGTGCTTCGGCCCCAAAGGCGGAGGTGCTCCAGGAAGAGGTGCTGGACGACGGACTGGAGTCTCTCGAAGAGCAGCTTGCCGGGCTGGGCGGGACCGCGGAGCCGTCGCCCGCGGTGGTGGCTCCTGCCCTCTCGGCCGGGAACAGCCAGCCCGCGTCGGTCGGTGCTCCCCGCGTGTCGGAGGAAGCGGCCGGCCCGCCTGGAAGCGATGCGGCTCGGGTCCAGGCGGATGCCCGGGCTGCGGCCTCTGCGGCCGCGCTCCTGGACGAGGCGAAGATGGAGCAGGCCATCGTCGACCTCCAGTCGGCCGTAAGCGCTGAGCTGGCCGGCCCGGCCGCCGGCGGTGACGCAGCAGGGCTGGAGGACGTGCCCGCCATTTCGGACAACTGCGTGGTGGGCAGCGCGGACAAGTGCAAGGTGCGCTCTCTGGACGCGTTCTTCCAGAAGCTCGACATGATCAAGATGGGGCAGAAGGCGCGCGTGGCCGCGTTCGGCGACTCGCTCATCATGGGGGACCAGGTGGTGGGCGCGCTGCGACGTCGCCTGCAGGAGCAATTCGGCAGCGGAGGGCCCGGGTTCCTGCTGCCTGCCAAGAGCGCTCGCTGGTACGAGGTCGCGGGGGTCATCGTGTTCGGCAGCAAGGAGTGGCAGATCCACCGGGTTACCGAGCCGCGGATCGCGGATGCTCTTTACGGGTTCGGCGCGCAGACTTTCATCGCCCCGGGCGGGGGCGCCACCAGCCGGGTCGAGTGCGACTCCCGCTGCCCCTGGAACGACGTATCGGAGTACGAGATCTACTACCTGTCTCAGAAGTCCGGCGGCAAGTTCACCGCGAAAGTGGGCAAGGAGGAGCCGCTGGAGGTCAACACGCAGGGAACGCGGGTCACGGCCAACTACATCAGTCTCAAGGCAGAGGCCGGACCGCTCTCCGTCTCGATTGCCACGGTCTCGGGCCCGGTGCGCCTGTTCGGGCTGACTGCGGAGAACGACAAGGCCGGCATCGTGCTGGATTCCATGGGCATCCTGGGCGCGACGGTCGAAGACATGGTAGGCATGGACGCCTCGCACTTCAGCGAGCAGATCGCTCACCGGCGGTCCGACCTCGTGATGCTGATGTTCGGGACCAACGAGAGCGAGGAGCCTTCCATCGACGAGAAGACGTACAAGGAAACCTACAGGAAGCTCGTCGCGATCGTTCGCAAGTCGAACCCGGGCGTATCGATCCTCATGGTATCCCCGCCTGCGCGCGGGACCAAGACCGCGTCGGGCGTGGCGCTGCGGCCGGTGATCAAGTCCCTGGTCAAGGTCCAGGAGGAAGTGGCGCGGGAGAACGGATGCGCGTTCTGGAGCGCGTACGCTGCCATGGGGGGGGAGCAGGGCCCCACGCTCTGGTACAACAAGGTGCCGAAGTACCTGAGCGACGACCTGACCCACTTCACGGCCGACGGGGCCACGCACATGGGCAAGCTCATCTACGCAAGCCTGCTCAAGTCCTACATCGAGTACAAGAAGCGGTGATCGTCCGGTGAGCCAGGCGTTGCTCCTAGCGCTGCTGCCCGTGCTTGCGGGGCCGGCAGCCGGCATCGAGCAGGGGGCGGGCGCTGCCCCTCTTTCGCGGTTCTTCGCAGCGCTTTCCGGCCTCGAATCAGGAGGGAGCTCGGGGCCGGTTCGGATCGCTCTGATGGGGGACTCGCACGTGTCCGCCGACTTCCTTCCGGACCGGTTGCGCGGGGAGCTCGGCCGGAAGTTCGGGTACGGCGGCCGCGGGTTCCTGCCCGTGGGCACGCCGCTTGCCGGGTTCTGGCCGCTGGGAGCGGAGCTCGGGCAGAGCCAGGGGTGGAAGGGAAGCAACATGCTGCAGCGCGACCTGGGCGTGGCCGAGCCGCTGGGCGGCTACGGCCTCGGAGGCGGTGCCCTATGCGGAGAGGAGAAGGGGCTGGAAGCGTGGGCCTCGCTCTCGGACCCGGCCGCAGCGTCGCAGGGCGTGCTCTACTACGCAGCGTTTCCCCGCGGCGGAAGCTTCGAGGTGACCGCGGGAAACGTTGCCGCCCGCCGCGTATCGAGCGCGGCGGAGTCTCTGTCGGTGCAGGAGCTGCCGTTTCGCCTGGGGAAGACGCAGGAGCGCTCGGTGAGGGTCCGGACCCTGGGCGACGGCAGCGTCTGCCTGCTCGGCGTGGTGTTCGAGAAGGATAAGCCGGGCGTGGTAGTCGACGCGCTGGGCGTGGCAGGCGCGCGGCTGCCGCAGCTTCCGGTCGCGTCCGATCCTCTCTTCCGGCAGATGCTCGCGGCCCGGGGGTACCACTTGCTGGTGCTGGCCTACGGGACGAACGAGGCAGAGGACGTTCAGCTCAACGTGAAGAAATACACGGCAGCCGTGGGCAGGACTCTGGCCGAGCTGCGCAAGGCGGCTCCGAATGCCGACTGCCTGCTGCTCGGCCCGCCGCTGGTGGGCGCGGTGCCCGAGTCGCCGTCGGTGTTCAACCCGCGTCTTGCCGCGGTGGTGGCAGCACTGCGGGAAGCGGCGCTGGCTGGCGGTTGTGCCTTCTTCGACAGCGCGGCCGCCATGGGAGGCGGCGACGCCTTCCCGGATTGGCTGGGCCGCCCGGAAGCGGCGCTGAACCGCCTGCTGGCTGCGTCCGGGGATTTCGCCCTGGCACGTGAGCTCAGGGGGCAGAAGCCTGTGCCGGGGCTCTATACCGGGGACGCGGTGCATCTGCTCCCGGCCGGCTACGGTCTCGTGGCGCAGCTGTTCTTCGACGCGCTGGTGAGAAGCTACTACCAGTACAGGATAGACGCCATGGCCAGGCCCCCCGGGGCGGCCGGACGTCGATAGGACACCCGATGGTATTCAGCTCCCTCGAGTACGGCCTGTTCCTCGTTGCCATGTTCTTCGTGACGTGGCTCATCGGCAGGAAGCTCCTCCTGCGCAACGTGGTGCTGGGGTTGGCGAGCCTCTACTTCTACATGTGCTGGAGCCCGAAGTACGTCCTGCTCATGCTCTTCTGCATCGCGACCAACTACGTTGCCGGGCTGGGGATCCAGGCTACGTTCGCAAGAGGCGGCAGCGCGGCCGGTGAGGAAGGCACCGGAGCACGACGCCGCAAGCTGTGGATGGCCGCCGCGGTGGTGAGCAACCTGGCCCTGCTGTTTGCATACAAGTACCTGGGGCTTGCCACCAGCACGCTCCAGCAGCTCGCGGACTTCGCGGGGCTGGCAATCGACGTCCCGAAGTGGTCGCTCGTGCTGCCCGTGGGCATCTCGTTCTTCACGTTCCAGGCCATGAGCTACTCCATCGACGTCTACTACCGCCGGGTGGAAGCGACGCGCTCCTTCTGGGAGTTCCTGTTGTACGTGGCCTTCTTCCCGCAGCTGGTTGCAGGCCCCATCGTGAGGGCAGGAGACTTCATCCACCAGCTCAAGGAGCCGCGCACCCTGTCGGCCGACGAGGCGTCGGACGCCATCTACCGCATTCTGCTGGGGCTGGTGAAGAAGGTGGCCATCTCGGACTGGGTGGCCGTGAACCTCGTGGACCGCGTGTTCCAGGCGCCCCAGATGTACTCGTCGGTGGAGGTGCTGTTCGGGGTGTACGGCTACGCGGTGCAGATCTACTGCGACTTCTCCGCGTACAGCGACATCGCGATCGGATCCGCTCGGCTGCTGGGCTTCTGGATCCCGGAGAACTTCAACCTGCCCTACCTTTCCGTGGACATCCAGGACTTCTGGCGACGCTGGCACATCAGCCTGTCGACGTGGCTCAAGGACAACCTCTATGTCCCGCTGGGCGGTAACCGGGGCAAGCGGCCGTGGCTCACGTATCGCAACCTGATGCTCACCATGCTGCTGGGTGGCCTGTGGCACGGCGCGGCCTGGACCTTCGTTGCCTGGGGAGGCCTGCACGGAGCCGGGCTCGCGTGGGCACGCTACCGGGAGCGCAAGCGGTTGAGCCTCGGGCTCCCTGTGCATCCCACCGGATGGCGCAGGGCCGTCTCCATCTTCGTGACCTTCCACGTCGTGTGCGCACTGTGGGTCCTGTTCCGGGCGCACACGTTTGGCGGGGCCATGGACGTGTTTGCTGCAATCGCCGCGTGCACCACCGAGACCGCGAACCTCGACTGGACCGTGCTGGTGGCCATGGCCGCGGGCCTGTCTGGCCACGCGCTTCCCGGCCAGTTGGCAGAGTGGACCCGCGGGGGCCTGCGGCTGCTGCCCGCGGTGATCAAGGCCGGGGTCATCGTCGGCGTGGTGTACCTGCTGTCCCTCGCGGCTTCCGCGGACGTAATCCCATTCATCTACTTCCAGTTCTGAGAGCGCAGCAACGAATCGGGAGGTGGGCCTTCCGGAGGGGCTGCCGGCCCCTGGCCGGACCTGTCTACTCGTTCCCCTGGCCGAGCGGCTTGTCCCACGCGGAGGGCACCTTCTTCTCCCACGCGGACACCGCGTCCCATCCCGCTGCGCCGGGCCGGGCGGCAGGCAGGTCGAAGACGACCTCGTCCGGGTACTGCCAGGCCCAGATGAACCCGGTGTACGCGGTGAACAGGCCGGCAAGGAGCGTGACCGCGGTGAAGCGCCGCGACACTTCCCGTGTGGCCACGGGCTGCCCGTTGCGCTTGACCGTCACGTCCGAGGAGCGGGGCAGCCCGGTGCGCGTGATGGACGCGGATCCGTCACCGATGTGCTCTCCGTCCACGAAGATCGCTGCCGTGGGATCGCCGGTGCGGATCTCCGTCGTGCCGCAGGCCACGACCGTGAGGCAGAGCAGCAGAAGGGTGGGCGGAGCCAGGGCCCGCATGAGCGACTCCTCCGGGCGCTAGTAGCCGATGGACATGGTGTACATCAGGCCGGTGGACGGATCGCCCGCGACCTTGAACGTATCAGCGAAGAACCGAAGCTCGGCACGCAACAGGACGTCGCTGGTCCGGCCGAAGAGGACGCCTGCCGCAGCCGAAACGGACAGGCCGGACCAGGTGCTGTCCGCCTCGTTGTCCCAGCTGCCGTCCGGGTCGTCTGCCGCGACGGTCGCAGTGCGGGTTGCCATGGCGAGCCCGCCGCCCACGTAGGGGCAGAAGTTGGTCTCGGAGAAGGGGTAGTACCCGGACACGCCCAGCTCCCACGAGAACTCGCTGAATCCGTCGCCCGAGCCGAACGTGAAGTTCGTCCACAGCTCGGCAAGGAATATGCGCGGGTCGTAGAGGCCGTAGAAGCCGAAGCCGTACTTCAGCGGCTCCTCGCTGAGCGGGGAGGTGAATGCGGTGACGCCGTTGATCTTGAGGCCGTAGTACATGGTGGAGCGCTTCTTCTTGAGCTGCTCCTGTTCCTGCTCGGTGACGTCGTAGATGGTCTCACCCTCGCGGGAGCCCTTCCCGGTAAGGATGGACCGCACGAGCCGGGCCGCGACGTTGTCCATGTCGTCGGGACTTCCCGCGGTCATGCTGCAGGCCCCGGTCGGCATGCCGTCGGCTCCGAACGCCTGGAGGGTGACCTTGGCGGTCTCGCCCATCCTGACGATGCTGAATCGGACCCAGCCGTCGGCTCCCTGGGAGAGGAAGTCCTGGGGGTTGGATTCCGCGGTGCCTCGGATCACGGTGACGCCCTGCTCCACGAGGTGCTGCTCCAGGAGCACGAGCGCAACGTTCACGAAGTCCGGGTGCACATTGACGCCTTCTCCCGGTATGAGGCCCCAGGTGTGGCCTCCGGCGGCCGCTATGGGACTCCAGCCAAGCAGGCAAGCCACGACCAATGCAAGGTGTCTCATGTTCGCCTCACTTGAGGGTGATGGTGCGGGTCTCGTAGGGACCCAGGTCGATCTCGATGAGCAGGCCGAACGGCGGCAGGAGGGAGAACTTGAGGCCCTCCGGCAGATTCTCGGGAAGGGTCGCGGACGCCGCTCCCGGCACGTAGACGATTGGGAACCCTGCGATGGCGATGGGAGAGGGATTGGAGATGGATATCTCCTGCCCTGTGGTCAGCACGTTCGCGTTGACTCGGACGACCTTGCGGCTCTCCAGCCAGGTCACGATGTCGCCGAAGGTGGTGAGCCAGACGTTCTGCTGGGAGAGCCAGGCGAGCACGGCCGACACGGAGTCGATGGCAAGCTGGCGGTCCTCGTACTGGACGTGGAACATGTAGGGGAACACGCCGCCAAGGTCGAAGATGTGGGACGCTTCACGGGAGAACTCGTCGACGTACCGGGCGACGTCCATCCCTCCGCGGTTCGTGGTGATGTCGTATGCGTCGGTCACGAGCCTCGGGAACTGGTAGAGGGTTGCGCCGTCCACGGTCCGGGCCACGGGCCACGCGCTCTGAAACGCTCCGTCGCCGAAGAAGAAGCGGTACCCGACCTTCACTGCGGCCTTGAGGGTGTTCTCGTCAAAGGCTTCCAGGGGCGGCCGGTAGCCGCTCACGGCCTCGGCTCCGGCACGCTTGAGGAAGTCGAGCTCCGCTCCCAATTCGGAGAGCTGGACTTCGAGAGTCTGCCCCTTGAGGGTGAACTCCTCCTCGCCGTAGTAGCTCGTGTTGGCCACTTCGCCGGCCTTGACCAGCAGTTGCAGGAGGTCGGGGTACTCCATGGCGAAGCGCCCCTGGATGAAGAAGGTCGCCCGCACGTTCTGCTGGGTGCAGATGAGCGCTGCGAGCTCTGCCGAGATGTCGTCGGGTATGGAGATGGTCGGCACTGCTGCGGCTTTCCTGCCCTGGGGCCAGAGGGCCTTGGCCACCACGGGCCGCCTGAGCGTCCAGCGCAGCAGCGTGGTAAAGAGCTCCTGCGCCTGTTCCCTGGCCGCGCCGCGCACGCCGACAGCGTCGGGAGGAAAGCCCATCCAGGCAAGCCTGCCAAGCGGCGTGTCCGCGAGAGTCATCGCGGCGGACGTTCTCGGGTCCGGAGGGGTGCCCAGCACCGGCCTCAGTCCCCAATCGGTGAAGTAGGCCGCGGGTTGGTCCGTGGTGGCGGCCCAGTAGCCGCCGGACCACTGGAGCTCGAAGCGGAAGCCGGGGTCGACAGCGATGGACGCGGGGGAGAGGCCCGTGAGCACGAAGAATGCGGCGCCCTGCTCCCTGGGGTTGACCTGCCCCGGGGACTGGATGCCCAGCCAGAGCTCCGGGAGGGACTTGTCCCGGGGCGTGCCGTGCACGTCGTACTTGCCGGGCAAGCCGGCCATGAGGAGGCCGCCGCCGGCCTCGTGGAACTTGCGCACGTTCAGGTACTGGGCGTCCGACAGGCGGTCCGCGTACTGGAGCACGAGCACCGAGCCGTCCTTGAGCCCGGCTTCCAGGTCCGCGTCTCCGATGACCCGGTAGGGAACGGCCATCTCTTCCAGCATGGAAACCCAGAAGCGGACTCCCTGCCGGTAGCCCGAGACCTGACCGTCGGCAGTGCGGCGGTTGGTGTTGGACGAGAGGACCAGCACGGGCGCCACCGTGGACGAGACCGATACCTCGTGGCCAAGGCTGGTCCCGGGCGACAAGATACCCAGCGCCACGAGCAGCCAGAGCGCTCGGAACGGTTGACCTACTGCCGCGTGACTCATCGTTGACACCGTCGTCGCCTCACTGCTTGATGCACCAGTCTTTGTAGCACACCGTTCCGTCCGCGCATTCGCCGCACGATCCGCCACACCCGTCCTGGCCGCACATCTTGCCGATGCACTGCGGCATGCAGGGGCAGTCGGAGGGGCAGTCTGCAAAGGTCTCCTGCGGGTCGCACACCGAGTTTCCGCAGACCTCGGCGGTGCACGACGGAGAGCATCCGTCGCCCGAGGTCCAGTTGCCGTCGTCGCAACCTTCTCCGCAGTCCACGACACCGTTGGGACACGCCTCGTTGGTGCACGTGGTCGAGCACCCGTCTCCGCAGACGGTGTTGCCGTCATCGCAGGTCTCTCCGGCTTCCCAGTCCGTCTTGCCGTCTCCGCACTGCTCGAGCTTGCAGCCGTAAGTGCAGCCGTCGCCCGCGACGTAGTTGCCGTCGTCGCACGCCTCTCCGCAGTCCAGGATGCCGTTGCCGCAGGCCTCTGTCATGCAGGCGGGGGAGCACCCGTCTCCGCACTCGGTGTTGCCGTCGTCGCACTCCTCGCCCGCGGCCCAGTCGATGGTGCCGTTTCCGCACTTCTCGACGGTGCAGTACTGGGAGCATCCGTCGCCGCCCTTCCAGTTGCCGTCGTCGCAGGCCTCGCCGCAGTCCAGGACGCCATTGGGGCAGGATTCGAGCAGGCACGAGGGAGAGCATCCGTCGCCGCACTCGGTGTTGCCGTCGTCGCACTCCTCGCCCGCGGCCCAGTCGATGATGCCGTCGCCGCAGGCACCGCCCTTGCAGTCCGCGGCGCATCCGTCTTCCGGCAGCGTGTTCCCGTCGTCGCACGCTTCTCCGCACTCGAGCACGCCGTTGCCGCATTCCTCGATCGTGCATCCGGGCGAGCACCCGTCGCCGCAGGACACGTTGCCGTCGTCGCACTCTTCGCCTGCTTCCTTCGTCCCGTTGCCGCACTGTGGCAGCGTGCAGTCGTCGTTGCAGGAGGAGCTGTCCGGGGCTGCCGGGTCGCACAGCTCGCCGGCTTCCCAGTCCACGATGCCGTTGCCGCATTCCTCCTTCGTGCAGCCCGAGGAGCAGCCGTCGCCGCCGCTCCAGTTGCCGTCATCGCATTCCTCTCCCGGGTCCAGGACCGTGTTGCCGCAAACCTCGATGTGGCACTGCTTGTTGCACGTCTCGCCGGGGTTCGGGTTGCCGGGGTCGCACTCCTCCCCGGCTTCCCAGTCCACGATGCCGTTGCCGCAGATCTCCTTGAGGCAGGCAAACGAGCAGCCGTCGCCGCCTTCCCAGTTGCCGTCGTCGCACTCCTCGCCGTCGTCGACCACTCCGTTGCCGCAGGTCCCGGGGGTGGTGCTGCTTGCGTCGGTCCCGGTGCAGCCCGGACAGTCGTCCGTACATGCGCAAAGGAGGGTGCCCGCTAGAATCGCCAAACCCCAAATGGCAGACTTCATCATGTGCCTTCCCGGTCCAAATCCCCCGTAGAGTACTATGAGTCGAGCGCGCGAGCAACGGCAAATTCGGTCGAGGAGAAACCGGGATTGTGGCGCGGGTTCGCGTCGGGTATCATGGGCCGACATTGACCGGGGCACGGAGGTACTCGCGATGACACGGGTTTGCTTTCTGGGCAGGACGCTGCGCCGGCCCGTGCCGCCGCAGCAGGCCAACGCCCGGGGGGCCGCGTTCATCGCCGCAGTGGCCCTGGGCGACATCGGGTTCCACGACATCCACCGCCGTGGCGGCAGGAGGGGCTCATGAACCCGCTGACGCTGCTTTCCGCCACCACGCTCGCGGAGTGGATTCGCACCGGCCGCGTGACCAGCGCCCAGGTCGTGGAGGCGCACATCGCCCAGGTGCGGAAGGTGAACCCGGTGATCCGGGCCATGGTCGAGACGCGGTTCGAGTCCGCCCGGGCCGAGGCCGCAGCCGCGGACGACGCGGTGGCAGCGGGCAAGACCGACCTCCCGCCCTTCCACGGCGTTCCGTGCTCGATCAAAGAGTCCTTCGGACTGACGGGAATGCGGAACACGGGCGGGCTCTACTCGCACAGGAACGTGGTGGCCACCCGCGATGCCGTCACGGTGGAGCGGCTGCGCGCAGCCGGGGCCATCCCGCTGGGGACGACCAACGTGTCCGAGCTGTGCATGTGGATGGAAAGTGACAACTGCGTGTACGGGAGGACGCTGAACCCCTATCGTCAGACCCGCACAGTGGGAGGCAGCTCCGGCGGCGAGGGAGCGATCGTCGCGTGCGGCGCCGCTCCCTTCGGCCTCGGCTCGGATATCGGCGGGTCCATACGGATGCCGGCTTTCTTCAACGGCGTGTTCGGTCACAAGTGCACCGGAGGGCTCGTCTCCAACGAGGGCCAGTTTCCGCTGGCTCACGGTGCTGCGCTGCGCTACATGACCACCGGGCCCATCGCGCGGAGGGCCGCGGACCTCATGCCGCTGCTGCGCGTGCTGGCCGGAAGCGATTCCACGGAATGGCCCGACGCGCTGTCAGACCCCTTGTCCGTCCCGGTCCACCGGATGGAGGTGCTGGTGGTGCCCGGCAACGGAGCGGTCCGTGTTTCCGCGGACGTGCGCGGGGCGCTCGACGCGGCCGCTGCAGCGCTGCGCCGGGACGGGGCCACCGTCCGGAAAGCACGGTTCCCGAGGCTCGTGCACTCCCTCGAGATCTGGGCGGCCCGGATGCACGCTGCCGGAGGCCCGACGTTTCGAGAGCGGATGGGCGACGGCGTGGCAGTCAACCCGCTCCTGGAGCTGCTGCGATGGGGGATTGGGCGCAGCACGCACACGCTGCCGGCCATCGGGCTCTGCCTCCTCGAGTCGATTACGGATCGCGTGCCGGGCGCGGTGGCCCGATTCCTCGAAGAGGGGGATCGGCTGCGGGAGGACCTGGACCGGGCCCTCTCCCCGGAAACCGTGATCCTGTTCCCGTCCTACCCGACCGCGGCACCGGTCCACGGCAGGGCCATGGTCCCGCCCACCTACTGGATGTACACCGCGGTGTTCAACGCGATGGAGCTTCCGGTCACGCAGGTGCCGGTGGGCCGCGACCGGGACGCACTGCCGCTGGGAGTGCAGGTCGTGGGGCCCCGCGGCAGGGACTGTGTGCCCATCGCAGCGGCGCTCGCTCTCGAGCGCACGTGCGGCGGATGGTCGCCCCCGGCTATTGCGTTGTAGGCCCGGGAATGTCTATGAATAGGGTTGGCGGTTCGGAAGGGTACTGCGGCGGGGCGGAAGGGAATCGCAGGGGCCCGTCGCGGAACCGGGAGGCAGGATGAGCAGGCGGGGCTGGGTTTGCGTCGGCTTGATTGCTCTTGGGTGCACGCATGTGCAGTCGCGGGTGCCCCTCGACAGGGAGCGCTATCCCGTGAACTGCGACGATGCGGATCCCCTGACTCCCGATGATTTCCTCGTCGGCGACCGGTGCGTGGGCATCCTGGACGCGGACGGAGACGGGGTTCCGAACCACGGCACCGGGCCCGTCTGCCGGCACGAGGGCGAGCCTGAGGGCTGCATCGACAACTGCCGGTTCGCGTGGAACCCGGAACAGCAGGACTCGGACGGAGACGGGGTCGGCGATGCCTGCCAGCGCGTGGCCCGCTGGGACCACGTCACGACCGACGTGCGGGTTGTTGCGCTGACCTTCGACGACGGCTACTCCGACGTTGCGCTCAAGGCCATCCTGGACGCGCTGGACGCGTATCACGCGCGTGGCACGTTCTTCCTGAACGGCCTGTACGTTCCGGATGGGACGCTGTCTCCCCAGACCCTGAAGCGGCTTGCTGCCCGCGGGCACCTGGTGGGCAATCACTCCTACGGCCATGACCTGGGAGCGAGCCTGGAGGAGACGCGGCAGGCCGTGGCCGAGAGCCAGCGGGTGTTCCTCGAGCAGGCCGGAATCGACTCGCGGCCCGTCTTCCGGGCTCCTGCGTACACGCGAACGGAATGGATGGACGACGTGCTGCTGGAGCTCGGCTACACGGAGAACCTCGAGGCGACGCTGGACCCTCACGACTGGGCCAACCCGCCGCCGCCTGCACGGGCCATGGCCATGTGCGTGGCGGCCGAGACCCTTCCCG
>Ga0233425_10009666_pt1 | contig 12095 bp, 4 predicted proteins | sample Watercolumn_Towu_2_FD_181712 | JGI IMG/M metagenome (GOLD analysis project Ga0233425, IMG submission 181712) | Freshwater microbial communities from Lake Towuti, South Sulawesi, Indonesia - Watercolumn_Towuti2014_140_MG | ecosystem: Environmental > Aquatic > Freshwater > Lake | place: Indonesia...
AAGAGGAAGCCATCGAGTATTTCAAGCAAATCTACGAGGTGGACATCGCTTATCAGGATGTGGCCGCCAAGGTGGACGCCTACTACGGGGTGCAGTCGTAGAGCCACGGATAGGGTGCTGGGTACATGTCTTGGATCCGCGGGATTCGGCCGTTCGAGGCGACTCACGACGCCAAGCCGTGAGGCGCGGAAATTGGGCCCCGCCTGGCCAAGCCTCCCCAAATCGAGGGCGCGGCGGTCGTGAGCCCGCCGAAGCACCTACGGAGCGAGCCGTAGTCGGTAGTACTTGGCCCCATTCGTCGCAGCTCTGGTGTAAGGCGGACCGCCGGTCTCAACCGGGGTCCAACTCGGGGCGTACAGACTGTCGGCACTCTCCAGGATGCGTGGGGCGAGCGGATTGGGCTGCCAATTCAGGCGGATGTTTTCCCCTTCGACTCTGATATTCAAGACCAGCCTGGAATTGGCGTCCACCGGATCGGTTCCCGCGCGGAACTCCTGCATGTTCGTCATGGCGTCGCCGTCGGGATCGGCGTTCGGATCAACCCCGATGTGACTGAAATACTTGATCTCCCAATCATCGGGCAAGTCGTTGTGGTCACTGTCCTCGCTGGCGGTAAGCTTGACATCGAAGGGCGTGGGCGACGACCAGTCACCTACAAGCATGAAATCCTGAGCTCGAGCGCGAAGGAGCAGCCTCGTGGTGGGATTCGCGCCCAGATCTGACGCAACGTTCCAGACCAGCGCATGGTCGCTGCCGGACGGGAGCGCGTCCACGCGGACCGAAGGCGCGTACGACACTCCATCCAGGCTGACAAGACGGGCATCCTGCCAACTCGTCGCGCCGATGCCCTGATACTGGAGGGATGGGGTTGACGCATTCCCTTCGGCGTCCCACATCCGAACGGCTACCGAGGCCAGGTTCCCCAAGGCGGTGTCAGAAGGCAGCACCACCACGCTGGGCGCGGTCTCGAACACGGCCGACTCCGGTGAGGAAAGCACCGCCTGGGGCGGCCAGAGTATGACGCTGCAAGTGCCCGGACTCGCAGGGTCAACCACCAGACCAGCCAAGCCTTCGCCGCCTGCTCGCATCTTGACGCCGGCCAAGGCGTGCCAGGCATTGCCAAGGTAGTCTTCAGAAAAGACCTGCCGTCGGAGCGGAGTGGACGAGTCGTTGGCAGACCAGTAGTAAACACCCCCGCCGGGCTCCGCCGTAAACACATAGTCCACGCCCGAGTTCAGAAAGTCCACTGCGGCCAAGTCGAAGCTTTGAGCGAGCGCGGTCGGACCCAACGGGCTTTTGGCAACCGTCGCAGTCAACGCCGTGTTGTTGGAAACCTGATACTCGGCGAAGACAAACCGGTCCGGCGCGTCGATCCATCCAGACCCATTTCGGTCATCGACGGCGCAATAGATTATCGAGGCCTGGTTCGTAACTCCGGAGCGAGGCCGGGCCGCGGCCAACCGGAAGCCCCGCCATACAATGTTGCTTGGTCCGACCGGCTCCTCGATGAGCCACCGGTTTGTGAAAACCGGAACCGGAGGTTCCACCTGCCCGATTCCTCGGCACGTTCCCCACGCCGAACTCAGCACGTGCCACGTGTTCGATCCAAAGAACTCGGTCACTCCAGGGTCAAGCTTGGTCAGGGGCGGCCACGGCGCGGGTTGTCGGCCCCACAAGTCCCAGCCATGCTGCCGATCGACGTTCATGTAATCGACCCTCTCCCCCGTTATCCAGCGCGGGTCCTGCCCACCGGCCCAGTAGAGACCGATCCAGCCGCCGGAATTGACCCAGGCGCTCCCCAGGTTGGACACGAGCCAGTTGTTCTCTTCTGGGCTGTTGATCGTCACCAGACTTCCATGGTAATTCGTGAAAAAGCTCTGCGCCTCATCCCATGTCATCGGCCTCGGGGTATTGAAATGCCATTTGCCAGTTGCCGGGTTCAAAATCGCGTCGGATGGCAGAATGATTCCGTCCTTCCGGACTTCCAGGTCACCGGCTATCCCCTCGATCCCACCGGCGTCGAGCAGCCGCAGGGCCGAGTCTCTGAACGTCCAGGAGAAGACGGAGCCATGAGCCGCGATCCCTCGATGCGATGCATTGCTGCTTACGAGCCAGGGAACTCCCCATTCGGCGTTCGTGAACCCGACGGCCCAGAGAGCGCCCGTTAGCCCGTTTGTCGCAAGCTCAGCCAGCACCTCCCCGCTCTGACGAACTCCGCCCACGAACGCGGCCTCATTGCCCGAAAGTGCGACCAAGTTCGACTGCCAAGCGCCACCGCTGCTCGTGAACTCCATCACCCGGCCACTCCCGTCGGAAGACCGCAAACCGAGATAAATCCCGGGGCTTGGGCGATTTGTCGGTTGCCCCACCGTGATCGAGGTGATCCCGAACGCTCCGACATCCACGCGCTGGGTGGACCAACCCATGGCGGTCTGGGTAAGAACCAGAAGGAAGTTCACGTTGGTCCCTGGATTGCCATCCGCGCCGAGCACGATTTCCTCAGCACCCAACCCGTCCAACTGACCAACGCCCACCACGAAGTTGCTGGGTGTGAACCGCAGCGTCAGGGATGCGATGTTCGTGCCGGGGTTGCTGAGGAGGCTGGGTGTGCTGGTCGCGTCGCGCGGATCGGTGCCAGCCTTCCACTCCTGCCAATCCGTCCAGCCGTCACCGTCCGAATCCACGTACGCGCTGGTGTTATTGGTCAGACCGTTAAGGTGCCGCCAGAGAACCGGCAGGCCGTTGGTCTCGCTGGCCCGGGAAAGGACGGTCTGGCGGACGATATTCCCGTTGCCGTCGTACTGATAGGCGATGGAAACACCCCGGGAGTACTCCGCGCCAATAAGCCGGTCATTGCGGTCGTAATAGAACCGGTTGGTATGCTGGTTGTTGTTAAGCGCCTCGTAGATGCTCGTGTCCGGGGCGAAAAATGGATTCCGCAGGTCGAATCGGTTGGTATGCGTCGGATCCTGCTCGTACTGGTAAAGTTGGAGGCCGGAAACGCCTGTAGAACCGACCTGAGCGGCATCGTTGACCCAGGGATTCATGCCGTGGTCCACTTCCCACTTGTCGGGCATCCCATCGCCGTCAGAATCAGGTGAAAGTGGGTTCGTGCGTTTCAGCAGCACCGTTGGGGCCGACAGAGGCTGTGCATGAGTGCCAAGAGCAGCCGCCACGAACGCGAGCAAGATCGCGGCGTGAGGCACGCGGAACGTGAGTGTCGAGTTCACGGGTGCCACCCCCCGAATAGGCCGCTGAAGAAGCCGCCCCCGGCTGTCACGACCCTGTTGACGGCCTGGCTGACTTTCGTGCCCGCCTGGCTCACGGCGCGTCTGGTGGAACCTCCGCCGCTGCGGGCGGGGGATCGCCTCTCATTCGCCGATTCAACGGCCGCTACGGCCGTGCGCTTGGGCGCTGTCCTCATCCACGAGGACCCCGAATTCAACACGGTCGGCAGCGAGGTCAGGCAACGCATGTTGCCGGCCAAAGGGGCGGCTGGCGCATCAACCACGATCTGAGAGGCGGCGACTAGACTCGTCTCGACCTGGTAGAGGTCCACCTGCCGCCGGGACTGTGCACCGCATTGCCGTCTGCCGACTACCGGACGCCCCGAGCCATTGCGTGGCTGCGATGACTGGACCGTGGCCGGCCGGCGATCAATCGGCAGTCCGGGCGATGGCGGGCGCGAGTTCGGGTTGCGCGAGGGCGTACCCATGGTCATGGCCTGCGGCCGAAGATGCCGCCTAAGACATTGCCGATGGAGGTCACCACTTTGCTGACGGCTTGAGCAACGGTGGTGGTCACATTCTTGACCGCTTGGGTGATGGAACTCGCGGCGCTGCTCACCGCGCTGTTGACCCGATTCACGACTTGGCTGAAGGCGTTGCCGCCGCCGGATTGGGACCCGGCATTGATGTTGCTTTGAGTTGTCGTGCCATTGCCGTTCGAGCTCCCAGATGGATTTCTCTGGTTGCGGTTGTTCTGCGTTTGGGCGTAAGAGCCGGCATCGGCGGTGCGGCTGCCGAGCGACTGCTTATCAGAGGAGATTTGCGCAGGCCCTAAGCCTAAAGTCATTGGGGATGTTTGTAACGGTTTCAGATAGGCCATTGGCGTTGTGACCGCGGTGGGGGAACTGAGCGTGCTCAGCGATGAGCTACCTGAAAATAGCTTCGGCAAAAAAGCGGCATACGCATAGATGTCAGCGATGCCGGATCCGAACACCGCCTGCGCTATCTCAGCGTGGATTCTCTCATTCGCTGTTAGGCTGCTCCGGTCCAAGCCACCGATTCTCGCGGCAAGATCGCGGTTGGCCTTCCGAGCCTCCTCGACAGCATCCCCGTACGTCACAGCACCTTCTGCCTGAGCGAAGTCGATGTCGTGTTGGGCAAACAGCTTGTCGAGTTGATCACGGCCTTGGTCGACGCTCGTGCAGCGCAGCCCGGGACCGCCGCAATTGCCGTAGAAGCGATCGATCTTCCTCAGTATCGCGGGAGCCAACGCCAACAGCAGTGCCTCCACCACTTCGCCACTCGCATCGGTCATGCCCAAAGGGTCTCCGCCCGCATAGGCATACACCGCTGGCTTCCACCCCGGCCCGATCTTCTTAACAGGATCAGTAGAGAGGAATACGCCGGCATCAGCCGAGTAGTACCGGGCGCGCATGAAGTAGAGGCCAGGAAGTTCCTCCATCACGCCTTGAGAGCCCACGAAGCGGAAAGGCTGAGAGCTTAAGGCGGAAGGCTGAGAGTTCGTGGAAACAAGGCTGCGGCCATAAGGAGTGTAGGCGTATTGGGCGAGATTGGTGCCGTTGGCGCCGGTCAGGGCAATGATATTGGCCAGCGCGTCGGCGTGGTAGCATACGAGGTTGTTGGATGAATCCACGCGGTAGCAAAGGTCCGGTCCGTGCACGTACCAGTTCGTGGTGCCATCCGGATTAAGGTCACACAGGATGCGCTCCATGCTGCCGGAGAGATCGAGCACGTAGCGGGTCGCCTGGCCATCAACGGAGCGGCTGATGCGACGCCCCAAGGCGTCGTACTGATTGAGAATCTGCGTGTTGGTGACGCCCGCGCTCCATCGGATGGAGGTCGTGCGGTAGTCCTCGGCGTACGTAAGCGCCCAGCTTTGCGAGTTTGTCCCCCCCACGGTCTGCACGGCATTGGTCATGTTCCCGCTGGGATCGTACGCGTAGGTGATGCTCGCAGGCCCGTCGCTCGGACTCCCCGAGACCTGCCGCTCCTGGAGCCTCCCGGCAGCGGTATAGGTCGCGGTCTCATCGGTCGGGGTCGGGAGCGGCCAGGCCAACGTGCCCTTTTCACCGCCGCCGACCTTGTTGCCGTTGCGGTCGTACGCGTAGGTTAAAGCGACGTTGATGGTCGCGGGCTGGGGGCTCGGGGTCGAATAGGTAAGGCCCCTGATCTGGCCGGCCTCGTCGAACGTGTTGCTTTGCGTGACGCCGTTGGGGTAGCTCCGATTGATCAGCCGACCGGCCTTGTCGTACCCGTATGCCGTCTGCCGACCGGCCCAGTCCACCTGGTTCGTCAGGCGACCGACGGCGTCGTAGGCCTGGGCCAAGGTGCGGTTCCCGGGATAGACGATCGTCGCGACGCGGCTGAGGGCATCGAAGCCGTAGTCCACTGCTGGGCCATTGAGGTCGGGGGCCACGGTGCGGGTTATCCGGTCCAGGCTGTCATAGGTCAGGATCGTCTTGACGGGAGGCGCGCCCTTTGGGCGTCGCGAAATAACCGTAGGATTGTCGTTGGCGTCGTAGTCAAACGTGTCTTCACGGCCCGTGCTCCAAATCACCGAGGTGGGCCGGCTGACGGAGTCATAGTCCCGCGTGCGCCTGATGCCGTTCGGGTCCCTCTGGGTTTGCAGGCGCAACAGTTCGTCGTAGGTGTATTCCCATTTCCGGCCGTCCTGGTTGAGTTCCGACAGGCGCTCGTTGCGCGGTCCGTAAGTCATCACGTAATGGCCGCCCATGGCGTCCGTGATGTTGGTGATGTTGCCGACACCGTCGTAGTCGTAGAGCCAGGTGATGGGACTGCCTCGCCACGTTTCCGGCTCCACCCAGCGCGTCAAGCGTCCCCGGCCGTCGTACTCGTGCGTCGAGATGTAGCCCTTGGGAGTAGTCAGTTCCTTGATCCGCCCGGCGGAGTCGTAGCTGGTTCGCCGGGTGTCACCCAGCGGGTTCGTCTCGGCGACGACCCGGCCGAGCGGGTCGAAGGTCTTGCTCCACTGCCGACCCAGCACGTCGAAAAGAGCGATGAGATTCCCGTTGCCATCATATCGGTTCGAGACAGTGTTTCCCAGCGGGTCCGACAGGACGACAAGACGGTTCGCGTTGTCGTAGAGGTTGGTGCTGGTGTTGCCAAGCGGGTCTATGGCGCGACCCAGTTTCCCCCGCGAGGTGAAGGCGTACGTCCAGCGATTCGTGCCGGAACGGTCCACCATGTTGGTGCGCTGGTTGGCGGCGTCGTAGGCGTGGTGGGTGAATGCCCCTTTGCCATCCGACTCGGCCAGCAGATTCCCGTTCGGGTCGAAGATCTTGGTGAAGGTGCGGTTGAGGGGGTCGATACGCTGAACCGCGTTGCCGTTGAGATCGTAAGCCAGCTCGGCCGTGTCGAAGAGGGGCGTGGTCTCGGTCAATCGCCAACCGACGCCATTCACCGTGTAGGTCCAGGTATTATCGGCGGCATCCGTCTTTGAGATCAAGAACCCGTTGGCGTCGTAATCGAAGCTGGTCGTGTGGCCGTTGGCGTCGGTGGCAGTCTCCAACAGGCCATTGGTGCGGTAGGTGTAACTGACGAGGGTGCCGAGGGCGTCGGCGTGATTGGTCAGGTTGCCGCCGGCGTCGTACGCGTAGAAATTCGTCCAGGTGGTCCAGCCGTGGAGATCGGGCGGTTGGGGCGCGATCTGCCCAGTGGCCTTGTTGAAGAAGGGGTGAAAGGTCCAGCGAGTGATTTCGCCGAGCGCATTGGTCCGGGCGATGACATTGGCCCGTTCGTCGTACCCGAAACGGGTAGCCCAGCCGAGCGGTTCGGTGATGCTGGTGCGATTGCCGCGGTCGTCGTAGGTGTAGGCGGTGATGTTCGTCAGAGGGTCTTGCTGGGCGAGAATATGCCCCTTGCGGTCGTAGGTTTCCAGCCAGACGAATCCCGCCGGATCGGTGCGCCGCACTTGGCGTTTGCCGGGGACGCCATATTCGGTGCTGTTGGCGCGGCCCAGGGCGTCCACGATGTTGGTCTGGCGGCCATACTGGTCGTACTGCACGACCACGTTCGTGTTGCCGCGCGGATCGATAATGCTTTCAAGCAGGCCATTGGTCGCGTTGTAGGCAAACCGCCAGGTCGTGTTGACGTTTGTTGCGACGCCAGAGGCGTTCGAGGCGTTATTCGTGAGCGTCTTCGAGACCAAACGGTTGGTGGGGTCGTAGCCGAAGTTCACCTGCCACGCGCCGAAAGTAAGGGTTCTGAGGAGGCTGTTGGTGTCGAAGGCGTAGATTCCGCCGACAGAGTCCGTTACATTGGTGAGGCGTCCGCGGGTTTCGTCCCATTGGAGTTGGACTCGGTTGGCACTGAAGTCCCGAATTTCGGTCAAGCGGCCGCGCATGACCGCAGACCCGGTGTCGGGACGTTTGAAAACATAAACGAGCCGGTCAGGCGTAGTCCATTGGCAGTTGGTGGTGGTGATGACCATCTCGCCTTTGTATTCTCCCTGGCGAGGCCGGTATTCGCCCAGGGTGTTGTCGAGGTCCCAGGTTTCCAGCGCGCCGTTCCAAAGCAGCAAGCCCAGGGTGTCCGTATCGCTCAAGGGCGAAAAGGTCTGGGCGGGCAGGACGCGCGTTTCAAACGTGTGCCGCCAGCCTTTGCCCAACGGCCCGGCGGCGAACGGATCAATGCCGCCGAGTTTGGCCCCGCCCGCGCCATTGGCGCTGCTGTAGCCGAAGCGGAAGTCGAACGCGATGCCGGGTGTGGGCCGGGCGAAAGCAACCTGTTCCCAGGAAAAGGCGCCCGACAGCGGCGCGGTAGCGTCACGTCCGCCGTTTCGGCGCGCGTCGAAGGAAGACTGCTCGCCGGCTTGATTGGCTTCCTCGAACTGAACGGGGCCATCCTTCGAGGCCGTTTCTGTGCCAGCAGGCACCGGTGCGGCCGCAAAGTTCTTGAGCTGATCCGTCGTGTTGGTGGAGAAGCCGAGTTTGAAGTAGCCCTTCAATTCCGGGATGGCCGGCTGGTTGGCGAACATGTTCTGGGTGATGAACTCCTGGGCCAGGAAGTCCTGGTAAATCGAAACCTCCTGCACTTCGCCCCATAAACACTGGCCCTGACTCCCGCTGGCATTCCAACCGCCGATGGAGAGACCATCGGTGTTACGGGTATCGCCGACGGCTGCGCCCGCCGGGAGCTTGATGTCGCGGCCGTCCACGTACGCGGAGAATTCTTCGTTTTGGCGCGCTACCGCGACGTGGTACCAACGGTCCAGGAAGGGCCGTTCCACCAGGGTGAAGCGACGGAAACCCGAACCGCGCGAGGAAAACTCGATGTTGCCGGTGTGAATGTCGAACTCGATGAGGAAAGCGTGAGGATCATTGGCGGAGCCGCTGCTGCGATTGACCAGAATGGTCATGTTCTCGATCAGATTCGTGGCGGAGGGGACTGATAGTTTGAACCAGCACTGGACGGTCAGTTTGCTGGCACCAGAATTCCAACTCAGGCCGCCGGTGGCATCGGTGACCTGCAGCCGGGCGTTGCCGTTAAACGTGGCGGCGGTCGTTGGCAACGCGCAGGCAAGAAGGGAGAATGCCGAGACAAGACGCGCCAGGCTTGTTCGCCAAGTCCCCTGATCAGGGGTCAAGGCAGGGCCGGACCTAGTAGTGAAATGAACCACGCGCCCGATACCGGGCGGAGCCGGTCCAACGCCTCCACAAACGCCCATCTTTTCCACAGTGTCCTACTACGAGCGGTCGGGGGATACTTTGTCAATTCTGATTTTGAGCATTTTCTGTAACCGCTGGTCGGCGGCAAATCTCACGGGTTCGTGTGGTCGGGTCCCTGGTGATGCAGCGCGTGAACACCGGCATGGCCTCCGCCTTCATGGGATTTCGCAATTCTGGTGCTGGCGCCTTGGAGTGACTCCTAGGATCAACCCCGGAGCTGCGCCGACCCGGGCGTCGGCTCGGTGACGGTCGGCGCGGATTGGATGTAACCGATCGTTGTCATCGCGGTCTTGAGAGTCGATTGCCGCAAGACCGCGCCATCAGATCTTGCCGCGGGAACGAGCCGGCGTGCCGTGTCGTTTCCGCGTTGTGTGCTGGCGGGCCGCGCTCGGCTCGCGGCTCCGGGCGGCTTTCCTCTGCGGCTCACCTTCGTTTCACCCGTACCTGCCCCTGACTCATGTTGCCTTCTCCTGACTCCTCGCGCCGCCGATTCATTAAGACTGTCGCTGTCGGCGCCGCTTACTCGACGTTGCTGGATCGGTCGTGGAACAGTTTGTTCGCTGGCGAGGTCCGCGTGCAGGCGGCTTCCACCACCGGAACGCTCCGCCTGCGCCTGCCGCAATGGCCGGCCCTGTTGCAGGAGTCGGGCTCGGTGCGGCTCGTAATCAACCCGTTGCGCGGAAGTCCTCCGACCGGGCCGACCCCCAACGGCTCGTTCTACCCGGTGATCATCAACCGCGGCCCGAGCAACAAATTCTTCGCGTTGAATTCAAGGTGCACCCACCAGGGCTGTGCCGTGAGCGCGCTCGACCCTTCCACCAACCGCTGCACCTGCCCTTGCCATGGCTCGGTGTTCGCCATTGACGGCCGCCGGATCAGCGGGCTGGCCTCGACGAACCTCGCCACCTTCACCGCCACGTTCGATGGAGGGGAGATCCTCGAGGTGAAGATCCCGAGCCTCGGTTACTCGTTGACCGGCTCGGTCGTCGAGGGCGCCACCACCGGGGGGCCGCGTGTGCGATTGGCTTTCCGCGCCCTGAGAAACATCGATTACGAGGTGCGGTTCCACCGCGCGCTGGGCGAACCGCCCGTCGTCGTTCCGTTTTCGACGACGCTGGACGGCGCGCTCGATCGCGAGGTGCTGACCGTGACCAGCGATTCGAATGTGAACCTGTTCGTCTCGAGGGAGTTTTCGTCGGGCTTTTACGTCGTCGCGGTAAAAGTATCGGAAGCCTAGCCTCAGTCCTGTTCGGCAACAGGAAGCAGCAAGGCGGTGGCTTGGCTTCCCCCGCGATAGATCTTCTGGGTCGCTTTTCGGTAGTCGCCCGGCTTGGCGTGGAAGATGTTCGGGATGAACGTCTGCGGGTTGCGGTCGTAGAGCGGGAACCAGCTTGATTGGATCTGGACCATCAGGCGATGACCCTTCACAAAACGGTGGTTCACTCCGGGAAGGGCGAACCGGTAGTGCTCGACCTTGCCCGGGGTCAGGGCCGCCGGTTTGTCAAATCCATGCACGTAACGAGCGCGGAAGATTTCCATGCCGATGCCCAACTGGTATCCGGCGAGCTTGGGCTCGTTCGAGAGTTCCTCAGGATAGACATCGATGAGCTTGACGACCCAATCGCTGTCGGTCCCGCTGGTCGCGGCGAACAGGTCCACCATTGGCTGGCCGAGGATGTGGATGGGTTGGCCTAGCGGCTCGGAGACATACGTGAGCACGTCGGTTCGGTCCGCCACAAAGCGCTGATCGCTCACCAGCCACGCTCCCCAGGTGTCCCGGTCGTTCCAGCGGATTGGCCGGGGCAGGAACGGGACGGGCTTGGCGGGGTCCGAGACGTAGTCGTCATGTTCCGCATTGGAACCCGGTTGGGCGAAGGAAAGCCCGAAGCCCGGCTGGAGGAAGAGAGGCTTGAAGCGCCCCACTGGGAAGGTTGACGTCACCTGCCAGCGGTCGGCGCCAGTCTCGAACGTCAGCACGGGCGGGATTGGGTTGTCGGGGGTGATGTCCCTGAGATACCGGTCCAGGAACGGCTTCATGTAGTCGCGACGGAATTGCAGGGCCGTGTCGCCCGGCAGCCGCAGCGGCCCAAGGCTCGACCCGTCGTAGTTGACACCGCTGTGCCGCCAGGGGCCAATCACGAGGGACACCAGGTCGTTGTGGGTGTCCTTGGGCTCGAGGGCGCGATAGACGGCCAGCGCACCGTAGCTGTCTTCCTGGTCCCACTGACCCAACACCAGCATCGTCGGGACTCCGAGCGGGCGTTTGGCCAGCAATTGGTCCACGGCTTGTTCCCGCCAAAAGGCGTCATAAGCGGGGTGCTCGATCACCTTGCGCACGAACGGGAGTTGATCGAGGTGGTAGTGCCGCGCGAAATCCCCCGCCGATCCCGCCTCGAGGTAAGCCGGGTACAGGTCCGCCGCTCCGAGCGCAACCGCGTGCCCCTCTCCCTTCTGGCCCGTTTGCATGGTGAAATAATCAAAGTTGAATTGCCGGAACGCGCCGTTATGGAACCAATCGTCGCCGATCCAGCCGTCCACCATCGGACTCATCGGCACGACCGCTTTGAGGGCGGGATGCGGGTCGATCATCGCCATCAACGTCGTGAACCCCGGGTAGGAGGAGCCCGTGACCGCCACGCGCCCGTTGGATTCGGGAACGTTCTTCACTAGCCAATCGATGGTGTCGTAGGCGTCGGTCGCGTGGTCCGTGGCCGTGTCGTTGAGCGGTCCGCGCAGCGGCCGGGTCATGAGGTAGTCGCCTTCGGATTTGTTGCGCCCGCGCACGTCCTGATAGACGCGGATGTAGCCGTCGGCGACAAAGACGGCGTCGGCGACCGGAAGAATCTCGAGGATGCGCTGGCTTGGGTTGCGCGAGGTCGCCTTGTCGGCGTTGTAGGGAGTGCGCGTCAGGAGCATCGGGGCCCCGCGCGCATCCTTCGGCACGACGATCACCGTGAAAAGCTTCACGCCGTCCCGCATCGGGACCATCTCTTCACGCCTCACGTAGTCCGCCGCGGCTGTCACCGATTCGAACTTGGCCGGGATGTCCGGCAGCGAGGCCGGGGTCTGGCACCACGCGGCCAACGGCGCGAGAATGACGTGGACGATGGCGAGAGGCTTGATCACGGGGGGGTTATAGTCGGCAGCCGGCCCCAAAGCG
>Ga0233425_10009667_pt1 | contig 12095 bp, 12 predicted proteins | sample Watercolumn_Towu_2_FD_181712 | JGI IMG/M metagenome (GOLD analysis project Ga0233425, IMG submission 181712) | Freshwater microbial communities from Lake Towuti, South Sulawesi, Indonesia - Watercolumn_Towuti2014_140_MG | ecosystem: Environmental > Aquatic > Freshwater > Lake | place...
TGCCGAGGGGTGGGCGATGACCTGGATGGCGAGCGGGATCACCTCGCTGAAGTGCTTCGCCATGCGCGCGAGGACGTTCTTCAAGAACGCTGGCACCTCGTCGGTCGGAGGTTCGGGCCCGAGCAACGCCTCGATGTCTGGCTCGCTCGGCGCCATGGACGCGAAGAAGAGGTCCTCTTTGCTGCCGAAGCGCTGGTAGAGGACGCCCTCCGAGATTCCTGCCTGCCGCGCGATCTCCCGGGTCGACGCCGTGCGCCCCTCCTCGCGAAAGACCTTCCGAGCGACCGCCAGCAACTCCTCGTCCGAGATCGTTTTGGGACGCGTCATGCCGATCCGACTCCCTGGCCGCCCTCCACCGCCAGCAGTGTGCGGTGGTGGCACGTGCCACCGCGTTCCGGTGTCCCTTCCACGACAGTTTGCCCACACGCTATAATCGCTCGTGTTTCAACTGGTTGGCCGCCACCTTCCGTGCCCCTCACGATGCCACCCTCCTTTTCCTCTTTACATAAGTAAGCGCATGCATATATATTAGGTCAGGCGAGGCTCGTTGTCAACGACCGGCCGGCGACGCGGCAGTCGATCGCGGCCACGCAACTGAAACCTTGAGGAGGTCCTGATGAAGGCTGCAGCGGTGAAACCTGAGGCGCCAAAGGCGCTGGCCGTCCGGATGCGCGACGTCGTGAAGACCTACGAGGCCGCGGCCGGCGAGTTCACGGCGCTCCACGACGTGAGCCTGGAGATCGCGCAGGGGGACTTCGTTGCCGTCGTGGGCAAGTCCGGCAGCGGCAAGTCCACCCTCCTCAACATGATTGCAGGGATCGATCGGCCGTCCTCCGGAGAGATCAGCGTCGCCGGCACCCGCCTGAACGACCTGAGCGAGTCGATGCTGGCGAGATGGCGCGGGAAGAACGTCGGCATCGTCTTCCAGTTCTTTCAGCTATTGCCGACCCTGACCGTTGCGGAGAACGTCGTCTTGCCGATGGACTTCGGTGCGACCTATCCCGTCCGCGAACGCCGCCCGCGGGCCCTCGCCCTCCTCGAGCGGGTCGGTATTGCCGATCAGGCCGACAAGCTGCCGGCGACCCTGTCGGGCGGCCAGCAGCAGCGGGCGGCCATCGCCCGGGCGCTGGCGAATGGTCCACCGATTTTTCTCGCGGACGAGCCGACCGGCAACCTCGACTCCCACACTGCGGGCCTGATCCTCGAGCTGTTCACCGGGCTCGCCGGCGCTGGGACCACGCTCGTGATCGTCACCCACGAACGCGAGATCGCAACGTTGGTCAATCGGGTTGTCCTGCTTGCAGACGGCCGAGTCCAACCTGACACACCAGCCGGAGTCTCGCCGTGACACTCGATACGCGGTGGAAAAAGACGCTGCGCGACATCACCGGATACCGGGGCCGGGCGCTCGCTCTCTTCGTCGCCCTGGCGGTCGGCATCTTTACGGTCAGCACGATGCTTGGCGCCTACGGCATCGTGAGGCGCGAGATCACGGTCAACTATGCCCGCACCAGCCCTGCGTCCGCGACGATCGAGGTTGGCGAGGTCACTCCCTCCGTTCTCGCCTCTGTGCGGCAGTTCCCCGGCGTTGCCGTCGCAGAGGCGCGGGCGGTCGTCGAGGCACGGGCGAAGGTCGGTGACGAATGGATGCGCATGCTCCTCTTCGTCGTGGACGACTTCGGAGGCATGCGCCTCAACGTGTTCAACCGCGACAGCGGTGCCTGGCCTCCACCCGCGGGCAGCATGTTGATCGAGCGCCAGGCCATCGGTTTTCTGATGGCCGGTGAAGGCCAGTCGGTGACGGTCAGGACGCCGCACGGTTCGCCGCGCGTAGTGCCGATCGCCGGTGTCGTACACGACACGACGCTCGCTCCCGCATGGCAGGAACAGACCGGGTACGGCTACATCACGCGCGAAACCCTGCAAAGCCTCGGCGAGCCCCCGGTCCTTGACGAGCTTCGTATCCTGGTCGAGGGCAACGCGATGAGCACGGCGCTCATCGACGCCAAAGCGGTCGAGCTCGCGACGGCGCTGAAGGGGCAAGGCATCGAGGTCCACAGCGTCAAGGTGCCGCCACCGGGACAGCACCCGCATCAGGGCCAGATCCTGGCCAGCCTGCGCAGTTTCCTCAGCCTCTCGAGCCTGGCGCTGGTTTTGTCTGCGATCCTGGTGGCCGCCGTCCTCAACGCGATCCTGGCCCGTCAGGTTCGTGAGATCGGCATCATGAAGGCGGTCGGTGCACGGAGCGGGCAGATCGGCGTGATGTACGGCGCCCTGCTGCTCGCTCTCGGGGCAGCATCGCTCGCGGTCGGCCTGCCGCTGGGCGTCGTTGCCTCTGGACGCCTGGCGCAAAGGTTGGCCGACACGATGAACTTCACCGTGACGAGCACAGCGATTCCTGCCTGGGTCTACGCGATCCTGATCGGTGCTGGCTTGCTCATGCCGCTCGTGACCTCGTTGCCCGCGATCGTCACGGCAAGCCGGACAAGCGTGCGCGGGGCGCTCGGCGTTCTGGGCGTCGGTGGAGCGTTCGGCGCGCAGCGTTTTGACCGGATGCTGACATCGCTGGGTGGCTTCGCCCTCCCCTTTCTTCTGGCGGTGCGGAACATGTTCCGCCGTCGCGGCCGCCTCGTTCTCTCGCTTGCGCTGCTCGCAGCCGGTGGGGGCCTCTTCATGACGGCAGTCAGCGTGCGCGACGGCTGGTGGGCCATGGCCGACCACGTCACGACGGATCGCGCCTATGACGCCAACTTCCTCCTCACCGAGCCCGTTCCCGTCGGACGGATCAGGCAGGCTCTCGCCCAGGTGGGCGGAATCCGAGCGATCGAGGTCTGGCAAAACAACCAGACCGCCGTGGCGCGCAAGGGGCGAGTGGATGTGATGCGGACGTATCCCGACCGCGGCCACGGCAGCTTCGCGCTTCTTGGCGTGCCTCCGCAGACCACCATGATCCGGTTTCCGGTGATAGAGGGCCGCTGGCTGGCGAGGGACGATATCGACGCCGTCGTGCTCACGCCCCACGTCTTGCGGCAAGTGGCGCCCGCGAAGGTGGGCGATCGGATCTTCCTCTCCATCGAGGGTAAGCCGACCGAATGGAAGATCGTCGGTGTGGTCTTGGAGATCGGCGGCGGCGGAGCGTACGTCAGCAGTGCCGGCTATGCCAGGGCGTCGGGTTCCGAGGGGACCGGGAGAGACATTCGCCTAGCCACGGCGGCCAGCAGGATGGACGAGCGTGATCGCGTGGTCCGTGCGGCCGAGCGCGCGCTCGACGAGGCCGGAATCGGTGTGCAGCGAAGCATGCCCCTCGGTCGGTTGCACGCTGCCATGGTCGGCCACGTCGAGGTTCCGGTCAGGATGCTGATTGCGGCGTCCGTGCTGCTCGCCTTGATCGGCGGGCTCGGCTTGGCCTCGATGGTGACTGTCAACGTCCTCGAGCGCACGCGCGAGCTTGGTGTGATGAGGGCGATCGGCGCCAAGCCCGGTGTCATCCTCAAGGTCATCGTTGGCGAGGGCGTGCTCATCGCGTCGATGAGTTGGTTCGTGGCTCTGCTCCTGTCGCTGCCTCTGACGCGAGCCCTGGGCTTGCTTGCCGGGCACATGTTCGGCGCACCCCTGCCGTTCACCATCTCGGTTGCTGCCGCCATTGGCTGGCTCGGATTGGTACTCATCGTTGCCGCCGCCGCCAGCGCGGTACCGGCCCTGCGCGCCTCACGCCTGGTGGTGCGCGAGGCGCTCGCCTACGAGTGAGGGCACGCGGGCGCGAGCCTTCCTCGTGCGCAGGGCGGTCGCGTCGTCGAGTCGTGCCAGCCGCGGCCCAACTTGACTGAAGCCTACCACATGACTGGGAGCCAAGTTGGCCAGCTCAGGCCATCTCGACGGCGGCACCATCGTCTGCCGGTGGCCGAGGCGCCGAGCGGTCGACCGGGGATATGCAACCTCCATTACCCGCCCGCGGGACCATCTCGGCCCTTGGAGGACCGATGGCGCTCCCGGCACAGGCGACGGACTTCACGGACAAGGACTTCGACAGCCACAGGCACCGGCTCATCAGCATCGCTGGCGCTCAGTGCGGTTGAATCAGATCAAGCTCACATTGCCCGGCGAGGGCAGTGATTCTGCGCCGGAGCTCGTCTCAACCGGATGGGACCGGATAGGAAAACCAGATAGGTCGAAACCGACCCCGCCCGGCAAGGTCAACCACCGAGAACTGGCGACCGCAGAGGTGGAGCCTGCTGAGCCAGCCTCTCTTGGCCGCCTCCAGGATGGGCCGGTCGCAGGGCAGTCCGAACCGTGCTGTAGCGCAACATGTGGGCCTGCCCCACAGTCAAGTCGGGAGGACCCGAAAAAGGCCCTAGCTCTTGAAGTAGAACGTCGCAGGATGCGACGTGTTCGGGGTGCGACCGTTCTGGGAATTCGCCTCCCGGTCGGGGATGTTCCCCATATTGTTCTTGCTGATCCGGACGCCCATCCAGGCCGGCGAGATACCGACCGTGCCGATCCCCCAGCATTCTTCGACGAGAATCTTCCAGATCTCTTGCGCCAGCTTGATCCGCTCGGGTTCCTTCTTGGTCGGGGCAGAGCGGAACAGCTCCAGCGCACGGAGCAGTTCTGGGCTGGTCGGCTTCTTTCCCTGAGCGCCGTTGCTTGCGTACCAGCGGGCGAAGGGCGTCCCGATGGGGCACTGGGCCGGATCCGTAGTCAATACGTGCTGGGGGAAGAGAAAGATGTTCTCCGAACCGGCGTTGGACCAGAACATAAGCTGCTGCTCTGCGTTCAGGACCCGCGTCCAGGCGAGACCGCGCTCGGTCTCTTTCACTTCCGACCAGATGCCGATCTTCTGCCACTGCTGCTTGATCATCTCGCCGATCTGGGTGTACGAGATGAAACTGCCGCCCGGCGCCAGCATCTCGAGCCGGAGCCGGCCTTTCCCATCGGTCCGCAGACGGAAGCCCTCGCTGTCCTTGTCCTTCAGGCCGATCTTGTCCAGGAGCGCATTGGCCTGCTTGATGTCCAGGACGGCCCAGCGCTTGCGGTACTCGCGCCCCGGATTGAACGGCACCTCTTCAGAGGGTGCGATCGAGCCGGGCGTTCCCAATCCCAGCCAGAACGTCTCGTTGAGCTGGTCGCGATCGATCCCCAGCGCCAGGGCGTGGCGAAAGTCCCGGTTGGTGAGCCACTTGGCCACTTCGGGGTCGCCCTCGTAGGCCATGTTGACGTACAGCACCGCGTCTCCACCGTTCGGCGCCGGGTCCAGCCGCACCCGATAGTTGCCCTTCTGTCGGTTTTCGAGGAAGACGGGGAGCTTGGCCAGGCTGGTGTGGCGTTCCTGGAAGTCGTACTCTCCGGCAACCGCGCGCAGATTCACCACCTCCAGGTTCTCGGCGAGGGTCATGACGATGCGGTCGATGTAGGGCAGTTGGTTCCCCGCCGGATCGACCGCCCAGTAGTACGGATTGCGCTCCAGGATCCACGTCGGTGTGTTGATCGGCCGCGCCGTCTTCCAGGGCCCGAGGACGGGGAGATCGGGGTTGAGCGACCAGTTGTACTTCGCGCGGAGGTGGCTCTTCCAACTATCGAAACCGGCCGCCTTGGCCTTCTTCTCCACCTCGTCCAGCGAGCTGTACTTGGGCAGGAATTGCTTGAGGTAGTGCGCGGGCGCGTAGGCGCCCATGAAATAGCCGCGGCCGGATTGGCCGGCCTGCCCACCGCCAATCCGCGTATCACAGGCCAGAATCTCGAGGAACAGGTAATTCGGCTCCGGAAACTCGAAAACAACCGTGTAGTCATCCCGCTTGCGGATGTTTCCGGGCTTCCCGCTTACCTGCAGTTCCGCGCTGGGTGTCGGATTGAGATCCTTGTTTTGATAGATATCGGTGTACCAGAAGAGGAAATCATCGGCCGTGAACGGATGTCCGTCGGACCACTTGAGGCCGGCGCGCAGGAAGATCGCGGTGACCGTGCCGTCATCGCTGAACCGCCAGCTCTTCGCGAGGGCCGGCGTGATCTTGTTGCCGGTGTAGTCGAGCATGAGGATCTTGTCCGTCCCGAGGAGGCGGTTCCCGTTCTCGGCGTCGGCCGGGCCCGTGAACGCGCGGCGCCAACGGCCGCCGTACTTGCCGATCTCGTGCACGGGCTTGACCACCATCAGATCGGCGGGCTCGGGCAGCCGCTCGGTCACGGGCGGGAGCTTCCCGGCTTTCACCAAATCCGCCAGCATGGGTGCTTCCTGAAAGGTCTTGGGAAACTTTGCCGGGTCCCGCAGGATCTCCGGGCCTTCCAGCTTCCCGATAAGGCTCGCCCCAAGTTTCGCAGCGGTTCCGGATGTTGCTGCGACCGCTGGAACCGGCAAAGCGAGCGTTGCGGCGGAAAGGCTGACCAGTTCCAGGAACTCCCGTCGGCCGAGTACGTCCTTCCGCATGGTGCACCTCCTGTGTCGAAACCGGTAGGAACCTGGGTGCGGCCGCAACAATGAAGCAGAACACCGTGAGAACTCGTGACCGTCGGGCCAGCCCACCCGGGGACAGCACCTACCTGTCAGCTCACGGCAAGAGGGACGCTACCACCAGCGAACGGAGCGCGTCAAGCAAGAAACCGATCTTTCGGACCTTGAGAGAGGCAAGCATCAGGGGGAGTACACCGATCCATCGGCCCCGCCTATACGAGCAGTGGATCGGGCAAAGGGAGGTCGCCTGTCTATCCCGCTTCGAAGCGGGACATAGGCAGGTCAAAAAGTGGTTCGTAGGACCACTCCCGTGGCTGGTCAGCCGCCATGTGAGTGGGCGGGTTGGGCGGCGCACGGAGTTGGGGCGCTGCGGTGGGGAGGCCCAGGTGGTCGAGGATCTGCCGAACGACCGCCGGCCTCTCGATCACCGCGATCACTTTCATGCGTGGTCTTCTCGTGGGCGTCCCGGATGTGGGCGCTCACCTCGGCCAGGAAGTCCAGGGGATCGAATACCCGGAAATTCGCCTGATGGCGGGGGTGGACACTGTCTGAGCGGTAGATGACCCGTGCACTGCTCTCCTCCCCTTCCGAATCGGGTGTCCCCGCAACTGGGATGAAGGAGCCATCCGACCGAAACAAACCCCACGAGATCAGAAGATGCACATGGGGATTCCAATCCAGGAGATTACATCTTGCCTATATGCACCACATAAGGTACAGTGAATTCCATGAGGTGCAAGATGGCGGGAGAGCCGCAGCCACAGAAGATTCCGTTAGTCTTCTTCCGTACGAAGGCCGGCAGCGAGCCCGTACGGGAGTGGCTGAAGGCATTGTCGGAGGGTGAGCGGCACGCAATAGGGAGGGATCTGCTACGGGCGCAATGGCGGTGGCCGGTGGGGATGCCCCTATGCCGACCGTTGGGACATGGGCTATGGGAAGTCCGGACAGATCTGCCGACGAAGCGCACGGCGCGAGTCCTGGTGTGCTTGGCTCACGGCCACCTGATCGCGCTGCACGGGTTTATCAAGAAAATGCGCGCGACGCCCGAAGACGATCTGGCTTTGGCGCGCGCGCGACAGCAGGAGGTCGAGCGATGAACAAGAAGCATCTGGGGTCGAGCATTGACGACTTCCTCAAAGAGGAGGGCATCTTCGAAGAAGCACAGGCCCAGGCGGTCAAGGAGGTCATCGCGTGGCAGCTCGCCGAGGCCATGAAGAAGAAGAAAATATCCAAGGCCAGGATGGCAACGCTGCTTAAGACGAGCCGCACCCAGGTCGATCGGCTGCTTGATCCGAATCGCGACATCACGCTATCCAGCCTGCAGCGGGCGGCGGCCATGGTAGGACGCCGGGTCACCATCGCGCTTGTCTGAAATGGAGCACTCTGGGCGAGGGGCCGTGCTCAGACCTCCGAGGCCTACGCGGCAAACCGTTCGCGCTGGCGTGAGCAAAGATCGTCTTCCTCGACGATCCCTGCCAACACACTCGAACCGCAGAGCGCGAAGAAACACGCACGGATCAAGCCGTGCGTACTCTCCATATCGCGGGGGTCTATGGATTGATGTTCTGTGCAGATTGAAAGCCGACTACGGGAAGGAATTGTCCGAGGATGGCCTGCACTTCAAGCAACGGGCGTCGGCGGTCGAGCTTACTGGGCGGGCCCATCTCATTGCATGGATTCGTTGCGTGTACCCGATTTCATCGGAGAGAGCTTGACCTTGTTGGAGGAGTACCGGACACCCGTTAGAGATGGACCTGTTTCTCGGAAGAGGATGGGACCGACATGGTCGCTGCAATTGAAGCGGCCTCAGCATCTGCTGGTGGAGGACCGCCCCAGATCAAGACGTCGGGACACAGGTCGGCGCCGTTTCCCCAAACCACCGTTCCGGCTTCGATTCGTACGTCCCGGAACAGCGCCGGATCCTTGCGGAGGACTTCGAAGATCGGACCGTGCATCAGCGCTGATACATCACGCTCAATGACGGCGTCGTTTGTCAGCCGCAGGCGCAAGCGCAAGCCATCCAGGGGGGTGACCTCTCGGATCCGAATCAGAGTCATGGCTGCCCAACCTCTATTCAGGGGGCGCGAGGGATCGCGGGTCAATCCGCCGCAGCGATGATGCAGAGCGCGTGAAGGAAGTCACGGTTGGACTTTCGAAGAAGAATTTGTGGATCGAAGTTGGTAGTGACCTACCGACGTACGGAAGCCTCGTCAAACTCTCTCAAAATTCGCCGAACTTGCTCGGCGGAGATATCTCCCTGGTCCAGCTTGGAATAGATGGTTACCAGAATGATCTTCGTCCGCGTCTTCTGATGGTAGATCAGGCGATAGCCAGACCGCTTTCCCTTCTGAATGTCGCTGTTCTGTATCCTCACCTTGAAGATCGTGTAATCCGTCCTTGGCACCTGATCCCCGATGATCTCGCCGGCCTGAAGACGATCAATCACGGGCTGAACGTCCGAGCGGACGTGACGATACTTCTTCGCAAGGGCTCGCAGGTTCCGCTTGAGTTCCGGTGTATACTCAAGATGCACCGGTTCAACCGGCTCACCCGGCATCAATGCCTTCCCACAAATCAGACACCGCCCGCGTCTCGCCCGCAAGCACCTCCTTCCACCCCTGGTGGAAACTCGCCTTTGCAGGCTTCAGCGCGACGCTCTCACGGAACAAGCGGACAATCTGAAGGAGGTTTGGCAGATACTCCTGTGGCGTTCCTTTGATTTCTCGAACCAGTTGTTTCTCGTAAAGAGACCCCTTAGCCGGCATGCCACCTCTCCTTCCCGGCCCCCTGGCTGACCGATTGAGCATTCTCGGAATGACTCTAGCATGCACTCGCTAAGAGGGAAGTCAAGGGAAATCCACGTAAGTCCGTAGACCTCGGAGAGATCGCTGGCCAGGCCGGACAAACCGGCACCTTGGCCTCGACTATCCGTATAGCGGATCGGGGATGGGGAGGTCAAAGAGTGGTTCGTAGGACCACTCGCGCGACTGGTGAGCTGTCGGGTTCAGTGGCGCGCGGATTGGGGGGCTGCGATGGAGAATGGCGAGAGAGGAGCAAGCCCAGAAGCAAGAGACCTTGTTTTCAAGCGTGCAATGTGCGAGGATGCCCGCACGTTAGAAATCACAATTCCCCCAACTTCTGGCAAGGAACGAAAAGCGGTCTGCAATACTTTCAACTGCAACTTTCCTCTGCAAGAGACGAGGGATAGCCGTTATTCAGGAGTTAGCCCCAATGCGAAGACACCAACCACCAATCCCGCCAAAGGCGGGACAAGAGCGCCATGGCTGAAAGCTGTTTGGAAAGAATCAAGCGGAACTCCCAAAGACCCCCAAAGCGCTTTTTCAGAATCTCTGAGTCTGGAGCCAGAACTCTATATCCTTGATGACCTTGGCGTCTTGGCGGTTCAAAGTCTTTCTCGGATCAAGGTTAGTAGGAGTTGAGGGGGAGAAGTCGAGGAAGCACCGGGGAAGGGACGAGGGGCCCGCAAAAGGAGGACACTATGGCGACTTCGGAGGTCTATTACATGAATGCCCGCAGCGAATCGCCCCAGACAGGTCTGGTGGCGAAGATGCTGACCGTCTTCGAGGCGGCCGGGCTTGACCGGCTGATCAAGCCGGGCGATCTCGTGGCGATCAAGATCCATTGCGGGGAGTGGAACAATACGGCGTACCTGCGGCCGGTTTTTCCACGCGCCCTGGCTGACAGAATCAAAGAGCTGGGCGGACGGCCCTTTGTATGCGACACCACGACGCTGACCTATCAGCCATACGCCTCACGGGCCACTGAACTCGATCTGAAGATCACCGCGGAACGCAACGGTTTTAGCTCGGCGGTACTGGGATGCCCCTTCATCTGTGCCGATGGCTTTATCGGCACGGCGGATTATCGTGTCGACATTCCCGCCGGCTATCTGTTGAAAGAGGCCTACATCGCGCAGGCGATTGCAGCCGCCGACGTCCTCATCTGCCTGACCCATTTCAAGGGCCATCCCCTGGGCGTCATCGGTGGTGCCATCAAGAACCTCGGGATCGGCTGCCAGTCCAAGCGCGGTAAGCATAATGTGCACCTGGGCGGCCATCCGAAATACAGTGTCGCCAATGCGGCGATCTGGCATCCAGAGAATTTCAAGGGCAAGGCCGGCATGGAGGATTGGAAGATCCTCGAAGACTGCTGCGCGTATGGTCTGTTCCGGGTCGATGACAACACGATTCACTGGGACCGTGCGAAATGCACCAGTTGCATGGGCTGCCTCGGCGTTATGGCGCCACGCGGTCTGTTTGAATTCCCACAGGAAAACTTTGCGGCCACGGATGTGTCCATCGCTGATGGTGCCCTGGGTGCAGTGATCGCGGTCGGTAAAGACAAGTGCGGCTTTATCAACCTGGCCATCGATGTTACTCCGCGCTGCGACTGTGTCAATTTCGCCGATATGCCGATCGTGCCGAACCTCGGCGTGTTTGCCAGCAAAGACCCGGTCGCGATTGACATGGCGTGTCTCGACAAAGTGCGGGAGTCGCACGGCGTGCCCGGCTCGATCGCCGACGATTTTGATTTGCTGGAACCTGGCACGCGGAAGTTCGAGACCGTTGCCGCGCTGGTCCACGGTCTGAGTGAAGAGACCCAGATCAACACCGGCGCCCTGAATGGTCTGGGCAACCGTGAGTACGTCCTGATTGAAACCGAACCGCAGGCGATGAAACGCCACGTCTTCGCCCTCGACCAGCGTCCGATCGGTGAGCGTTTCCGCGAAACATTCCTGAAATTCCCCCCCTTCCCGTATGAACGCCACGATGGCCAGGGTTTCCTGCGTAAGCAGGAGGTCGACACCGAATTCATCAAAGCCTGGCATGGCAATGGTGGCAACGCTGAGGTGACTGGCAGCACTGGTGCGGCTGAGTAGTGTGCGCGGAGGAGAGTATGGCAGAGTTCACGAAAGGCCTGGAAAATCTCCAGGAGGCCATTATCGCCTGTCAGCAGGCGAGTACTGCTGTAGCCACTGCGAGTACTACCGAAGCGGTGCAGGCGCGCAGTGCGTTAACAGGGGTGCTGACATCGCTCAACGAAGTGAGCGATAAGTTCTTTATCAAGACCATGATGAGCGTCCCGCCTACCAAGGCGTGCCGGACCGAGGCCGCAGCCGTGGCTACACTGGTGGCGGAGCAGAAGTGGGCGAGTTTGCCGGCGGCGGTGGAGAAGCTCGAGAAAGCCACCAAGGCGCTCGTGACGAAGGCGAAGATGGACGGGACGACTATTACATGAGCGGTCCGATTCTCATCACGGGTGGTGCCGGGAGTGTGGGCCGTAGCCTGGTGGCCCGCTGCCGGGCTGACGGACATACGGTGCGGGTGTTCGACCTGCCGAGCTGTGATCTTACTGGGCTGGAGGATGAGCCTGGCATCGAGGTTATGCCGGGGGACATCACCCAGATGGCCAGTGTGGAGCCGGCCGTGCAGGGGGTGAGTGCCGTCATGCATCTGGCGGCGATCTTGCCGCTGGCCAGTGAGCGCAATCGCGAGCGCACCTTGAGCATCAACGTGGACGGCACTGCCAACATCGTCCGGGCCATGGAGGCAAGAGCCAGGGATGCGGTGCTGGTCTTTAGTTCCTCCGTGAGCACGTATGGTGATACGACCTCAGAAACACCGCCGGTACG
>Ga0233425_10009668_pt1 | contig 12094 bp, 10 predicted proteins | sample Watercolumn_Towu_2_FD_181712 | JGI IMG/M metagenome (GOLD analysis project Ga0233425, IMG submission 181712) | Freshwater microbial communities from Lake Towuti, South Sulawesi, Indonesia - Watercolumn_Towuti2014_140_MG | ecosystem: Environmental > Aquatic > Freshwater > Lake | place...
CTTTACTGCAAAAAGGTATTGATGCGTTTGGTATCGATGTTGGGCATGATATTGCTGAGCGTTTGATCGAGGCCAAACCCGATCGCGCTTTTATTGCTTTGCATGGCACTTATGGCGAAGATGGAAAAATTCAGGGGTTGCTAGAAATTATGCGCATTCCTTATACGGGAAGCGATGTAATTTCATCTGCTTTAGCGATGGACAAGGAAAAATCGAAATTAATATGGGAAACGTATAAATTACCGGTTTTACCTTCGCTTGTGGTAAGTACTGTCACAACAGCGAAATTCAAGCGGGAAATAAAAAATTTTATTGATAATTTCGGTTTTTCGCTTTGCGTTAAGCCTGTAAATAGCGGCTCAAGTTGCGGTGTTACTAAAGTTGCCAATAAAAAACATTTGAGCACGGCTTACAAAGAAGCTTTCAAATACGATAAAGATATTATCATTGAACCATGGATAGAAGGGCGAGAATTTACGGTCGTAATTATTGGCAACAAGGTTTTTCCGCCGATTGAGATAATTCCTAAGCAATCGTTTTATGATTATAAAGCTAAATATTTGGTTGAGACTACTCAATTCATTTGTCCATGTAAATTGAGCGCAAAACAGAAAAATAAATTGCAAGATTTGGCGTTGAGCGCTTTTAAAAGTTTAGGTTGCCGCCATTTTGGCAGAGCCGATTTTATTATGGATAAAAAAGGTAAGCCCTGGCTTTTGGAGATCAATACCATCCCGGGGTTGACGGGGCATAGCTTGGTGCCGCGAGCCGCTGCCGCGGTGGGGATTGGTTTTTCTGATTTGATGTGTGATATCTTAGAATTTACACTTTAACTTGTATTTTAAGATAATCTGTTATATTACTGATGACAATAGAATTAATACTGTAATTAGCAAGGAGGAGATATGGGGAAAATTGCATTTCGTGATGTTAACCCTCTTGAGAGTGCGGATGAGGTAAATAGATTTATTCTGGATGTTGCGGGACAGATAAGAGAGTCAGGCAAATTAGAAAGGGGAAAACGTTTGCAAGGTTATGACGAGACCGTCAGTTGGCTGCAGGAACAGATCAAAAATTATACCGCAGGGATGTTGCATGTAACTACGTTATTTGCAAAGTGGCGGGACCAGAATAGGGATAATGAGCAGTGTAAAAAAGTAGAAGAAAATTACCAAAAAACTTTTGCCGCGTTGGCGCAGGAACGTGCTCAATTAATTATTATGTTTCTTGACGAAGAGTTGGAAAGGCAGGGTTTATTATCTCAAAGCGATGAGCGGTTAGCTCAATTGGTGGCAAAACTCCCGGATGAAATAAAAACACATCCGTGGAATGTATGTGGATTATTGGATTTATTGCGGCGATTTTCAACGGGAGAAATTAATTTTGATAATCTACAAACAAAGTTATTGAAAGTGTGGGATAAATGGGATGGAATAGGAGTGCAGGTTGATCTTAGTACAGATGATGAACCAATGACAAAGGAAGGCTATAATAAATTAGGGCGAGTCATATCAGCTATAAGTACACTCTTATGTAAAGTAGTTTATCCTATCATAGAACCACATAGTGCAAGTTTAGGTCTAGCTAGTGTTGCAGCAAGTAGTGATGTGGCAATTGCAGAAAGCCTGAAAAAGGATGAGTTTGCTGCTAGTTCAAGTGGCAGCGCTGTTGAGAAACAAGCTGAATCAGGGCCAAATTTTCGAAAATTTATCGCTGATTTGCGTGCAAAAAAGACGCCAACACTGGATGGTTTAGATTTAATTGCGAAGGGACAACAGACGGGCGATTCTATATCATTTGATAATCGCAAACTATATCGTGCCGCAAGCGCTTTCAATCTCGCTGTAGATGATCTAAATGAGAAAGATATTAGTCTGGTTTCTGTAATTCGTGATGCTAAATTAAGAAAAGAAGCTCAAGCGCTTCTAGTTGCGGCTCTTGTATTACGCAAAGGTGATCCTTGTGAAAGCTGGTTGGACAGTGTGTACGCTAGTTTGGCTCGGGATGAGCATTTTGTAGAAAAAGATAGAGTCATGCTTTTTATTTCTTGAGGTGATATTTCTGATTATTATCAAAAAATAAGTGTATGTGATAGGGATTGGTTGGTTAAGCAGATCGGTAGATGTACCGAGCGCATGTTATATGTGTCAGTTATGTTTGCACATTGGTGTGATATTACGGCTGAAAATGCAGATGACAGTTCCGATGCGCAACAAGTACAAACAAATTATTGTCGGGCATTGATTAATTTAGCTTGTGCACGGGCGAGGCTTGTTATTCAGTTGCTTGATGATACGGCATCGTGCATTGCTGAACCTGGAGAATTACTGAGATCATTTTGCGGGGTTTCCTCTTTATCCGAATTGATTGACAAGGATTTTTCCAAAAGACGGTTTACTCCTTTGCAAAATAAATTTATTGTATTAATGAAGCAGTTTGCTTCTGGTAAGGTTAATTTTTATCAATTGCACAGTGAACTGATGGTAATTAAACAAGCAGCCTCGGTGGATAAGATAGATGTTGATCTAAGCATGATTATAGCATTTGTGCAAAGTACTTTATATGCACAAGTCATTCCCGGTTTACCAAAAAAATTGCCTATAGTTATTGGCAACGATCCTTTCGAAGTTGCAGCTCAAAAAATGGATATGAAAGATGTTCTTCGGCAGTTGCAGGGACATATGCCACAGGGGGCACATGAAGCAGCTGTTGTTCGGGCTTTTCTTGAGGGAATGCGTTCCGTCAATCAACCAGTAGCGGCCGCATCAAGTGCAGATGAAGCCGTTCCTGAGACTAGTCCAAGTGAATAATTGATTTTGTGGTTGTTTTTCGGCATAATTCCAAACCGATTTTATTTTGAGAAATGATTATGATAAACCCTTTTTTGCCTGATATTGCCCCGGCATCGAAAGACAATGAATTCGGAACAAGAATAGCGCGTTTATCTCATGCGCCTTCTGAAAATGCTGTAGTTATCCGGGAAATTAATTTATTAGTTAATAATTTAAGCAGTGTTGGAAGAGATGATAATAAATTTTCGGGTTTAGTTAGTGCGATAAGAGAGGATATAGATAAATTTGCCGCTAATTTGTCTGCTGAACCTATATCAACAGAACAACAAAAAATGTTATTGAGTAATTTGGCAAGTGAAATACTGCAAATTCGTTGGTTATTGATTGGTTTAGGTGATTTAGTGAAAGATTATTTAATGGCATTAAGAAATTTAGCGGATAAAGTGCGCTATGCTATGATTGAGAGAGATTTTGCTGTAGTTGAAGCAAGGGATCCGAATTTGGCTCGTTATGCTAGAGATCCTGCTTTTGGTGCTGGAGCTTATCCTGATTTTTCATTTCAGCCGCCTCAGTCTAATAATGCTCGTGCACCGTCTTTATAGTAGAATTTAGTAGGTCTATTACAATTTATTTTTCGTCCGGTAAATACTGCGTACCATGCAAATAAAAAGTATAATAAAATCAATGAATTATAAATTCAAGGATTGTAACAAGGAGTAAATATGCCAATTATTGCATTCAATTATCCTGGTCCTGAAGTTATGTTAATTCGTAGTGATGATGGCCATGAAACGGGAGTGTTTTTTAAGAGTGCTTCAGGTGATAGGGTTTCGTACTTTCAAAAATTTGTTGATGATCTGCGCTGTAATCGAGAACCCCTTATGCAGGTGCCGCTTTTTAGATGTGTTACGGATTTGTTGCGTGGAGCGCGGGATTTAGCCAAGTATTGCACAGAAGAAGATTTGCAACATATTGCAGTGATTAAAGACGAAAACGTTAGAATGGCAGTGGAGTTGCTTTTTAAAAGCGCTTTGGCTTTACAAAAGGAAAGTCAGTTTACGGATAATGCAAGAGTGCGGTTTGTTGTTATGCAATTTTTAGAACTTAAAATAATTAGTGGTCATGAACCAGGGAAAGATATAATTGTTCAGTTATTTGGTAGCGCTTCACTGGTGGCATTATTATCTGCATCGTCTGCACTTGACCGAGTTGAGCCCGAGGCATTGCCAGACAGGTTTTTATATTATTTACGACACTTTATGCAAGGAGATTATGAACTTGCTGACTTAAGAAATTTTTTAGTTGATCGCGTGCTAATACCCGCGAAAATCTTTGCAGAAAGCGCTACGGAAAGCGCTGAAGAATCTCTTAAAATAATGTCATTAACGAGCAAAATAGAGAACTTTTTGGTAGCAATGATTTTAAGTGATGCTGAGCGGAAGTTGCTGGATTTTACAGCAGAGATGAAAAACGTTGAAATGCGATTAGAGGGAAAATCCCGTGAAAGAGAGAAATCTTTGCACATTGATATGCAAGATCTGGGCTTCAGAAAACAATGGTTTGTAGAACAAATACAAGAATATACTCATGGAATGTTAGAAATTACTACTCAATTTTCACGTTGGTACGACAAGAATCAGCAGAACGCGAAACTTGCAATAGAAGGAACAGAAGTTTATGCGGATGTTTTGCGGCGATTAGCGCAAAAGCGAGCTGAATTGGTAATTCAATTTTTGGGGGTAGATTTGCGCTTTGATGATGATATGCCATTACCAGAACTAATAAAACAGAGTATTGCTTTCCTGCGAGAACGATATCAGGGTGTTCAATTATGGTTTATCATGGAATTACGGGAATTTGCTCGTGGGGCATCGACATTTGCTGATTTATTAAAACATTTAGATAGCATAAAGAAAAGTGCAGATAAGGAAAATAACGCAGACATGTCAAAGGTTGCATTGTATGTGATAAGAATTTTGGATAAAGAAATCTCCGCTATTTTTAGGAAAGATACAGTACTTGTTCATGATGATACGAAAGAAATGTTGCGGCAATTAGGAGGAAAGGCAGCTAATGGATCGAGTAGTGCGGCAGAAAAAATTTTTGATGTTCCGGGCAATGCTTTTGCTCCTGCGGTTCTTTTTGGTTCTGGATTAGAATCTGGTATACGAGAAATTGTGTTTGATTGTCCAGATGGTGAACGTCCTGTAACCATGAGAAGCGTTACTGCTGACGAAACAGGTGTTTTTTTTCATGATGCAGAGCATCTGGCGGTAGGCGTTCCATATTTTCACAGATTTATTGAGGATTTGCGCGGCGAAAAAATACCTTTGTTGAATAAAAATAGTTTTGGAGCTTTGGAAATTTCGGTTGGTTCAGGGCGCGCTTTACGTTATGTCCCTAATTGTGATGAATTGTATCGAAGGGCATGTGCATTTAATGGGGTTGTGAAAAATTTAACTGTCGATGATGTTGAGCAAGTTTTTGTGATCCGGGATGATAAGGTTAGGCGTGAAGTGAGGTTGCTTTTAACTGCCGCTCTTTTTTTGAAGAACAATCCTGGTATGGATAGTTCAGATAAAAAGTTTGAAAAACATATGCAAAAAGCGATGGTTGTAGGTAATGGAAATGCGACGAAAAAAGTTTTTTCTTTGATGCGGGAAGAGGGTAATCGTCCATATTCTGGAGATTCTGGTGGTGAGGCGTTGCTTGGGAACGTAACTGATTGTACGAGACGTATGATGTATGTTTCTAAGTTATTTGCGCATTGGTGTGATATTGTGGCTAAAAATGCACAGTATGAGAAAGCTCAAGTAGTTGTTGGGTCTGAGGTACATCACGATAGTGATTTAGTACGCAAGGAGTATTTTAGGATTATGAATATTTTAGCTGCGAAACGTATTGAATTTATCAGGCAGCTTGGATTATTGTGGGATCAGGAGTTATTTGCTAGGCAAGAATTTTACAATGAGGGAAAGAATATAGTACGTTGGTCAATGTTATTTGATATGGCAAGTCAGCCTAATTCTAAAGACGAAGGGGGATTAAGTGCTGCACAGCAGGGGGTTGTTTTAGCGATGAGAAAATTTCTCCACGAGATAGATGTTATTCAACTGTATAAAGATTTAGATACGGTTGCAAAAACAATTCAGGAGTCGCTTCAGGAAGGAGATATGAAGCAGATGTATTTACATCTGACTCTAAGTCGAATGATGTTTTTATTAGGGCATGAGATTTCTTTATTAGCAGGTATGTGGCAAGAGGTTTCGCAACCTGGTGTTTCCGATGATGTTTTTTTAGGAGCAGCAAGACAGGAAAATATTTACGGAGTATTGAGACAATTGGAAAAAATAGAGCAACCTCTTCAGTTGCGGGCTTTTGCCGAAGAAATGAAGCTTGTAGCTCAAGGGGGATCTGTTCTTCAGTCTCCTGACGATGCCTCAAGTAGCGATAGTCATGTTTAGGCTTTTTTTAATTTAACCTAGAAAGAGTGATTGAAATTGTAATAGATTTCAACTACTCTTTGGTTTGATCTTTAAATTTTATTTTGACTGTTATATCATCGAATGTCAGGCAGCACATATTGCTTAGCATAAAATATGCTTTTTAAATTCAAAAATCACGCGCGCTTTAGAAATAGAGAACCCATATTTAATTGGCGGTTTGTTGTTTGGTTATTTTTATTAGCGATGATTGTATGTGGTTTTATATGGGGAGGTATTACTTTAAAAAGTCCAGATAACTTTCCAATTGAAAAGATAAAAATCGTAGCGCCCTATCAGCATGTAGAACCAAAAGTGTTGCAGGAAGTTATCAGTGCTTTCGCAATGCGCGGTTTTTTTAATTTGGATGTTGTAAGTTTAAAACAGCGATTGTTAATGATTCCCTGGGTTTATGCGGTTGAAATTAAACGCGAATGGCCAGATACTATAATGATTATTGTTTGGGAGCAGAATGCGGTTGCCGAATGGAATCGTGAAGCGTTGTTAAATCAGGATGGCAAAATCTTTCGGCCGGAGCACAAAACTTTTCCGAATAAATTACCGCAATTATTTGGCGAGGATGTAAATGCTTTTCAAGTGTGGCGCAATTATCAAAACATGCAGCTTTCTTTGAGTTCTTTGCATTTTAATATTTCTCAGCTAAGTTTAGATGCACAAGGTTTTTGGCATATAACTTTAGGTACGGGAGAAGAACTTTTTATTGGTTATGCCAGTCCTTTAAGTCGCTTGCAGGATTTTATTGCCGCTTACCCTAAAATTATTGCTTCACATCCGGATCCTAACTGGGTGCGTGTGGATTTGCGTTATGAAGATGGGGTGGCAATTAAATGGAAAAATTAATTTAAAGTTTTTAATTAAAAAGATATCGTATAATGCTGAATTAAAAAATAATTATTTAAAAAAGTCGATTTTAATAAAAAAACCGATAAAAATTTTCCCAATCACTCTTTTATTCTTATTTTCATTCGTGCTAAGCTACATAAAAATGCGCTATTAATGGGTTCTTTTGTCATAACCATGCAAATAAAAAACCTAATAAAATTAATGAGTTAGAGATAATTATAAATTTTGAATATTAGATTTAACAAATCTCCCAAATTTAAACCATGCCGCAGAAAATTAAAAAAGCAAAGAATTTAATTGTTGGATTAGATATTGGAACTACCAAGGTAGTTGCCTTGGTTGGCGAAGTTACGTCAGATGGTCAGGTGGAAATTATTGGTGTTGGGACACATTCTTCACGCGGTTTAAAGAAAGGCATTGTTGTAAATATCGATGCCACAGTGCAATCCATTCAAAAGGCGATCGAAGAAGCGGAATTTATGGCAGGTTGTGAGATTACTTCTGCTTATACAGGAATTGCCGGCAGCCATATTCGCAGCATTAATTCTAATGGTATTGTTGCGATTCGTAATCGGGAAATTACTCAAGCCGACGTCGATCGCGTTATTGACGCTGCCAGAACGATTGCCATACCGGCTGATCAAAAGATTTTGCATATTTTGCCACAGGAATTTGTGATTGATGACCAGGAAGGTGTGCGCGAACCAATTGGTATGTCCGGTGTGCGGTTGGAGGCAAAAGTTCACGTTGTAACCGGCGGTATTAGCGCTGCGCAAAATATTGTGAAATGCGTCGAGCGCTGTAATTTAAGAGTGAGTGATATTATTTTGCAGCAATTGGCGTCGAGTGCTGCAGTTTTGACTGATGATGAAAAAGAATTGGGTGCATGTTTGGTAGATATCGGCGGTGGTACTACCGATATTGCGATTTTTACTGATGGTGCAATTCGCCATTCCTTGATAATTCCTATTGCTGGCAATCAATTAACCAATGATATTGCTGTTACCTTGCGCATTCCCACCAAACAAGCTGAAGAAATTAAAATTAAGCATGCGTGTGCTTTGAGCGATTCAGTGGATGAAGGTGAAGTTATTGATTTGGGCGTATCGCAGTATCAGCCGCAGGTTTTTCGTAAAACCTTGGCGGAAATTGTCGAAGCGCGTTATGAAGAATTATTCAATTTAATTTTAACCGAATTAAAGCGCAGCAATTTTTATGACGTACTTGCGGGTGGGATGGTTTTAACTGGTGGTGCGGCAAAAATGGCTGGAATAACTGAATTAGCGGAGCGTGTTTTGCAAATGCCAGTGCGCGTTGGTTCACCGCAAAATGTTAGTGGCATGACGGAGATTTTAAATAATCCGATTTATTCGACGGGAGTAGGATTGTTGTTGACGGGGTATCAGCATCAACGCGAGGATCGAGCTGATTTTATTAGCAGCAATATTAAAAATTTATTTGCACGGATGAAGGGTTGGTTTCAGCGGAATTTTTAGCCCATTACACCTCTATTTCGCAGAGGTTTTATTTATAATTGTTTTTAAGAGGAGATAAAAATGTTTGAATTATCAGAATCGCCAATTACTAACGCAGTGATCAAAGTAATCGGTGTTGGTGGTGGTGGCGGCAACGCGGTCGAAGACATGATTCGTGAGAGTATTTTAGGCGTAGAATTTATTTGTGCGAATACTGATATTCAAGCATTGAAGCGTTCCGCGGCTAAAGTTCTGATGCAATTAGGTGAAGAAATTACTAAGGGTTTGGGAGCAGGTGCTGATCCTGAAATTGGTAAATTAGCGGCTGAAGAAAGCCGTGAGCGTATTCGCGATGTTTTAATTGGCACGGACATGGTGTTTATTACTGCGGGTATGGGTGGTGGCACGGGAACGGGAGCGGCGCCGATTTTTGCTGAAGTAGCCAAAGAATTAGGTGTATTGACTGTGGCAGTAGTTACCAAACCGTTTGGTTTTGAAGGCAAGAAACGCATGAACATTGCTGACGAAGGTATTCGTAATTTAGCGCGTAACGTTGATTCATTGATTACTATTCCGAATGATAAATTGCTGACAGTTTTGGGGAAGAATATTAGCCTCTTGAATGCATTTAAGTCGGCAAATAACGTATTATTGGGGGCGGTGCAAGGGATTGCCGAATTAATTACCAAGCCCGGATTGATCAACGTTGACTTTGCTGACGTACGTACCGTAATGTCAGAAATGGGCATGGCTATGATGGGAACTGCTGAAAGCCGTGGCGAAAATCGCGCACGACAAGCAGCAGAAGCCGCCATTTCCAGTCCGTTGTTAGAAGACGTGGATTTATCAGGTGCAGGCGGGGTGTTAGTTAATATTACAGCTGGTCCAGATATGTCAATTGGAGAATTTGAAGAGGTAGGCGAAGTGATTAGATCGTTTACTTCAGAAGATGCGACCGTGGTGGTGGGAACGGTCATTGATCCTGAAATTTCTGAGACTTTGCGCGTTACTGTAGTAGTTACCGGTTTAGGCCAAGATCGCAAGGGGAAGGGTAAGAAGGAAAATATTCCTCAATCGCGCAACGAATTATTAGAAAGCGCGCGTTTAAATACCGTAGTTGATTATCGTAAATTTGATAAACCAACGGTTGCGAGAAATCAAGCGCAAGCAAGCGCCCCACAACAACCAGCTCCAGTCGAATTGGAGCCAAAAATTGTCGCCGAACCTGCCGATAAAGATTATGAATATCTCGATATCCCGACCTTTCTGCGCAAAAAGGACGATAGAAATGCTGGAGACGAAAGAGGGTAGGTACTGGCAATTTTGATTGGGATGGCGTATATTTAGGGATAAGATTATGCGAGTACCAAGGATACAGTTAGAATTTCTTAAGAGTCGCATTGTGGAATTTGCGCCTGAGGCTAAGGTTTACCTCTTCGGTTCACGAGTCCATGATAGTAAGCGTGGTGGTGATATTGATATTTTAATTCTAAGTTCCACTTTATTAACCCTCGAACAAAAGATCGCGATTAAAACAGCATTTGGTGCAGAATTCGGCGAACAAAAAATAGATCTGGTTAATTTTACCTTTACAGATAATGATCCATTTAAAAAATTGGTTTTATTAGAGGCGATTGAATTATGAATGCTGAAAAACAAAATCTATCGTTGCAAATATTGTTAGAAAATTTAGATGCCTTGCGTAAGGCCAAAAGTGTATTGGTATATTCAATACAAGCGTGCCAGCCGCAAACGACATTTACCGATAGGGAATTAGAAAGTTATGAAGCCCTAACGGCAAGATTTGCACGGGCAATTGATATTTTAACGCAAAAAGTTTTTACTTCTATTTTTTTGATTTTAGCCGAAAATCCAGTAAGTTTTATTGATAAATGCCAACTTGCGGAAAAAATAGGGATGATTAAAAACGCCAGTAATTTAATTAAAATGCGTGGATTAAGGAATGAAATTATTCATGAATATCGTGCTAAAGATTATTCTGGTCTATTTGTGACAATTAGGCAATACGCTCCATTACTTTGCGAAACTATTGACGAGGTTTTAGAGTATAGCGCGAAATTGAATGCCTAGCTGTTTCTGTAGCTTGCAAAAAGGAGTTTTTATGCAAAAGTTATATCACTTTCTTCATCGCTGTTTGATGCAATTCCATCTTGATTATTATCGCGTATTGCATAGCTTTAAAACGGCGCTGGGATGTTTGATCGGGTTAGGATTGGTGTGGTATTTAAAATGGCCGTCGGGGCAATGGGTGCCAATTACGGTGATGGTGGTGATGAGCGCGCAACCGCATTTTGGCGGCGCGGTGCAAAAAGCTACCATGCGTTTTTTAGGAACGGCGGCCGGTGTGATGATTACGCTTTTAACGCTAATAGCTTTACATGACAATATTGTTGCTGTTTTTATCGTTATATTTTTAGCCTGTCTTTTTTTTACTTATATTGCAAGTAGTGGCGGCAATATTAGTTATGCGGGAACGCTGGGTGGAGTAACCGTTATTTTGACGTTAACCGCTACGCAAGCAACGCCTTTGCTGGCGATTCAACGGGGTTTTCATATAGTTATTGGTATTGTTATTGCGTTATTAGTTTCACGTTTTGTTTTCCCCATTCACGCCCGCGAGGCGTTGCGTTTTAGTATTGCGCGGGTTTTACGCCGTTTAAAACGCATGTATTTTGAAACCGTTAGTCATAGCGTTCAGGATGCAACGTTAAGTCACGAAATGGAGGTGCTGTATCGTAAAATTGTGCGGCAGGAAGAATTGCTGGAAGAAGCTAAGGCGGGGAGTTTTTATTTTCGTAAATATCGCGCCGAATTATTTACGAATATTATTGGTTCAGAGCGTAAATTATATCGTTTAATTAACCTGATGGGCAAAAGTCTTGTGACGGGACAGCAGATACAAGTAGTTCAGCAAATTAAGGGTTTAGATGATTTTCATCAAGCTATTGAGCAGCAGTTAGAAAAATTTGCTGTGTACTTTGAAAAAGCTCAGCCGCTAGAAGGCGTGCAAAATATCAATTCTTTATTGCAAGAAATTTTGCTTAATGCTAAACAATTGCCCAATCTTGAAAATTTACAGCTAGTTTTACAGGAGCATTCGTATTTGTTCTTTTTAGAGGAAATTGTGCATGAATTAGCAAAAGTGCAAAGTGTTGTATCTGTTCTAAATTCAACGTGAAGTTTCGCTAATTCAGCTATTTGATGGTTGATTTTCTAGTAAGAATGAGAACTTTAATTACCCGATGGCATTGGATGAAGTTCAGCGCGTTTCTGACATATTTTTCCCGATTAAAAAACTGGTTGATGAGAAGAAAATGTATATACCCATTACACCTCAAAATGCCGTATTTGTTGTAAAAATATTGTAACAAATTGAGCTCGCGCTCAAGGAAGGCGGTAATCGGTTCGCGACAAGTCGTTTAACGCAAAAATTGCATGTGCTCGTTTGCTTTTTGTATGG
>Ga0233425_10009669_pt1 | contig 12089 bp, 11 predicted proteins | sample Watercolumn_Towu_2_FD_181712 | JGI IMG/M metagenome (GOLD analysis project Ga0233425, IMG submission 181712) | Freshwater microbial communities from Lake Towuti, South Sulawesi, Indonesia - Watercolumn_Towuti2014_140_MG | ecosystem: Environmental > Aquatic > Freshwater > Lake | place...
TTGCCATCATGTTGCTGGTACTGGCTTTCATGCTTATGGGAAATGCCCTGCGCGACGCCCTGGATGTGAAAACCTTATAGCTTCAGGTGTTTTTCCTTGTCATAGGCGGGACAACTCCCGGAATAACGCTTGCCACAGACACCTTTCTCGAAAGGCAGTTTGATGGAAAAATAAAGATCCATTCCATTGAAATTGCTCAGTCCGAAAAATTGCCCCAGTTTCTCTGTCCCAATGGTAAGAAAATAAAACCGGAGTGATAAACCTAATCTTACAAGTTCCCAGTTATACAGTGAAACGGGCAGATTTACTTCAAACCAGCGGGATTCGTATCGCGGAGTGACAGACAACTGTGCCAGCCGGTGCTGAGATGCTTTACTGAACTGCACCGGGTAGATCAGGCTGGTATTGCAGTACCAGTTCCGGAAATAATGGTAGTCGGCCTGGATGCTAAGCGCGGTGGGCAGCCAGAGGGTGAACCGGTCGGACTGGAATGCTGCATTTGTATCACCGTAGAACTTGTAACTGATCGTATCCATGAGCTGGTTGACCGTCTGGAACTCAAAGCGAGTCAGGTTTTCCCAGTAGGAGGAGCGGTTGTCTATCCGGTACTGCATGGCATTGGACTTGAACCGGATGCCTCCTGCATCAATCAGGGCTAACCCTATCCGGTACAGGTAATCCTCATATGATTGTTCGCAAAGCCGGTCGAAATACTGCACCTGATGGACTTTGCGGAGCCGGGTGTAGGTCACACCCACATCGAATCCCCATCCGCCTCCCTTGAACAGAGGAGAGCCGTTGTAGCTGATGTTGTTACTGTTGTAGTCGATGGGCAGCGCTATCCCATACCAGGCATCCAGGTTGTTCACCTGTATAGTGGAATCATTGAAGACGATATATTCAGTCTGATCCGAAACCGCATAAAGGCCCGCCAGGCCGAAGAGTTTCCTTACTGAAAGCCCTGCATTGATCCGGTCAAATCCCCGGCCGTATATTTCATAGGAGTAACTCAATCCGGCTTCCAGCCAGCTCATCTGCGAAAATGAGAATCGCTTGCTGTAACTGAAATCGATGTTCTGCTGGGGCTTATAGTTTAATCCCAGATACAGGAAATTGGCAAGATGGTAAGGAAGATTGTAAAAATCGATGACCGTGCGGAAAGCAGTGGAAATGCCGAAGGCATGTTTATCCCAGATGACCATGGCGCCCGGACCATTGATCCGCACAGAGATAAATCCATCTTTGGGACGGGAATTCTTATACGTATAAAACGAACGTTCTTCGGTCCCGTAATCTTCGGGGTGAACCGGGAGGAGGAATCCAGGCTTGAAAATATCCCAGAGAACAAATTCATATTTAGACAGATACAGGAGGTTATTCTGAACGAAAAGATCTCCACCCAGTAGCTGGACATCAAGCCACTGCTTGGAATTGTGCATCCCCGATGGATTCAGTTGTACGCTGTTGAGCCCTGCCCAGTTACCCAGCGATGTTCCCAGCATTTCCTGCCCCCGCAGAAAGGTTGCAGAGGAAATGATCAGGCAGGCGGATATCCAGAGGGATTTTCTCACCATATAATGAACTATCGCGATATATCAACGTATTCTGCCCCACAATTATTTCACCCGAAAACCGTATCTTTGCACTCCTTTTTTGAACGGGGATTGCGGATGTGGCGTAACTGGTAGCCGCGCAAGATTTAGGATCTTGTGCCTTCGGGCGTGGGGGTTCGAGTCCCTTCATCCGCACGGGGATTGCCAGGATTACCAGGATTGCAACATTTAGAGGTTACCATTGATAATTTACTGATGAAGATTACCAGAGAAAGCACAGGAGAGCTCACCGCCACGATCCGGATGGATATTGAACCGGCCGATTACCAGGAGGTGGTATCAAAAAAACTGAAGGATTACCAACGGAAAGCCAACATCCCCGGCTTCAGGCCGGGTAAGGTGCCTTCCGGGATGATCAGGAAGATGTACGGAAAGGCCGTAATGGCCGACGAGATCAACACTCTGCTCAGCGATAACCTGAGCAGCTTCCTTGTCGATGAAAAACTGGATATCCTGGGGAATCCGCTGCCCAACCGGGAAAAGATCCCACAGGCAAAGTTCGAAGACGGTGAATCCTTCACCTTCTATTTCGACATCGGGCTGACTCCTGAAATCCACCTCAGTCTGAATTCCAATATTGAAGTGCCGGCATACCTGGTCAGAATCGAAGAGGAGATGGTGGACCGGTATGTGGATGATCTCCGCATGCGTCACGGCAGCTATTCACATCCCGAAACCGCTGGTTCCGGCGATATGATCGCAGTGACCGCCACTGAAACCGATCCTGCGGGTATCCCCCTGGAAAAAGGACTCGTGAAGAATGCCTTTCTGTACATAGACAAGATCACTGAAGAAAAAGCCAGGAACCAACTGATGGATCTGAGAAAGGATCAACATCTGGTCATCCGGCCGGTCGATTTTTTCGGATCAGCAGGGGAAGCGACAGCCCAGCTGAACCTGCCCGCCGGGACCTGTGAGAATCCTGAACTCACTTTTTCCCTGAAATGTGATGAGATCACTCACAATGATCCCGCAGAACTGGGCCCTCAGTTCTTTACCAAAGTATACCCCGGCGAAGCTCCGGCAACCCTGGAAGATTTCCGCGACAGGGTAAGGAAAGATGCGGCCTCCAGTTTTTCCACCGAAGCAGATAAACTGCTCTACAGGGACTCCACGCAAATACTTACCGAAAAGACCGATGTTCCGCTCCCCGATCCTTTCCTGAAGCGGTGGATGCTGGAGCAGGAAGAGAACAAGCTAACGGAAGAAGAGATCGAAAATCAATACCCCTCGTTCGCCCGCTCTATGAGATGGCAGCTCATTGAGAACAAGCTGGTAAAAGAGTACCAGTTAAAGGTCGGCGAGGAGGAAATACGGAATTATATCCGCACCCGCCTGTTACATCAGGTGAGTTCTGAGTTTGCTGATCCTGAGATGGCTAAGAAATATGAATCCATCGTTGATGCGTTCATGCAAAACAAGGAACAGACCAATAAAATCTACGATCAGCTCATCGAGGCAAAACTCCTGAACCTTTTCAAGGAGAAACTGACTCTCAATCCGGTGGAGATATCCTACGGTGAATTTCTCAACCTGGTTTCCGGGCACGATCATCATCATGACCATAGCCCGGATGAGGTGGATCAGAAGCAGGAACGGATCAATAATAATCCTTAACTTTGCGGAATCCTGTACGTTCCAATCGATAAACCATCATTCACAATCCTTACCGTTATGGATGAATTTTCCAACTACGCCATCAAACACCATGGCATTACCAGTCTGAACCTGGAAAGATACCGGCGGCTTACCGCAAATTACATATCCCCTACCATCATCGAGGAGCGGCAGCTCAACATCGCCACCATGGATGTCTTTTCGAGGCTGATGATGGATCGGATCATCTTCCTGGGTGTCCCGGTCGATGATTATGTCGCTAATATTATCCAGGCACAGCTTCTGTTCCTGGAATCGGTGGACTCCCGTAAGGATATCCAGATCTACCTGAATACCCCGGGAGGATCGGTGTATGCAGGACTGGGAATCTACGATACCATGCAATACATTGCCCCGGAGATCGCAACCATCTGCACCGGCATGGCTGCTTCGATGGGAGCAATCCTGCTGTGTTCCGGAGCCAAAGGAAAACGTACTGCTCTCAAACACTCCCGGATCCTGATCCATCAGCCTATGGGAACGGCAGAAGGCCAGGCATCGGATATCGAGATCACTGCCCGTGAGATCCAGAAGTTGAAGAAGGAATTGTACGAGATCATTGCTTCCCACAGCGGGCAAACCTATTCCAAGATCCTCAAGGACGCCGACCGTGATTACTGGATGACGTCACAGGAAGCACTGGATTACGGGATGATCGATGAGATCCTTGAAAAATCCAAAGCCGGGAAATAATCCGAGCCATGGCTAAATCGACCGAACGGTGCTCGTTCTGCGGGCGGGAACGCCAGGATACCCAGATCCTCATTGCCGGGCTGAATGCACATATCTGCGAGAACTGCATTGTCCAGGCCAAGTTGATCATGGATGAAGAGCTGACTGCCGGCAAATCCAAAACCGGCCCTGACTTTACTCTGCTGAAACCAGTGGAGATCAAGAAGTACCTTGACCAATATGTGATCGGGCAGGAGGAGGCGAAAAGGATCGTCTCTGTTGCCGTTTACAACCACTACAAGCGGATCTTCCACGTAAAGAAAGCCAAGCCGGGCGACGTGGAGATCGAGAAATCCAATATCATCATTGTCGGAGAAACGGGGACCGGCAAGACCCTGCTGGCACGCACCATCGCCCGGATGCTGAATGTGCCATTCTGCATTGCCGATGCGACTGCGCTCACCGAGGCAGGTTACGTGGGTGAGGATGTGGAAAGCATCCTGGCACGGCTGATCCAGGTGGCGGATTACAATGTGGCAGCTGCGGAAATAGGTGTTGTCTTTATTGACGAGATCGATAAAATTGCCCGGAAGAGCGACAATCCTTCCATTACCCGTGATGTTTCCGGAGAAGGTGTCCAGCAGGCGCTGCTGAAGATGCTGGAGGGATCCATCGTTAACGTTCCACCGCAGGGCGGGAGAAAACATCCGGAACAGAAAATGATCCAGATCAACACCCAGAATATCCTTTTCATTACAGGAGGTGCTTTCGACGGGATTGAGAAGAAGATAGCGAACCGGCTGCAGACCAATGTAATCGGGTATAAATCGGCGAGGAAAGAGCCCATTAACAAGGAAAATATCCTGCAATACATCTCCCCTGTTGACCTTAAAAGTTACGGATTGATCCCTGAACTGGTCGGACGGTTACCCATTGTGACCTTCATGCATTCCCTCGACCGGGAAACCCTCAAACGCATCCTGGTAGAACCGAAGAATTCCTTCACCAAGCAATACATCAAGCTTTTCGAGATGGACAACATCAAACTCAGCTTCGACCAGGATGCCCTTGATTATATCGTGGATAAATCCATCGAATTCAAACTGGGCGCCAGGGGCCTCCGTTCCATCCTCGAAGCCATAATGACAGATGAGATGTTCGAGCTGCCTTCACGGAAAACAGTGAAAAACCTCAGAGTAAACCTGGCGTTTGTGGAAAAAAGCTTCAGGAAATCAAATCTCTCCCGGCTCCGCGTTGCCTGATACTAAACGGATTGGTACAGGCGTTCTGTCTAACGATGAGAAAATATACGGTCGTTGCAGTGATCTTTTTCCTTTCTGTTCCTGTGCTTTCGGCCCAGGATTCAGACACTGTCCGTCGGACCGTACCAGCCAGGATTATTGATGGGGACACCATCCCCCTGGTGGATATCTCATCGGTCTCGGTGTATCCTCCGGTAGAGTTCAAAAACCGGCGGACCTCGGTCAGATATAGTGTTCTCGTATACAACGTGCAGAAAGTTTATCCCTACGCAAAACTTGCCGGCCAGAAACTGCAGGAGATACGCCTGGCCGTGGATACCATTCCGGATGTACGGAAACAGAGATCTTATGTAAAACAGGCCGAAATGGAACTGGAGAACCAGTTCGGCGACCAGATCCGGGACCTGACGTTCTCCCAGGGAAAGATACTCATCAAACTGATCTACCGGCAAACAGGAAATTCATCCTATGCGATCGTGCAGGAGTTGCGCGGAAAATTCACGGCATTTATCTGGCAGACTATGGCTGCTTTCTTTGGGTTCAACCTGAAAGCCGGGTATGATCCGGAAGGGGAAGACCACCAGATCGAAGAGATTGTCCGCCTGATCGATGAAGGGTATTTTTAATAACTTTACGGCTGATTCGAATCCACGATGAAGTTATCCGTCGTTATCGTCAATTACAATGTAAAATACTTCCTGGAGCAATGCATCCATTCAATCCAGAAAGCAATGGATGGCCTTTCCGCGGAGATTTACGTTGTGGATAACAACTCGGTGGATGGATCAGTACGGATGATCCGGGAAAAGTTCCATGAGGTACATCTGATCGAAAACAAAGAGAACAAAGGCTTTTCCAGAGCAAATAACCAGGCCATTCGCAAAGCCAAAGGAGAATATATCCTGATCCTGAATCCCGACACCATCCTGGAAGACGATACCCTTGTCAAGTGCGTGAAGTTCATGGATTCGCATCCCGAAGCAGGCGGACTGGGTGTACAGATGATCGACGGGAAGGGGAAGTTCCTCCCCGAGTCCAAGAGGGGCCTTCCTTCTCCTTCCGTGGCGTTTTACAAGATGTTCGGATTTTCAGCGCTTTTTCCCCGTTCCAGGATCTTCAGCAAGTACCATTTGGGTTACCTCGATAAGGATAGGATCCATGAAGTGGATGTGCTGGCAGGCGCCTTTATGATGGTCCGGAAAAGCGTACTGGAGGAGATCGGCCTGCTTGATGAGGATTTTTTTATGTACGGGGAGGATATCGATCTGAGTTACCGGATCACCCGTGCAGGCTATAAAAATTATTACTACCCGCTGACCCGCATCATTCACTACAAGGGTGAAAGCACCAGGAAAAGCAGTCTGAACTACGTCTTCCTGTTCTATAATGCCATGATTATCTTTGCCCGGAAGCATTTCTCCAAAGAAAATGCCCGGATGTTCTCCCTGCTGATCAACCTGGCCATATACCTGAGAGCTTTCATTTCGATCATGAACCGGTTCCTGTCACGTTTGGTGATCCCTTTTTCTGACGCACTGCTGATCTACGGAGGAATCTGGTTCATCAAGGGATACTGGGAGAAACACCTGATTTTCCAGTCGGGAGGCCATTATCCCATGTTGTTTACGCTCGTGGCTGTTCCCGCCTATATTCTCATCTGGCTGACCTCGGTATACCTGAGCGGAGGATACGACAAGCCCATCCGGTTGCGCAGGATTATCCAGGGGATGGCGATCGGAACTGTGATTATCCTGGTGCTATACAGCCTTCTGCCCGAGTATTACCGGTTCTCCCGGGCTCTGATTATCTTCGGGGCGGTCTGGGGAGTGCTTTCCATGATGTTCACACGGCTGATACTCCATGTGCTGAACCTTAATCAATTCCGGATCAACGAGGATAAGAACAAAAGGTTCATCATCATCGGTGAGAAACAGGAAGCAGAACGGGTTTCCGAACTGCTCCAGAAAACCATCGTAAATCCTTCATTCATCGGCCTGGTGAGCTTCCAGCACCATCGCGTGAACGCCAACGGCTTTATCGGTCATATCGGCCAGATCAAGGAGATCATCTGGATCCATAACATCAACGAAGTGATATTCTGTGCCAAAGATATCCCCGCCCAGATGATCATGGACCAGATGTCGGAGCTGAAGGATCTCCAGGTGGATTACAAGATTGCTCCCCCGGAGAGCCTTAGTATCATCGGAAGCAATTCTATCAACACTTCCGGCGACCTGTATGTTATCGATATCAATGCGATCACCAAGATCGGAAACCTCCGTAATAAACGGCTGCTGGACCTGGTGATTGCATCCTGCTTACTGCTGTTTTATCCAGTGTTGTTTTTTGCCGTAAGGAATCCTCCCGGGCTCCTCCGGAACATTTTCCTTGTGATCCTCAGCCTTAGGTCATGGGTTGGCTATTCCGATCTCACCGAATCGGAAACCCACCGTCTTCCCGGTATCAAGAAAGGTGTGTTAAATCCGTTTGACGCGTTCCGGAAGAAACCGGTCCCCGGTGAAGCGATTGCCCGGTTGAACTTGCTCTACGCCCGGGATTATAAGATCACCAACGATATTAACATCATCCTGAAAGGATTCAGGGACCTGGGCCGCCGGTAGAATTTCGTACTTTTGCGGACGCATGAAGCAGAAATTCCATGACAACCTATGATATTGTCCTTCCCCGCCTTGGGGAAGCCGTTATTGAAGCCACTCTCATCCGATGGCTGAAGCAGGAAGGGGATCCGGTCGGTGAGGAAGAGCCCATCGCTGAGATCGCCACCGACAAAGTGGATACTGAAATCGTTTCCCCGGTCAACGGAAAATTAGTCAGACTGATGTTCGCTCCCGGAACGGTAATTCCTGTTGGTGCCGTGATCGCCGTCCTGGAGATCCGGGAATCAGGAAAGCAGAAAGCTCCTCAAGAGAAGAAGGATTCTCCCCTCTCTTTGCCTCCACAGGCTCCACCGGCCGCTACTCCTGAAATTAGCAATCCGCCTGAACCTGCGGGATCACATGGATCGAGGTTCTATTCCCCTCTGGTCAGGAGTATAGCTAAGCAGGAACATATTTCTTTCCGGGAACTGGACACCATTTCCGGCAGTGGAAAAAATGACCGGCTGACCAGGAAAGATCTGTTGAATTATCTGGAATCAACCAAAGCAAAATCCGGCAGGAAACCGCCGGATCTTTTCCGCCACGGGACGCCACCAATGGCTGGCGATGAAGTTGTGGAGATGGACCGGGTCAGGCAATTGATCGCCAGCCATATGGTCCATTCAGTGCAAACCTCTCCGCATGTTACTTCATTCGTGGAAGCCGATCTCTCGGGGGTAGTGAAGTGGAGAGAGCAATCGAAAGATCTTTTTCTTAAAAGAGAAGGGATCAGGCTGACCTACACCCCGGTTTTCATTGAAGCAATTGCAAGGGCCGTCAGGGATATTCCGGGCATCAATATATCGGTCGACGGCCAGAAGATCATCCTGCACAGGCAGATCAATGTAGGCATGGCGGTTGCCCTTCCCAACTCCAACCTGATCGTTCCAGTTGTACGCGACGCCGACCGGAAAAGCCTGCTTGGCATCACCCGCGAGGTCAATGACCTCGCGGAACGTGCCCGTTCGAACAAATTACTTCCGGACGATATCACCGGGGGTACCATCTCCCTGACCAACCTGGGTTCGTTTGGCACCCTGATGGGAACGCCAATCATCCCGCAGCCTCAGGCAGCCATCGTAGCTGTGGGTGCGATTACCAAACGTCCGGTGGTAATTGAATCCCCGGGCGGTGATACCATCGGGATCCGCCACCGGATGTTCCTCTCCGTAACGTTTGACCACCGGGTGGTGGATGGGGCCATGGCCGGTCAGTTCCTGACAAAGCTTACAGGGTACCTGGAAAATTTCGACACCACACAAACACTCTGACATGGAGCTTAATCTGATCCGGCCGCTGGCTTTTCTTGATATCGAAACCACTGGTATCAAAGTCGCAACCGACCGGATTGTGGAGATCTGCATTCTCAAAGTGCATCCGGGAGGTCAAACCGAGATCCGGACCCTCCGGATCAACCCCGGGATTGAAATCCCATGGGAAGCCACCGCCATTCACGGGATCACCAACGAGGATGTCAGGGACGCTCCCTCTTTCGCAATGGTCGCCCGGGACCTGATCCGGTTTCTCGATAACTGCGACCTGGCAGGGTACAACTCAAATCATTTTGACATCCCGCTGCTGATGGAGGAATTCCTGCGGGTTGACATGGATTTTGACATGACCGGCAGAAGGCTTGTTGATATCCAGCAGATCTTCCACCGGATGGAGCCGCGGAACCTGTCTGCTGCATTACGGTTTTACTGTGACAAAGAGCTGGTCCGCGCACACAGCGCCGAAGCAGATACTCTCGCGACTTATGAAATCCTAAAAGCCCAGCTTGACAGATATCGCGACAGGGAGGTGAGTGACCGCCAGGGGAAAAAGACCCAGGCGCTTCCGAATGATGTAAAAGCGCTCAGTGCATTCTCCAATCAAACCAGAAATGTTGATCTGGCAGGCCACATTGTCTATAATTCCAAAGATACGGAAGTGTTTAGTTTCGGGAAACACAAGGGAAAGCCTGTTACCGAGGTATTTCGCGATGAACCATCCTATTATGACTGGATAATGAAAAGTGAATTTCCCCTCTATACCAAGAAAATCGTTACAGCCATCAAACTTCGCGGGGCCAACCAGGGGAATGTGAAACTCGAACTCTTTTAATGAACCGGTATGACGATCCTCTGCATTGGCAGGAACTACCTTGCGCATATCAATGAGCTGGGGAACACGGTTCCGCAGGAGCCGGTTTTCTTCCTGAAATCCGAATCATCGCTCCTTACCCGTAACCGGCCGTTTCATTACCCCGATTTCTCTTCCGACATTCATTACGAAGCAGAACTCGTCCTGAAGATCTGCCGATCGGGTCGGAATATCTCCCTTTCCTCCGCACACGCATATTATAATTCGATTGCACTGGGGATCGACTTCACGGCACGTGATATCCAGGAGCGTTCGAAAAAGGCGGGACTTCCCTGGTTCACAGCAAAAGGATTCGATCACTCCGCCCCTGTCGGCCGGTTCTTTCCGAAGCAGGACTTCCCTGACCTGCGGAATATCTCCTTTAGTCTCAAACTGAACGGACAAATTGTACAGCAGGGCAACACCTCACTGATGATCTATCCGTTCGAAGAGATCCTCGTGCATGCATCCCGATTTATCACGTTAAGATCCGGCGACCTGGTCTTCACAGGAACTCCTGCAGGAGTCGGTCCCGTAAAGCCCGGCGACATGCTGGAGGGGCACATCGGGGGGAAGATAGCGCTGTCGTGCAGGATTATCTGACTTTTTCCTTAGCCATCCGGAGGATAACACTGTCGGGGATGGCTACCAGTTTATACACCGACTGGAAGATGATCCGTTGCTCCTGCTGGCATTCCAGGCAGGCAACATAGGCCTTGTTGAGTTTTTCCCGCGTAAAATGGATCAGGTAATCCAGGGTTCCCTGCCCGGCCAGGGAGGGGAACTGTGACGGCAGCGTGATTTCCAGGGTATGGTAAAACGGGGATATTCTCAGGTTTCCGTTGATGAGCCGGTCAATTTCATGTTCCACTTCGGTGTTTGCCTCCCGGATGCTCCTGAACAAAGCCTGGGATGCATAGGAAACCGCGAACAGGAACCGAGCAGATTGTGTATCAGTGGAGCTGATCAGTTGCTCAAAGAGGACGATCTGCTCTTCCGACACCGGCAGGCTCCGGAATATCCCTTCCTGCTGCGGCCGTATCTCCACCTTCCCGTTCATCATCCGGGTATAGGCTTCACGGGTGGTGAGCATATCCCGTGAATTTGTCGCACGGAGCCGGATTTCCCCGGGATCACAGGGATTGGGCTCCATACATAATTCAATGGTTTCACCGGAGCTCAGCAACGAATTGAAAAAGACCTGGATCCGGTTGGCGGATTGCTTCAGGAAATCCCCGCAAAGGATGGCGGTGCAGGAAAAAGCAAACATACCCGGGACAATGACCCGTTTCCCGTAACTGTCCATATAACCGGGATTGTGGATCACATTTGTATCCTGTGTGGCCCGGCAAAAATCTACAATGTCGGCATCACGAAAAACCACTTTTCGTTTTGTGCTCACTGAATGATCACATCTTTGATGGCCGTCGCATTCACGGCATGGTTCAGGGCGTTCAGGATCTGTTCCCGGGCATAACTCAGTTCATTCCGCAGAGCGGCGGAATCCAGCTTCACATACAGCACCTTTCGCCGGATGGCAAGGTGTACAGTGTGTTTGCCGACCATCTTACCCATCACCTCTCCCCACGACCGGATCACCTGCTTTTCCAGCAGTTTTTCATCCAGGTGGTAGGTGTGCAGAAACTCCTGCAGTGCTTCCCGGAGCGTAAAATGGTTCGTGTTCTTCACAGGCGGTTCCCGGGAGCAAATGTACGATTTAGATGCGGAATATCCTGTGCTCGATCGACAGCGGATCGAAAATCTTCCGGATGTTATCTTCCTGAGTGCCGGTGATGAAAACCTGCCCGAAGCTGTTCTCACTGACCAGCCGGATCAACTGCTGTACCCTGTGATCGTCCAGTTTGTCAAAGATATCATCCAGGAGAAGGATCGGTTTGAATCCATTGGTCAATCTTGTGAACTCGAACTGGGCCAGTTTCATTGCAATGACATAGGATTTCTGCTGTCCTTGCGAGCCGTATCGTTTGACCGGATATCCGTCCAGGGTAAGTTCCAGATCATCTTTGTGAATACCTGTCGTAGTGAACTGGGCTGCCTTGTCACGTTCCACCGATTCCTTCAGCAGTTCTCTGAAATCCTTAACCTGC
>Ga0233425_10009670_pt1 | contig 12089 bp, 10 predicted proteins | sample Watercolumn_Towu_2_FD_181712 | JGI IMG/M metagenome (GOLD analysis project Ga0233425, IMG submission 181712) | Freshwater microbial communities from Lake Towuti, South Sulawesi, Indonesia - Watercolumn_Towuti2014_140_MG | ecosystem: Environmental > Aquatic > Freshwater > Lake | place...
GGCTGGGGTTGAGGATTTCCAGTTGCTGGGTGAGCACCTCGATCATGCCGGTGGGCAGGTTGGGGTTCTCGGTGCCGGCAGGACGCGGCCGCACCTTGCCGACCACGCGCAGGACGAATTCGCCCCGGGTCTCTTCCGCCACTTTGAAGGCTTCCGGGGTATCCGGGTCGATCACCACCTGCACCGTGCCTTCCCGGTCGCGCAGGTCGATGAAGATGACGCCGCCGTGGTCGCGCCGGCGATGAGCCCAGCCGCACAGGTTGACGATCTGGCCGATGTGATCGGCGTTGACGGCGCCGCAGTAGTGGGTACGCATATAAATCCTAGTAGGCAGTGGGCGGTGGACAGTAGGCAGTAAAGGCATGTGGGTTGGCAGCTTCAGACAACTGCCGACTGATGACTGCCGACTTTAATCTCCCGGATAGTTGGCGATGGCGGGTTTGATGGGCGCGGCCACCACGCCCATGGAGACGATGGCCTTGAAGGCGGCATCCACGCTCATGTCCAGTTCGATGACCGCGTCGCGCCGTACGTAGAAATAGAAACCGTTGACCGGGCTGGGCGTGGTGGGGATGAACACCGCCACGTATTCGCCATCCAGCTGCCCGGACACCTCCTCCGGCACATTGGTCTGGAAGGCCAGGGACCAGGCCTCCGGATGGGGGTAGCGCACCAGCAACACCTTCTTGAAGGCCATGCCGGAACCGGACAGGAGGCTGTCGGACACCTGCTTGACGCTGCCGTAGATGGATTTGACCACCGGGATGCGCTTGACCAGGCCTTCCCAGTATTCCACCAGGCGCTGGCCGATCAGGTTGGCGGCCAGCAGCCCGGTGAGCACGATGACCACGGCGGTGAGGATCAGTCCCAGGCCGGGAATGTGCACGCCCAGCCAGGCATGCGGCCGCCAAGCCTCCGGCAGCAGCAGCAGGCTCCGGTCCATGAAGTCGAACAGGGCCGTGAGCACCCAGAAGGTGATGCCCAGGGGGACCAGGATGAGCAGGCCGGTGAGGAAGTAGCGCTTGAGGGAAGTCATGGGGGCTCGTCAAACGAATCGGGCAAACGCGCCCGCGTTTGCCCGATTCGTCAGGGTCGTGTAGCTCAGCCGGCGCAGGCGGGACAGGCACCTGTGCCGCAGGCCGGCGACGGCGCCTCGGCGGGCTTGGCGCCGCCGTTCTTGAAATCGGTGGCGTAGTAGCCGGAACCCTTCAGATGGAAACCGGCGGCGGACAACTGCTTGGCGAAGGCAGACTTGCCGCAGGACGGGCATTCGCTGAGCGGGACATCGCTCATCTTCTGCATGACATCCTGCTCGAAGCCGCAATCGGCACACTTGTAGGCATAGATGGGCATGGCGGACTCCTGATCTAAAGTCGGGGAATTATATCAACGTTTTCTTATATTTAGCTTCGTCGCCATGTTTCAGGTGCAGGCGCGCGGCCAGTTGCTTGAGGTGGAAGTAATCGATCTTGCCCGAGCCCAGCAGCGGCAGGTTCTCCACCACGTTGATCTTCTTCGGCAGGCAGATCTCCGGGTAGCCCAGGCCGCGGGCGACAGCGGCCATCTGCTCGCGGGTGAGGTCGGAATCGGTGGTGAACAGCACGATCACCTCGCCGCGGCCCTCGTCGGCGATGCAGGTGGCGGCGTGGACATCCTCGGTGGACACCGCCCGGGCGATGGTTTCGGCGAGTTCCAGGGACACCATCTCCCCGGCCACCTTGGCGAAGCGCTTGAGGCGACCCTGGATGGTGAGGAAGCCCTCGGCATCGATCTCCACCACATCTCCGGTGTCGTACCAGCCCTCACCGATCTCGGACTTGGGCGGTTCCAGCAGGCGCGGCGCGTCATAGCGGTAATAGCCGGACATCAGGTTGGGGCCGCGCACGTGCAACTCGCCGCCGCGCTCGATGCCGCGCACCGGCACCAGCCGCGCCTCGATTCCCTTCATCAGCCGGCCCACCGTGCCCGGCCGGTTGTCGCGCGGCAGGTTGCAGGACAGCACGGGCGCGGTCTCGGTGGCGCCGTAGCCTTCCAGGATATCGATGCCGAAACGCGCCTTCCAGGTCTGGCGAACCTGGGCGGAGAGCTTCTCGGCCCCGGCCACCACGTAGCGCAGCGAGGCGAGATCGTCCGGTTCGGCATTGCGCGCGTAGTGGTTGAAGAAGGTGCCGGTGCCGAACAGCACCGTGGCCTTCTTCTCGCGGATCAGCTTGGGAATTTCCTTGAAGTGCAGCGGGCTGGGATAGACCACCACGCGCGAACCGGTCACCAGGGGCAGCAGGGTGCCGGCGGTGAGGCCGAACGAATGGAACACCGGCAGGCAATTGAAAACGATATCCTGCGGCGACAGGCGCAGGGCGTCGATGACTTGGTCGACGTTGGCAAGCAGGGCGCGGTGGGAGAGCACCACGCCCTTGGGCTTGCCTTCAGAACCCGAGGTGAACAGCACCACCGCCGGGGCCTCGGCGTCGCCCTCGGGCACCGCCATCTCCGGGAACCACAGGGCGTAGCCCATCAGCCAGGCCTTGTCGAGCACGCCGAACTGTTCGCGCAGGTCCTCCAGGTAGATCAATTCCTCGCCGGTCAGCTGCGCAACCTGCTGCTCCAGGCCGGCCTTCTGCAGGAACAGGCGGGAGGTGAACACCTTGCGGATGCCCGCCGTGTGGCAGGCTGCCTGCATGCCGTCGGTGCCCGCCGTGTAGTTGAGCATGCAGGGCACGCGTCCGAAGGCAGAGACGCCGATGAGCAGGGCCACGGTGGAAACCATGTTGGGCATGAGCACCCCGACATGCTCGCCCGGTTCCGTCACCTTGGCGGCCAGACGGCCCAGGGCCAGGGTCATCTTCAGGAGGTCGCCGTAGCTGTAGCTGCCCGGCTTCATGTCCTCCCACTGGCCGGCCTTGTCGCGGCCATGTTCCGCGCAGGCCTTGACCAGGGCGGAGAGCAGGGTGGCGCTCATGCTTGCTCAGAAGCTATGGGTGTATTGGACGCTAAGGATGTCGACGTGGTTGTCGTAGGTGCCATTGAGCGTTCCCGCGCCGGCGACGGTGCTGTTGATCGTGGCGTCCTTTACGAACAGGTGGGCATAGCCAAAATCGACCGCGGAATGCTTCGAGTAGCGGTATTGCCCACCCAGAGCAAGCCAGGTGCGGCTCTCGTCAGGGATGCGTGGCGTCCTGTTGGCATCGGGCACAGGTGTTGGGTCGTAGGCCACGCCGAAGCGCCAGGTCATGTTGCGGTTGGGATGGAAATTGGCACCCAGTGAGTAGCGCCAGGTACTCTTCCAATTTTCGGCCGTCGAACTCAAGGGGGCGCCGCTGCTGCGCACCACAGCAAGGGTCTTGAAGACATTCCAGTTGGTCCAGGTGGCGTCGGCCAGAAGATCCCAGCGTGTGTCCAAGGCCTTGAAGAGGCTGAGTGAGAAGGTGTCTGGCATCTTCACGGAAGCCGTCACCGGGCCGGCGGCAAACTGAGCTGCCAGCGCCGCATTCACCGCAGGACTGACCGTAACCGGGACGTTCGAGAAGCTCGCCGTCCCTTCCAGTTTGTACTTGATGGCGGAGCGATAGTTGGCACCTACGCGCAAGTCAGCCGAAGGTGCATAAAGCAGTCCAATGTTGCCGCCCCAGCTCCAGTCGTCCCCCTTCACAACACCAAGTCCTTCGAGATTGGGCGTGAGGATACCGCCGCCGCTTGCGACGGCTATAAACGCGCTGTAATTCGCCTTGTTCGACAGTTCTGCCTTGACCTGCTGTGCGTTCAGACCAATCCCCAGGGACCAGGCGTCGTTGAGCTTGAACGCCAGAGTGGGGTTGACGTTCAGGGTCTTCAGGTCCGAGGTGACGGCCTGGAAGCGTCCAGTCCAGCTGGGGTCGTACTCAGTTTTCAAGCCAAACGGGGCATTGATGCCCAGACCGAAGCGCACCCCGGGTCGCAGATCCATCGCCAGATAGAGGTTGGGGACCGCCGCCCAACCTCCCGCGTCGCCGCCATTGCCGCCCAGGGCCTGCATAGTCGCGGCGACGGAGCCACCGTTGCTGAACTTTGCGGAGGGGCCGATGGCATGCAATGCCGCCACAGCCTGGGTGCCCTGCTGCAAGGTCAGGCCCGCCGGATTGAAGAAGATGGTGCTCGCATCCTCCGCCACGGCGGCGGCGCCGGCATAAGCATTGCCCATGCCGCTGGCATTCTGTTCGATCAGGGCAAAACCGGCGCCATGGGCGGTACCCACCAACCACAGTGAGCCCATGAGAGACATCAGGCCGCGTGCTTTCATCGCTTTCTCCGTCGTGTTTCCAAGGGGCGGGTGCACCGCGTCATCGGTGCGACGCTTGCTTCAGAAGGGAATATCGTCGTCGGGAATGTCGAACCCGCCGCTGGATTCCGTGGCCTTGCCGCCACGTGGCGCGCTCTCGGCAGGCGCTTCGAAATCGGTCATGCCGCCCCCGCCACCGCCACGGCTGCCCAGCATCTGCATGCGATCACCGCGGATCTCCGTGGTGTAGCGGTCATTGCCGTCCTTGTCCTGCCACTTGCGCGTGCGCAGGCTGCCTTCCACATAGACCTGGCTGCCCTTCTTCAGGTACTGGCCGCAGATCTCCGCCTGTTTGCCGAAAAAGGCCACCGAATGCCATTCGGTGACTTCCTGCTGTTCACCGCTGCGGTCCTTGAATTTGTCCGTGGTGGCGATGCGCAGGTTGGCGACGGCGTCGCCACTGGGCATGTAACGGATTTCCGGATCACGGCCCAGGTTGCCGATGAGAATGACCTTGTTGACCGAAGCCATGACTAATCCCCTTCAGAAATGTGCGATAACAGATGCCGGACCCCCTCCTCGTCCCAGCCGGTCTGGGCCACCTTGAGCAGCACGGCACCCTCCTCCGGCAGCACGGTGACCGCCTCGACGCCGGCAAACACCGGCAGACGTGACAGGAGGCGCCGGGTGTCCTCCTCGGACAGCGCCCCCACGTGGAACATCTGGGTCTTCACGCGCGGCGGCGGCGCCATGCCCGCCGCCAGAACCAGCCACACCAGCATCAGGCCGGCACAGAAGGCGAACACCGCGCCGAAGCCATGATGCTGCGCCAGCCAGCCCCCCGCCGCGCCGCCGAAGAATAACCCAAATGCCTGTGCGGTGTTGTAGACGCCCATGGCCGTGCCCTTGGCCTCGGGCGGGGCGATCTTGGAGATGAGCGAGGGCAGTGTGGCCTCCAGGATGTTGAAGGCCACGAAGTAGGCGAACAGGGCGGCCACCACCCCCCAGAACAGATCCAGGCTGAGGGCCAGCCCCAGTTGGGCGACGAACATGAGCGCGACGGCGGACACGAAAACCCGTTTCAATTCGCCGCGCTTTTCCCCGTAGAGGATGGCCGGAACCATCAGGGCGAAGGACAGCAGCACGACGGGCAGATACACCTGCCAATGGTGCTCCCCATCCAAGCCGCCCGCCTTGACCAGGGCGAAGGGCACCACCACGAACATGGCCATCTGGGCCGCGTGCAGGGCGAAGATGCCCCAGTCGAGACGCAGCAGTTCGGGGCTGCGCAGGACATCCTTCAGGCGCGCCGGGCTGGCCTCGGCGTCCGAGTGGAAAGCCGTCCTGCCCGGATCGGGCGTGACGAAGCGGACCACGATGATGGCCAACAGGGCCAGCACGCCGGTCATGGCGAACATGCCGGGCACGCCGATCCAGCGGTAGAAGGCCGGTCCGGCCGCCAGGGAGAAGGCAAAAGCCAAGCCGATGGTGCTGCCGATCATGGCCATGGCCTGGGTGCGCTTCTCCTCCCGGGTCAGGTCGGCCAGCAGCGCGGTGACCGCGGCGGAGATGGCGCCGGCACCCTGCAAGGCGCGGCCGAGGATGACGCCGGCGAGGGTATCGGCATAGGCGGCGAGGAAGCTGCCCAGGGCGAAGATGAACAGGCCAGCGATGATCACCGGCTTGCGGCCGATACGGTCGGACGCCATGCCGAAGGGGATCATCAGCGCCGCCTGGGTGAGGCCGTACATGCCCAGGGCCAGACCCACCAGGGTATGGTCCTCGCCGCCCGGCAGGGTTTTCGCGTACAGGGCGAACACCGGCAGGATGAGGAACATGCCCAGCATGCGCAGGCCGAAAATGCTGGCCAGGGAAACCGCGGCACGGCGTTCTTTTTGGGAGACAGGATCCAGGCGTGCCACGGAGTGGGAAGCGAAGCGGAAAGCGCGGATTTTAGCAACGGCCCGCCGCCCTGTCCGGGGATTTCCCGCCCTGGCTCGTCCGGCGGAGCTTGGGCGCTTCAGGCCTTGCCGCCGCGCGCCGGGAGCGCGGCGTCGAAGAAGCCCAGTACCCGACCGGGCAACCACTCGAAGCGTCCGGGGAAGGGTCCGCTGACGAAACCCACGTGGCCACCGCAGTCGGGAAAGTCGAGCAACACCCTGTCGGAAACTTCGTCCACCCCTGGCAGTGCCGCGCCGGGCATGAAGGGATCGTTGCGGGCATTGACCACCAGGGTCGGCACCCTGATCGCGCGCAGCCAGGGCTTGCTGGCGCAGCGGTGCCAGTAATCCTCGGCGTCCCGGAAGCCATGCAGGCGGGCGGTCACCAGGTCGTCGAAGCCGCGGATGCTGCGCACTGCCCGCAAGGCGCGGGCATCGTGCAGGCCGGGATGGCGTACCAACTTGGCCAGGGCCTTGCGCTTGAGGGACTTCAGGAAATGTGCGGTATACAGCCGGGTGACGCCGCGATCCAGCGCCGCACCCGCCGCCGGCAGATCCAGGGGCGCGGACACCGCCGCCGCCGCCGCGACGAGGTGAGTCGCCGCCTCGCCGCGCTCGCCCAGCCATTTGAGCAGGGCGTTACCCCCCAGGGACACGCCGGCGGTGAACAGCGGCGCCTGGCCGGTGACGGGCCGCACACGCTCCAGCACATAGTCGATCTCGGCGCTGTCACCCGAGTGGTAGGCGCGCGGCAGGCGGTTGAGCTCGCCCGAGCAGCCACGGAAATGCGGCACCACACCGCGCCAGCCGCGACGTTGCAGGGCAGCCATGAGGAAGCTGGCGTAATGCCCGCGCGACCCCCCCTCCAGTCCATGGAACAGCACCACCAGAGGCGCATCAGCCGGGCCGTCCAGCCAATCCAGGTCGAGGAAATCCCCGTCCGGCAATTCCCAGCGCTCGCGCCGGTAGAGTGGACGCGGGCGGTGTAGCAGCAGGGCGTATACGGTTTGCGCGTGACCACCGGGCAACCATGCCGGGGCGGCATAGGGGGTGAAAGGACGCATGCGGCCATTATCGGGCAGCGGGCTGCCGCCGCGCACCCACCACTCCACCAATACACAGGGATATTCCTAAGTAAACAATACGTTTTCCACCGGCGGAGCTATGTTTAGTAGAAACACTGCGGCCAGCGACACCCAAGAGGCCGAAGAGAGGGGGATATTTCATACATCACGCAAGGAGGTTTCGTCATGCAAGCGAAAAAACTCGTCACCCGCCTGGTTGTCGGCGCCATCGCCCTGCTGGCCGCGACCGCGGCCAGCGCCGCCGGATCGGTCCAGGCCGGATGGTCCAAGTCCATGTTCTGCGCCGGCTGCCACGGCACCGACGGCAACCTGACCTACATCAGCGCCCGCCTGGCGGGCCAGTCCACTGCCCGCTTCCAGGACGGGCTGATGGCCTTCAAGGTCGGCAGGCGCTTCCACCCGGTGATGAACATCCTCACCGTCGGCCTGAGCGAGCAGGATGCCCAGGATCTCGCCATGTTCTATGCCGCCCAGAAGCCCGCTGACCCGAAGGACGCCAGCCTGTACTGGCGCCTGGGTGGACCGGATGCCATCGGCGCCGCCGTGGAGGAGACCATCAAACTGTCCAAGGCCGACCCGCGCCTGGCCGGCCGGCTGTCCGGCGGCTGCGCCGGCAAGCTCAAGGAACAGCTGTGCGCCGCCACCGGCGGGCCCTGCGTCTATAGCGGCCGCGACATGAAGAGCGCCCATGCCGGCATGAAAATCACCGAGGCCGAATTCGGCGCCGTGGGCGAGAACCTGGTGAAGGTGCTCAACGCCTTCAAGGTGCCGGACAAGGAGAAAGCCGAGTTGCTGGGCCTGATCCTGCCGCTGAAGGGGCAGATCGTCGGGCAATAGGCGGCGAAGTCACTCATTTTTTGAAGTAATGCCACATTGTCTATGACGACAATTTTCTCCCCTCCCCGTACACGGGGAGGGGGCAGGTTCCTCCCCCGCGAGCGGGGGAGGTGAGGAGGGGAAGGTTTGAGGCGGAATGGCGTGTTTGCGTATAGTTGATTGTTTCCCGCCCAAGCCGAAATCATGATCAGCGTCCGCGGCGCCCGCACCCACAACCTCAAGAACGTCAACGTCGACCTGCCGCCCCACAAGCTGGTGGTCATCACCGGCCTGTCGGGCTCGGGCAAGTCGTCGTTGGCCTTCGACACCCTCTACGCCGAGGGCCAGCGGCGCTACGTGGAAAGCCTATCGGCTTACGCGCGCCAGTTCCTGCAACTCATGGAAAAGCCGGACGTGGACCTGATCGAGGGCCTTTCCCCCGCCATCTCCATCGAGCAGAAGGCCACCAGCCACAACCCCCGCTCCACCGTGGGCACGGTGACCGAAATCCACGACTACCTGCGCCTGCTGTTCGCCCGCGCCGGCACGCCCCGTTGCCCCCACCACGGCCTCTCGCTGGCGGCCCAGACCGTGTCCCAGATGGTTGACACGGTGTCGCAGATGCCCGAGGACACCAAGCTCATGATCCTGGCGCCCCTGGTGGTGGGGCGAAAGGGTGAGCAGGCGGGCCTGTTCGACGAGCTGCGCGCCCAGGGCTTCGTGCGCCTGCGGGTGGACGGCGAGGTCTACGACATCGACGCCCTGCCCACCCTGGAGAGAAACAGGAAACACACCATCGAGGCGGTGGTGGACCGTCTGAAAGTCCGCCCGGACATGAAGCAGCGCCTGGCGGAAAGTTTCGAGACCGCCTTGCGCCATTCCGAAGGCAAGGCCCTGGCGGTGGAGATGGACACCGGCAAGGAAACCCTGTTCTCCGCCAAGTTCGCCTGCCCGGTGTGCGACTACGCCCTGCCGGAGTTGGAGCCGCGCATTTTCTCCTTCAACAACCCCATGGGTGCCTGCCCCAAGTGCGACGGTCTGGGCACCGTCACCTTCTTCGATCCGAAAAGGGTGGTGACCTACCCCCATCTTTCCCTGGCCGCCGGTGCCATCAAGGGCTGGGACAAGCGCAACGCTTTCTTCTACCGCATGCTGGAATCCCTGGCCCTGCATTACGGCTTCGACATCGACACACCCTGGGAGGAACTGCCGGAAAGCATCCACCATATCCTGCTGCACGGCAGCGGCCGGGAGGAAATCCCCTTCCACTATCTCGGAGACGGCGGTCGCAAGGTCGTCCGCCGGCACCGCTTCGACGGCGTCATCCCCAGCCTGGAGCGGCGCTACAAGGAAAGCGAATCCCAGCTCATCCGCGAGGAGCTGGCCCGCTACATCGCCACCAGCCCCTGCCCGGAATGCGGCGGCGCCCGTCTGCGCCTGGAGGCGCGCAACGTGACGGTGGGCGGCTGGACCCTGCACGACCTCTCCCGCCTGCCAATCCGCCAGGCCCTGGCCTTCTTCGACGCCCTCAAGCTGGAAGGCCACCGCGCCCAGGTGGCGGACAAGATCGTCAAGGAGATCCGCGCCCGCCTCAGCTTCCTCAACGAGGTGGGCCTGGATTACCTGAGCCTGGAACGTTCCGCCGACACCCTGTCCGGCGGCGAGGCCCAGCGCATCCGCCTGGCCAGCCAGATCGGCTCCGGCCTCACCGGCGTCATGTACGTGCTGGACGAGCCCTCCATCGGCCTGCACCAGCGCGACAACGACCGCCTGCTGGGCACTCTCAAGCACCTGCGCGACCTGGGCAATTCGGTCCTCGTCGTCGAGCACGACGAGGACGCCATCCGCCACGCCGACTTCATCCTGGACATGGGGCCGGGGGCCGGCGAGCACGGCGGCGAGATCGTCGCCCAGGGGACGCTGAAGGACATCCTGGCCAGCGAAGCCTCCCTCACCGGCCGCTATCTCTCCGGGAAAATGTCCATCCCCCTGCCGGGGACGCGCCGCGCGGCGCGGGAAGGCCGGGCTCTGAAGCTCATCAACGCCCACGGCAACAACCTGAAGAACATCACCCTCAACCTGCCCACCGGCATCTTCGTCTGCGTGACCGGCGTGTCCGGTTCGGGCAAGTCCACGCTGATCAACGACACGCTCTACACCATCACCGCCAACCAACTCAACGGCGCCGCCCACGAGCCGGCGCCCTACGAGGCTATCGAGGGCATCGAGTTCTTCGACAAGGTGGTGAACGTGGACCAGGCCCCCATCGGCCGCACCCCCCGCTCCAACCCGGCCACCTACACCGGCCTGTTCACCCCCATCCGCGAACTGTTCGCCGGCACCGTCCAGGCCCGGGAGCGGGGCTACGAGCCGGGCCGCTTCTCCTTCAACGTCAAGGGCGGCCGCTGCGAGGCCTGCCAGGGCGACGGCATGATCAAGGTGGAGATGCACTTCCTGCCCGACATCTACGTCCCCTGCGACGTCTGCCACGGCCAGCGCTACAACCGGGAAACCCTGGAGGTGCAGTACAAGGGCAGGAACATCCACGAGATCCTGCAGATGACCGTGGAGGAAGCCTTCGACTTCTTCCACGCCGTGCCCGTGGTCAGGCGCAAGCTGCAAACCCTCATGGACGTGGGCCTCACCTACATCCGCCTGGGCCAGGCCGCCACCACGCTATCCGGCGGCGAAGCCCAGCGGGTGAAACTGGCCCTGGAACTGTCCAAGCGGGATACGGGCAGGACCCTCTATATCCTCGACGAGCCGACAACGGGCCTGCACTTCCACGACATCGACATGCTGCTCAAGGTGCTGCACCGCCTGGTGGGCAACGGCAACACCGTGGTGGTCATCGAGCACAACCTGGACGTCATCAAGACCGCCGACTGGGTCATCGACCTGGGGCCGGAGGGGGGCGAAGGGGGCGGGCGGATCATCGCCGAGGGCACGCCAGAGCAGATCGCCAGGAACAAGGCGAGCCATACGGGGCGGTACCTCAAACCGGCGCTCCGTAGCAGGTGACGCTCACACGCGCAGGCCGACCACGCTATCGCCGGAAATACCCGATGCTGGGCAGTTTGCGGCTATCCTTACAGCGTTTCCAGAAAGAGCCGCACGCATGCATCCCCAGCAACTGGTCCAGGAAGTCGAACATCTTTTCAGCCTGCCGGATGTCGCCATCCGCATCAACGAGCTGATCGACCGGCCCGATACCTCCACCAAGGAACTGGTGGAGGTGGTGCAGCTGGACGCTGGCATCGCCACCACCGTACTGCGTCTGGCCAACAGCGCCTGGTACGGCCTGCCTTCCCGGGTGGACACCATCTCCCGCGCCATCACCCTGATCGGCATGAAGGCCCTGCGCGACTTGGTGCTGTCCACCTCGGTGATCACCACCTTCAAGGGCATCTCCTCGGAATTCGTGGACATGATGGACTTCTGGGACAACAGCGTGACCTGCGGCGTGGTCAGCCGCAACCTGGCGCAGAAATGCGGCGTGCGCGAGTCCGAGCGCATGTTCCTGGCGGGCTTGCTGCACAAGGTGGGGCGCTTGGTGTTCTACGCCAGCCGGCCGTTGCATTACCGCCAGGTGTTGCAGGACAAGGACCAGGGCGAGGCCGCCATCATCGAGGCGGAGCGGGCGGTGTTCGGTTTCACCTACGCCGAGCTGGGCGCCGCGCTGATGCGCGCCTGGCGCCTGCCTGAGGCGCTTGACGAATTGATCGCCTACCAGCTGCATCCCCTGGACGCGCCCACCTACCCGAGGGAAGCGGCCATCGTGCATGTGGCCGGGGACATCGCCTTCCACATGTCGCCGGACATCAAGGCTCGCTACGAGCTCGGCGAATACAACCTCACCTTCGACGAGGCGTCCTTTAGTTCCCTGAAACTGGAGCGGAGCCTGCTTACCGAGGTCATGCAGACCTCTCTGATCCAATCCTTCGAACTGCTGGAAATCGTCAATCCCCGCGCCTACGCCTGAGCGCGGATTCG
>Ga0233425_10009671_pt1 | contig 12088 bp, 7 predicted proteins | sample Watercolumn_Towu_2_FD_181712 | JGI IMG/M metagenome (GOLD analysis project Ga0233425, IMG submission 181712) | Freshwater microbial communities from Lake Towuti, South Sulawesi, Indonesia - Watercolumn_Towuti2014_140_MG | ecosystem: Environmental > Aquatic > Freshwater > Lake | place: Indonesia...
CGACCGCTTCCGGGATCGCTTCGACCTCGTCCGCCGCGGCCTCGTCGGCGACCCGCGCGGCGCCGTCGCGATGGTGGGCGTGCTGCCCGTGCCCGCCGCCGATCCCACCTGCGACCTCGGGGCGATCTTCGTCAATCGAGTCGGCTACCTCGACATGTGCGGCCACGCCACGATCGGCCTGGCGGTGACGCTCGGCCACCTCGGCAGGATTCCGCCAGGATCCTTTCGCCTCGACACGCCGGCGGGCGTCGTGGGCGTGACCTGGCACGGCGGCGCCGACGCCTCCTTCTCGTGCGTGCCACCGCGACGCACGGCCAAGGACCTGCTCGTCGAGTGCGACGACGGGCGACGGGTGACGGGGGACGTGGCCACGTCGGGTCTGTGGTTCTTCTTCTGCCGTGATCACGGGCTTGCGATCGTGCCGGAAGCGATCCCCGCGCTCCTGGAACGGGCCTGGGCGATCCGCCGCGCGCTCGAGTCGCGCGGTATCAGTGGCGACGCGGGCGCGGTGATCGACCACATCGTGCTCCTCGGACCGCCCGCGGATGCGGCCCACCACGGGCGGTCGTTCGTGCTCTGCCCGGACGGCGCCTACGACCGTTCGCCGTGCGGCACGGCGACGTCCGCGCTCGTCGGCTGCCTCCACGCCGACGGCCTTCTCGCCGAGGGTGACGTGTGGCGACAGGAGAGCGTGCTCGGCGGGGTCTACGAGGCGAGCATCCGCCGCGACGGGAGCGTGCTCGTTCCCTCGGTGCGCGGCCGGGCCTGGATCACCGCCTCGGCGGACCTGCACTTCGACCCCGACGATCCGCACCGCACCGGCTTCGCCGGCTGACGTCACGGCTCAGCGGCCGCGTCAGGTCCTCTCGGGAGGTATCCGGTCACGCGGTACGGCGCTGCCGTCCACATCCACCGCCACGTCGAAGACGTGCAGGTGCTCGAACCATGTCATCAGCATCTCGCGCGACATGAGCTTGGGGACGACCTCGCCCTCCTTGAGCAGCCCGAAGAACAGATCGGCCTCGGCCTGGAGACGGTCGCCGATGTGGCTCGTCGCCCGCGCCATCGCGCCCGCCTCGTGGATCTCCACAATCTCCACGCGATACCGCAGCACGTCACCGGGTGTCGCGTCGGCGTAGAACTCCGACTTCGACACCTTCGCGAGCACGACCTGCCGCCGGTAGTCGATCGCATCCACGATCAGGAGCCCGGCGGCCTGTGCCAGCCCCTCGAGCACCAGCGAGTTGGGCATCACCGGCAGGCCGGGGAAGTGGTCGTGAAGATGTTCCTCCGCGAGCGTGACCGTCTTGATGGCCGTCGCGTCACGGCAACGATTGAACGTCTCGAACCGGTCGATCCAGAACCACCGCATCATGGGCCTCCGGCAGGTCGCGACGCCTCTGGCCGCGGCAGCATCTTGCCAGACCGTGCCGGCACGAACCACCACGGCGCTCGGTTTCGCTACCATGCCGCCATGCAGGCGACGTTCCCGACGGCTCCGAGCGGCCCGTGGCGGATCTCGGCCAACGTGGCCGATGCCGTGTCGCGGCGCATCCGTCCCGCCACGCTCACGATCGACGCCGGCCGCATCACGAGGATCGACGACGATCCCGCCCCGCACGCCACATGGCTGCTGCCGGGTTTCATCGACGCCCACGTGCACGTGGAAAGCTCGCTAATGCCCCCCGTGGAGTTCGCCCGTCTCGCGGTGGCGCACGGCACCGTGGCGACCGTTTCCGACCCGCACGAGATCGCCAATGTGCTCGGCGTGCCGGGGGTGGAGTTCATGCTCGCCGACGCGGCGAGGTCGCCCTTCAAGTTCCTGTTCGGGGCCCCCTCGTGCGTGCCCGCGACGCCGTTCGATCACGCGGGCGCCACGCTCGACGCCACGGCCGTCGCGGGGCTGCTCGACCGCCCGGACATCGGCTACCTCTCCGAGATGATGAACTATCCGGGCGTGCTCGCCGGTGATCCCGAGGTGATGGGGAAGATCGCGGCCGCGCACGCCCGGGGCAAGCCGGTGGACGGCCACGCGCCGCGGCTCCGCGGCGCCATGGCGGCGGCCTACGCGGCGGCCGGCATCAGCACCGACCACGAATGCGTCGAGCTCGACGAGGCACTCGGGAAGATCGCCGCGGGCATGTCGATCCTGATCCGCGAGGGCTCCGCAGCCCGGAACTTCGACGCCCTCGCAAGCCTCATCGACACCCACCCCGGTCGCTGCATGCTCTGCAGCGACGACAAGCATCCCCACGAGCTCGTCGTCGGCCACATCGATCAGCTCGTGCGGCGGGCGCTGGCGCGGGGCAGCGACCTGTTCGACGTGCTGCAGGCGGCGGCGGTGAACCCGGTGCGGCACTACGGCCTGTGCGTCGGACTCCTCCAGGTCGGTGATCCGGCCGACTTCATCGAGGTGGACGACCTCGCGGGCCTGCGCATCCGCCGCGTGTTCATCGACGGCGCGCTCGCGGCGCGCGACGGTGAGACGACGTGGCCGCGGCTCGCCTCGGCGACGCCGAACCGGTTCGCGGCGCGGCCCAAGCGTCCCGACGACTTCGTGATCCCCGCGCCGGCCACGGATGCCGGCCGGACCGTGCGGGTCATCGAGGCACTCGACGGCCAGCTCGTCACGAGCGCCGGCCGTGCCGACGCGTGCGCGGTCGATGGACGCCTCGTCGCCGATCCCGCCAGCGATGTGCTCAAGATCGCGGTCGTGGATCGCTACGACGACCGGCCGCCGGCGGTGGCGTTCGTGCGAAACTTCGGGCTGGGCCGGGGGGCGATCGCATCGAGCGTGGCGCACGACTCCCACAACGTCGTCGCGGTCGGCGGTGACGACGAGGCGCTGGCGCGGGCGGTCAACCTCGTGATCGAGGCCCGAGGCGGCCTCGCTCTCGCCGGCCCCACGGGCGACGCCGTCCTGCCGCTCCCGATCGCGGGCCTGATGTCCGACCGTCCGGGCCCGGAGGTCGCCAGGGCCTACGCCGACCTCGACCGACGGGCCAAGGCGCTCGGATCGCGGCTCGCTGCCCCCTACATGACGCTGTCGTTCATGGCCCTGCTCGTGATCCCGTCGCTCAAACTCGGGCCCGCGGGACTGTTCGACGTGGACGCCTTCCGCCCGACGGGGCTCTTCGTCTGACGCGGCGGCCGCGCCGCAACCCACGGGCGGCATCGCCGTTGAACTTCCATCGTGATCTCGCTCTCAGACCAGGCACCGCGTTCTCTCGATTCGATCGCCGTCGTGGGCGGTGGTCCCGGCGGACTGCTGACGGCGTTCCTCCTCCAGCGCCAGGCCCGTCGGCCGCTGCGAATCACGATCTTCGAGGCCGGCTGCCGCCTGGGAGGCAAGATCCTCACTCCGTCCTTCGCGGCCGCGCCGGTCCGCTACGAAGCCGGAGCCGCCGAGTTCTACGACTACACGCCGGTCGGCGTTGACCCGCTGCGGGAGCTCGTGGAGGACCTCGGCCTGCCGATCGTGCCGCTCCACGGCGCGTCGGTGGTCGTCGGACCGCACACGCTGTCGAACATCGACGACATCGACGCCCGCCTGGGGCCTGCGGCCCGCCGCGACCTCGAGGCGTTCCATCGCGACGCGCGACTCCTGATGAACCCACGCGAGTTCTATGTCTCGGACGAGCCGGGCACGGCGCCGGGGGATGGTTTCAACGTGCTGCTCGACCGCCTCTCCACGCCCTCCGTGCGCCGCTACGTCGAGACGCTCGTTCACAGCGATCTGGCCACCGAGCCGGAACGCACGAGCGTGTCCTACGGTCTGCAGAACTACCTGATGAACGATCCCGCCTACCTGCGGCTTTATGCCATCGCGGGTGGGAACGAGCAGCTCGTCACCGCGCTCGTCGCGCGACTCGACGTGGAGGTGCTTCGCTCGCGGCCGGTGCGACAGGTTCGCGGCCTGCCCGACGGCCGCTTTCGGCTCACGTCGGGCTCAAGCGCCGACCGCCGCGACGACGATTTCGATGCGGTCGTCCTCGCCCTGCCGCTGGCGCACCTGTCGAACGTCGGCTTCTCTCCGGGGCGTCTTGCCGGCGCGATGCGCGAACACGTCCGTCAGCACGACCATCCGGCCCATTACCTCCGCGTCACGGCGCTCTTCGATCGTCCGTTCTGGCGGGACCGGCTCGAAGGCTCGTTCGCCATGCTCGACGCCTTCGAGGGCTGCTGCCTGTACGACGAGTCGTCCCGCGATCCCGCCGCCCGCCACGGCGTGCTCGGCTGGCTGCTGGCCGGCGCCGCGGCCGAGCGGCTGGCGGACCTCGACGACGACGCGCTGGCCGCGACCGTCCTGGGTTCGCTCCCGCGATCGCTCGAGCCCGGCACCGCCAAGCTGCTCGAGACACGGGTTCACCGCTGGGTGGGCGCGGTCAACGCGCTCCCCGGAGGCTGGCGGCCGCACACGCTGGACCGGCGGCACCAACCGGAGCCGATCGAGCATCCGAACCTCTTCGTCGTGGGGGACTATCTTTTCGACTCGACGCTCAACGGCGTCCTCGACTCCGCGGCCCATGTCGCCGACTGGCTGGCGATGCTCACGGCATGAAGGCACCGGCATGATCATCGACGAGAACGACCCGCGCCGTTCCGAGGCGTCCACGGATGGTGCGCCCGGCTCCGTCGAGCGCATCCCGCTCTGCGGCGACCGGGTTCTCGAACTCGCGATGCTGCCGTTGTCCGCGGCCGATCAGGCCGACACGGGGGCGGTGGGCGGCGGGAGCCTCTCCTCCCGCGCGGAACGCTGGATCGCCGAGGGCGCCGTCGATCGCACGCACACGCTCGTGCTTCCGCTCTTCGGCACGCTCACCGTGTGGTCGCCCACACGCGCCTTCGTGGCGGGCCCGGACGAGAGGCTCGAGCAGCTGCGGGCGAGCGTCGTCGAGTTCACGTCCCTGTTCGCCGAGCTCGACGACATCGAGCGGCGGCTCGCCGCGGCGCTCCCGCACGTCGACGACGACGCGGCGCTCGCGGCCGACTTCACGACGGCGGCGCTTTCGCGGCGGGGAGAACTGTCCGCGCGGTTCCGTGAGGCCGTGTCCCTGCGGCGACGGCTCGCACTCCTCACGCCGCCGCTGCACGTCCCGGCCCCGCAGCCGCCGACACTCGCGGGCCAGCTCGGCGAGCGGCTCCGCGAGCGGACACGGATCGTCGAGCGGGCCGGATTCGCCGTCGAGCAGGCCGAGTTGCTCGAGCGGGTGTACGCCGTCTGTGCCGACCGGACGAGCGAGCACGCCATCGCGCGGCGGCAGGCGGCCCTCGAGTGGACGATCATCGTGCTGCTCGCGGCGGAGGTCGTCCTCCTCGTGGTGGACGCCCTCGCGAACCGCACCACGTGACACCCGATCGCAGGCCAGCCGTGCGACTGCCGTCGATCGACATCCTTCGCGCCCTGGCGATCGTGCTGATGATCGTCGTGCACTTCGTGGAGAACCTGTCGGGCTCCTACGGATCCGACGGCGGTCCCTTCCTGGGCGCGGCCCGCTACGGGTGGCTGCCCACGGGCTTCGCAGCCCCGCTGTTCACGTTCCTGTCAGGCGTCAGTTACCGGCTCTGGCTCGACGCGCAGACGCGTCGAGGCCGTGACGACGTCACGATCTCGAAGGCCACCGTGCGCCGCGGTCTGTTGCTGATGCTGCTCGGCTTCGCCTTCAACGTGGTCGTGTGGACGCCGGAGGACGTGTTCAACTGGGACGTCCTCACGTTCATCGGCACGGCGATCCTGGCGCTCGACGTCGTGCGGCGGATGCCTCCCTGGCCGACGGCGTTGACCGCATGCCTCGTCGTGGCCGTGAGCCCGGCCCTCCGGTCGCTCGCCGACTATCCGGCCGCGTGGACCGATGGGTCGTTCGACTACGACTTCACGCTCCACGACGTCGCCCTGGGATTCCTCGTCACCGGCTACTTCCCCGTGTTTCCGTGGATCGCGTTCCCCATCGCGGGGTTCCTCGCCGCGCCGGCGATTCTCGGCCCGGCCGCCGGCGGCGAGGATCGCGGCCCGCTTCGGCCGCTCGCGGGGGGCGGGCTCCTCGTCGCCGCATCCGCCGTCGCGATCGCACTGCGGCCGGTGCTGCCGAGCACGCTCACCTCGTCCACCGCGGCGTGGACGATGTTCCCGGCCACGACCGCATACGTGTTGGGCACGCTCGGCGCAACGGTGATCGCGCTGACGCTCCTCCACCGCCGGCTCGACGGGGGCGACGGACGCGCGGCCGTCGCCACGCCGTGGGCCTCCGCCCTCAGCCGGCATGCGCTCACGATCTACCTGCTCCATCACGTCGTCCACGTCTGGCCGCTGTGGGCCTGGGGCTACGCCAGCACGGGCGAGATGACGTCGCTCTGGCAGGTGGCCATGCCGGCATGGATCGCCGTCGTCTGCGGGCTGGTGTGCGTCGTCGCGATGGCGGTGGTCGCTCGCTGGATGGACCAGACCCGCGCCCCGTCGGCAGAGTCGCTGCTGCGATGGCTCAGCGATCCGTAGCGCCGCGCGAGCCGTGGCCTCGACGGCACGACCTCGGCCTCAATCCTTCGCGGCCGCGGGCTCCGCCCACGCCGACATCGGCACGCAGCTGCAGAACAGGTTGCGATCGCCGTGCACGTTGTCCACGCGGCCGACGGGGGCCCAATACTTGCCTCGCCGCAGCGACGGCACGGGAAAGGCCGCCTGCTCGCGGGTGTACGGCCGCCGCCAGTCGTCGGCCACGCACGTGTCGGCGGTGTGCGGGGCGTGCTTGAGCGGGTTGTCGTCCTTCGGCCATGAGCCCTGCTCGACGAGCCGGATCTCCTCGCGGATCGCGATCATCGCCTCGATGAACCGATCGAGTTCCGCGAGCGGCTCGCTCTCGGTCGGCTCCACCATCAGCGTTCCCGGCACCGGGAACGAGAGGGTGGGCGCATGGAACCCGTAGTCGATGAGCCGTTTTGCCACGTCCTCGGCCGTCACGCCGCTCGTCTCTTTGAGCGGCCGCAGGTCGAGGATGCACTCGTGGGCCACGTGGCCGTCCGGGCAGGCGTAGAGGGTGGGGAAGTGGTCGCGGAGCCGGGCGCTCACGTAGTTGGCGGCGAGGATCGCCGACATCGTGGCCTTCGTGAGCCCGTCGCCCCCCATCATCCGGCAGTACATCCAGCTGATCGGCAGCACGGCCGCGTTGCCGAGAGGCGCCGCCGACACCGCCCCGACCGCGCTCGGCGGCAGGCCGCCCGCCTCGTGTCCCGGAAGGAACGCAACCAGGTCCTCGACGACACACACGGGGCCGACGCCGGGGCCGCCGCCGCCGTGCGGGATGCAGAACGTCTTGTGGAGGTTGAGGTGGCTGACGTCGCCGCCGAACTCGCCGGGAGCCGCCACGCCCACCAGCGCGTTCATGTTGGCTCCGTCCACGTACACGCGGCCGCCATGCCGGTGGACGATCTCGCAGAGTTCGCGCACCTGTGCCTCGAACACACCGTGCGTGCTGGGATACGTGATCATCACGGCCGCGAGCCGGTCGGCATACTGCTCGCACTTGGCCCGCAGGTCGTCGAGATCGACGTTGCCGGCCGCGTCGCAGGCCGTGACGACGACCTCCATGCCCACCATGTGGGCGCTCGCCGGATTCGTGCCGTGGGCCGACGCCGGGATCAGGCAGATGTCGCGATGCCCCTGGCCGCGCGCCCGCTGCCAGGCGCGGATCACGAGGAGCCCGGCGTATTCACCCTGGCTGCCGGCGTTGGGCTGGAGGCTGATCCCTGAGTAGCCCGTCGCGGCGCAGAGCCATTCCCGCAGCTGCCGGTCGAGGATGGCATAGCCCTCGCGCTGGTCGGCCGGCGCGAAGGGATGCACGTTTGCGAACTGGGGCCACGTGATCGGGATCATCTCGCTCGTGGCGTTGAGCTTCATCGTGCAGCTCCCCAGCGGGATCATGCCGCGGTCGAGCGCGAGATCCTTGTCGCTCAAGGAGCAGATGTACCGCAGCATCGCGGTCTCGCTGTGGTGCGTGTTGAACACCGGGTGCGTGAGGAACGTGCTGGTACGTGCCAGCGCTGGCGGCAGGAGCGAGGCCGCCTCACGGGCCACGGTGGCCACGTCGGCGACCGCATCGTCCGGACGCGCGAACACCACCCACAGCCGCACGACGTCGGCCTCGGTCGTGGTCTCGTCGAGCGTGATACCGATCGTGGCATCGTCCAGCGATCGAAGGTTCATCCCGAGGTCGCGGGCCTTGGCCATGAAGTCCGCCGTGCGATCCCCCGTGTCGAGTCGGATCGTGTCGAAGGCGTGGGTCGTCGCCACGGAAACGCCCAGCCGCCGCAGGCCCGCCGCGAGCACGGCCGTGAGCCCGGCCACGCGCTTGGCGATCCGGGTGAGGCCCTCGGGCCCGTGCCACACGGCATACATGCTTGCGACGACGGCGGGCAGCACCTGGGCCGTGCAGATGTTGGAGGTCGCCTTCTCGCGACGGATGTGCTGCTCACGAGTCTGGAGGGCGAGGCGATAGGCCGGCCGGCCGTGGACGTCCACGCTCACGCCGACGAGCCGCCCCGGCATCGACCGCTTGAACTCATCACGGCAGGCGAAGAACGCGGCGTGGGGGCCGCCGCAGCCCATCGGCATCCCGAACCGCTGCGTCGTGCCGACGACGATGTCGGCGGCCCATTCGCCGGGCGGCGTGAGGAGCGTGAGCGCGAGCAGATCGGTCGCCACCACGACGAGCGCCTTGCCGGCATGGGCCCGCTCGACGACGCCGCGCCAGTCGATCACCTCGCCATCGGTGGCCGGATACGGCAGGAGCACGCCGAAGCAGTCGCGTGCGCCGACGAGGTCGCGGGCGTCACCCACGACGACCTCGATCCCGAGCGGTTCGGCACGCGTGCGGAGCACCTCGATCGTCTGCGGATGGCAGCGATGATCGACGATGAACACCTGCCGATCACCGCCGGCTGACCGCTTGGCGAGTGTCATCGCCTCGGCGGCGGCCGTGGCCTCGTCGAGGAGCGACGCGTTGGCGATCGGCATGCCCGTGAGGTCGCAGATCATCGTCTGGAAGTTGACGAGCGCCTCCATGCGTCCCTGGCTGATCTCGGCCTGATACGGCGTGTAGGCGGTGTACCAGGCGGGGTTCTCGAGGATGTTCCGCAGGATGACCGTGGGCGTGAGCGTGCCGTGGTAGCCCTGGCCGATGAAACTTGTCAGCAGCCGGTTCTTTCCCGCGATCGCCTTGAGCTCGGCAAGCGCCGCGGTCTCGCTCACGGGCGTGGGCCCGTCGAGCGGCCGGTGGCGGGCGATGCTCGCCGGCACGATCGCTGCGATGAGCGATTCGAGCGACGACGCGCCGACGGCGGCGAGCATCGTGGCCTCTTCGGCGGCATCGAAGCCGATATGCCGTTCGCGGAAGTCGGCGGGGGGGGTGATCTCGGCGAGTGGCACGCCCGTGCGCGGGTAGCTCGCGGCCGACGCAGTGGTCGTGACCGGAGCAGGGGAGGAGGCGGTGGCCGGGGCGGCCGAGCGAGACGACGTGACGGTGGGCGAGTGCGACATCGCAGGGCTCCACGAGGCGTGGCGGGGCGCGAAGCCCCACCGGGGAACCCTGCTGTCCTGGAACCTGAGAGATTCGCCGTGGGCGGGCGCCCGCGGTTTGCCCCTTCGGTGGACGTGAGCCGCAGCCCGCGTCACTCTCCAGCAGTGTCGGTCGTCAGTCCGTTTGCCTGAGCGTTCAGCCTTCGGCGGTCTTGCGACTCTCTCCTGACACGCGGAAGTCTAAGCCCGCGGCCTGAAACCGGCAACGTGGCCGGGGTATCATGTCGGCCACGGTCGGCGGTTTTCGGCCCGTTCCCGAGCGTTCCTGTTCCTTTGGAGTTCTTCCCATGCCCGATGCGTCGTCGGCCAATCTGATCTGGATCGTGCTCGCCACGCTCGCCGCGGTCGTGATCGGCGCGATCATTCTCTACAACCAGCTCGTCGCGATGGACGTGCGCTGCGACAACGCCTGGAGCGATATCGACGTGCAGCTCAAGCGGCGGCACGATCTCATCCCCAATGTCGTCGAGGCCGTGAAGGGCTACACGAGCCACGAGCGCGGCACGCTCGACGCCGTCGTCGCCGCCCGGTCGCAGGCCATGGCCGCAAAGGGGCCGCAGCAGACCGCCGCCGCCGAGAACGCCCTCACCGGCACACTCAAGACGCTCTTCGCCCTCGCCGAGGCCTACCCCGATCTCAAGGCCAACACCCAGTTCACGCACCTCCAGGAACAGCTCGCCTCGCTCGAGGACTCGATCCAGGCGTCACGCCGCTACTTCAACGCCACCGTGCGGGAGCTCAACTCCTCGGTGCGGATGTTTCCCTGGAGCCTGCTGGCCGGCATGGCGGGGGCCAAGCCGCGCGAGTTCTTCGAGATCACCGACGCCGCCGAGCGGGCCGTCCCCAGCGTGAAGATGGGGTGACCCCATGCCGGCGGTCATGACCACGCCCCGCGTGCGCGCGGGCTCGAGCCGACGCCGCGCGATCGCAGCCGCTGTGGTCGCGCTCGCGACGCTCTCCGCCGGCATCGCCACAGCCCGCTCGATCGTCATCGAAGATTTTGACGCCGCCCTCACGGTCGACACCTCCGGCGGGCTCGAGGTCGTCGAGAGGATTCGGCTGCGGTTCACGGGCCAGTGGAACGGCATCCAGCGGTTCATTCCGGTGGACTACCAGGCGGGGCAGTCGGGCAACTACCGGCTCCGGCTGAAGGTCGAGGCCGTGACCGACGAAGCGGCCACGCCGCTGAAGATGACGCGGTCGTACGCCGCCCACGCGGAGGTGCTCAAGATCTGGGTGCCCAACGCGAACGACGCCGAACGGACCGTCGTGATCCGCTACCGCGTTACCAACGCCCTGCGGTTCTTCGACGACCACGACGAGCTGTACTGGAACGTCACCGGCGACGAATGGCCCTACCCGATCGGCCGGGCGCGGGCGGTGATCACGCTGCCGGGGACGGCCGTGAACGTGCGGGCCAACGCGTTCACCGGAGGCTACGGCTCCGGCGAGCGGACCGTCTCGATCACGATCGACGGCGAGCGGCGCGATCCCGACAACGGGTTCACGCGCGGTGCCGAGGGCGTGCCCGCGGTCGGGGAGCGGCACGTCGTCGAGGTCGCCGCCGCGCGGCCGCTGGGCATCCGCGAGGGGCTCACGGCCGCGGTCGCCTGGAACCCCGGCGTCATCTACCGGCCGACGGCCTGGGAGCGGCGACTCGCGTGGATCCGCGACAACCTCGACCGTGTGGGCCTCGTGGGCTTCCTCGGCGCCGCACCGCTCGTGGCCCTCGGCCTCATGCTCTCCCGCTGGCTGAAGGTGGGCCGCGACCCGCGGACCGGGCCGATCGTCGTGGCCTATGAACCCCCGGAGGGCCTCGGGCCGGCCGAGGTCGGCACGCTCGTGGACAACTCGCCCGACTCCCGCGACTTGATGGCGATGCTCGTGGACTGCGCCGTGAAGCGCGTGATTCGCATCCGCGAGACCCGCGCGGCCGGCTGGTTCGCCAAGGCCGAATACGCGTTCGAGCTTCTCAAGCCCCGGGACCGATGGACGAACCTGACGCCGGGGGAGGAGCGGCTGCTCACCTCGATGTTCGACGCGACGACGGCGCCGCCCACGCCGAGCGGGATCGTGCAGACCGTGACCTCCGACGAGCTCACGAACCGCTTCTACAGGCATCTCCCGGGCATTCGCAGTGCCGTGTTCGACGCGCTGGTGCGGGATGGCCACTACCGCGAACGGCCCGACAACGTCACGCAGCGCTATGTCGTGACGGCGATCGCATCGGCCATCCTCCTGTTCGCGGTCGGTTTCGGGCTCACCTCGCTGGTCTTCCACGCCATTCCCGGCTGGATGCTGCCCGTGATCCTCGGCTCGGCGGTGCTCACGGCGCTCGTCGTCGCCGGGATCGGCGTGTTCATGCCGGCCCGCACCGTGAAGGGAGCAAACGCTCGCATGGGCATCCTCGGGTTCGAGGAATATCTCGGCCGCGTCGATCGCCACCGACTCGCCACGATGCCGCTCACGCCGGAACTCTTCGAGCGATTCCTGCCCTACGCGATGGCGCTCGGCGTTGAC
>Ga0233425_10009672_pt1 | contig 12085 bp, 10 predicted proteins | sample Watercolumn_Towu_2_FD_181712 | JGI IMG/M metagenome (GOLD analysis project Ga0233425, IMG submission 181712) | Freshwater microbial communities from Lake Towuti, South Sulawesi, Indonesia - Watercolumn_Towuti2014_140_MG | ecosystem: Environmental > Aquatic > Freshwater > Lake | place...
GGTCGGAAGAAAAACCCAATTTTTCCAGGACCGGCTGGGTAAATTTGATCATGATCGGCGGTCCGCAAACCAGGGCAAAGGCATCCTGGGAACTGGGGGCCTTCTTTTCGGTAATGGCCGGGACAAATCCGATATTATATTTCCAGTCCGGGTCATCGGTCCCGTCGACCGTTATATGGACCTTAATATCGTCCCGGGCCTCCCAGGCAGCCAGTTCGTCCTTATAAATGAGCATCCCCGGGGTCCTGGCCCCGTAGATGACCGTAATATCTTTAAATCGTGAGCGATTAGCCGGATTCAGCAGATAGACGATAGTGGAACGCAAGGTCGTAAAGGCAAACCCACCGGCAACGATGACGATATTTTTCCCCTCCATCTGCTCCAGGGGATACCAGTTTCCCATTGGTCCCCTGACCCCCATAATCTCCCCTTCCCGCATATTATGGAGGAAGGTGGTCACCAATCCCGTTTTGTTAACCGTAAAAAGCAGGAATCCTTTTTCGGTCGGGGAGGAGGCGATCCCAATAGGGATTTCCCCTTTGCCGGCGATAGAGAGTTCGGCAAATTGACCGGGATGATAGGCGAATTTTTCTTCGTCTTCCGGGTTAAGAAAAACGAATTTAAAAGTTTTAAGATTACGATCTTCGGTTTCAGTTATAACTTGGTCTATACGGACCGGATAGGGTAAATACGGATTTTCCACGACCACACCCCCTCTAATTGGCCTTGTAGTCATTCATGAGTTGACAGACGCGTCGGATATCGATATTGACCGGACAAAATTGGACGCACCGTCCGCAACCCACACAGGCCACACCATTATCATATTTATTCACATAGTATTTCAATTTATGCATAAAGCGCTGCCGGACCCTCTGGACCTTTTCTCCCCGGGGATTATGGCCGGAGCCATGGAGGGTAAACAAGGGATACATGCAGGAATCCCAGTTCCGCATCCGAATTCCCTCAAGCCCGTAGACTTCATCCTGAATATCAAAACACCAACAAGTCGGGCAGAGATAAGTGCAGGTCCCGCAGTTGATACAGGCGAACTGGACCTCATCCCAAAAAGGGGCGTTAAAAAGGTCCAAAAGAGATTGATCTTTTAAATGATCCGTAGGCACCTGAGAGGTAATCATCTCTTCGGCTTTAGTCTTCAGTTGAGCCGCCTTTTTCTGATCCTCTTCGGTAGTCGCCTTTCCCGGTCCGGCCGTTAAGAGGGCCTCCCCTTTTTCCGTACAGGCATGGATCAAGTAATCCGTCTCCAGGTCAACCATCATCAGATCAAGGCCCTTGTCGTCAAAGGGGCTCCCTCCTACGGAGGTACAGAAGCAGGTCGAACAGGGATTGGAACATCCCAGCCCCATAAGGATCAACCGTTCTCGGCCTTGCTTCCACCAAGGATCGACAATATCCGAGGTGACAAAATTAAACTGGACCAATTGGTAGGCCCGGGCATCGCAGGGCCGGATCCCCACCACCAAACAAGAGCCTGTCTCCAGGGGAATCTCTTTTAGGATATGGGCCTCTGCATCCTCCGGATTCGCGGTGAATTGAAACATCTTCTCCGAAGCCGGTTGAACGAGCCCCTTCGGGGAAAGTCGGCTGTTTTGGAAAGAAAGTTCCGGGGTCTCGTTCCCTAGAGGGGCAAAATCAATTTGTTCTCCCTGGACCACCGGTCCAATCAGTTCGAATGATTTCTTGAGTTCCTTTAACCATTGGCTAAATTCGTTTTTGGATATCAATTTTTCGATCATAGATAATTCCTTAACTTTGATGACTTCGAAAAAAGTCGTCACCCCGGTGAAAACCGGGGTCCAGGGGTTTACAAGTGATTAACAGCCCTGGATTTCGGTTTTCGCCGGAATGACCGAAATGGGTTTTCGGCGTTTTTTTATAAGTCCATCAATTAAAAAATTGTACGTTGAAGGCCTATCACCTCTTGCCTATTGTTCTACTTAGTTTGCATCCGGAAATTCAAATTTCCGGATGCAAACTACTTAATAAATTCCTCTGGGTCGTCGGGCCTATAGACATCCAGAGGAGGTCTCCCGTCTAAAACCATTCCGGCCTCGAACTGGTACCGTTCCCAGACATCTTTATTCAACTTTTTGGTGAATTGTCTCACCTTAATGCCTACCGGGCAGGCCCGTTCACAGGCCCCGCAATCGGTGCAGCGGCCGGCGCAGTGGAAGGCCCGCAAATAATGAAAAGTCCGCACATCCGTGGGATCGAGACTCTTGCCGACCCATTGGGGTCTGGACTCATCCACAAAGCAGGTCGGGCAATAACATAAGGGGCAGGCGTTACGGCAGGCATAACAACGGATACAGGGGGCGATTAATTTTTCAAAATAATCCCACCGGGCCTGGGCGTCCATGGCCTCCACGGCCCGCACATCCTCATACTGTTCGATCCCCTGTTGTTCCACCACCGGATCAGCGACTAATTCATCAGAGATGACCGGATTGCGATGAATGCAGACGGCACAATTGTCCTGGAGGAGATCGCTTTTTTTGAATGATTCTTCAAACCCTTTTCCGGAAACCAGGAGTTGATCCCCCTCTTCCCGGACGGAAAGGGGCTCTTGATTACCCAGCTTGGCCCAGACTTTTCGTCGGTCCAACATGCCCTGGCAGGGCACACCGATGATGATCAATTGGTCCCGTTTTATTTGCCCTTCCTGAATATGAATGACAATATTACGGGAATCGCAGCCCTTGGCCACAACCGCCAGACGTTCCTTCCTTTTGGCCAGATAGTTAGCCAGGTTGACCCCGCAAAAGGAATCCCAATAGAGTTGATCGGCCTGATCCGCCCGGCGAATCAACACGGGTTCGTTCATCATGGGGATTGTCCCCTGACGATAACCGATCACCGCATCCACTGTCTTGTCTTCCAATAACCGCTTGGCTGTTTCTTGTATCTTTTTTATATATTCAACCATCTAGGCCACCTCAGGCAATTTCTTAATGAAATGTTGGGCCGGTCCCAGAGCCTTTACCGCCTTGGTGACTTCGGTCACCACCTGCTGAAACTTGGTGGCTTCCGCTGAAGAGACCCAGGAAAAGTGCAGGCGCCCCGGTTCAATGCCCATATGTTCCAGAAGACCCTTTAACAGGGCGAATTTCCGGCGGGCGAAATAGTTTCCGGCAATATAATGGCAATCTCCCGGATGACAGCCAGAGACCCACACTCCGTCGGCCCCTCGTCGAAAAGAGGCCAAAATAAATTTCGGATCAAGCCGACCGGAACAGGGAATACGGACGACCCGGATATTGGGAGGATACTGGAGCCGGCTTACCCCGGCCAGATCAGCCCCGCCGTAACTGCACCAGTTACATAAAAAGGTAATGATTTTCGGTTCAAATGGTTCGCTCATATAAAACCTCGTTGCGAGTTACGAGTTTCGGGTTCCGGGTTTAAAACACGCAACCCGCAACCCGAAACTCGGTATAGTTATTTATGCTGCATCGATCATGGCAAAGATTTGTCCCTGATCGAATCCTTTCAGATTGATGGCCCCTGACCGGCAGGAGGCCACACACAACCCGCATCCTTTGCAGGTCGCCGGATTAATCTCGGCCTTGGCCGTCCGTTCATTCCATCCCGGTGCCGAGTAGGGGCAGACAGACACGCAAACCCCGCATTGACTGCACAGGCTGGGATTGGTCTGGGCCACAGTACCGCTGATCTGTATCTTCAATCCGGACAGCAGGGTTATGGCCCGGGCCACAGCGGCCTGCGCCTGGGCAATGGACTCCTCAATCGGTTTGGGATAATGGGCCAGACCGCACAAGAAGACCCCGTCTGTGGCGAAATCAACCGGCCTCAATTTGGCATGGGCCTCCACAAAGAATCCGTCTTCATTAAGAGGCACTTTAAACAACTGGGCCAGTTCATGGTCTTTAGCCGAAACGATGGCCCCGGCTAACGTCACTAGATCGACCTGAATCTGAATCTCCTGATCCAGGATATGGTCTTTGACCTTGAGCACCAGACCGTTTTCCCCTTTTTCAACCGTCGGCTTTTCATCCACCGCATAACGGATAAAAAGGACCCCGGCCTGACGAGCCTCTTTATATAAATCCTCCCTTTCGCCGAAGGTCCGCAAATCCCTGTAAAGGATATAAACATCCCGATCCGGGTTGGCTTCCTTCAGTTTCAGAGCGGAATGGACCGAATGGGTACAGCAGACCTTGCTGCAATAGGGCCGTTCCGGCTCCCGGGAACCAACGCATTGAATAAAGGCGACGGATTGAGCCTTTTCCAAAAGGGGATCCTTTTGGGCCAGTTTTTGATCAAAATCCAGATGGGTCAAAACCCGGGGATCAGCTCCGTAAAGATATTCGGAAGGCTTTAACTCCTGGGCCCCGGAGGCAATGATAACCACACCGTGATCCAGTTCGGTTATGGAGGACGGGTCATCCATCCGGACCAGACGGGTTTTAAACTGCCCCACAAAGCCTTCCCCTTCCTTTACCTGATGGTCCAAATAGACTTTGATCTGCGGGTGTTCTTCAACGGATCGGACCAGTCCCTGTAAAAAGGACTGAATATCTTCTCCCCGCCAGGTCGTATTCAGTTTCAAGGCCTGACCGCCTAATTGGGCTGATTTTTCCACCAAAAAGACCTGATACCCTTGTTCGGCCATTTCCAGGGCGGCCGTCATTCCCGAGACCCCGCCTCCGACTATTAAGGCCGCTTGGGCGACCGCTACTTCGGTATCCTGAAGCGGCTCCAGGAGGGCAGCTTTGGAAATGGCCATCCGTACCAGGTCTTTGGCCTTGACCGTGGCGGCATCCGGGTCATTGGCATGGACCCAGGAATTCTGGTTTCGGATATTAGCCATTTCAAAGAGATATTTATTCAAACCCCCTTCGACTAGAGTCTCCTGAAACAAGGGCTCATGAGTACGAGGGGTACAGGCAGCCACGACGATCCGGTTTAATTGGTGATCCCGGATAATCCCCCGGATCTTGTCCTGGGTATCCTGAGAACAGGCGAAGAGATTTTCCTCGACATATTCGACATAGGGCAAAGTCTTGGCGAATTCGACCACCTCCGGAACCCGAACTACTCCGGCGATATTAATTCCGCAATCGCAGACAAAAACCCCGATCCTCGGCCGGATTCCGGTCACGTTCCGGACCTTGGGCAACTGTTTTTCCTTGACCATGGTCTTTCGGACGCTGGAGAGGTTGCGGGCGGCGGCGCAGGCCGCGGCACTGGCCTCCATAACGGACTGGGGAATATCTTTCGGGCCGGTGATCACTCCGCAGCCGTAAATACCGGGAACGGAGGTGGACACCGGAGTAAAACTGCTGCTCTGAATGAAATGATAATGATCTAGGGCCAGACCCAGTTTCTTACTCTGATCCACTGTTTCCGGCGAAATTTCCAACCCTACGGAAAGGACGACCAGATCAAAATCCTCGCTGAGGACCTCTCCTTTCTCGGTAACATAGGTCAAACGCAGATCCTCGCTGCCGGCAATAGGGTCGATGGTATGGATACGGGAACGGACAAAGCGGATGCCCTGATCTTTGGCTTTATTATAATACCGCTCGAAATCCTTGCCGTAGGAACGGATATCCATATAAAAAACCGCGCAATCCAAATCGCCTTTACTGTGTTCCTTGGCGATAATGGATTCCTTGATGGCATACATACAGCAGACCGCCGAACAATAGCCGTGATCGCAATGATTAACATCCCTGGAACCGACGCACTGGAGCCAGGCGATCTTCTGGGGCTCTTTATGATCCGAAGGGCGCACCAGATGGCCCATGAACGGGCCGGAGGCCGAAAGGATCCGCTCCAGCTCCATGGAGGTAATGACATTAGGCATTTTGGAATAGGAATAGGGTTCATAGAGGGTGGGATCGTAGCATTTAAACCCGGCGGCCAGGATAATCGAGCCAACCTGCAGGGTCAGATCTTTAGGCTTTTCCTGAAAATCGACGGCCTTTGTCGGGCAGAATTTTTCACAGGCCCGACATTTCCCTTTCTGGAAATAAATGCAGTTTTCTTCGTCAATGACATATTTAAGGGGAACGGCTTGAGCGTATTTGACATAAGCCGCCTTGCGCATCCCGATCCCTTCATTATAAGCGTCTTTCACCTTTTTAGGACATTTTTCAGCGCACAGCCCGCAGGCGATACACTTATTCATGTCGATATAGCGGGGTTTTTGGTGAATTTGAATTTCAAAATTGCCTTCTTCCCCGCCGATAGAAGTAACTTCCGCTAAAGTAAGTAACTCGATATTGATGTGTCGGCCGACCTCGACCAATTTAGGCGAGATAATTCACATGGCACAGTCATTGGTCGGAAAGGTCTTATCCAATTGGGCCATCCCGCCTCCAATAGAAGGGGATTTTTCAACCAGATAAACATAATAGCCGGAATTGGCCAAGTCCAAAGCCGCCTGCATCCCGGCAATCCCTCCACCGACGACCATTACTGCCCCGATTTTGTTGCCCTTATGTTTTGCATTTTCTGAAGCCATTGGAACTCCTGTTATTTACTACGAAAATAGAGTTTGAGGCCAATCAAGGCCCTCCGATATTTTCATGTTTCGTGGTGTCACGCCACTAGCGTGGCATGACTGATTAGTTACGAAAATAGGTTTGGAGTCTTCCGTGCCTGTTTTCATGCCCGGCTTCCTTTAGGAAGCCTCCGGTTAGGTCGGGGAAACCCGACCGTATCGTGGTGCCACGCTCCCAAAAGTCGGGGCATGGCGGATTAGTTAATGTAAAAATTCGTCTCCTCCCTAGACCCTTTACAACGGGCCTGAACATGGGAGGAGGTCCCTGGTTGTACTGTTCAGGGGCCCGCTCAGGCTGATTTGCCTACTTAATTAACTATCAATCGTGATAAGGAACGTGGCTTAAGATGATGGACCGAGCTTCCAACACCACAGGGGAACTCCTTGGCGGACGTTAGACTTTTCTGTTAATTTCCGCTTTCAATAGTAACCTGATCGTTCTTTCCCAACTCCTTCAAATAAACATTGACCCGTTCCTGGACACTAGTCGGAAGCTGAATCCCTATATAATCGGCACAGATAGGCAATTCCCGGCCTCCGCGATCCACCAACACGGCCAAGGCAATACGGCGGGGCCTTCCGAAATCGATCAAAGCATCCAACGCGGCCCTTACCGTCCGCCCGGTATAGAGGACGTCATCCACCAGGATAATATTTTTTTTATCCAAACAGACCGGCACTTCTGTTTTTCCGATAATCGGCTTGTGATTGATCCGAGTCCAGTCGTCCCGGTACAAGGTGATATCCAGGGCTCCGGTCTGGATGAGCACCGCCTTCTTATTTTTAATCAACTCACTGATTCTATTAGCTAAAAAAGCCCCACCGGTCCGAATACCGATTAAAACCAAGCGATCCGTTTCCGGAAAATCACTCAGGATCGTATTGGTCATCCGGTCCAGGGCCTCCTGAATCCCTTCGGCGGTCAGGACGGTCTTTTTGTTGCCCTCTTTCATCATCGTCACCAATGAATAGAGTAAAGTGAAATCTTTATCATAGTGATCAAAATAAAATCAAGTAAAATATAAAGTCCTTTTAATTCCTTGACGATCTGAGAATAAGCCTTTACTATGATATAGGGAAAAATAAAAGGGTTGAAGAAAATTTTAATTAAAAAATTAATAAGTTAGGCGCAAGAAATGGCATATCAAGATATAGATGTTGAAACCGAGAAAATTATTGGAGAACCCTTTAAGGAACTAAATCTCCCCTCTACTCTTCCCCTTATTCCGGTCAGGGATGTGGTCGTTTTTACCGATATGATTTTGCCCCTGCAGGTGGGGCGAGAGGGGTCCATACAGGCCGTAGAAAAGGCTGTCACTCAGGATCGCTTGGTTTTTCTAACCGTCCAGAAGGACCCTTTGACTGAAAATCCCAATCCCGAAGATCTCTATTCGATCGGGACTATAGCCGTTATTCTGCGGACCCTCAAGATAATGGACGGTAGTATTAAAATCCTGGTCCAAGGTGTTTCCCGGGCCAGAATTCTGGAATATCTTGAATCTCAGCCTCCTTTTCAGGTTCGAATTGAGCCGTTTGCGGATTCAGCCCCTCCTAGCGATCAGGTGGAAAAAGAGGCCTTGATGCGCAATGTCCGGGAACAAAGTGAAAAGATCCTCTCTCTGAAAGGATTACTTTCTGCAGATATTATAGCCATTTTAAACAGTATTGAAGACCCCGGCCAACTGGCCGATCTGGTGGCTTCCAATCTGAAGTTAAAAACCGAGGCCTCTCAGGAGCTATTAGAGATCTCCGATCCCCTGGTCCGCCTTCAACGGATCAACGAACACCTGGCCAAGGAATTGGAGGTCTCTACCGTCCAGGCCCGCATCCAATCCGAAGCCAAAGAAGAAATGGGGAAGAGCCAACGGGATTATTTTCTCCGGGAACAACTCCGGGCCATTCGCCGGGAATTGGGCGAATACGAAGAACGAAACGCCGAGATCAAAGAATACAAAACAAAATTAAAACAGATGCAGATGCCCAAAGAGGCCAAAGAGGAGTCCTTAAAGCAAGTCTCCCGACTGGAACAGATGCATCCTGATTCAGCCGAAACAGCTGTTATCCGAACCTATCTGGACTGGATTGTTTCTTTACCTTGGGACAAAAAAACCCGTGATAAGATTAGGGTCAAAGAGGCCCAAAAAATCCTCGATCAGGATCATTATAATTTGAAAAAGGTAAAAGAACGAATCCTGGAATTTTTGAGTGTCCGCAAACTGAATCCCAAAATGAAGGGTCCGATCCTTTGTTTTATCGGACCTCCAGGGGTCGGAAAGACCTCTCTGGGCCGATCCATTGCCAGAGCCATGGGCCGCAAATTTATCCGTATCTCTCTGGGAGGGGTCCGGGATGAGGCCGAGATCCGGGGGCATCGACGAACCTACATCGGGGCTTTACCGGGGAGGATCCTTCAGGGTCTGAAACAGGTCGGCAGTAATAATCCTGTTTTCATGATGGATGAGGTTGACAAAATCGGGGCCGATTTCCGGGGCAATCCGGCTGCTGCCTTATTGGAGGTCCTGGACCCTGAACAAAATTTTTCATTTAGTGACCATTACTTAAATATTCCCTTCGACCTCTCGTCGGTCATGTTTATCACCACGGCCAATTCCTCCGATCCTATCCCCTCAGCCCTCAAGGACCGCATGGAAATTATTGAGTTGTCCGGATACACGGATGACGAAAAATTGAAAATCGCCCGCTCCTATCTCCTGCCCCGGCAATTAAAGGAAAACGGCTTAAAGCCCGGACAAATAAAAATCAGCCCTGAGACAATCCTGACAATCATCAACGAATATACCGATGAGGCCGGCCTGCGAAATCTGGAAAAAGAACTGGGGGCCATTTGCCGAAAAGTCGCCAGACGTTTAGCCGAAGGGGAAAAAGGCCCCTTCACCATCTTGAGGAGAAATTTACCCCGACTTCTGGGTCCCCCACCCTATCTTCCCGATGAGATTAGACACCATAACGAAGTGGGCGTAGCCACCGGTCTGGCCTGGACTCAGACCGGTGGGGAGGTCCTCTATATCGAAACCATGATTATGAAGGGAAAGGGAAACTTCACCTTAACCGGCCAATTAGGCGAAGTCATGAAGGAATCGGCCCAAGCCGCCTTAAGCTATGCCCGTTCCCGATCCGAGCATTTCCATTTAAAAGAAACTTTTTATGAATACCTGGATATCCATATCCATGTCCCGGCCGGGGCCATCCCAAAAGACGGGCCTTCTGCCGGCGTGCCCCTGGTCACTTCCCTGATTTCGGCTTTAACGAAGACCCCGGTGAACAAAGATATCGCCATGACCGGAGAAATCACCCTCCGGGGCAAAATATTGCCGATCGGGGGTTTGAAGGAGAAAACCTTAGCCGCTATCCGGGCCAAGATAAAAACCCTGATCATTCCGGAGCAGAACAGACGGGATCTGCAGGAGATCCCCTTGGCCGTCCGCCGCCGGATCCAGATCATTTTGGTCAAAGATATCGATGAAGTCATTGAGTTGGCCCTCATGGCTCAAAAGAAAAAGATTAATAAACTGTTTATGGGACGAAAAGTGGCCTGATCATGAATATTGCTTACTTCGATTGCTTCTCCGGTATCAGCGGGGATATGGTCCTGGGGGCTTTTCTGGATCTGGGGCTTCCCCCTAAGCTCTTACGTTCATCTTTGAGCCGGATGGCCTTACCGGAATTACGCTTAATGATCAAGAGGGGGGAAAGACAGGGCCTTTCCGGATATACCCTTCAGGTTAAAAGCCGAAAACTGGAAGGCCATGCCCGAACCTATCAGACCATCAAAAACCTTATTGAAAAAAGCACCCTGGAGTTAACCGTGAAGGAGGACAGCCTGGCTATTCTCAAACGGTTGGGGGAGGTGGAAGGCCGGATCCATGGGATTGAATTGGACAAGGTCCATTTCCATGAGATCGGTGCCTTAGATACGATTGTAGATATTGTCGGGGCGGCTCTGGCCAAGGACTATTTTAAAATTAAAGAGGTTGTCTCTTCTCCCCTCCCTTTAGGACGGGGATGGATTCGGAGCGGCCACGGGCCTCTGCCTCTCCCGGCCCCGGCTACCCTTGCCCTCTTAAAAGGGGCCACAATATTTCCGGTTGATCTGGATAAAGAACTGGTCACCCCCACGGGTGCGGCCATCCTCTCCCATTTCGCCGGTTCCTACGGCCCTCCTCCGGCCATGGTCCTGAAAGGGATCGGTTATGGCCTGGGCCAGACCCAAATCCCGGACCGTCCCAATACCCTGCGCATCTGGCTGGGAGAAAAAACCACCGGCCTAAAATCGGAAAAATTGCTTGTCCTGGAAACCAATATTGATGACATGAATCCCCAATGGTACGATCATATCCTGGATCATCTCTTTCAAGCCGGTGCCTTGGATTGCCTCTTGATCCCCTGCCAGATGAAAAAAAATCGCCCGGCCGTCCTGCTCCAGGTCCTCGCCCAACCCGAATCTGAGGCCCCCTTGCGGGATATTCTTCTTAAAGAAACCACTACCCTGGGTGTGCGTTCGTATGAAGTGGACCGCCGGTCCTTACCCCGGACTATTGAATCCGTCAGAACCCCTTGGGGCATGGTTAGGATCAAGAAAACGATCCGGCCAGGGCACACCTCTGCTGGATTATCTGAAGATTTTACCATCGAATATGACGACCTAAAAAAACTGGCCGAATCACAGAAGAAAAGCCTTAAAGCAGTGGAAAGCGAAGTGCGCGGTTGGCTGTTGAAGAACGGGGTCCGTCGACCGGCTGCGCGCGGGCGCTAGGCAGGTTGTTTTTAATTCATGAATTTCTCCGGGTTAAAATCCGCCACTGACGGCCTAACTGATCTCCTCGGGCCATGGTCATTTCCTTTTTTTTAACGAAATAATTTAAAGATTTTTTCACTGTCTTTTTTGTAGGTAATGGCTAAAATGACCACGATCTCTTTGGTTATTCTGAAATAGGCCCGGTAATCGCCGCTCCTCAGTCGGAAAAGGGGTGGGGAAAAGGCGGTCAGCTTTTTAAGTCTGGATTTTGAAAAACGGAAAGGCCGATTTTGAAGGTATTTTTTGATATCTTTAACCAACTGGAGGGCAAGATCAGGGGCAAGATTCTCCAGGTCTCTTTCGGCTGAAGGGGCCAGATGAATCTTAACTTCTTTGTTTTCCACGCTTCTTTTCCAGCTTTAAAATCATCTCATCGATGGAAATGCCGCTTCCTTTCAGAAATTCATTATAAGCCTTTTCAATCTTCTTTCTAAAGGCCGGGTCGTTTTCAATCAAATGATCGGCCAAATCTTCTTCGGATATGTAATGTAGAATGGCCATCGGTTTCCCGTGAGCCGTAATGATGATGTCTTCTTCCTTGGACTCTTTTAGGAGATCCATGGTCTTATGTTTAAGTTCCTTTACCCCTGCAAAGCGCATTGAAATCATCTCCTCATCAGACGTTGAACCGTTTTAAAAAGTTGTACTATAGTATAACATTTTAGAAAAGGAAGAAAAGAAAAAAATCATTCTGCCCGAAAAATTCTTTTGGTTTTGAC
>Ga0233425_10009673_pt1 | contig 12085 bp, 6 predicted proteins | sample Watercolumn_Towu_2_FD_181712 | JGI IMG/M metagenome (GOLD analysis project Ga0233425, IMG submission 181712) | Freshwater microbial communities from Lake Towuti, South Sulawesi, Indonesia - Watercolumn_Towuti2014_140_MG | ecosystem: Environmental > Aquatic > Freshwater > Lake | place: Indonesia...
ACCGCGATCGTCCTGAAACACCGTCGCCTGGCCGCCGCCCGGAATCAGCAACCGGCGCGGACCGTACGGCCCCTCGCGTTGCTCCGCGTCCGCCACAAACGTGTCCCAGCGGATGCGCCCGTCTTCGAGGCAAACCTTCTCGGTGGCGATCAGGCGGTACTTGCCTTCGGCCTTGAGCAGGAACGCGCCGCGTTCGCCCATGGTCAGCGGGAAACCGTCGCTTCCCGGTTGTGGGCGCAACAGCATGGGTTCGGCTGCGAGGACGACCGTACCGCTTCCTAGAACCTGCTTCCGACGCTCGCCCTCCGGCCCCCACTCGTTGGGCGTGTGCGGACGGCGCCGGTCCGTCTCGGTCAAGCTTCCGAGAAAGCCGGCATCGAACACCCAGTACATTCCCGTCTTGCCGTCCGCAGCGGTGCCGTCGAACAGCAGCGACGGATCGCCGAGTTGCGCGGTGATGATGTCCACGAACTCGTAGGGCCCTTCGGCCTTGCCGCTCGCGCTTTTCAGCAGACCCGTGCCCTGCCGCGAATTGGAGAACGCAATCCAGAACGCGCCGTTGCCGTAGTGAATCTCCGGAGCCACCAGGCCATAGACGCGCTCCGCCCGAAACCGGTCGGGGACGGGCGAAAGATTGGCGAGCCAGGCCTGGGAACCCCAGCCGCCCGCCGCCACCGACTTAACGTCGAACACCATTCCCACGGGCTCCCACGCCGTCAAATCCTTCGACTTCCACAGGTAGATGCCGCTGTTTTCGTAGTAGTCGGGCGTGTCGCCGCGTTGGAGCGGGCCATCGGAAGGAACCGGACGGTTGCGGGTCGAGACCGTTCCGGTCAGGTAATAGGCTCCGTCCGGCCCCCGGCAGACACTCGGGTCGCGCAGTAGCCTGTCGAGTTTGATTTCCGCGATTTCGGCCGCGCTGGCAAAGAGGGTGGCGGCCAGCGCGAGGGCGGCGAGAAACGCGGTTGTCGCCTTCATTCTCATGGTGTTCATCTCCTGCAGTCAGCGTTCAGGCCCTTTCCGCGAGCCTGCCAGATCATGGCCTGTCTTAACCGTCGCGCGGTTGCTGCGCACATCTCTGCCTTTCTCATCGTCCTCTTTCCTTCCTCCCCTTGCGGAAATCCGGGATCTCGTCCAGCGTCACGATGAACTCGTGCGGCGCCACGGTCTTGACCCACTCCTCGGGGTTGCCCTTGCCGGGCGCCCACCAGGCCATCGCGTAGGACCAGAAGGCGGCCTCGGCCCGCATCTCGTCCGGGTTCGGGACGGCGGGGCACTCGGTCAGGGCCACGAGCTTGCCCGGGAACAACGTGGACATGCTGCCGTAGAACAGCGCCCAGCCGTTGCGCTTGTGGTCGAGTTGACCGCCGGCGTAGACGTCGATGCCCACGATGTCGACATACGCGTCGCCGGGGTAGAAGGCGTAGCGTGCCGGGCTGGTCTCTCCGCGCGCCTTCCCGCCGCAGCCCTGCCCCACGCTGTAGACCCAGATCAGGTTGTGCAGCCCGCGCTCCTTCACGAGGTAGTCGAACAGCATCCGCCACAGCGCCGCGGTGTTCTCGCCGTGCTCGCAGTCCGTCCACCAGAACCAACCGCCGTCGATCTCGTGCAGCGGCCGGAAGAAGACCGGCACGCGGGCGTCGGCCAGTTGACGGAGGTAGTCCGCGGTCCGCGAGAGATCCCGCATCACCGCCTCGTGTTCCGCCGTGCCCGGCGCGACCGCGCGCCGGAGATCGACGGGCGGTTCGTGCTTCCACGTCGCGTTCGCCGCCAGCGGATTGAACCAGTGCCACTGGAACTGGACGATGCCGCCGTGCTCGGTCCACCACGCCCGGGCGGAATCGATGGACGCCTGCAGCACGCCGCGGTACTCCGCCGTCCATCGCGGCCAACGATGCCCCGACAAGTCGTACCCGACGAGCGCCGGCCATTTGCCGGAGAGTTCGTGGACGCGCTCGGCCGGTCCGCGCCCGTAGTTCTGACCCAGCAGCACGCCCTTTCCGCGCACTTCGTGCAGGTAGAGCAGGATCTCCCGCGCCTCCGGGATGAGGTCGGGATCGGCGGCGGCGAGCGCGGGCGCCGCGTTCGTGGCACCGCCTGCCGCCGCGACGGCTTCCCACAGGGCCGCCGCCAGCAGCGCCACGATGCCCGGCGCGCGCTTCATCGGACGGCTCCTCCCTCTGGCAGCGGCCGCGAGGTTTCGGGCGCCGGGCCGCTGCTCGCGCGGCGCACGAAGAACGTCGGGACGGCGACCGCGGTCGCGCGCGCTTCGCGGGGACCCATCTCGCCCCGGGCGATGCGGAGCACCAGCGCGGCGGCCGCCGCGCCCATCTGAGAGAACGCGCCGCTGACGGTGCTCAACGCGGGCAGGTGCATGTGCGGGCCGACGTCGTCGAAGCCCACCACCGACACGTCGCCCGGGATCCGCAGCCCTCGCTCGCGCAGGACCGTGCAGAGGCCCAGGGCGATGAAGTCGCACCAGCACAGGATCGCGGTGGCCGTCGGCCGGGGCGGCAGAGCGGCGCGGATGCCGGCGACCACCGCCGGCATGTTCCGGTCGTAGGCCCCGCACACGGTTTCCACGTCGATCGGCAGGACCGCGGTCTCCAGCGACATCCCGCGCGCGCGGGCGGCGATGCGCACGGCTTCGAGGCGATCCGCGCCGGCAGCGCCGGGCGTCATGCGCGGCCCGACCCACAGCAATCGCCAGTGACCTTCCGCCCGAAGATGGTCCACGGCGGCGACAAGGCCCGGCGCGGGATCCTGCCCGACGTACGGACACGGCTGCCCGGTGCCGAGGTCGATGGAGACGAGCGGGAAGCCGGGGACGCCCGTCGCGCCGTCGACCGCGTCCAGCCGCGCCCAGACCAGGGCGACGACGCCGTCCACGCGCCCCTGCCGCACGAGGCATTCGGCCTGCGACACGAACGGCGTATCGAAATCGGCGCGGCGGAGCAGGACGTCGTGGCCCGCCTTCAGGAGGGCATCCTCGGCGCCTTCGGCGATCCGGCTCCAGACCCAGAGGCTGTCGTCGGCGAGTCCCTGCACCAGCAGTCCCACGGCCCGCGTCCGCCCGGAGACGAGCGCCTGCGCCTGGCGGTTGGGCAGATAGCCGAGGGCGCGCGCGGCCTCGCGCACGCGGAGGGTGACGGCCTCGCTGATCCGCCCGCCGCGGCGGCGTCCGGAGAGGACGTAGCTCACCGTCGCGCGGTTCACGCCCGCAAGGCGCGCGACGTCCGCCTGCGTCGCCCGACTCGATACTTGACGGCCGCGTCCCGTCAGGTGACGCGTGTAACCCATCGCCGCCGATTCTATGCACTCCGATCGCATGTTGTGGAAACCCGCCCCCCGTCCGCCGGATTGTTATCGTTATCTGACGTTAGCCTGCGCGCGTCGTCCCGAGAATGGATAGAACCGCGCAGTCCATGAAGAAAACCGCCGCCGCCGACCGCGCAGGCCGGGGTAGTGCGGGCGGGGTATCTTAAAGCAGGAACCGTCGGCGGCGCGAGGCGGAGCGACGGCGCGCGTCGCCCCATGCGACGAGGGAAGATGGTCGCCGGCCCGGGTTCCTCCCTACCACGGCAACGCGAGTCTGAGGCCGCGCCGCCCGTCGCCGCGCGCGGTTACCGGCGGCAGCGCCACCACGCGGAAGTGCTCGATCGGTATGCGCTTGAGTTCCTGTTCGTCGAACCAGCCGTCCCACGACTTCGACGGATCGTGGTAGATGCCCTCGGCATAGACGACCGTCCCCGCCGCGCCGTCGACGTTGACCATGCCGTACTCCTGGAGCGCCCGCGCGATCGTGCGCGCGCCGGGCTTCAGGTCGAACGGTCCGAGGTCGAGATCGGGGTCGAGCTGCACCACCGCGCCCTCGGGCAGCCCGCCGGGAAAGCGGCCGTCGGTCCACGTGGCCGGGAAACAGAACTCCTGGTACGCGTTGTGCCGCGCCGCCATCGCCAGCTTGTGCTCGATCCGCCCGGCAACGACCTCGTGGTGCATCGCCAGCCCCGCGATCGCCGGCACGCCCGCCGCGCGGCTGGGGCCGTGGTAGTGGATCGAGTCGCCGAGTTCCGCGGGAAGATCCTCGATGCGGAACACGCCGGGGCCGTCGATGGAATACGTCATGCCGGTCCACGATTCCCACGCGCCGTCGGGGAGCTTCTCGCCGCCCCACACGTCCCACGCCATCCCGCGCTCCCAATCCACGAACGCCGCGTGGTGGTCGCCCGCGGGGTCCGGCACCGCGCCGTCGGGGATCGGCACGTCCGGCCCGAAACCGGGACCGTGGCGGAACTCGCGGCGCGCGTTGACCGCCTTCGCCTGCTGTTCGGGCGTCGTCGCCTTCTGGCGGATGCGGCGGAGCGGCGTGCGGGCGTCCACGTCATAGACGGGGATCGTGAACTTGCTCGCGTTGATGTGCACGCCGCCGGTCGGCTCGGTCGCGAGGCACTTGAGATACTGCTCGTTCCGCGCGTCGGTCCGCGCGTCGCGCGGGATGGGCCGATTCCAGAAACTGTCCGCGCTGAAGAAACGCCGTCGTTGCGTCATCGTTCGCGGCTTCTTCGTCATTCCTTCACCTGCGTGTACGGGTGGCCGTTGACGACCGCCCAGATGGTCTCGTCCATGATCTTCTTGCGTTCGGGCGTGATCTCAATGTGCCGGCCGAGATCGGGTTCGTGCACATAGAAGCCGCCAATGATGTTCAATTTCGGGTACTGTGGATGATCTTTGTTGATGTAATTGTCGCGGTTGGCGTAGATCGCCGCGTCGAGGTTCTTGGGGTGGTCCCTGAACAGCACGGCGTAGAACGTCGCCCCCAGCATGTACCGGCCCAACCCGCTGCGCATGTGCCCGGGGGCGAGTTGTCCGACGCTCTTGAGCGGGAGCATCGTCCCGGTCTTGATCTTCTTGTCCAGCGCCATCATGACGTCCCCCACCGGAATCATCCCGAGGCGGCCGTCCTTCCACATCTCGGGGAACTCCTTCTTAAGCCCATCCAGCAGAGCGTAGTCGTGCGGCTGGCTGTGCGTCCGGTACGCCTCGCCCATGCCCCGCGCGAGCATCGCGCGCGGATCCGCCGCCGCCCGGAGCTGGTCGATGTCGAGCTTCAACGCGGCCAGGTCCTTCTGCACCGCTTCCTCCGTCGTCGCCGCGGCCTCGGCCAGCGCGGCGAGGGTGGGTTTCCAGGTCTTGTCGCGCGCGTTGCGCATGATGCAGCCGCCGTACTTGCCGTACCGCGCGCGCATTTCCGGCGGCGTGTACTCGAAGACGTAGTCCTTCGCCATCCACGCCTCCGCGAAGTCGAACCGCTCCAGGATCGGCTCGATCGCGTCGTCGCTGATCTCGACCTTCGCCTTGACCTTCTGCATCACCTCGCCGCGGTCCGCGTCGCGGTTCTCCGCCGACCGCTTCTGCTCTTCCTCGACGCGCTTCCTGAATTCACGTAACTCGGGTGACGAGGGCCAGGCGGTGTAGACGTACGCCCGGCCCTTCGGATTCATCTTGAGGTACTCGCGGACGATCGTGGCGCAGGACTCGATGTCGCCCACGTCGCGCGGCGGGTCGAACTTGAACTTGCCTTCCCATATGTCGGCCGTGACGTACTTCAGCCCCATCCCGGCGAACTGGAGCATGACGATGGCGTCGACCGCCGGCCCCTCCTGGTGGAACTGTTTGTAGTTCGCCGAGTCCGGCTCGGTCTGCCGCACGGCGTGCACCCAGATCGGCACGCCGGGATGGATGAGCGCGCTCACCTCCCACGTCCTGCCCGCGGTCTTCCCCAGGATCGGGTGGAACCCGACCATGGAGTTCTCCAGGTAGCTGTTGCCGAAGTAGAACGTCTTGAGCTTCTCGGGCGGGTCGGCGGCCGTGGCCAGCGCGGGTGCCAGGGCGACGGCGATGACGGCGCCCAGGTTCATGCGACGTTTCATGTGACGGCTCCTCATGATGTACAGGGGGTTTTTCTTTTCGTCCCGCCGCCCCGGGTCACGGCAGTGTCTGCTGCACGGTGAGAACCTCGGCGATCCGACCGGCGCCGGCGATCTTCAACTGGTAGTCATCCGGCTTCATCTCGACATCGATGAAGAGATCCTGCGGACCCCGCTTCTCCACGCGCAGCGGCACGAGGCCGAAGCGGCAGTACCAGGGCGCCGTCGAGTCGGTGCCGAACATCGACGACCACCAGTAGCCCTTGTGGTCGCGGAAGATGTTGGATGCCATCACGTGCGGGACGTTGAACGGCTTGCCGATGACCGGACCGGTCAGGTCCTTCATGACGGCGAAGTTGTGGTCGTAGGTGTTGCTGTCGAGTCGTTCCTTCCCGTCGAGACGGCCGCTGCTGTGGAACGAGAAGACCGGCACGTCGAGGAAGGCGCCCACGCTGTACCCGTCGCCGCGCTGCATGTAGCCGTAAGCATCGGCCTCGACCGGCTTCCAGTCCCAGCCCTTCCAACCCGGCGCCTCCAGATCGGCCCGCGCCACGCTCAGTTTCCAGTTCATGGAATCGGAGACATACAGATCGCCGCGGTACTCGAAGAAGCTGAAGGAGCTCGGGACGGGATCGTAGCCGACGTGCCCGCCCACCTTGCCCAACGACACCCACGGCCCCTCGATCTTGCCGGACGTGCTCTTGAGCGCGCCGGTCCCGCGCAGGTGCGCCAGCTTGTCGTCCTTGGGCCGGAAGATGCAGTAGGTGGCATAGAACGTGCCGTTCCAGTACGTCAGCCAGGAATGCCAGAAGATGTGCTCCCACGCGTTGTCACCCTTCGGATTGGCGGGGAACGCGTTCGTCGGCATGGGTAGCTTGGGGTCGAGCCACTCGATCTGCTCATAGGTCCAGATCGGCGGCAACTCCTGCCAACGGGCCAGGTCGGTGGACTTCCAGACCATGAGCTTGCCGGGATGGCTGATCGCGGCGCCGGAGAAGAAATACTCCCCGTTGGGGGCGGCGCAGACCTTGATATCGCGCACGTTCTCGTCGGGCAGTTGCGGCACCATCCGGCTCCACGGCCCGCGCTCGGTGAACACGTGCCTCGGCCGGCGCGGGAAGCTCTCGCAGTCGTCGAACAATCTTTCGACGCACCGCTCCGGGCCCGTCCACTCCAGCGGCAGAAAGGATGGCCGGTCGCGGAAGATCGCGCGGTCGTCGTTGCCGTAGAACGTGGTGTACAGGGTGTCGTCGGTCTTCGCCTTTTCGATCTCCTCCACCGGCTTCGCATTCCGGGAGACCGATTGCCGGAAGAAGGCCTGCTGCGGGTAGTAGTACTTCGGCACGGCCGAGCTGCGAGGTCCGCGAAAGACCGTGACGCCGCCGCCGTGCGGCACCATGAGGAACGCGTCGCTGTAGGGTCCCATCAGCGTGTCCGACCAGGCCACGTAGGTGTCGTCGCACGAGGCGTTCATCCGGTTGGTGCGCTCCGCGGCCGTCAGGTAGTAGCGGCCGCGGTGCTTGAACAGAAAGACGCCGTGATCGCCCGCCGTCAGCGGATAGTCGCGCCAGACCGGCGCCTTGCCGCGCGCGTAGTGCGGGGGCTGCTGCGGCGAGGCGGTCAGGAGGTGCGGCGTGTCCGCCAGCGCGGACAGGTCCTCGCCCATCCGCGCGATCCAGCCGCCGCCGAACAGCCAGTACACGGCTCCGTCGCCGCCCCATGCGTCCTTCTCATCCCAGAAGATCGTCGGATCGCCGTGGCGCAGCGTAATCTGCGCCCACGCCTCGTAGGGGCCCTCCGGCTTGCCGCTCGTGCTCTTGAGCAGGCCCGTCCCCTGGCCGTTCATGGAGAAACAGATGTACCAGTCGCCCTTGACGAGATGCATCTCCGGCGCCCGGATACCCCAGCAGACCGGACTGTCCGCGCGGCCGGGATCCTTGTGCGCCTGCCGCATCCACGCATAGCGCTCGTACTTGCCCTGCGGCTTCTCCAGGTCCCATACCACACCGACCTCCGACCAGTTTTTCAGGTCCGCGGACCGCCAAAGCCGAATCTGCCGGCCATTGTCGAAGTCCGCCTGACCCGTCGGGCCTTCGCCCTGCAAGGTGCCGGTCAGGTAGTACATTCCGCCCGGCGCGCGCGTGATGGCCGTGTCGCGCATCGGCACGTCGAGCGCCGGCGCGACCTCCACGCTGGGCCAGTCGCGCTCGAGTTCGAAGGCGCACGCGTGGCCGGTCATGATGGCCAGCCCCAATGCCAGCGCGGGCAGCACGATTCGTTGCGTCGTCACGGTTCTTCCTGCACCAGGTAGTAGATCGCCTTGTGCTTCGCGCCGTCGAGGGTGAGCCGATGGCTGCCCCCGATGCGCTCCACCGGCACGGCGTCCGTGCTCTCGCGCAGCCGCCCCTCGTGGTCGAGCGGGGTCACGCGGATCGCGCCCGGGCGCGCGAGGACGACCTCCGCCTTGACCGGTTCGATGACGAGAGGACCGACATTCGCGTTGGGGTTGTCGATGGGTTGACCGGAGAACGTATCGAACACGGTTCCCTTGTCGACCATCCTCGCCATGGCCGTGATCAGCAGCCGCTTGCCGCCGGCGACCGTCGCGTCCTTGTCCAGCGCCGTCACGTACACGATCGCGAACGGGTTCTCGAACCGAATCGAGACCCCGCCCAGTTCGTGCGCGCGCCCGCCGGCGTAGCCCACGACCGCCTTCGTCCCCGGCGTATTCGCGGTGAAGAAGCCGCGGCCGCCGTAGTGCCACCGGAGCTGGCCGGTCGAGGACGTCACGACCTCGTTCGCCGCGTCGATCAGGCTGCCGAGCTTGACCTCGACCGGCCTTGCGACCTTCCCGTCCGCGAACGTGAGGCCCACGCGGCCGGCGGCCAGCGCGGCCGATGGCGCGACGGACTTGAATTCCTTGTTGTTGGCGCCGCCGAGGAGGTTGAACTCCTCGACGAAGCCCGGATCGCCGGCGCGCAGGGCGTCGAGCCCGACGGTGCGCTGCGCCACGACATCGCCTTCCTTGACGTCGCCGCGGTAGATCATGCGCGTGAGCGTGGGATACTGCGCCGACGCGGCGAGCCGGTTGCCCACCGTGCCGAGTCCGCCGACGTAATTCGGGATGGGCGGTTCGTTTTCCGCGAAGTTGTTCGAGTAGTCCCAGCCTTGGAGGCCCATGCCGTAGATCGCGACGGTCGGCATGTCCACGGAACAGCCGTACTGCGCGCCGCCGGCCCACTCGGAGAAGCCGAACGGCCGGTCGGTGGCCGCCTGGAGGAAGCAGCTCATGAGGCCGACGCCGGGCTGGTTCATCGGCGACGCCGCGTAGTTGTGCCGGTCGATGGGGCCGATCCGCGAATCGGAATAGACGTTCCACAAGTGGCCGATGAAGCTGTGCGCCTGCCAGCACGAGCCGATCAGCACGCCCTTGTAGCCCGTGTCGCGGATCGCCTTCTCGTATCGCTTGTAGAACTCGTCCTGCACGTCGAACAGGAAGCGGTACGAATCCGCCACGCGTTTCGACAGCGGCAGGCCCTGGTAGTAGTAGCCGGACCAGGGCGACACGCCGTCGGCGAGGCTCTCGCCCTTCTCGATGCCGCCCCACGCGGCGACGGCCGCCTCGAACGAGCCATATTCCTTCGCCGCCCACTCCGCGAAGCGCTGGTTGAGGCGCTTCGCGTACGTCGGGCATTCCCGGATCAGCCGATCGTAGCCCCAGAAGAAGATGCAGTCCTCGTTGCGCAACTCGATGAACGCCAGGGCGGGGTCGTCCGCGTAGCGCAGGCCGGTCACCGCGTTCACGTGGTTGAGCAGATTCGTCGTGACCGCGATGTAGAGATCCTGGATCCCGGGCACGAAGTTGACCAGGCCCACCGTGTTCCCGCCCTTGCCGATGGCCGCCGCGACCTCGTCATAATGCTCGATGCGGTCCTTGTCCGCCGGGCTGAGATTGTAGCGGTAGATGTGCGACCAGAGCAGATGCACGCCGTTGCTCTTCAGCTCGGCGTGGAAGTTGTCGAACTTCTTCATGCACTCCGGGTCGAGCTTCGTGTGGTCCTCGGCCGTCAGCACCCCGCCCTGGCCGTGCGTGCCGCTGTGGGTCCACTTGTGCCAGCGCATGAGGTTGTTGCCGTACTTGGCATAGCGCCGCGCCCACTGGCGCGCGGCCTCGGGCTCGGACATGACGGCCGAATGGCACGTGTTGCCGCCCCAGAACTTCGCCGGCGTGCCGTCCTCGAACACGAGGCGCGCACCGTCGACCTTCAGCCAGCCGCGCTTGCCGGCGGGCTTGTCGAGCCAGTCATCCATGCCGATCGGACTGCCGGGCGCGAAGTCGTTGGCGTTCTCGTAGGGGAACCATCCGGCGATGTCCACGTAGCGGTTCGCCGGCTCGAACGCCGCCGCCTCGGGCAGACGCAGCGTGATGGTCTGCGCATAGACCTCGCCGGCCTTGCGCAGTTCCCCCTTCTGGCTGCCGGTCATGCACCGCAGTTCGCCGTTGTCGCAGTGGACGAAGAGCGGCGGGTCGAACTCCAGCCGCGTCGTCTCGCCGGACGCTGTCCGCACCTCGACCGCCTTGGCCCGGTCGAAGCCGCTCTGCGACACCGGGTAGGGACGCTCCTCGACCTTGCCGTCGGCCAGCGTGAAGACCACCGTCCCGCCCTTGAAGTACGGCACGGTCCGGAGCACCGGGCCGATCGTGGCCGACGGTTCGCCGATGTTCTTCGGGAACCCGACGCTCAGGTCGGCGTCCGGCGTCAGCTCGTAGCGGATGCGAAACTCGCGGTCGCCGCTCCGCGACAACTCGTAGCGGAGGTCGATCCGGCCGGGCATGGGATTCTTCTCCCACCACTCGCGGAAGAAGCCGACCTTGTCCTGTCCATAGACGCGTTTGCCGTCGCGGACGGCGGCCAGTTGGTCGAGTCGCCCGCCCCTCCACCCCTGCCCGACCATGTTGTTGTCGAGCACGAACGCCGGCGCCTCGCCGCGCACCACGGCCACGTCCATCCGGTCCGCCCCCACCACGGTCCACGGCCCCTCTGCCCCAATGGCCGAGAAGACCATGCACCCCGCCACCACACCCGCCGTCATCGTCGCGATCGTCCTGCTCATGTTCCTTCCTCCTTCTCCTCGTGCTTTACTCCACGCGTTCCAGCGTCTCCGGCACAGTCCGCACCGTTGCCGCCGCGCCGCCGCCCATGATCCGGAGCTGATACTCGTCCGGTTCGCCCTGAACGTCGATGATCAATTCCTCGCCCCGCTTCTCGACGATCAGCGGCACGAGCCCGATCTGCTGCCACCAGGGGCCGGTGTGATCGCTGCCGAAGTAGGTCGACCACCAGCAGCCGTTGCGGTCGCGGAAGACGGTGCCGGCCGCGCCGTGCGGCAGCGTCCGCATCGTGCCGAGGGACGGGCCCCAGGGCGTGCGGGCCGTCATGTAGTTCACGTCGTAGGTCGTGTTGTTCGACGGCTCGTAGCCGTTGAGCCGCCCGTTGCCGGCCGTGGTGAACACGAACGTATCCAGCACCGACTTCACGCCGAACGGGTCGCAGATCGTGTACTCCATGAAGATTCCGCCGTCGACAGGCTTGTAGTCCCACTTCCACCCCGGGACGGCGAGGTCCGCCTCGGCCACGACGCGCTTCCAGTTGAGCCAGTTGCAAGCGTACAGTTTGCCGTCGGATCCCGCGAAGAAACCGGGGCCGATGGGGCCGGGATCCTGGCCGAGCTGGCCGCCGACGCGGCCCAGCGAAATGTAGGGACCTTCGATCTTCCCCGACGTGCTCTTCAGCGCGCCGGCGCCGCGGTGCTCGGGCTTGTCGTCGCGCATGAAGATGTCGTAGGTCACGTAGTACGTGCCGTCGCGGGGCAGGATCCGGCAGTCCCAGAACACGTGCTGCCACGCGACCTTCGCCGGGTCGTACTGGGGCACGGGCAGGATCTTCTCCTTCAGCCACTCGATGTCCCCGTAGCGCCAGATCGGCGGCCGCTCCTCCCATGTCGTCAGGTCCTTCGACCGCCACAGCGCGAGCACGCCCGGCCGGCTCATCACCGAGCCGGAGAGGTAGTAGTATCCATCCGGCGCCACACAGAGCCCCATGTCGCGCATTTCCTCGCCGGTCAGCACGGGCTTCATGCGGCTCCACGGCCCGCGC
>Ga0233425_10009674_pt1 | contig 12084 bp, 10 predicted proteins | sample Watercolumn_Towu_2_FD_181712 | JGI IMG/M metagenome (GOLD analysis project Ga0233425, IMG submission 181712) | Freshwater microbial communities from Lake Towuti, South Sulawesi, Indonesia - Watercolumn_Towuti2014_140_MG | ecosystem: Environmental > Aquatic > Freshwater > Lake | place...
CAAGCTCCCGCCCGGACCGCCTGGCGGACTCGACCCAGGCAGGCTCTGACCAGGCGGCCTTCCTGTCGTGCAGGCGAAGGAGAAACGCATGCAGGTCCAGCGTGAGTCGGGCCAGCGATTCGGACAGTTGAGCGGCTTCGAGTGCGGCCTCCATCATTCCTCCGGGGCACGAACGTCAGGGCATGCTAGCCTCAAACCCCATCGGAGGAAAGCGAAAAGGTCGTGGGTGGGATGTAGGGCCAGGCGGTCCTTGCTCTGGACTCTCCCGAACCGCTGGAGCAGAATGGGTTGCCATCGATGGTGCGGTTCGCACCGGGAGGGGAAGTTGAACGGCGGAATTCGGGGATTGAGCCTGGGCTTGTGCGCTGGACTGATCGCATCGGCTTGCGGCGGGGGCGTCACGGCAGGCGATGATACGACAACCCTGTTTGGCGGCCCGGAAGACACGGCGGGTCGGGGTGGAAGCGATGCTCCGGGGCAGGACGCACAGGTGGGGCCGGGGCAGGACGCACAGGGGGGAGATGTCGCCGCCCCCGAAGTCTGTGCACCGTACTGCGGTGATCCGGATGCCCCGTGGGAATGCGGCGATGACGGTTGCGGCGGCTTGTGCGGCGAGTGCGACGAGTCTCAGCTGCTGGTGTGCCTGCCCTCCACCCGCAAGTGCGTGAAGTTCGACTCCCCGGGCTGTGAAGGGAAGCAGTGCGGTCCGGATGGGATGGGGGGGATCTGCGGCGTGTGCGAGGTGGGGCTCGCGTGCAACCAGGCGGGGAAGTGTGCGCTTCCTCCGTGCGTTCCGGACTGCAACGGGAAGGAATGTGGGGACGACGGGTGCGGAGGGCTGTGCGGCAACTGTCCGGCCGATGCGCCGACCTGCGTGGATTTCCAGTGCACCCTCGTGTGCCAGCCGGACTGCACCGGCAAGGAGTGCGGGGACGACGGGTGCGGCGGTGAATGCGGTCCGTGCCCCCAGGCCGCTCCCAAGTGCGTGGACAACATCTGCCAGGTCGTGTGCGTGGCGGATTGCGACGGCAAGGAGTGCGGGGAGGACGGGTGCGGAGGGCAGTGCGGCATCTGCCCGGAAGCGATGCCGGTGTGCCTGGATGGCCTGTGCATGGAGAACCCGGTGGTCGACGGCTGCTCCGAGGAGGCCAAGCAGATCTTCGTGGTGAGCGAGTCGGGATTCCTGATGCGCTACGAGCCGATTCCCAAGGCCATCATCCCCATCGGGCCTCTGTCCTGCAACGCAGGGTGGGGGGAGACGCCGTACTCGATGTCTGTGGACCGCAACGCCTTTGCCTGGGTGCTGTACAGCAACGGGTCGTTATGGAAGGTGGACACGGAGGATGCGTCGTGCACGGCGACCGGGTTCCAGACGGGACAGCTCGGCTTCGAAATCTTCGGCATGGGGTTTTCGACCGATGCCCAGGACTCGGCCGACGAGACCCTGTACATAGCGGGCGGGCTCCTTTGGGACATGATGGGGGGCGCGGACGCGACGCTCGGGAGCATCGATACCGAGACGGTGCAGGTCACCTCGATTGCCCCGTTTCTTGCCGGGTCGGGGCTGCCCGAGCTGACCGGGAACCGATCCGCTGAGCTGTGGGGGTTCTTCCCGCACACGGAGCCCGCACACATCGCCCGCATCGACAAGATGACCGCGGCGCAGACCACAAAGATCGACCTGCCCGGCGGGCTGTTCTCGAATGTGCAGGCGTGGGCTTTCGCCAACTGGGGCGGCGATTTCTTCATCTTCTTCAAGTCGTACGCTCAGGGTTCGTCCGGCATCTGGCGGGTGATGGAGGATGGACAGGTCGTGACCGAAGTGGCCGACACCGGCTACGTGATCACCGGGGCCGGCGTGTCGACCTGTGCGCCGGTGGAGTAGGGACAGGAAGGACCGCTCACAGCCTCCCCGCAAACCACCGCTTCGCCAACCACTTGATCAGCGGAAGGAAGAGTGCGGTCGAGTAGTGGCCGCAAGGGAGGATCCAGCGTCTCGGGCGGCCGAGCCGCTCCCACAACAGGGTCGAGCGGGGCCAGCGGATCAGGCGGTCGAACCGGGATGCGATGAACAGGATCGAACTCGGGTCGACCTTGCCGGTCGGGTTCATTTCGGCGACGGGGGACAGAATCTCGCGGATGCGGGTGGCGAGCTGGTCGTCAGTCAGGCCGAGTCGGGCCTTGAGCGCATTCCTGTACTCCCCGATGGCCTCGTCTTCCGCAGTGATCAGGATGTCGGAAAGGTCCGCTCCGCCGATGACCAGGACGGAGGCCTTAAGGCGGGGATCGGCCGAAAGCACCGCGGTGCCCACGATGGCCCCCATGGACACGCCCATCAGGCCGAGGCGTTGTGGATCGACCTCGCCGTGCTCGAGCCAGAGGTCGATGCCCGCGGACACGTCGCGGATGTATTGGCGCAGGTGGGGAACAAGCTCCGCCGGATCCCGGTCCGCCTCGAGCCAGTCGCGGCGCCGCTCGAAGCGGAGCGTGTGGTGGCCGCAGCGGGCCAGGTGGTCGGCCAGGAGCGTCGAGACCTGGTAGTCACCCGCCTGGATGGGAAGAACCACGATACCCGTCCGCGACTGCGAAGCGGGGCGCTGCCAGTGGGCGGTGAGGCCTCCGGTGGGAAAGAGACAGCCCGGCCCGTCGGGAATGCGTATGGGCCGTGATTCGGGAAGCACCAGCACGACACCCTCCATGGCGGAAATCAGGATGGTACATCTCACATCACGTAGTAGCACATCTCGATGGGGTCCCTGGGAGGGGACTGGGGCTGCACGACCACGTCCGGCTTCTTTTCCTCCGGCGGCGAGGTCACGTCGGGCTCACTGCCGGAGGGCTGGGGCGTGACGTCGGGTTCGAGCACTCCCTCGATGATCGTGGGGTCATAGCAGGAGTAGTAGACGCCGGTCCTGGGGAGAGCAGTTCCATCCTCGGGAGCGGCCGGCTGCTGGCCCTCGGACTTGCGTGGCGGGTCGTCCGACGGAGCGAACGTCGAGGCGAGAACTGTCCCCCCGCCAAGGGAGATCAGTGCCACCCAGAGACCGATTCGGACGCGGTATGACCATGTGCCGCGGCGCTGTCCGATCCCGAGCAGGACCAGGATGCCCAGAGCCGCCAGGACGCCGAGAACGGCCAGCCACCGAGCTGCGGTCCCGAGAAGATCCATGGGTCACCTCCCGCCTTCCGGCACGGGGAACGGGCTACTTCTTCCTGCAGATGGGCCAGTTCATCTCGCCGCCGCAGCCGTCGTCGTAGCTGTGCTCGTCGTCGCAATACCACTCGGGACCGTAGTCCTGCCGGCATTCCAGGTCGGAATCGCACGGCTTGGGGCCGTAGACGGAAACGGGGTCACAGTCGGCCTTCGGCTCCTTCTCGGGCGGCTTGTCGACCTCGCCTCCGTTGCCCGAAGTCGTGGCGTTCTGGCATCCGCCCAGGACCGTGACAAACGCTGCAGCCAGCCACCATCGAATCGTTCTCATTGGATCTCCTCCGCCCACGCAGACCGAGCAAAGCATCTGCTCCCCGAAGATACCCCACGTGACGGGCCGGGGGCAAGGCCGGCGAACGCTCGACTGTGACCCATTGCCATGGATGGGGCTCAACGCTATCCTACCCCCAGGAGGGGGAACATGCTCCAAGGCCTGAGGAGATGGGTCTGTCGGATGGCCCTGCAGAGCGGTGGCGTGCTGCTGGCGGCCATCGGCTGGCTTGCCGCCATGCACGCATCGGCTTGCGGGCCGAATAGCGACTACGCCGCAGACGAGTCCGACGTGTCCGTAGTGTCCGACCTCCCCCTGGACCCCGGGCCGTGGACCCCGGACCCCGCCTCTTCCGATGTCGATCCCTGGGCCGATGCGCCGGACGTCGACACGGGAGTCCTGGACCCGCACGTGCCGCCCGTGAACGCGTTTCCGTACGTGTTCGTGGACGACGATCCCGCACCGGAGTACCTGCGGTTCCAGGCCGAGGGGCTGTCGTTCGAGGAGTCGCTGGTGCACGCACTGGACTACCTGAAGAAGGCCGTGGAGCACAAGCTGACCGCACCGACTGCGGAGGTCGAGTACTTCGAGCGGCAGGCCGAGCTGTTTGGCGCAATGGCAGCGGCGTCCGCCGCCGCAGGGGCAAGAGGCGCCGAGGAGGGGGCCGGAAATACCGGAGCCGGTGGAGACCGGGGACTCGGAGGAGCTGCAGGAGTGGAAGGGGAGGGTGGGGCGACCGCGTTCACGCTGGGACTGGTCGGCGACCTGATGTGGATCAGGGACGGGTGGGAGACGTTTCTCGACGACCGGATCCTCCAGTACATGCGGGGGGTCGACGTGTGGCTCGGGAACCTCGAGACGCCCATTGCGGCGAGCTTCGTGGTGCCTTCCGCGTTTCCGGACTACAAGAACTTCAACTCAGCCCCGGCGCTGGTGAAGTCCTTCGCCGCAGCGGACGGGACGTCACTGTTTGCAGCGCTGTCGTTTGCGAACAACCACACGCTCGACATGGAGGACGAGGGAGCGCTCGAGACGCTGGGTTTCCTTGCGGACGAGGAGATCCTCAGTGGCGGCGCCTGGAAGGAGAAGGGAGACGGTGCGGGGGATTCGGTCGTCTTGTTCGAGCGGGGCGGCGTGAAGGTCGGGCTGTATGCCGCGACGTGGGGATTGAACGAGCCGTCGCTGATGAAGAAGACGAAGGTGGGGATCGACTGGGTCCCCGGGCTGGCACCGGAAGGGACGGCCCTGGTGGACCTGTCGAAGGTGCGGGCTGCGCTGGATGCGATGGCCGCGTCGGGGGCCGAGCTTCGCATCGTGTTCCTGCACTGGGGGCACGAGTACGAGGTGTACCCGAGCCCGCTCCAGGTAAGGCTGGCTCGGGAGCTCGTGCACGCGGGGGCGGACATCGTGGTCGGTGCGCACCCGCACGTGCAGCAGCCGATGGAGCTGTGCTTCGTCAACGGTGCGGAGCAGGAGTTCCTCGACGCTGGGCTGGACTTCGCTGCGTTGCATGCTTCGGATGGGTGTGTGATCTCGGCCAAGGGGCGTCCTCGCAAGGCGCTCGTCGTCTATTCGCTGGGCAACTTTGCGTCGGCCATGTCCACCCTGCGTTGTCAGCTCGGGATGCTGGTGCGGCTGCAGGTGTACCGGAACGGGAATGGGGAGGTGGGCTTCGATCTCCCGGCCCATGCATTCGTTGTGAACCAGGTCGACTTCCCTCCGGATGACACGCACCGGCTCATGCCAGCCGATGCCTACTTCGATGCCGGGTGCTACGACGAGTCGGGGGAATGCCCAGCGGAGGTCGGGAAGCAGTGGGCCTCCGTGCGGGCGTTGGTGAATGGAGTGGAAGAGGAGATTCCGTAGGCGGAGGAAAGGCAATGAGGTGGTTCGTCGTCCTGTCGGCAGCTCTTGCTCTGTCTGCATGTTCCAGTTCGTCGGGAACAGGGAACGATGCCTCGGTGGATGCCGCCGACTCTCGAGCTGGAGACGGTGCGGCCGGTCCAGAGACTATGGTGGACAGCGCCAGGGTGGATGGGACCGACGTCCCGCCCGACCCGTGCGAGGGGCTGGGGCCCGAGTGCCTGCCCTTGGTCGAGCGAGGCAGCATCAAGGTTGTGTACCTCCACGGGACCCCGTACGAGATGGGGTTCCAGCACGGGACGCTGCTGCACGAGGAGCTCGCTGCCGGGGTCGTCGAGATCCAGGAGGATCTGACGCTGTCCACAATGATGGCGCTGGCGGAGAAGTCCGGGCTGGTGGAGCTGGCGATGGAGCGGTCGCTTCCCGAGATCACCGAGGAATGCCAGGGGCTGGTCGATGCCGCCGGCGACATCGGCTGGACCATGAACCACTGCATGGTGCTGAATTTCGGCGACGCAGTGGCCGAGTTTCTCCAGCACGGCATGCCGGAGGGGGGGGACATCCAGCCGGGCTGTGCCCAGGCGATAGTCTCCGGGGCAGCCACGGCCGATGGGGCCACGTACCAGCTCCGGATCCTGGACTGGGCCCTGATCCAGTTCATCGTGGACAACCCGGTGGTGTTCGTGCGCCAGCCGGAAGGGAAGATTCCGCACGTCTTCGTCGGCTTTCCGGGCAACCTGTCTCCCTACACGGGGATGAACGGGAAGGGGCTGGTATCCGCATCGAACGAGGTGAGCCCGCTGGACAACGACTGCCACGATTCGGTCGGCGTGAGCCACGTGCAGCTCCAGGCCAGGATACTGGCCGAGGCGAGCGACCTGGCCGAAGCCGAGGCGATGGTCAAGTCGGCGAACCACATGACGCTCGAGCTGTTCGGAGTGTCGGACCCCACAGGCGGCGAGATCTTCGAGATGGCACCGGCCGCGGTCGCGTTCCGCAAGCAGGTCGAAGGTGTCGTGTACGCCACGAACCACTTCGAGGCCCCGGAGACGGATGCACACGACAAGGCCCAGTCCAAACACAGCACGCTGCGGTACGACAGACTGTCGCAACTCCTCGACCCGGGCGGAAAGGATTCTCTCTACGGGACCTTGTCGCCGGAGGTGCTGGTGAAGGTCGCTCGAGACCGCATCAACCCGTACGACGGAACCGAGTCGCCGGGAAGCGAGTTCGACAACGGCGAGAGCATTGCCACGAACGGGGCCCTGTTCGTGGTCGTGTTCGACCCGTCCAAGCTGCGTTTCTGGGTCGCAGCGGGTGCGCTGCCGGTACCGTCACAGCCCTTCGTGGGATTCTCGCTGGGGGAGCTTCTGGGTTGGCCGGGCTACGAAGGTGCCACGCCCGAGGACATCCTGTGAACTACTTGGAGAGAAAGTCGGTGGTCACGGGCATGGCCTTGCCACCTTCTTCGATGACGCACTCGGAGTTGTAGCCCCGGGAGCTTTCACGGTAGCGGTTCTCGTTGCCGCCGCTGGTCTTCTTCTTTTCCTTGACGGATGCGCTGCGGAGGTCATCGACAAAGCCCTTCACCTCATCGCCGTCGACGGTGGACGAGTCGATTGGCCTGCCGGCCGAACGGGCCGCGGCCTGGGCGGTGAGCGCCTCGTTGGCCATGGTGCTGACGAGGGTGTTTTCGAATTTCCCGTAGATGTCGTGATTGATGAACCAGCGGGCCCCGCGGACCTGGCCATCGACCGCGTAGGCGAGACCGACGACGTCGCCATGATCACGGAGATCCGCGATATGGTCTTCGACGGAGCTCACGAGGTTGCGCCGGGAGCCTGCGATCTCCTCATCGGCGAGGGTGGCGAGCAGGGTTCCCGTGCTGGCCGACTTGGCGTTGTCACGGTTGACTTCTGCGACCTCGGACCAGACCTGGGACTGATCCCCCTTGTATTGCCCCGCGGCCCGGACCTTCTGGTTGGCCAGCATTCCGACCGATCCAAAGGAGCCTCCGGTGTTGCGCCCCTGCCGGTTGGCATCCCAGCGGCCGTGCTCGACGCAGAAGGCATCGATGGGCACGGTCTTCCAGGGGGGGATGATGAAGTCCTGGCCGATCTGTCGGTCCTGCTTGCCGCCCACGACGACCGTGCCGGCCAGGACAAGGATCGTGCTGCCCGAGTTGTTGATGATCACGAGCGTGTTGACCTGTGCCCCGCCGGCGCTGACCACGACCTGCTGCTGCGGCGGTGGAGGTGGGGGGCGATGGTGATGACGGTGTCCGTGCTCGTCGCCTCCGTTGGGGCGGCTGTTCCACCGGATCACGGTGCCGTAGCGGTGCTCAACGGTCACCGAGTCGTCACCGTGGTCGTGCTCGACCGCGTCGCTGTTGTTGGTGGTGGTGACCGCGACGGTGCCCGTCCCCAGTTCCTTCACCTCGGCCTTTCCGGAGCGGAGGGCCTCGTCGAGGGTAATGATGTCGCCCAGCCGGGGCTGGCTGTCCGCATAGATGGGGAACACCACGAGGTTGTCGATCCGGAACGGATGTCCGAGGGAGTTGCCACCCCCGAGGATGATCGTGGTCCCGCTTCCGCCCGGAGGGGAAAAGGCATGCCCGTCGGCGGGGCCGAGAAGGGAAATGGCGAGCAACACCAGGGCCCAGCAGAATGCGGCCCGGAGCAGAAGAAATCGACCTGGGTTCCTGTCGGTCATGGCGTAACCTCCCTGTGATTCCGGCTCTCTAATCCGGAAGAAGGGCGGCGAGCTACGCACGGGCCCTGTGAAAGTTCCACTTGACGAGTGGGTCGGTAGTGCCGGGCTTTCAGCTACGGCGTCAAAGCACGCCGCGGTGGCACTCGCAGTGGCAGGAGCACCTGATGGGCGGGGAGCAGAGGCTGCCTCGGCCGCGGCAGATCTACCTTGGGGACATGCTTCGGGACGTGCCGGTCCGGGAGGGCTGAGAGGTTCGGTCGGGTCGTCGGAGAATCCGGGGTTACCCCCAGAAAACAAGCCAGGAAGACATGTTGATGTTGGCTCCGAAGCCGTTCGGGTTGGGGGCGGGTTTGGGCTCGTAGTTCTTGCCGAAGAAGAGGGCTTCGTAGTCGATGGAGTTTTCTCCGGAGACGAGCTCGGTGGAGACATCCGCCACGAACGGAGCGACGTCCCAGCCGGGGCACCATCCGCCTCGGCCGAAGGGCCAGGTTCCGAACTGGTTGGGGACGACGCCTTCAGGGACGCGGGCAGCGCAGCCGGTTGCGGTGCCAGCCTCGGGGTGGCTCTTGACGAACTCCTTGCCGCCGTTGAGGGTGAAGTGGTGGGTGTGGTTGCAGAACTCGGCGCAGTTGGCGAGGTCGTTGCCGAAGCCGTGGCCGGTGATGTACGCGAAGATCTGGGCCTTCTTGGTCCCTTCGGGCGGAGTGAAAGCGATGGGGGTCTTGCCGGTGTTGTAGTCCTGGTTGAAGGGGCCGCCTCCCCACAGCTTGATCGCCGAGATCGGCTTGAGCCCAGTGCCCATGTTTCGGAACCGAAGGCTCATGTGGACCACGTAGGTCTGTCCGCTGGCATCATAGCGGAAGCGCATTTTGCCGCCGTTCTTGAGGAAGACCAGTGCCGGGCTGATGTCGGTGACCCAGCGGCCCTGTCTCTTGTACGCTGTGATCCAGCGGGCCAGCTCGACTTCGCACAGGTCGGGGTTGTCCTTGTCGCAGAGGAACAGGTAGGAGAGATAGTCCCAGTCTCCGCAGTTCCCGTCGAGCATCGAGGGGCAGCCCATGGACAGGTCGACCTCGAGGGTGTCGAACTGCTCGAGGTCCTTGGCCGAAGGCAGCTCGGCTTCGGCAAACCCGTTGCCTGCAAAGGTCTCTCCGTTGAAGAGCTGGACGACGGTGACATCCTGCTGTGCGGCGAGCTTCTCCTCGCGGTCCCACTCGAAGTTGAAGCGCTCGACCTCGTAGGCGAGGTGACGCATCTTGCCCTTGCTGTCGGAGGTGATGTCCGCGAGGAGACCGACCTCTCGCATCTTCTGCCGTCGGTCGATGCAGAATGCGAAGTAGCCGGTCTCGCTGACCACGTCAGTGACCCAGTTGCCGAGTTTCTGAGGGGGCGAAATCACGAAATGGAGCCTATCCTTCCACTTCAGAGCAAGCCCTTCGGGGATTTTGCCCATCGCTTCCGTGAATCGGGCCTCGAGCTTCTCCACGTCCTGCTGTGCCGTGGCACCGTATGAAAGGAAGAAGTAGTGGACGTTGAGGGGAGACTTCTTGAGGAGGTCTTCGACCGGGGAGCTCCAGAGCTGCTCGGAGTAGTCGTAGCCAGCGGCGTAGAAGAGGAACACGTAGCTGAAATCGCCTCCTCCCCATTCCTTTTCGAAGTCCCACTTGCCGTGCGTGGTGGGCAGGACGAACGGCCCTGCGGTGTCGAACGGTTTGGTCCCGTACGGGCCGTCGGAGAAGGGGAGCCCCTGGGGAACGGTATCTTCCTCGGTGGCATCGGGGAGTTCCACCTGGCCATCGGGGGCAACGTCCGGACTCAGGTCCTGCACGGAATCCGGCACGTCTGCGGGGGGCGTTGCATCGACGGCATCGGGAAGCGCGACGTCGGTGACGTCGGGAACCGCTGTGTCGAGCGCGACAACATCCGGCGCAGAGCGTTCGGCAATGTCCGTCGGGGTGCCCGAGGCGTCGGCGAGGGATGAAGTCCCGGAGCAGGACATGGCCAGCAGCAGGGCAGCCAGGACAGCGGTAGAGAAGACGTGGCCTGTTCGCATGCAAACCTCCAGGGGCGAATGCGGGGCGGAAACATCTTACCACGGGCACGGAGGAAGTCAGGTACCAATTCTTGCGCACTTGACGGTTCTTCCGTTGAGGCGTTTCCCCTTGAGCGAGGGCCGGAATGCCTGTAGGGTAGAGCGGTCCGGCCGTCGAGCGGGCAAGAGTTCAAGCGGCTGCCGTAGCATGGTGCCGGCAGTTGTTCGGCGGCTCAACGCCAGGAGGGAGAGATGCAGAAGCGACAATGGTTGGTTGGCATGATGGCGGCGTTTTCCCTGGTGTTGGCCCTGCCTGAGATGAGCCGGGCCGAGGATGTGGCCGAAGAGGAGGAGGAGGATTCGCTGGGGCTATCGGTCGAGGTCGCCTACAGCTCGCTCTACTACTTCCGGGGCGACAACCTGTTCAAGAAAGACAAGCTGATGGACCAGAACGGCCTGGCATCATTGTCGGCGTCGTACGCGATCGGGCCGTTTTCCGTGACCTATTGGGGAGGCTTACAGACCAACGGGGACAACATCGGGGAGAACATCGATGTCGGGCTTGGAGCGGAACAGGACCTGGCGGTGAGCTTCACGCAGGAATTGCCGGCGGACCTCTCTGTCGAGGTGGGCATTCTCTCCTACATGTACCCGTTTGCGGATGAGGAGGCCGCCGGAACCTCGTTCCCGGTCTACCTGGATCCGTTCCTGGCCGTTGCGTGGTCCGGTATCGTGGACGCCCGGATGTGTGTGTGGTGGTACCTCGGGATTCCCTCAGCACTGGCCGATCAGAGATACGTCTACTTCAATCCCTCGCTTGGCAAGGAGTTCGAGCTGAACCCGAACTGGTCGCTGGGAGTCGAGGTCAACGCAGGCTACAAGACATACACCCTTTATGCGGGGGACAACGATGACGTCCCCGAAGACAACCTGTGGGACGTGCTCCTCAAGGTCGGAGTGTCGTGGACGTTTCTCGAGGACTTCTACCTGAACCCGAGCATCTCCGCTGGTTGGACGAACCTGAGCGAGCAGGGCTTTGGCGACGAGTACATGGTGTTCGGCGGCCTGGCCGTTGGCTGGGAGAAGTAAGGGGAACAGGCCTGCCTGGCTACCTGGATTGGGAGACGGGGGTGCGGACGGGGGAGCCTTTCTCCGTGGCGACCTGGTCGTACCGGATGACGGCATCGGCGATGGCCTGAGCGATGCGATCCTGGTACCAGTCTTTGGTGAGCTGTTCGGCTTCGACCGGGTGAGACACGAATCCGACCTCGACGACGATTCCGGGCATTTCAGCCCCACGCAGGACGACGATGGGGAGCTCCTTCACGCCACGGTCCATGGCTTTGGTCCGGCGGACCACTGCGTTCTGCAGGACATCGGCGAGGGTGTGGGCATCACGGAATGCGGAGTACTGGAGCATCTCCTTGACCACGGCGGCAGCGGAAGAATCGGCTGCGGAGGCATAGAGGCCTCGGGGCTGGACGACCTGGCGTGAGAGCTTGCCGGATTCTTCCTTGAGGGCCTGTTCGGAGAGGACGTAGGTTTCGACGCCCTGTGGGGTGAGGCTGAAGGACGAGTTGCAGTGGATGCTTATGAGGAGGTCGGCACCGGCCTCGTTGGCCATGGCGACGCGGTCCTTGAGCCCGAGGGAGCGGTCGTCTTCGCGGGTGAGGAGCACTTCGGAGTCGGTACGGGCTTGAATTTCCTTGCGGGCCTTGAGTGCAATCTGGAGAACGATGTCCTTCTCGTAGATGCCGTTGTAGGCCAGCGCTCCCTTGTTGTCGCCGCCGTGTCCGGGATCGATGGTCACCTTGCGGACGACCTCGAGCGACTGCTTCTGTGCAAGGGCCGGCAGAGCGAGCAGAAGGGCCGGCAGGATCAGGGTGAAACGCTGCAATTTGAGGGGCATGGCAATCCTCCCATGGCTCACGGTTGGGAGGCTAGCATTCCGGCCCCGGATGTCAAAAAAGCGAGGGAAAGGTTGTATTAGGATCG
>Ga0233425_10009675_pt1 | contig 12084 bp, 8 predicted proteins | sample Watercolumn_Towu_2_FD_181712 | JGI IMG/M metagenome (GOLD analysis project Ga0233425, IMG submission 181712) | Freshwater microbial communities from Lake Towuti, South Sulawesi, Indonesia - Watercolumn_Towuti2014_140_MG | ecosystem: Environmental > Aquatic > Freshwater > Lake | place: Indonesia...
CACGACATCGCGAGGGATCTGGTGAAGCGCCGCTTCGGGGATGGGTCCGCGAGGGTGTCCACCCAGGTGCTCCAGGAGTACTACTGGATCGCGACGAGAAAGCTCGGAGTATCCCCGGTCTCGGCGAGAAGGGACGTCCAGTTCTTCGGCCAGGGAGATCTCATCCGCGTGGACCTGGAGTGCATCCTTCAGGCTATCGATCTCACCCGCCTGTACAGCCTCTCCTTCTGGGATGCGCTCATCCTTTCGGCATCGTCGGTCGGGGGTTGTTCGGTGGTCCTGACGGAGGACCTGCAGCATGACCAGAGCATCCAGAACCTGCGCGTGGTCAACCCTTTCCTGACCTGAGGCCAGGTGCCGCATCGCCGGACCTGCGAGGGGGTTCGGCGGCGCGGCAGCACATGCGCCCGATCGGCGGCAGGAAACGGCCGGTCCTGCGTGCCCAGGCCGCCCAGGCCTCCCCGTGCACCCCGGCCAGGTGCCGCTCCTCGAGGCGCACCTGCACCACGATCCCGGCCATCATCACCACCCACACCGCCACCGTGGGCCAGGCCGGGCAGGCCAGGACGAAGCCCGCGAGGCTCAGGAGCATGCCGCTGAAGATGGGGTTGCGCACCCAGCGGTACAGCCCGTGGGTGACGAGCGCGGTGGGGCGGTCGTCGATGCCGATGCGCCACGAGGCACCCATCTGTCGCTGCGCCGCCAGGGTGATGGCGGTGCCCGCCAGCGCCAGGCCGGCGCCGAGCCAGGCAATGGCCGGCGGCCGAGGCCAGACGCCGAGGGTCGCTGGACCCAGCAGCCCCTGCAGCAGGCTCCAGCCCACGAGCCCCAGGAACAGGGCGAAGAAGCCCAGGCCCATGGCGCGCTGCCAGGGGTTGGCCTCACGGTGGAAGACGAAGGCGCTGCGCCCCTGGCGGAGCGAGAGGATCGCGGTGGGCAGCACCACCGCCACGACCAGGTAGGCCAGGAGGGCGAAGAAGGGGATCCAGTCGGACATGGGATCTTTCCGGTGAGGGGTACAACTGGCCTGCAGTCCCCTACCGCACCCACACCCAGAGATCGGTGAGCCCGAAGGACTCATCCGTCGCGCCCTGGTCGAGCGTCGAGCCGGCCGTGAAGGTCATGGTGTTGGCGGTGTGGGCGTAGGTGACCGAGACGGCGTGCAGGCTGTCGTAGGAGCCGTAGTAGCCGCGGTTCCAGCCGCAGACCTCGCTGTAGGAGTAGCTGTGGTTGTTCTGGGCGATGGCCCAGAGCGTGGTGCCGTCGACCTGCACGTAGGCGGTCTCGCCGTCCCAGGAGTCGAGGCAGGCATACCCGGTCTCGACCCAGCCCTGGGTGTGGGGGATGCCGAGGCAGTCGATGGCGTTGGAGAAGGAGCCACCGGCGATGATGCCGTAGCCGCCGAGCAGAGTTCCCCAGACCGAGCAGCCGTAGGTGCCGGTGATGCTCCAGCCCGGATCCACGGAGGTCTCGAAGTCGTCGAAGAAGATGAGGGTCCAACCACCTGAGGTCATGTCGCAGGTCATCTCCGTGGCCGCGCCGTCCGCCCAGATCCAGTAGTCGCCGTCCGCGGCGGAAGGGTCGGCGGCGAGGATGTCGGCGCAGGAGTCGGCGGCGCACAGGGCGTCCAGCCCGAGCAGGCCGCCGTCGGCGTCGCCGTCGCAGTCGTCGTCGATCCCGTTGCAGACCTCGGCGGCGTCCGGGTTGACGGAGGGATCGCCGTCATCGCAGTCGTAGGCGTCGTCCTCTGAGACCATGCCGCTGGGGGCCTCGCAGGCCCAGGTGACGGCGCCCCCATCGTCGCCCCAGCCGTCGCCGTCGGCGTCGTCCACCCAGGGCAGGGCGTCGGCGGCGGACGGCTCATCGATCGCACCCGAGCAGTCATTGTCCACGCCGTCGCAGACCTCGGTGGCCGCGGGGTTCACCGCCGCGTCGCCGTCATCGCAATCGGTGGCGTCCACCACGAACCCGCTGGGGGCCTCGCAAGCCAGAATCGTGTCGCCGGTGTCGCCGTAGCCGTCGCCGTCATCGTCGGCGTACCAGGTGGCGAAGTCCACGGCGCCCTCGTCCACGAGGCCGTCGCAGTCCTCGTCGACCCCATCGCAGTGCTCCGCGGCGGCCGGGTTCACCGCGGGATCGTCGTCGTCGCAGTCGGTGGCGTCCGCCACGGTGCCGCTCGGGGCGGTGCAGGCCACCGCGGCATCGCTGGCGTCGCCGAAGCCATCTCCGTCCAGGTCGGCGTACCAGGTCGGGGCGCCGCTGGCATCGGGCTCATCCGTGGCGCCGTCGCAATCGTCGTCCAGGCCGTTGCAGAGCTCAGTGGCCGCCGGGTTCACCGCGGGATCGGCGTCATCGCAGTCGGTCGCGTCGGCCACGCTCCCGCTCGGGGCGGTGCAGGCCGGCGCGCTGTGGCTGGGGTCTCCGTAGCCGTCGCCGTCCGCGTCGGCGTACCAGGTGGGGGCGTCCGCCGCGGTGGGCTCGTCCACCCGGCCCGAGCAGTCGTCGTCCAGGCCGTTGCAGCGCTCGGTAGCGGCAGGGTTGACCGCGGCGCGGGTGTCGTCACAGTCCGTGTCGTCGCCCACGAACCCGCTCGGGGCGGTGCAGGCCACGGTGGTGCTGGTGGCGTCCCCGTAGCCGTCGCCGTCCGCGTCGGCGTACCAGGTGGCGGCGTCCGCCGCGGTGGGTTCGTCCACCCCGCCCGAACAATCGTTGTCCACGCCGTCGCAGACCTCGATGGCCGCCGGGTTCACCGCGGCGTCCATGTCGTCGCAATCGGAGTCGTCCGCGACGAACCCGCTTGGGGCGGCGCAGGCCACGGCGGTGCTCGCCGCGTCCCCGTAGCCGTCGCCGTCCGCATCGGCGTACCAGGTGGCGGCGTCCACCGCCTCGTCCTCGTCCACCACGCCGTCGCAGTCATCATCCTGGCCGTCGCAGACCTCGTCGGCGCCCGGGAAGGCGTCAGGATCGGCGTCGTCGCACTCCAGGCAGGCCGCGAAGCCATCGCCGTCGGCATCGGCGTAGCCCACCGAGCCGTCGCAGTTGTAGTCGTTCGGATCGGCGCAGTCGGTCTCGGTGGCGCCCGGGTTGTACGCGGCGTCCGAGTCGTCGCAGTCTCCGGCGGACGCGACGAACCCGCTCGGGGCCGCGCAGGCCTGGACGCTGCGGCCGGCATCGCCCCACCCGTCCCCATCCGCGTCGGCGTACCAGGTGGCGGGATCGAGCACGCCGGGATCGCCGTCGTCCACCAGCCAGTCGCAGTCGTCGTCGTAGCCGTTGCAGAGCTCGTCGGCGCCGGGATGGATGGCGGAGTTGGCGTCGTCGCAATCGCCGGTGTCGGCCACCCAGCCGGGGCCGGACTCGCAGGCCTCGATGGCGACGGCCGCATCGCCGAAGCCGTCCCCGTCCGCGTCGGCGTACCAGGTGGAGAGCACGCCCTCGTCCACCTCACCGTCGCAGTCCTGGTCCACCCCGTCGCAGACCTCCGCCGCCCCGGGGAAGATCGCGGCGTCCGCGTCGTTGCAGTCGCTGGCGTCGGCCACCCAGCCCTCGTCCGGGTCGCAGTCCTCGGTGGTGACGGCGGCATCGCCGAACCCATCCCCATCGGCATCGGCGTACCAGGTGGTCTGGACCTCCTCGTCGATGGCTCCGTCGCAGTCCTGGTCCACGCCGTCGCAGCGCTCGGCCGCGCCGGGATGGACCTGCGCGTCGGCGTCGTCGCAGTCGCTGGCGTCCTCGACGGAGCCCTCGGGCTGCTCGCAGGCGGTCTGGGGCGCCGCGGGGTCCCCGAAGCCGTCGCCGTCGAGGTCGGCGTACCAGGTGGCGGTCGCGCCTTCGTCGAATTCGCCGTCGCAGTCCTGGTCCGCCCCGTCGCAGACCTCCTCTGCCCCCGGGAAGATGCCGGGGTCGGAATCGTCGCAGTCGTCGCCGGGCTCGGAGGCGCCATCGCACAGGCCGTACTCCCCCTCCGGGGCGGCGTGCCCGTCGCCGTCCTGGTCCGGGTAGCCGAAGCAGTCGGGGGCCGTGTCGTCCTTGGCGGGCGCGGGGCATCCGGTGAGGAGCAGCGGCAGGGCGAGGGTGAGGGCGAGGCGCATGGGAGACTCCGCGAGGGTTGCCCCGGGATGGTACCATCGCGCCGCGACCGTTTTTTCTTTTCACCTCGGCAGCCTCGCGGGTCCATCCGAGCGACACGGCCGGTGAACCCACCGGCACCCACCAGGAGGAGACACCATGCATCGCTTCACCCCCCTCGCCCTCGTCGCCCTGACCGGCTGCTTCGAGCTGCCCGCCACGAACGACGTCGCGGGCAACTTCGAGGTCCAGTACGCCAACAACCTGCGGGTCTACCTCGACGACACCCTGGTGGCCGAGGTGGCCGACGGCGAGGACGCCGACATCGAGTACGACGGCGAGATCATCACCGTCTCCACGCTCTGCTCGGATGAGGGTGTCGAGTGCCCGAGCGAGACCTTCTGGAGCCAGGTGGCGGTCGATCAGCCCTGGGGCCCCGACTACATGCTGCTCAACTTCGTGAACCTCGACGTGGAGGACGAGAACGCCGGCGCGCGCCTCGGCGGGCTGCTGGACGAGAACAGCGCCTTCACCATGCTCTCGGGCCTGGCGCTCTCGGGCAACGAGCACTGCGCGGCCATCGGCGTGGGCGTGGTCACCGGCACCTTCAACGCCGACGCCACCGCCATCGAGAGCGGCATCATCGCGTACGGCTGGGCCGCCGGCTGCGACATCGACGGCACCCAGATCGGCGCCTCGCTGCGGATCGAGACCGACTACACCGCGGTCCGGACCGGCGACTACGACGTCAGCTCCGTCACCCCCGAGGAGCCGATCGACGAGGAGGGTGAAGTGGTGGATCCAGAGGAGCCCGAGGAGGGGTACGCGGCCGAGGAGAACACCGCGATCTGACGAGCCCGCACCACGAGGCGAGCAGCAGGCCAGCGATTCCGAGGCTGGTGACGCCGCCCGGCCTCCCGCTCGCGCAGCCACACCTGCGGTCCGCGGCCACCGGCGCCGGGGCCGCGGGCATGGCCTTGGCGGGCGGCGCGGGGCCCTGGGGCTGCGCCGGCCCGGCCTCGTCGTCCCAGGGGGCGCGCTCCAGGGGCAGCAGATCGCCGGTGACCCGGCGGGCGCCCACCAGGTCGGTCCACGGGGTGGGGGCCACGCCTTCGCCCTGGACCAGCAAGGTGCCACCCTGCTCCGCGGCCCAGACCCGGCCGTCGGCGAAGCGCCCGAGCGCCCGGATGGCACCGGGCGCCGGGTCCAACGCGGTGCAAGACTCCCCGCAGCGCAAGACCTGGCCGTCCTCGAAGCCTACGAGGGCCTCCTCCCCGACGGCGGCCACCGCGGTCACGCCCAGGGCGGGCAGGGCGAAGCGCGCCTTGCCCTCTCGCCACAGCACACCCGGCGCCGCGATCCAGCCGCCGTCGGCCCGGGCACGGCGTGGGTCCAGCGGCGCCACCTCGTCGAGCGACACGGGCTCCCAGGCCGCGACACAGGAGGTGGGCGCATAGAACCCATCGTGCCCCGCGAGGAGCAGGGCCGCGCCGTGACCATCGAGGCGCAGGCCGCGCTGGGTGCAGGTGCGCCAGGTGTCACCCTCCAGCAGGTGGAGCCCGCCCTGGCGGTCCAGCGCCCAGAGCCGCCCGGCGCCGTCGGCCGCGGCTGAGACCAGGTGCTCACCGGGGCGCAGGGCCTCCACCCGCGGCAGGCGGGACCAGCGCCCCTCGGCGTCGAGCCCGGTGATCCCCTCGAAGTCCACCACCAGCACGCCTTCGCCCCAGGGCACGACCTCCACCGAGTCGGTCACGGGCTTGTCCTGACCCTCGATGGTCTGCCAGGTGGTAGCCGCATCGGCCGAGACGTAGACGCCGGTGCCCATCAGGGCCAGGACGAGGCGCCCCCGACCATCGAGCGCCGCCCCCCCGGTGACGGTGGCGCGAAAACCCGTACGCGCGGGCCGCAGGCGGCCACCCTCGATCAGCAGCGGGCCGCGGCGGAAGTCGCCCACCAGCACGGTGCCGTCGGGACGCGGCCACAAGCCCGTGAGATCGACCGCGCTGCCGTCGCTGTCCGTGCCCTCCGCCATCCACCCCCGCAGGGTGCTACCGTTCCACACGAACAGCGAATCCTGGCCCCAGCCCCGCCGCTGGGTGGTCAGCAGGGCGCCGTCGGGCCAGGGCGCGATCCCCGAGACATAGCCGTTGCGCACCGCGGGCAGCTCGGTGAGGTCGCCGTCCTGCCAGCGCCACAGCGCGCCATCGGGAAGGGCGATCCAGGCGTCCTTCCCCACCCAGGCCACCGCGCTGACCCCGCCGCCCTCCAGCAGGGGTGTGAAGCTCTCCCCGGCATCGCGGGAGAGGAACGCCCCGGACGAGACGGTCCCGAGCAGGACGTCGTCGCCGTGGGCGGCCAGGCACCAGGGGTCCACCCCCTCCAGCACGCGCACGGGCGCGCCGTCCGCGACCCGCAGGATTCCGGCCTCCTCCCCGCGCAGGGCGACCAGCAGGGCGCCCCCGGAGACGGCCAGATCCACCGGATCCGTGCGGGTCTCGAAGAAGCGGATCAGCTCGGTCTGGGCACCGACCCGCCAGACCTGCCCGGCCGGCGCGGCGAAGACCACGCCGCCCTCGCCGCAGGCCAGGCGGCGGACCTCGGGCGGGAAGCGCGGATCGCGCGACCAGGCGCCGAGGCCGACATCGGCGCGCTCCACCCCGACCCGGGTGGCGACGTAGATGGCATCGCTGCAAACGGCCGCATCGAGCACATGACCGCGCTCCGGGCCGGTCTCGACCCAGGCGGCGTGCGAGGGGCCGCAGAGTGCGAGGGACAGCAGCGGCAGAACGGCGAGCATGCCCGCAGGTTAACAACGCGGCACAGCCTCCGGGGAGCCCATGCCGATCCCGGCGCTTCCGCCCGCCCTTCGCCACGTCCGCCACCAGCTCGACCGCTGGGGCTGGGACGCCCTCGCGCTGGCGCTGCTGCTGGGGCTGGGGCTGGCCTTCCTCCCCGCGATCGGCGGCGCCATCCCCGGTCCGCCCTCCGGGGGCCTCGAAGGCGCGCGGTCCCTGCCCTGCTGGGCCACCACCGCCGACCTGTTGCTGGTCGGTCCCGACGCAGGTGCCTGGGCATCCTCGGCCACGAACGTCCGCATGGGCGCCTGGGAGAGCCTGGACATCCACCGCATGCCCACCTTCCCCCTGCTGGTGGGGGGGCTGCTGCACCTCCAGCCGGATGTCGCCCTGGCCGGCCACCTCCTGAACCATCTGCTCATGCTGGCGCTCCCGCTCGTGATCTACGGGCTGGGGCGCGCGGGGGGCGGGCGCGCGCTGGGGCTCGCGGCGGGCGTGCTGGTGGCCTGCCTCGGCCCGCAGATCAGCGCATCGCGGATGTACGGGATCGACACCACCATCACCTTCATGATCCCCGCCTCGCTGCTGGCGACCCTGGCGGTGCGGCGCTGGTGGTGGCTCGCGCCTGTGGCCGGGCTGATCACGGCCCTGGCCTGCGTCAGCCACTACACCACCCTCCCGATGTTCCTGCCGCCCCTGATCCTGCTGATCCTCGGTGGCCCCCGCTCCTGGTGGCGGCGCGTCCTGGCCGTGCTCCTCTTCCTCGGCGCAGGCGCGTTCCTCGTCTGGGGCCTGGCCCAGGTCTTCCCGTTCCCCAACCCGCGGGAGTTCCAGCAGGCGGTCTCCGAGGGCATCGCCCCGGGCAGCGCCAGCTCCGCCGCTCCCGAGCTCTCCGGGCGGGCCCGCGCCATCTTGCAGGCGGGCGCCCAGGGAGCCCTGCTCAAGGCCGCCCGCGACGCCCTCACCATCGTACGCCCCGCCTGGCTCCCCTGGGACCTGGTGAGCGCCCTGACCCTGCTCGGCGTGCTCGGGCTCGGCCTGGGCAGCTCCCGGCCGGCCGGCGACCGCCCCCGCTGGCGGCGCGTCCTGGCCTCGTTCGATCTGCCCCTCGGGCTGGCCCTGCTGGCCACCCTGGCCCCCCTGCCCGTCCTGGCCGCGGCCGGCGCGCCCGAGCGCTACGGGTGGAACCTCCTGCCGGCGCTGGCCCTGCTCCTGGCGCGCGGCATGTTCGCGCTGCCGCGCTGGGCCGATCACGGCATCCACCTGCTCCAGAAACGCTGGCCCATCGGTGCTCTGGGTCTACCCCTGGCCCTGGCGGTGGCCGTCGGCGCCTGGACCGACGGCAGCGCGTCCCGCTACCTGCTGCCACCCTCCATGGACGGCCTGGAGGTGCGCCGGCTCGGTGAGCTGATCGCGGCCCACTTCCCGCCAGGCGGGGGCGCGGTCTGCAGCCTGCGCGAGGCGGCCGCCCACGCCGGACGCTCCTACTGCCCCGGCACGCCCTGCCCGTTCGGAGTCTCCACGCGCTTCTTCACCATGTGCCTCGAGGCCATCGACAAGGAGTGCGCTGGCGAGGGGCCCGTACCCTACGTGGTCATCGAGCAGGCCGAGGGGTTGCCCCACACGGCGCTGGACGCCGGCGGCAACGGCCCGCGCCGTCCCGAGCAGGTGGCCTTCGAGGACTGGCTGCTGGAGCGAAACACCCCCATCGCCACCCTGCAGACCCGCCAGTTCAAGGCCAGCATCATCGCCCTGCCGCGGCAGGAGCCGGGTAGGTGACCCGCGGCGCATCGCCCCGCACCTGGAACCGGGTCCCGAACCGGGTAGGATGACATGAGATCGCGAACCGCCGCCCGCGGAGCCCGCATGGCCGTGACCGACCCCGATCCCTCCGTCGCGCCCCCCAACGCCCCGGCCGAAGAGGGCCGCACCCTGGCGCGCGAGGTGCGCGCCGTCCTCGAGAACCTGGCCAGCGACGATGATCTCGCCGAGCGTGGCGAAGCCTGGGCGGCCCCGCCCGACCCCACCGAGGACCACCGGTGGCTGCCGCAGCTCGCGGTCGAGGAGCTGGACTTCACCCACCCGCTCGCCCTGTGTGCTCGCTGGGCTGCGGCCTTCCAGGCCCGGCACGAGCTGCCCCTCGAACCCTGGGCCCTGCTGGTCAAGGCGCTGGCCACGGCCCTCTCCGAGGTCCCCGAGGCCAACGTCCAGATCTGTCAGGGCCGAGCCCTGCGCACCGGGTGCTTCGACGTAGGCGTCACCATGTCGGGTCGCCAGGGCTTGCGCACCCCGGTCCTGCGCGACGCCCTGCGCAGGGGCGTCCCCGACATCGCCGCCGAATTGGCCCGTTTCGCTCGTGAGGTGGCCCAGGGCGAGCTGCCGCCGGCCTCCGAGACCGGCGCGGTGATCACGCTGCACGACCGCCAGGACTGCGGCCTGCTGCTGTCCACCGCGCCCCTCGCCCCACCCCAGTGCCTGGCGCTGGTGGTCCACGCCGTTCGACCGCGTCCCACCGCCATCCCCGGCCCCGACGGGCACGTGCTGGTGCTGCGCCCCCTGTGCCCCGTGGCCCTGACCTGGGACCCGCGCGCCATGAGCGCGGCCACCGCGGCGCGCTTCCTCGGCCGCACGCGGGAGCTGATGGAGCACCCGGAGCGGTTGCTGATCGAGGCGTAGGAGGCCGACAACCGGGACCACACGCTGGCCCCGTCCGCCGCGCCCCTGGGACGAAAGACCGTGCCAACGCCCGGCCAACCCCAGGGCCTGCCACTGGCTGGACCTGCGGGTTCCCCGCCTCGCCATCGTTCATTTTAGTTACGCCTATCGTGACTTTTCTTCTTGCTCTTATGTATTCTTCCACTTATATTACGTCTGCCGAAAGAAAAGGAGCTTGTTCATCCAGCGACTCCCGCCCCGACGGCCCGGCGCCCCCCCCGGCGCCGGTTCCTCGCGGAGGCCCGTTGGCCACCTGGCAATTCACCCTCTCCGCCACTGGCCGGACATCCCTCTTCCCCTCCGAGGCCTCCCGGCATGCCGCGGTCCGCGCCCTGGTGCGGACCGCGGCTCCCCACCTCACACTGTTCTGTGTGTTGGATGGCGCCGTCCACCTGGTACTCCACTGCGATGTCGCGCAGGCCGGGCGCATCGCGCGCGCCGTGCTGCTGGGCATGCGCAGCCTCTGCGCAGCGCCCATCGCGTCCGGTCCCCGCAGCCCCGTGGCCGACGACGAACACCTCGCCTGGCTGCTCGAACGCATGCTCGGAATGCCACGACGAGAGGGAATCCCCGTCCACCCTGCCCTCTGGGCAGGCTCCTGCTTCGTGGACCTCGTCGGCGCCCGTGCGCTCGGGTCCCCGCCCCTCGCGTTGGCGGGCCTGCTCCCCGGGTTCCTGCCGGCAGCCGCCCACCGGGCGGTCGGGCTCGATCCGGCTCCGCTGGTCCCCTTTGACGACCGCCAACTCCTGCTGGCTGGTCCCGGGCGTCTGCTGGCCGCCTCGGCCGCCGCCCTGGCCGCGGATCCCGGCTACTCCGGCCGGGCCGCGCCCGTGGTGGCGGCACGTCTCGCGGTGGCCCACCTGGGCGCCGCCTCCGGCCTCCCCACCCGCCCACTGGCCGACGCCCTCGGGCTGACCACCCACGGGATCCGCCGCCTGCAACGCCTACCTCCGGAGCCGGAAGCGCTCCAGGCCGTGCGCCTGCGCCTCGCGCTCGAGGAGCGCATCGCCCGCCAGGCCCTGGCCGTGCCCGCCTGGCCGGCGGCCTGGGCCAGTCCGCCTCCCTGAGGCCCCCTACTCCCGGTCGTACGCGCAGCGGAAGCCGATGTCGGGCTGGCGCTCGCCCCAGCGGTTGGCGCGCACGTCGGCGGAGGTCAGATCGTCGTAGGCGTTCTGGTAGCCGCCGCCACACACCCGCAGGCGCTCGCCATCGGCCGGCGTGGCGGTCCACTCACGGGCGTTGCCGGCCATGTCGAGCAGCCCCTCGGGGGTGGCACCGGCCAGGAAGCTGGCCACAGGCGCCAGACCGCCGAAGCCGTCGTCGTGGTCGGGGGTGCCGTAGGGCCGGCCGCAGCGCCGGTCGCAGAAGTTGGCCCGCGTGCCGTCGGGCAGGTCCTCACCCCAGGGGTAGCGGCGCCCCGCGATGCCGCGGGCGGCATACTCCCACTCGTCGGCCTCCGGCAGGCGACCTCCGACCCAGGCGCAATAGGCCCGAGCATCGGCGCCGTCCACATAGGTGACGGGCAGGGCCGGCTCCGCCGCCAGGCTGCGGGGGTCGGCCGAATACCCGGTCGCTTCCGCGAAGGCGCGGAAGCGGGCGACGCTGACCTCCTCGCGATCCAACGCGAAAGGTCCGACCTGGGCGGGACGCCGCACCTCGTCCTCGTACCAGGAGCGCTGCGCCGGCCCGACGTGTCGGGCAATGTAGCGCTCGAACAACGACACCCGCAGGTCGATGTCGGCCTTGGTGGAGCCGAGCCAGGCCACCCCGCCGGGCAGGACGACCGCCTCGCCGCCTGGCCCCCCCGCGGCACCGCCCCCGCGGGTGGCCACTTCGGCATCCAGCGCCCGCACCAGCCCGCGCTGCGCCTCCCGCGCCGCGCGCCGGGCCTCCCAGGCCGCGAGGTCCGCGGGTTCGGCCCGGGCCCCATCGCTGCCCATCATCAAGAGCGCGATGACCGGGCCGCCCGGCAGGTCGATCAGGGCGCACCCACGCCGCTGGGGTACCAGCGCCCCGAGCGGCTCCCGGAGCGGAGCGTGCAGCTCGGAAGGGGCGATGAACCCGAGGTCCACGTAGTGGGGCCCCGGCGGCGCGCCGTGGGGAAAGCGGTCGGGCGTGGGTTCGAAGCGGAAGTCCCCGTGCTGGCAGCGATCGAGCGCGCGGCGCATGTCGCCGTCCGCGGCCTGGGTGAGCAGCCCGAAGCGCGCCTCGGCAGGCAGGTCGAGCGGCGAGGGGTCGCCTGCGCCGGCCAGGCCGAGCAGCGGCAGCAGGGACGCAGCGACGAGTGGACGCATGGCGACGAAATAACCATGCCCCTGAGGCGCTGGTATCCCCGCCCACAGACCCGGTGGCGCCCGACGGGTGATAAAGGCTCGCACCCCGAGGGTTGAACCATGACCATGCCTCCTCCCCCGGCCCCCGAGGCCATCACCATGCTCTTCTCAGGTGGGCTCGACACCACCCTCGAGGTGGTGGAGCTGGCCGAGGCCGGTCACCGCCTGCACCT
>Ga0233425_10009676_pt1 | contig 12075 bp, 13 predicted proteins | sample Watercolumn_Towu_2_FD_181712 | JGI IMG/M metagenome (GOLD analysis project Ga0233425, IMG submission 181712) | Freshwater microbial communities from Lake Towuti, South Sulawesi, Indonesia - Watercolumn_Towuti2014_140_MG | ecosystem: Environmental > Aquatic > Freshwater > Lake | place...
GCAACAACAATTGCAAACAATCTGAAATATCTAGGATATGAGAAAACGCTAGCAGTATCAAGATTAAAAGACATTCCAAATAGAGTTCTTGCTGTTTTGCAGACAAGCTAAAAAGCAAAAATTCTAACTTTAGCTATAAACTTTATAGCTTAAAGTAATAGCTTTGACTACTAAATTTTGTGAAGAGTAGGTCTTTTGCATTATTCGATAGTGCTATCAAGTCTCCTCAAACTCGAACTGTCTACATATGTTCTTTACATCAATTTATGAGATTTGCGAAGATCAAAGAATATGACGACATTACCAAACTAACAACCAACAAGATCCAAGGATTATTAGAGAATTGGGTGATGGCATTAAAAGATCAAGGCCTCAAAGCCAATACAATCAAGACTAAGCTTAATGCAGTAGAGCTTTTTCTTGAGATGAATAAGATTCTATTTCACAAAAAAATTCTGCACAAGCTAGTTCCATCGGAAGATTACATTCCTGGAGGACAGAAACCCTTTACAACCGAAGAGATCGGTCGAATGCTTAGCTCAACAACAAAACACAGAACTAAAGCACTAATTCATTATTTTGCCAGTACTGGAACTAGACCTGCAAGTATTGGAGATCCAGTTTTGAGAGTCAAACATTTGGAGAATATGCCATATGGTTGCAAATCAGTTAGAATCTATGACGGTTCAAGAGAAGGTTATTGGGCATTCCTTACACCAGAAGCAACACAGGCACTAGACAGTTATCTAGATGCAAGAAAATTGAATGGAGAAAAAATTGACGAAGAAACCCCAATATTTGCAAATAGTGAAAATACACATCATCTGAAAAAAGTTGAGCATCTTTCAGAGAAATCAATACGACAGATCATAGCAAATCTACTAAAACATGCTGGAATTGGAAGGACGAAAACAGGTAACAGATACGATAAAGCACCAGTTTATGGATTTCGTAAGAGATTCAACACTATTCTTAAGCTTAACAATGATGTAAATTCGAATATTGCAGAAAAATTGATGGCTCACAAAAAAGGCCTAGATGGTACATATCTGCAACCAACGCGTGAAGAATGTTTTGCCGAATTTAAAAAAGCAATTGAGCAACTAACAATAGATCCAACTCAGAGGCAAAAAGTTCAGATAAAGAGTTTAGAAGAAAACGTATCTGAAATTGATAAATTAAAACGAGAACTTGCCTTATCAAAAGAACTTCATAAAGAAATTGTATCAGAGTTTAGAAGAGAGATTGAAGATATAAAGACTGGAAAAATAATACCAAGTGTTTATCATCCAGATCCTACTATACGAGAAGGAAAATCTTGGGTGCAACGTGGTTCTAAGGAAAAATCATACAATTCAAAGGGCGCAACCGGATTTGGTGTCAGGTTAATTCTGGACTATCTTAGTAGCCCCTAGAGTTTCTATCTGGGGTTCCAATGTTTGAATTTCTGAATCCGTGTTTTTCCATCATGTGATTCATAAAACGAATGTCGTTTTCAAGTTGGGCTCCGCAAACTGAACAAATTGGCATGAATCTAACCAGAGATAACAGTATAAGAATTTGATTAAAAGATGCCAGCACCACTACTTCCCAAGGGCTCTCGCACCTTAGTAACACAGTGGCGACATTAGGTTTGACTTCCAGGTTCGGAAAGAGACTGGGTCGCGCCCTAACGCTGTGGCCGGCTTGAAGGTCGTTGTCCAATTGTTCTGTATTAAGATTACGACGCATCTCCCGAATGAAGTATAAATTGATCAGACTTAGGGTATTGCTGTGACGCATCGCGTAGCAGTTCTAGACAAGGAATTATGCCAACCAAAAAAGTGCGGTTTGGAGTGTATCAAGTACTGCCCAGTAAACAAATCTGGTGCAGATTGCATAATACTAAACGAGGAGATAAAAAAAGCACAGATCGACGAAGATATTTGTAATGGGTGCGGAATTTGCGTCAAGGTTTGTCCATTTGAGGCAATTACTATAGTCAATTTAGCGACTGAGCTTGGAACAGACAAAATCCACCAATACGGTAAGAACTCTTTTCGATTGTATCGCCTCCCCACACCAAAAAAAGGTGAAGTGGTTGGCCTTCTTGGCAGAAACGGTATGGGAAAAAGCACTGTCGTTTCTATACTATCGGGCAATCTGAAACCAAATCTTGGTGATTATGAAAATCCACCAGAATGGGATCAGATTCTAAAAAGATTTGCAGGCACTGAGTTAAAAGATCATTTTGAAAAAATCAAAAATCAAAACATAAAGGCCGCAATAAAACCACAGCAGGTATACAACATTTCTCAGGTTTTTGACGGCACAGGAAAAGAGTTACTAGATAGATACGATCAAAGGGGAGTTGTTAACGATTTAGTAAAAGATCTGGGATTACAGAATTCTTTAGAACACCATGTAAAGGAGCTTTCCGGTGGAGAGCTACAAAGACTTTCCGTTGCTGCCGCTGCATCTCGTGATGCAGACTTTTACTTTTTTGACGAACCATCATCATACAATGATGTATTTCAAAGGCGCGGAGTCGCACGAGTAATTCACGGTCTTGCAAATATTGGAAAATCGGTAATGGTTGTAGAACATGATCTGACACTGCTTGACTTTTTGTCAGATTACATTGAGATTTTGTATGGAGAGCCTGCTGCATACGGAATAGTCTCTGGAATTTTATCAACCAAGGTAGGAATCAATGTATTTTTGGACGGATACTTGCCAAATGAGAATGTTCGATTTCGAGATAAAAAATTCAGTTTTGATGTTTCCACGTCTGCAGAGGATTTTGAGAAAGGGGAGGTTCTAATAAAATATCCATCCCTGAAGAGAAACTATCCTGCGTTTTCAGTTTCAGTAGAGGCAGGTCAAGTAAGACGCGGTGAAGTAATGGGAATCATGGGTGCAAACGCACTAGGCAAGACAACAATGATGAAGATGATTGCAGGAGTTGAAAAACCAGATGAAGGAGTAGTTGACAAAGCAATAACCATATCTTACAAACCGCAATACATCCCAAATGACTATGATGTTGAAGTATTGTCAGTCTTGGACAAGGCAAATGGTGGCCCAATTTTTGGAAGTATTGAAGAAGAACAAATCGTTGATCCACTCAAAATCAAAAAACTATACAATAAATCAATCAAGAATCTTTCCGGCGGAGAACTGCAAAAGGTGGCAGTTGCTACATGTCTTCTCAAAAAAGCTGACGTATATGCGTTAGATGAGCCGTCTGCATTTTTGGATGTTGAGGATAGAATCGCGATTGCAAAATTTATTCAAAGATTTGTCAGATCATTTGCAAAATCCGCCATTGTCATTGACCATGATATTCAGTTAATGGATTTGATATCAGATACAATGGTTATCTTTGAAGGTGAATCAGGAAAGCAAGGCCATGGAACCACACCAATGAGCAAGGCAGGCGCAATGAATCGATTTCTCAATTCTTTGGATATCACATTTAGACGAGATGAACAAACGTTACGACCACGTGTCAACAAATCCGGTAGTAGACTGGATAAACAACAAAAAGATACTGGTCATTATTACTACAAGAATTGACACGGATACTAAAAAAAGCGTTACAAGGAGTGCTAACAGAACAAGAAGCTACGGAATTATATTCTGCATTTGATCAGATTGGCGACATTATAGTAGTTAGAATTCCCGAGTCTTTGCTTTCAAAGAAAAAGATAATTGGTGAGGCTTTGCTGGAATCGGTACATTCTGCACGCTCTGTATTTTATCAGAGCTCAGATGTTTCAGGAGACTTTAGGATAAGGAATCTGGAAGTGATCGCAGGCCAAGACAATACCCAAACTGAATACAAAGAGCACGGATGTAGGTTCAAAGTGGATGTGGAAAAGGTCTTTTTTTCACCAAGACTGTCCACTGAGAGAAAAAGAATTGCAGATTTGGTCCAGAATGGTGAAGTTCTAATCAACATGTTTGGTGGGATAGGAATGTTTTCTATTGTAGCTGCAAAAATGAAAAACTGTACTGTGTACAATATTGATCTTAATCCATATGCTGCAAAGCTTTGCGAAGAAAATATCAAGCTAAATAAAAAAATGAAAGGAAGAATTATCTCAATTAATGGTGATGCCGCACAAATAGTAAAAGAACAGCTGCAAGACAAAGGTGATAGAACACTGATGTTGTTGCCAGAAAGATCTGATGAATTTTTAGATTCAGCTATTCTTGCAACAAAATCTGGAGGGATAATCCATTATTATTCACACCAACATGCAGATAAACGCCAAAGTTCGACAGAACTATCAAAACAGCACTATCTGGAAATAACACCAGTCAAGTCTGAGATCATTAGTGGTAGAATGGTTCGGGCAGTTGGTCCGCATTATTATCAAACAGTAGTGGATGCCAGAATTACAAAATAATTACTTGTCATCAGGTAGAATTGATGATGGTGATGATTTGGTTGTTGCCATCATGTAGCCAATCCACGATATTACGCCTAAGATTCCTCCTGTAATCATCAATATTGATAGCTGTAATACAATCGGACTCCATTCTGATAGCATTATCAAATATGCATAAACGAAAAATCCTGCAATACAAGAACAAAAAATCAAAATTCCTGTGATTTTGCGTCTTGTCATTTAGATAAACACTTGATTCAAAGTATATGAATCTAGTATGTGAATTCAATGGCCATCAAAAAGGCATCCTCGCCATCTCTATAGTATGCCTTGAGTCTTTGTTTTATTGCAAATCCAATTTTTTCGTATAATCTGACTGCGTCGTTGTTACTGCATCGCACTTCTAAGTATAGTTCATCACATCGCTTTGATTTGATTCCCTGAATGCATTCTTCAACTATTGCTCTACCTAGTCCCTGCCTTCGATATTCTTCCAACACTGCAACAGAGACCACATGACCCTTCTTGACAAATCCTAATTTTTTGAAATTTGAAAATCCATATTCTGTCTTGCACATGATATATCCTACAAGTTTGCCTTTGTGTTCTGCAACCAAAAATGCTTCAGGTAATTCTGCAAGTAAGCTTTCATAGAAATAATCTGAATAATGTTCTGGTAATGTTTTGAGATTAATCTCCATTACAGGTATAAGATCACTTAGATCGCATCGTCTTATAATATAGTCTCCTGTCTGCCTGTTAATTATTTGCATTGTAATATTCTGGAATAGTTGATATTTAATGTTAAAGTAGAAAATCGTACAAATCAATTAATTCCAATTATGTATTTTAACAGATGATGAGTGAGCCTACGCAAGAACAAGTAATCTCCATTGTATCATCAATATTTCAGATTCAGGAAACTACCATTACACTTGAGAAAATGGAGTTTGAGATAACAGACCATGATTTCAAAGAGAAATTTGTCACACTAGCACAGAAGATGGAAACAATTGGGGTTGTCTGTTTTGTACAAAAATCAAACAGTAGAATTTTGATTCAGGTAAACAAACTTCCTCCAAGCTCACAAAAAAAACCGCTTCTTCCTAGGGCTTGGATTCAAAGAATTCTGTTTGGTGTTGTGGTATCATTTGTCATGATTGACGGATATTATCGAACCATAGGAGTAAACAGCCTAGTTCGCATCGGAGATCCTATGGATTTTGCTGTTTTGTACACAATATCTCTAGTTGGAATCTTGGGAGTACATGAGGGGGGACACTTGCTTGCGGCAAAAATGCACAAAATACGTACATCCTGGCCGTATTTCATTCCAGGAATTCCAGTAATAGGCCTACCAACGTTTGGGGCCATGATTCAGTCACGCGGTTTGATGATAAATCGTGATATAATATTTGATGTCGCAATTGCAGGCCCAATCGCAGGCCTTGTGATTGCTGTTCTAGTTTCGTTTTATGGGGCATATACTTCGCCTGTGTTAGATCCCACAATTGCAGAACAATTACCGCCAGGTTCGCTACAAAAGCTAAACGACAGCATTTTCATGCAGGTTACCCTTGCGGCATTTGGTAAAGGAGGATCTGATATCGAAGTTTTGATGTCACCAGTCATGTTTGCTGCCTGGCTTGGATTTTTGATCACGTTTTTGAATTTACTTCCTGCATGGCAGCTTGACGGAGGCCACATGGCGCGTGCTATTTTTGGCCAAAAGATTCACCGAATCGCCACATATGCAAGTGTTGGTGTTTTATTTTTGCTACACTATGAGATGATGGCAATTTTCATTCTTATGTTTAGTATGAGAAACATGAGTGTGCGGCCACTAGATGATGTGTCGCCATTATCAAAGAATAGAAAATTACTATACATTATGGTTGTGATATTGGCAGTGTTGTGTGCTCCGTTGCCGTTCTCAATTTGGCGTTAGAAGGATTCTGGCGCCATCTGGAACAATAGAGACTTTTTGTCTTGCTCCCTGATGTTTTAATACATACTCGAGTGTTTCTTTTACTCCTTCAAATAATATCATGTTTAGTTTTTTGACATAAAATTCAGGCAATACTGAAACCAAACCAATATGTAATTTCTTTTGAATTTCAGACAAATATAGCAGATCTTCCATTCCGTCTATGTATTTGGCCGGTTTTTGTAGACGCTCTATGCTTATTCTACCTTCAATGTATTGTCTAATTGCTTCCGAGCCGATTCCTGCCCTGCATTCACCAAGTAGAATGGCAAGGCCATCATCACGTATTGCTGAGTAACAGTTCCAAAGCGAGTTTAGAGATTTTCCGAGAGTATCATTGCTTGCATCTTTACCTGTACTGATAAGCAAAGTTCTGTGCTTTTCTATGGATTTTGTAAATGACCCCATAGTTTTTGATGCAGATACAGTGTTTGATGGATGCCCAATTGAGATATCTGCAATTCCTTTATGATTTGCTACCAATTCAATTGCAGAGATTTCAAAGGTGTTTGCAAAGTTTTTTGCTATCTCAATGCTTTGAGTCTCCTTGCCTGAATTTGGCAGGTTTCCGTTTCTTTTTTCATATGCAGAAAGCATTTGGTCTTTGCCAAATCTTCTCAAAAGCTTTGTTGCTATAGTGTCATAGCCAAATAATCCATCAAATTCCATCTCGCCTACAAAAACAAGACCGGAATCAACGTTCTCAATTCCCTCAAATGCTAAAACTTGGCTTTCGGGAGGAAGGTTTGCTCTTACCAGATTCATTATTTGCTTGTCTGCAAAAACTTTAGGTCGTGGAACAGACTTTTGTGCGCATTTTTCAAAAATTATAGCTAGTGTTTTTTGTATTGCCAGAGTGTAATTCAGGATTACAAATGTAAGCGGTTTGGTAAGATCAATTTCGCCAAGTTTTTCAGATATTTGTGAATCCTCCAGAATTTGTGTGTCTAGCTCGATTTTTTGGTCTAGATTTTCTGCCTTTATATCAAGAACCACGTCAGTCATACCATAGTTTAACCAGATTTCAGGCACTATTACCCCACAAAACAAAGCAAAATAAATCCAGTTTAGTAAATTTTGGTATGGAGTTTGTAAAAGAGTTTGCAACCTTTTTGCATCAAAATGGCATAATCAAGTTTGGTGACTTTACTCTTGCAAGCGGTAAAAAGAGCTCGTACTATGTGGATTTGAGACTAGTTCCTAGCTATCCGCATCAGTTTCGCCGCATGATAAAGCATCTTCAGAATATTATATCTGAACAGATTGGCTTTGACGACATAGATTCTATAGCATCTGTTCCAACGGGAGGCCTTGTAATTGCGTCATCTTTAGCATATGAACTAGTAAAGCCTCTAGTCTATGTCAGGTCTCAGGCAAAAGAACATGGGACTGGCAAGTTAGTTGAGGGAATCATCAAACCTGGAATGAAGATTCTGCTAGTTGATGATGTTGCAACAACTGGCGGTTCCGTCATAAACGGAATAAAAGAGCTGAAAAAATCAGGTGCAGAAATTACAGACGCTTACGTTATTGTAAACAGATTGGAAGGAGCAGATATGGCATTACAACAAGAAGGAGTTACGTTACATCAGATTTTGGATATTGTACAGATTGCAACTATTTTGCATGAGCAAAAGCTTGTTGATGACTCTATATTGAACAAGATCCAAAAACAAGTCCAGGCATCAAAATAATGAAAAAATGGCAGCTCAGTCAAATGCCTTCACATCATTTTTCAGATATAACTCTGATTCTTCATTGCGGCCAATCAATAATGCTATCTGACTTCTTTTATTGATTGTCCTATATTCAAATAATAGAGTGGGCCCAAAGGGATGCGCCAGTACGTAATCGATGGGAACCGGACAGAAACAGGCAGAGAGCCATATCGTGGGGCTGAGAATACCACCGCCTATTTTTTTATCATCAAGTTGATAGCTTGCAGCCTGAAATGCTGCTTAGTTCCCGAAGTGTTTGCTCGCCGGATAATCTAGTGTCCCCATGTATCCATGTAGGATAGCCATCTATGCCCTTTTCCGTGCAGAGTTGTGGATTGGCGTCATTGCCTTTTGGATCACATTCTACATATTTCACATATTTGAATGACGGTCCAAACATCTGCTTCTGGTTGGCGCAATGCGGGCACCAGTAAGCACCATACATGGTTACATCTTTATCAGAAAGACACTTTGCGAACTCGTCATACTTTCCTTCTGTTGGAGTCACGTATGCATTCAGACCAAAACCAATGATTAGCACTACAACTGCCATGATGACGTAGCGAACCTTAATCCTCATGATTATTTATCGGGCGATGTCGTTAAATTATTAATGGTACACAAGATAAAGGCGATTCAGATCCTGTGTTTAGCCGGCATTGTGATGCTAAGTTACCTGTTTGTTCTTCATTACGCAAAGACTCCATCCATATGCAACATCAATGAGACTTTCAACTGTGAGGTTGCAAACAAAAGTGTTTATGCCGAATTTTATGGTGTGCCCCTGTCAGCCATAGGCATCGGATATTTCATCATCGTTTTAGCCCTCTCAAAATTCAAGTCGAGGTTCCTGCCGCACATTTTCTTGCTGTCGGCTGCGGCTGTTCCACCTTGCATCTATCTAACGTATGTTCAGATATACATATTGGGCTCCATATGCCTGTTTTGTGAGCTGACAAAGATGGGGATTTATTCCATATTGGCAATATCGCTTTATGAATCTAGAAAACTCAAACTTCTTCAATTCGAGTTTTAGAAACTAAAATCAGAGCTGACAGAGTATGCAAATACAAATGGCGAGTGATTTAACTAGAATTATCAAAATCAGATTTGAGATTTTTGACTTCTATTTAAGTAGGGATTCTATTAACGGTAATTTAACATGATTGAGGAAATTAAAAAAATTCTGGTCCCCATGGATGGATCCAGTTATTCAAAAAGAGCTGCCGCAACAGCAATCTCTGTCGGTGTAAAGTTTAATTCCAAAATCACATTCATTACAGCCGTATCAGCACAAGAAATTCCGCCCCCAGGCCAACTTTTGGGGATTTTAAAAAATGATAAAAATCTTGAAAGAAAGGTTCATGAAATAATTTGTACCATACGGATGGAGGTTATAAAAATGTTAAAAGATCAGGTTTCAGAGTGCAAAAAAAGCGGAATAAGTGGTGAATATGAAATTTTAGAGGGGCACCCAGTTAGTGCAATTTTGAACTTTTCGAAAACATATGGACCTGATCTCATAGTCATTGGCAGTCATGGTCTGACTGGTCTGAGCAAAATAAAGGCTTTAGGAAGCGTCAGTAGAAACGTATCAGAGTTGGCAAAATGCCCAGTAATGATTGTAAGGTAGAAATTTAATGCTTTAGTGCCTCAGAAAATCCAAGACTCTTGAGATAATCACATCACTATTTGCAGCCGAGTCCGTTTTTACAAGTAAAATATCATGCTCACTTATGGAAAAAGCATACAATATTGCTTGATCAAACCTCGCCATCGCATACTGAAATTGCCCTAGCGGTTTTTCTGCGAATTTTGCTTGTAAGGTTTGAAATTCTGTTCCTTGTACAGAGATGCCTTGTGGAAAATAGCTTGAAATGTTTTCCCTGATCTCAGCATTACCTATCCCAGAGTGGTTATGGTAAACCCCAACATAAGATATTTTATTATCCAATCTCATTATCTCCGAAATTGGAAACTTGCAACAATTCAATGGTATAATATCGTGTTAATCGTTAATAAACTCTGGTACATTTACCAAATGTACCACAAGGTTTAAACCTTAAATAAATTGGATGCGTATCTTAGTTATGTCAGGATGCGGTTGCGGTAAAACTGCATGTATTAGTTCAGATTGCAAATGCCAATCGACAGGCATCTGTACATGCGGTCCTCAGTGTAAGTGTGCGGCTAATAGGAAATAGCCGACAATTTCTTTTTTAGGTATCAATTGGAGGGTTGCCTTTGTACTTGAGGCTATTCCTTGAGAAATTGCTTAGGATTTTTTTCAAATGCCATCCTGCAGCTCGCACAACAAAAGTGGTATATCTGCCCCTCATGTTCTACGGCATCGTTCTTTTCTGAAACTTCCATTCCACATACCGGGTCTTTCATACATTCACCCCCATCTTCCTATTTTTAATTGTATACCAGATTATTGGAAATGTGATTAGTAGAATCAAAAAGACAGGTACCAATTCCAAAGGAAAACGTGGAATTGCACCTGCATGTGTTACATGATCCGTCGCCTCAACAACCTCAAATGCAAATTCTCCCTCAGTGTCTTTTCCATTGATATTTTTAATTTTGATTAACGCGTCACCACTCTCAGAAAATCTAAAATCTTGTTTATCATATCCTTTTTGCGTGTAAATGTCTGGTCGGGTCTCAAGACGATTACCTTTCTGAAAAACTTCCAAATCATAAGTCACGTCCTTAACTAAGAGTTGAGTTTTGGGATCGTGAAACACGACGTTAAAAGTAACAGTCGCTCCTTTTTCTAGGATTCCTTTTGGTTCCCACCAAAAGTGTATCTTGAAATCTTTTTTGGTGGTTATCATTTCCATCTCATTATCCGTAGCCGCGTGCATCCGTTCATGGTTCATTCCTTCCATGTTGTCTTTGTCTTCTTTGCTTGCAGATTGCTGCGGAAGCATTCCCACAATAAGCTGCTTTGGAAGATGAGTGTATTCCACAAAGTCGTTCCATACTGTATGCATAAATGTAGTCATGAACCATTGCTGACCTTCTGGAATCCCATTGATGATTAAAAATGCCCCTAGTGCAATCATTACAAAGCCGCTTACTTTTTCAATTTGAGTCCTTTTTGAGACCAATGTTCGCGTCGGGTTAAACCCAACAATTGCAAGAACTGCGACAAGGATCAAAGGGATTGCCCTACCAATCCCATGAACAAACCCGAGTGAGGCTCCAATTTCCGGATTACCTGTACTCATGATGTAAATCAGCATTATGTAAAAAAGTGGATTCGTACATCCAACTCCAGCATTTCCGACCAACAGTCCCATCAGGCCGGCTTTTGAATATTCACTGCGTCCTTGAAAAAACTTCGGTGTGCCAGAATATGATGGTAGTTTAATATCGATTAATTTTAGTCTGTTAAGGCCAAAGATAAAAGAGATTATTCCTGCAATCATCATAAGAGCTGTAGAAACATCGCTGAGTCCAGTAGTTTTTCCTAAAAATGCCAAGGCCAAACCATAGAGAGTTATCATAGTTGTCATCCCTCCTCCAAACAGTAAGGCAATTGCGAGTCCTTTTTTGTATCCTTTATCGATAGTCATCGGGACGATAATGAACACAAATGGGAGAGTACATGGTAATACGATCATCGAGAGTCCAGCAAGATAGGCAATAACAAGCCATGTAGGATATGATAGTTGATCTGTTTTCTCCGGATTGTATTCTGTTGTTAATGAAAAAATAATTCCAAGAAAGATTACAGAGAGGAGGACAAAGATTGTGTAGACGACAGTTTTCTTACCAGTAGAAATGTTTCCCGCATTTCCAGTCAACTATCTTTTAGTACGTTTTATTTATAAATACAATATGGTAGAAAACCAAAATTAATTGAGCCTTGGGCATAATTCCCAGCCAGATTTTGATCATAACACCAAATCAATTTGATGGAAAATACTAAGGATCTCCATCCTGATGGTATCATTACCACATGAACCTCAAGAGGAAAATCCTC
>Ga0233425_10009677_pt1 | contig 12075 bp, 12 predicted proteins | sample Watercolumn_Towu_2_FD_181712 | JGI IMG/M metagenome (GOLD analysis project Ga0233425, IMG submission 181712) | Freshwater microbial communities from Lake Towuti, South Sulawesi, Indonesia - Watercolumn_Towuti2014_140_MG | ecosystem: Environmental > Aquatic > Freshwater > Lake | place...
GCCGCGTCGTCCTCGACCGGACCAACGTGCGTTTTGAACAACAAATTGAATTGCTTGGGATCGGTCATCGTCCCTTTGTTGCCGCAGTTGGGACATGCTTCGCCGGGAATTTGATCCGCGCGAAAACGCTTGTGACAATTCTTGCACTCGACGAGCGGATCGCTGAACGTTTCGACGTGCCCGCTCGCGACCCAGACATTCGGATTCATAATGATCGCCGCGTCAATGCCGACGATGTCGCCGCGATCCTGCACCATCGCTTTCCACCACGCGCGCTTGATCGCGTTTTTCAGCTCGACGCCGAGCGGACCATAATCCCAGAATCCGCCGACGCCGCCGTAAATTTCGGATCCTTGAAAAACAAAACCGCGGCGTTTGCACAATGAGACGATTGTTTCCATGTCTGGCATTTTCATTTCCCTCACGAAAAAATTTATGAATCAAGACGCGTGATCGTAATTTCACCGTCGCGATCGTTGAAACAAAATTGGAGTTGATTGAAAACGGAATGGCGACCGAGCAGGTTGAAACCGATTTTCATCGTTTCCGAAAAACCAACCGTAGCCGTAATATGAAATGCGCCGATTTCCAAACCAAGTTTGTGGAGATAGATTGAAACCAACCGACCGTCCAAACCGATTACGAGACTGTGGCGGCCTGAAAAAATATCAATCCCCAATCGCTCTGCCACCGCTGAATCAAAGATCGAGTATGTCGCGCCCGAATCCACAAACGCATAATCTTCCGTTTGATGATTGCCGTGATACAAATTCAGAAATATCACCGGCGCGAGCTGTCCATGCCATCGCCGATACGGTATGCGTTGTTCATTCATTATCTTCGGCATCCGCTAAAACGCGCCACTCGATTGGAAAGTTACTTGGCGCAAAAGCAATTTCATTGGCGCGAGGAATATAAGTAACCAGTGGAATCACTCGCGGGCGCGCTCGATCCGCGCGCGCATAAACTTGTCGGCGCGTATTTCCTGACGCGACGACTTGTTTATCCCAAATTGCAAGAAATTGGCCGGGATATTTTTCTTCCAAGTCATCCGCACGCTCATTCAACCAGAGATGCCATTCCATCAATTGCGCGTGCGTGGGCGCGACGCGCAATTCCCAAGGCACACTTGGAGCGACGCGCGCGCGCGGTTTCGGCGCGTGCGTCCGCGCGGTTCGCACGCGATACACCGCGCGCGTCTCGCCCAATTTTCGCGTTTTCGGTTTCATCGCGTTGCCCTTTCCGAAATCATACTCGGTTGACGCAGTTCGCGCAAAAACTCGACGCTCTTTAAATTGCGTTCGAGATACTGCGCGATGTAGCGATACAAGATCGTTTCGATCTCCGCGTGCGTCTCCGCGCTCAAGCGGATGCCGCGCACGACATCCCAATTGCGTGTTTGCAAATAGCGCAACGCTTTGAGCGCGTTCAACGAAATTGTGTGCGCATCGCGCGCGCGTCCTTCAATTTGATCGCGTTGCGTTTCGACGCAATTCGGATCGAGCACGCCACCGGCTTGGATGCTAAAATAATTCTCGCTCGGTTCGACCGGCTTGCCGCAATTTTCGCACACGAACAATTGCGGACGATAGCCGACATAGGTGAGCAAATGCAGTTCAAAAAATCGCGCAAGCAAAACCGGATTCGTCGCCGCGTCGCCGAGCCAATCCAACGCGTGCACCATCAATTCGAACAGCGCGAGATTTTCATTTTCCTCTTCCGCGAATTGGTCAACCAATTCCGCGAGATAGTACGCGTATCCGATGCGATCCAAATTATCGCGCAGACGTTGATGTGCGTTGAGCGTGTCGGCTTGCGTGATGATATCGAGTTGCTTGCCTTTCGCGAGCATCAACGCAATGTGGGTGAACAACTCGACGTGCCCGCTTTTACGCGATGTCGGCTTGCGCGCGCTTTTGGCAATCGCGCGCAGTTTGCCGCGCTCCGGCGTCAACAGCGTCAACAACCGATCCGCTTCGCCAATGTCGCTCCGCTTTAACACAATCGCTTCGAGACGATATATCCGCTCGCGCATTTCAAATTTCAGACACCTGCCCTTGCGGGCGGTGCAAGGGTTTCAGATTCCAGATTGCAATTTGAAATCTGCAATTTGAAATCTGAAATTCCATTATCCGCCGCGCACCGTATTGTACTTGTACGGTCGCGCCCAGTTCTTTGCCATTTTGTCTTCGAACAATTTTTCCGCGTCGAGATTCAGCGCGGACAATAAATGCAGAATGCGAATGATCGCGTCGGTCAACTCTTCGCCAATGTGTTCGATGGGTTCGCCTTTTTTGTACGCGTCGGTCGCTTCGGACACTTCGGTATGAATCAGCGCGAGCATTTCCCAAATGCGAGCCGGGTCGGACGAAAATCCTTTGCCGTCCGCGAGCGCGCGCACCTCGTTCATTTTCTGATTCAAGCCGATTGCATCCATCGCGTCTCCTCAATTTGCGCCATTATACCACAACGACGCCGAACACGAAAAAACCGCGCTCGCGCGCGGCATTGCTATTGAAATTCACGGCTACGGTTTCACGCTTGCCGCGAATGTGCCATTTCCGATGATGACCCACACGATTGTGCTATTCGCCTCGCGCGTCGTTCCCGCGACAATCGTTTGCGCGGTTTTGGTCACTTGTTTTGTTTTTGGATCCGCCGCCGACCGCGTCGTCGTCGCGTAAAAAGTGAACGCATCTTTCGTCGCGGCTGGTTGCGCTTGCAAATTTACAACCATCAGCGCGGGAAAGTACTCGCGAATCAACGCGAGCGCGCTTGCCGCGTCCGTCGGCGACGCGATTTTCGCGAGGACGCTGAACGCGCCGAGCGACGCGCTCGTAACATCCGCGTTCACATCGCCGCTGATTTTGCCGCTACCGAGCGCGACAACCGCGACGCCGGGCAACTCGCGCAACACGATCAACCCGGCGACGGTTTGCCCCGCGCCTTTGATCGTCGCGTCCAATTTTGTTTTTTGCGATGCGGGCAAATTCACATCGCCACTCGCGCCGCCCGCGCGCGTAACCGTAACGCTCGCACCCAGGTTCGTCGTCGCGAACGCGCGAATCGTCAACGTCGCGTCGTATTTCGCAATCGGCGTAACGTTCGTTACCGTTACCGGCGCGTTGCCGATCGGTTTCGTTTCCCCCGGCGCGCCATCACACGCGACCACCATCGTCGCGAAAAAAATCAGCGCAAACATCACAAACTGTTTCACTTTTTCTCCTTGAAAATAACAACGCATTTTGGAATTGAACGAATTTGGAATCGAGCGTTTACACGGTGGTTCACTCGGACACGCAATCCGCTAAAGCCAACGGCCCTGAGCGAAGCCGAGGGGGTTGAATCCAACCTCCAACTTCCAATTTTCAATCTCTAATCTCCGCTCACAACTCCACAATCCCCTGCCGCAACGCGCTCACAACCGCGTGCGTGCGATCGTTCGCGTGCAGTTTTGCGAGAATCGTGCTGACGTGATTTTTCACCGTGCCTTCCGCGAGACCCAGGTTATTTCCGATCTCTTTGTTCGCGAGACCTTCCATCAGCAAACGCAAAATTTCGATTTCGCGTTCGGTCAGTTCTTCAATCAATGGCTCGACGTTCGGCGATTTGGTTTTCGGCGCGCCGCGCGCAAATTCTTCGAGCAGTTTGCGCGCGACCGTCGGATTCAAAATGCTTTCGCCGGAATGAACACGCCGAATCGCGTCCAACAAAATTTCGCTCGGCGCGTCCTTGAGCAAATAGCCACGCGCGCCCGCGCGAATCCCGGCAAAAATTAATTCGTCCGTGTCGAACGTCGTGAGAATAATGACCTGGGTCGCCTTACACTCCTTGACGATTTTTTGCGTCGCCTGGATGCCGTTCATTTTCGGCATCTTGATATCCATCAACACAATGTCCGGCTGATGTTCGCGCGCGAGTTCGACCGCGCGCTCGCCATTCTCCGCGACGCCGATCACTTGCAAGTCCGCCTGCCCGCGCACGATAATCGCGAGACCTTGCCGCACGATTTCTTGGTCGTCTGTAATTAACACACGAATTGCCATTCAGTACCTCGCGGAATTGGAAGTTGGAGGTTGGAAATTGGAAGTTGGAACCGCGCGTCCGCGATCCAACATCCAACATCTAACTTCCAATTTTCAATTCACACACCACGCGCGTTCCCGCGCCGCGCGCGCTTTCGATTTTCAACTCGCCGCCGACGAGCGCGAGCCGCTCGCGCATTCCGATCAAACCAAAATGATTGTCGGGAATCGCGCGTGGGTCGAACCCGATTCCATCGTCCGCGATGATCAACGTCACACTTTTTTGCGTCGCGCCGATTTCGATTTTGACAGTCTGCGCGTTCGCGTGGCGCGCGATGTTGTGCAATGCTTCTTGCGCGACGCGCCACACCGTCTCTTCCTGATCCGCGTTCAATTGCGGCAACGTGTCCGCGACAACGAGCGAAACCGTTGCCGCGCTTTCCTGCTCGAACACGCCGATCTCTTGTTTAAGCGCGCCGATCAAACCCAGCGACGCAATCGGCGATGTTCGCAAATCGCGAATCGCGAGACGCGCGTCGCTCAACCCGGCGCGCGCGGTCTGCTCGGCTTGCGCGATCGCGTCGTGCGCGGCATTCGGCTCGCGCGCGATCAGCGATTGCGCGGCTTGCAGTTGCACGATCAACCCGGTGAGCGCGTGCGCGAGCGTGTCGTGCAAATCGCGCGCGACGCGATTGCGTTCGCGCGAACGCGCGAGCTGATCGGTCATCGCCGCGAATTGTTGGAGTTGCCGATGCGCGGTTTCGAGTTCGCGTTGTTGCGCGCGTTGTTGCTCGACCAACAGCGCGACGATGAACGTAACGATCACGAGCAAAATAATTTGAAGTGGAATAAAAATCCAGGTCAGCGCGGGCACCCAACGCAAACCAAGCGCGAGCGCGCTGATGCCGAGATGCACCGTGCTCGCGAGCGCCACGCTCCACGCCGCGCCGCGATAACCGTACTCGAACGCCGCCAGCACCGTCAACACCAGGACGAGAAAAAACATTTCGTTACGCCGCGTGTCCATCACCAAATTCGCGACCGGCATCGCTTGGAGATAATTTTGAAACGGGCGAATAATTTCAAAATAAATGTATTCCACATTTTGCTCCACAATCGCGATGGCGAGCAATCCCGGCACATAGCGCGCGCCGAATTTTTTTTCGAGCCAGCGCACCCACGCAGCGAGACCGAGCAACGCGTTCGCGATCAACGCCGGATAAATCAGCGCGGCGACCGGCGCACCCGCTTCCAACGCCAGCGCGATCAGCACGAGCGCGATCACGAGCAGTTTGAGCAAAATCAAAAATCGCAAAATGCGGATTGTCGTAATCATCAAAATTCTCGACCGAAACAAATTCCGCATCATTGTAATCGAAAATTGCATTTTGTCATTTCCGGGAATGGTGCACGCGCGTCATTGCGAGCAGAGCGAAGCAATCCCCCCGATAGAGGTTAGATGTTGGAAGTTAGAATGTCGTCCAACGTCCAACTTCCAACTTCCAACCTCCAACTTCCCTCACCGATACACCACCGTCATCTTGCCATTCGCAATCGTAATCGTTTCGACGCATCGCGAACTCGCGGGCGATGCAATCGCGGACGAGAGCGCTTGATCAATTGCCGCGCTCATTTGCGCTTTGCGCGAATCGGGAATCGGAAATTGTCCGATCTGCGCGGCGACGATGGAGACTTGCAGGTCGCAATTTTTCGCGGTGACCGCAAGCGTTACATAGCCGTTCACTTTGATTCCGCCGGGCGCGGCATACGTTCCATTGATGACGATCTGTCCGTTTTGAAATTTTACCGCCGATACGCTGAGATAATTAAATTCGGATCCCGCGAGCGCGGTGTTGATGAGCGCGAGCATTTGCGCTTCGGTGAAGGTGATCGAACGCGCAACACTCGCGACGGTCGGCGTTGCGGAGCGCGGCGTCGCGACGACGAGCCGCGTAACATTCGCGACCGGCGCGCGCGTCGGCGTGAGTGTGGGCGTCGGCGTCGCGCTCGCGATTTTTTCGACGACGGTGACGCCGATCGCGGCTTCGCCGGTCGCGCCGCGTGCGGTGCTCGCGCGAACGATGATGATGTGCGCGCCGGGCGTCAGCGCGTTCCACGTTTGTTGCACCGAAAAAGTTTTTTGCGGTTGACCAGTCGGGCTGGGATCAGTTTTGACGCGTTGCCCGTCCACGAACAATTCGATTTGCGTGATGCCATTCGCGTCGCCCGCGGTCGAGACGATGGGAACGTCCTGCCCCGCGTCGAATTGCGCGCCGCTCACCGGCATCGCGATCACAACTTGCGGCGGCGGCGGTTCGCTCGCGCAACCGCTCGATGCGAACATTAGCAAAACCAGGATCAAAATCTTTTTCATTTCAAACTCCTCGCGCGATTCTGCCAAGAGCATACCGCGATTTGCGATGCGCGGCGAGTGCCAAAGGTCATTGCGCGCGCAGTGACTTTTCGACAAAAATCCCGCTTTCTCAAAGAAAGCGGGATTTTGAATTACGTGAGATGCCGCGCGCCGAATCGTTCCGGCAAAAATTCTTGCATCGAAAAAATTCGATGCCGTTTGCCGCGCGGCGATGCGAGAATGATTTGCGTATCATCCGCCGCAAACTCGGACAAGACCTGGCGACACGCCCCGCACGGCGACGCGCCATTCGGCGTAACGACGGCAATCGCGATCATCGCGCGTGCGTCTTCGGACACGGCTTTGAAAATCGCGACGCGTTCCGCGCACACGCCGGACGGATACGCCGCGTTCTCAATGTTGCACCCGGCAAAAATTTTCCCGCCGCGCGTCATCACCGCCGCGCCAACCGGATAATGCGAGTACGGCGCGTACGCGTTTTTGCGCGCCGCGCGCGCCGCGGCAATCAATTCTTCGATTTGGAAATTGGAGATTGGAGATTGGAGATTGAATTTTTGATTTTGGGATTTGGATTTTGGGATTTGGGATTTTTTCATTGGCTCATTGGCTCATTGATGAATTTCGCGACGCGCACTTTTTTGATTCGGCGTCCGATCACGTTCAACACGGAAATCGTCGCATCATCCACGCGCACCTGGTCGCCCGCTTTCGGCATTTTTTCGAGACGTTGATACACCAAGCCGCCGAGCGTAGCGTTATCGGTCGGCAAATTCAATTCCAGAATTTCGTTCACCTTGTCCACCGGCACGCGCGCATCGAACACGCCTTCGCTGTCGCCGACGCGTTCGATGAGCGGTTCTTCGGCGGCGTCGTACTCGTCCTGAATTTCACCGACGATTTCTTCGAGAATATCTTCAATCGTTACGATGCCCGCCGTGCCGCCGTACTCGTCCACGATAATCGCGATGTGAACGTGATGCCGTTGCATTTCCTGTAACAGTTCGTCGAGTCGTTTCGATTCGGGCACGAAATATGCCGGGCGCGCGAGCTCGCGCAAAGGCGCGTCGGTTTTGCCGTCGCGCAACGCGCGCAACAAATCTTTCGCGTACAAAATTCCGACGACGTGATCAATGGATTCTTCAAACACCGGCACGCGCGCATGCGCGCCATCAATCACAACGGCGAGCGCGTCGCGCAAACGCGTTTCAACATCGAGCGCGATCACGTCCATGCGCGGCACCATAATTTCGCGCGCTTGCGTTTGATCGAGTTGCAAAATACCGGTGATCATTTCGTGCTCGTCCGATTCGATCAAGCCAACTTTTTCGCTCGCCTCGACCATTTGCTCGACGGTTTCATCGCGCGTCGCTTCGGCTTCGGGCGATTCATCGCGCGGCTCGACGAGCGGCAAGAACGGCGCGACATCGCCAAAGAGCGGCAGGACGAGCCGTTGCAAATTTTGGCGCGCCCAATCGCGCGCGAGATCGCGCAGAATCAAAATCGCGAGCGTCGAGAACGCGACACCGAGCGCGACGCCGCGCGCGTCCGCGTTGATCGCGAGCAATGCCAACGCGACGACCGCGGCGGCAAGCGCGATTGCAACCGCGCCGATCACACCGCCCCAAAAATCAAGCCGATCCGCGCGCGCGGTTTTCGTCGCGGGTTGAATTTCGCGCACGGCTTGCGCGGTCGCTTGCACCGCGCTCGCCGCGCCCGCGATCACAACGAGAAAAATCCAAATCGAGATTTCAACTAGCATAGTGTTTCAATTACCATTTACCAATTACTTGAATTTACGAATCACCCGCGCGGGCTGACCGACCGCGAGCGAATCGGGTGGCACATTTTTTGTAACGACCGATCCCGCGCCGATATGCGCGCGTTCGCCGATTTCAACCGGCGCGACGAGCATCGTATCACTGCCGATGAACGCGTGCGCGCCAATCACCGTGCGCGATTTTTTCGTGCCGTCGTAATTGCAGGTGATCGTCCCCGCACCGATGTTGACGTGCGCGCCGAGTTCCGCATCGCCGATGTAACTAAAGTGTCCGATGTGCGTGCCTTCACCGATGTACGAATTTTTTACCTCGCCAAAATTGCCGATGCGAACATCGCGCGCGAGATGCGCGCCCGGGCGCAAATCGGCAAAGGGTCCGACGGTTACGCGTTCTTCGAGTTTCGATTCGCGAATCACCGACGCGATGATCGTGCACGCGTCGCCGATGGCGGACGCGCGAATGATCGCGTTCGGACCGATGCGACACTGCGCACCGATGCGCGTCGCGCCGTGAATGTGCGTGTTTGGTTCGATCACCGTGTCCATTCCGATTTCAACGTCCGCGTCAATGTACGTCGTCGCGGGATCGATCAGCGTAACACCCGCGTCCATCAAACGCGCGTTGATGCGCTCGCGCATTATTTTTTCCGCGCGCGCGAGATGCGCGCGTGTGTTGACGCCAATCACTTCCGCGACATCCTCCAACACCATCGCTTCGATCAATTTATTTTCGCGCGTCGCCAATGCGACCAGGTCGGTCAAATAGTATTCCTGTTTGTGTCCTTGCGGCGTCAACTGCGCGAGATGCTCCCACATCCACGCGGCGTCGAAACAGTACACGCCGCAATTCAATTCGCGAATCGCGAGTTGCTCCACCGTCGCATCTTTTTCCTCGACGATCCCGGTCACGCGAAAATCGGAATCGCGCAGGACGCGCCCAAAGCCCATCGAATCATCCGCGCAAACGGTGAGCATCGTGATCGTCGCGCGCGCACGCGCGTGCAACTCGGCAAGTTTTTGTAACGTCGCGGTTTGCAACAACGGCATATCCGCGTACATCACCAACACCACATCCGCGCGGCCGCGCAAAACCTCGCGCGCTTGGAGAACCGCGTGACCGGTGCCGCGCTGTTCGTGTTGTTCGACAAATTGTAGGTTGGACGTTGGAAGTTGGACGTTGGAAATTGTTGTGCGAACCTGGTCGCCGCCGTGACCGATGACGAGCGCGATGTGCGCGGCGTCGAGCGCGCGCGCGGCATCGAGCGCGAAGAGCGCCATCGCTTTGCCGGCGACTGGATGCAAAACTTTGGGCAAGGACGATTTCATCCGCGTGCCTTGGCCCGCGGCGAGAATTACGGCGGCTAATGTCATAGTGTTTTCCTGTTTGTAGCATCGCCCCTTGTGGGCGACTTGTGGGCGTGTACGTGAACGCCCACGAGGGGCGATGCTACCTAATTTTTATATCGTTCACGAACAATGTGCTCGAGCTCGGCGCGCGCAAATCGAAAAAAGTACACAACCCGCGATCCTGGGACGGCAGTTGAATCGTTTGTTCAACCAGGATTGAATCATTCACGTGCACGCGCACCGTGTGTTGCCCCACGCCGCGCCAGAACAACGCGAGCGAAAATTCTTGTCCCGCGCGCAATTCCTCCGGCGCGAGCGTAAATCCGATCAAACGCGCGTTCGGCGCGATAGGCGCATCGAGCGATTGCGCGGGTTCGAGGTGTTCGAGCAAATTGCCGGACGACGCGTCCGCGCGAAAATCGCCGAGCGCGATTGGCTCGCCGAGCGGTTGCATCGTTTTCGGATTGTACGCTTCAATCGTTACGCGATAATTTCCGGCGGGCGCGCACGCGTTCAAACCGGGATAAAATTTTTCGATCACCAGGTCGCCCGGATGCCAGTGCGTCGTCGCGTAACTGTTGTTGCCCGCCCATTTGTCATCTTGTCCCCAGACGCGATTTTTTTCATCGCGCGCCTTGATCGAAAACGTGTACTCGTCGGAAATCGGATTGAGCGCGCGTAAAAAAATCGTCGCGGTGAGATTGCGCCCGCCTGCGCCTTCGGGCGCAAGTGTGTAGCCGAGCAATTCGATCAGGTCGCCCCAGTTCGCGCGCGCGCGCGCGTGCGATTGCAGAAAGTCACCGCCGCGCGCAAGCGCGGAGTACGGATCATTTTCGTCCGGCAAATTTTGCGCGGGCACACGATAGAGCAAAAGCAATGGCGCGCCATTCACGGCGAACGCTTGCTCGCGCGCGCCGAGCGAACCCAAACGTGCCGCGAGCGTTTCGAGTTTGCGCGCCTGTTCAAGTGGAAACGCGTACAGCGCGTCCTTGTCCGCGCGACTGGGCAGGACAATTGTATCGCGGGATTCAAAAGATTTCAATGGCGCGTCGCGCGTGAGCAGTGAAATCGTACCGTTCTGATGCCACAACGGCGCGAGAAAAATCGTCGCGCGCGGCGCAGTTTGATTGAGCCACTGCGCGGTTTCGACTTTATCCGCGTCGAACGCGAAATACGTGTCCGGCGAATTGGCGAACACATCGAAATAATCGCGCGTCGTGATTGCCGCGCTGAGCGCGATGAAAATGCCAAGCGCGGTCGCCGCGATTTTTTTCTGAGGCGCGCGATCCCAAAGCGCGACCGCGCCGAGCGCGGGCAGAATCATCACGACCGGCGCGCCGACCATCACGCGCCCGTTGTTCGGCGCGTCGTCGCTGATGAGCGAAAGCGCGAGCGCGCCGCCGAGCCAAATCGCGAGCAAGAGCGCGCGGCGGCGTTCCATCGCAAACGCCCACACGATCACGCCCAGCGCGAACAGCGCGCCCGCGAACGGATCGAAAATCGGACGATAGGGTAAATTTCGCAACACGCCGCTATCACCGGTAATGAAAAACATTTTCATTAAGCGAATCGCGTTTTCGGCGAGCGCAATCGCGATGTTTGGATTGACATTGCCGTGCGGGACAAAAATCGAAACGTCCGCGCTGTGCGAAATGAAATCGTCGGGATGCGCGAGATAGTACGCGCCGAGCGGCGCGAACACGATCAGCGCGGCGATGCCAATCGCGAACAAGCCGACGAAATACGCGCGCGCGTGCGCGCGATCACCCAACATCGAAAATGCAATCATCACGACAATCGCGATGGGAATAATACGCGCGGACGGGTACGTGTAGAGCGCGATGCCGGTGAAAACGCCGGTCAAAATAAAATCGCGCGCGCGTTTTTTTTCGAGCGCGCGCCAGAACATCCAAAACGTCAGCGTCGCCATCAACACGGTGAGCGGAATGCGTTCGCCGTAGCGATTGTAGAAAATATGCCAGAATGAAATCGCGGTGAAGAGCGCGGACAGCAACGCGACGCGCGTATCGAACAGCGCGCGCGCGATTCCGTACGTTGCGATGACTGTGAGGATGCCGATGATGCTCGCGGTGAGTTTGATCGCGAGCGGCGAGTCTATGCCAAAGAGTGCGGCGAAGGGAAGCGCGAGATACACGAAAAGCGGTTCACTGCCGCCGGGCGCGGTGAAGAAAATGTGAAACTCGCCGTCCAACAAATGCGCGAGATCGAGCGAATAAAATGCCTGGTCGAATTGAAAACCGGGCGGCAGTTCGGCAAGTCGGAAAAATCGCAAGCCCGCGCCGAGCGCGAGAATCGCGATGAGAAATAATTTGGCGCGCGGAATTTGAAACGGCATATCAGCGGAATGAAAATCGCAGATTGCGGATTGCCGATTGGGTTCAATCTGCAATCTACAATCTGCAATCTAAAATTAGGAACTGGGGATGGAAGATTCGAACTTCCGTCAACGGATCCAAAGTCCGGTGTGCTACCACTGCACCAATCCCCAACAGCGTGGCGCATTTTAGCACAGGACGCGGGAACGCGCAAAT
>Ga0233425_10009678_pt1 | contig 12075 bp, 7 predicted proteins | sample Watercolumn_Towu_2_FD_181712 | JGI IMG/M metagenome (GOLD analysis project Ga0233425, IMG submission 181712) | Freshwater microbial communities from Lake Towuti, South Sulawesi, Indonesia - Watercolumn_Towuti2014_140_MG | ecosystem: Environmental > Aquatic > Freshwater > Lake | place: Indonesia...
AAGTCGTGCAAATATTCGATGCCGAGGGCAACCTGCTCATGTATTTCGGCGCGCCTGATGAAGGCGAACATGGTCTGATCTTGCCGGCGGGCATCGCCCTTGATTACGCGAATGTGGAGCGCTTCCAGCACTATGCCGCTCCTGGCTATCGGCTGGAGTATCTGGTCATCGTGGTCAGTCAATTCGGTGGGAGCATGGTCAATGTGTATGGCTTTCTCCAGCCACACTAACGATGACACCGCCGTTTGGCCGCACCGGCGCGGGAGCAGGCGATGACACGCAGCCCCGGCACGGCCACGGGTGGGACGCCACGCCCGTGGCGTCACGTCCTGATCTTGGTGTTGCTGGGCTGCCTGCTGACCGGCGCCGGCTGTTCCACCATGACGAAGCGCGACTGGCTGCGGTTGTTCTTCGACGGCGTACCGGACGAGGCTACGCCGGGCCAGCCTCCAACACCCGCAGGAACACCTGTAGCCACGAATGCCGCCGTTGCACAACCTGCGGTTGCGGCCCAACCCAAGGCGGAGCCACTGGTGCAACATGCGCCCTATGCCGGCAACAAGTGCGCGGCCTGCCACGTATTCAAGTTCTCCCAGCGAGTGGCCCGCAAACCCATCGAGTTGTGCTTCTCCTGTCACACAAATTTTCTTGCGACGGCCAAGGTCAAGCATGCGCCCGCAGAACAGGGCGAGTGCCTGTCTTGTCACCATCCGCACCAGTCGGCGCAAAAACATCTGCTGACCAGGAAGGGAAAAGCGCTGTGCGCCGAATGCCATGACGACATGACACCCGGCAAGGTCAAACACGCTCCGGTGGTGGAGGGCGAATGCCTGACGTGCCACGACCCGCACAAGGCGGAACAGAAGGCGCTACTGCGCAAGAAAGGCAAGGAGCTCTGTCTGGAATGTCACGATGCGGTGATGGAGGGGAAGATCAAACATGCTCCCGCCGAGGAGGGTGCCTGCCTTGACTGTCATAAACCGCATTCATCGGAAAACACTTCCTTACTGAAGAAGTTGCCGCCGGCCCTTTGCCATGACTGCCATGACCAGGGCGAGATCGCCAAGCAAACCGCGCACAAGGAGCTGGGACAGAAAACCTGTACAGCCTGCCACAATCCGCACAGTGCAAAACTCAAAGCCCTGTTGCTGACGGCGCCGGCAGATAACGGTGCTGGAGGCAAGGATGCCGCGCCCAAATGAAACCGCGCTGGCATCAGTTTGGAAGGTGGACGCTGCTGCTCCTGCTGGGCGGCCATGGGCTGGTGCTGGCGCAGTCGTGGCAACGTGCGGAGGAGCCGCGTTTCTTGCGCCTCCGGATTATGGACGCCAGTCTGGTCGTGGAGGCAGAACGTCGCTACCAGAAGCAGACGATCACATCTACGCAAGAATCCTATACCGACCTGGCCGAGTCGTTGGCCCCGGCTGCCGACCTGACGTTGAACGGCGCGATCTACCACCCCAACCTGCTGGAATTTACCTTCCGGGGCCAACTCGGTTACGAGTGGGAAAAGATAGACAGCATCACCGCGACCAACGGCGGCGGGAATTCCGTCTTACAGAACTATGATCTGCGGCTCAACCTGCTGAAGGAAAAACCGTATGCAGCCACGTTGACGGGTGGCAAGAGCACGTATGTGCGCGAATATGATTTCTTCAATACGGTGCATGGCGATTCGCAGCGCTTCGGCGGCAGCGCCGGCTACACCGAGGGCCTCATCCCCTTTACCGTGGAAGCCAACCGGGCGGAGACCACGGCTGATTCCGAACCCGCGCCATCCATGAGCCGCTACGACACCGTGTATCTCAGCGCGCGCAATCTGCGCCGCAAGAACCACACGGAATTTACCTACGGTTACACCCAGTATCTACGCGAATACACCGGACAGAGTCTGGACGAAGGTTCCGACCATTCGGTACAGGTGCATGACACCGAGGTGTGGGGGGCTGATAAACCGGCGGTGCTGACCTCGCGTCTGACGTATCATTATACTGACAACGCCATGAGCATCATGGGCACAGACCCGTTGGCGGGCGACATCAACACCACCCGCCTGCTGTCCTCCGGCATCAGCCTGCAAGAGCATCTGGAAAAGCCCCATTCGGCTGCGCTGCGCAGCCTCTATGATTACTCCCTCGACAATTATCGCCAAGAGGACTACCGGACCCTCAATCAGCGGGGGCAGGTCGGCGTGATTCATCAACTGTTTGAGAGTTTGACCTCCAGCGCCGATCTTCATGCCGGGTTGGGACACAGCAGCGGGAGTGAATCCTCATGGGACAATACCTATTATGGCCTCGGCTTGGGCGAGAATTATGCCAAGAGGCTTGGACAGTGGGGCCAGTTGCACATGGGCTTCCAGGGCACGTTCGATCGCCAGGATAATCAGACCACGGGCGGAAATCGCACCATTCCAGTTTTTCAGGAACGGCATACTCTGACCGACGGCGTGGTGACCTTCTTGAATCTGGCGCAGGCTGATCCGGCCAGTATCAGGGTGACCGACGCGGCGGGCCTCATCACCTATCGCGAGTTCTTTGACTATGAAGTGATCCCCCAGGGAGATCTGGTCGAGATCAAGCGGATCACCGGCGGCATCATCCCCAATGGTTCAACCGTGCTGGTGGATTATCGTGTTTCCACCGACGGCTCGGCCAAGGGCGAATTGCTCACGGATACGTTCCATATCCGTCTGGATTTATTTCAAGGACTGCTAAGCCTGTACAGCCGCCTGACCCAGAATAAGAACTTTGGCGATAGCTGGCAAAACGCACAGGACTCCCTCGACAAGGTGGCTGGACTGGAGCTAAGCGCTCTGGACTGCAGCGCCATGGCCGAATATGAAGTCTACGAATCGGATCAGACCGCTTATAATGCCACCCGTCTGGCCCAGTCAGTGTCCTTGCCGCTGGACTCCTGGGGACACATGGGCCTCACAGCCAGCGAGAACTGGACGTATTTTCCGAATACGGATCAACATAGGAACACCTTCCAGTTGATCGCGCGCTATAGTATCCAACTGTCCTCCACGGTGGACTTCAGCATAGAAGGTGGACAACGGATTGAGCGCGGTGATACGGATGACCGGGACTTGGCGACGGCGCGGGCCGAATTGAACTGCCAGATTGCCGACTTGACGCTGAAGTTGACCTATGAATATGAGGGGCAAACTACCTTGGAAGACACGCGCGAGCGGAACAGGGTGTATCTGCGGGTGAAGCGGGCTTTTTAGAACATGAAGCGATGGCTCCAGCTTAACGGTCTTCTGCTGCTGGTTTTGAGCCTGCCAGCTTGCGTGCGAACGCAACCGCCGGCTGCTGCGAACGCAGTCGCGTCACACGTTTGGCCGCCACCGCCAGCCGAACCAAGAATTGCCTTCGTGCAAAGTTTTTGTGGACCGAAAGAATGGGGGGCGACCTATTCACTATGGCGGAAGTTCCTGAACTTGATAACCGGTTCGGGCGGCGTAAAAGAAAATCTGGTCAAGCCTTTTGGCGTGGCGCTGGACGAAGCCAACAATATCTGCCTGACCGACACCAGCACGTGCATGGTTTCCTATTTCAATCGTGTTGAAAAAAGTTTCACGCGGTGGCCAGGGACAGGCGCTGTTGCTTTTGTCCAGCCCGTAGCAGTCGCCAAGGCCAAAGGCATCTTCTACGTGGCCGATACCGGACTGAAAAAGATTCTGGCCTTCGATGAGCGCGGCAGGCAGAAACTGGAAATCACAGAGGGGCTTGAACGGCCGTCCGGTCTGGTGGTGCATGGCGACAAGCTCTTTGTGGCCGATGCGCTGTGTCACGCCATTCTGATCTTTGGACTCGATGGGAAATTGATGGCGCGCTTTGGCGGGCGCGGTTCGGCGCCGGGCGACTTCAATTGTCCAACCCATATCACCACGGACGCCCAAGGCCGCCTCTATGTGACCGATGCGATGAACAGTCGCGTACAGGTGTTCACCCAAGCTGGCCGCTTGCTTTCCGTCATCGGCGGCGCCGGCGATACACCGGGCCATTTTGGCCGGCCCAAAGGCGTGGCCGTGGATGCGTTCGGTCATGTGTATGTGGCCGATGCGCTCTTCGACAACATCCAGGTGTTTGATCTCTCCGGTCGCCTGTTAATGGTGTGGGGCGAGACCGGCGAGGATGTCGGCGAATTTTGGCTCCCTGAAGGTCTTGCCATCGGCCGGGGTAATGAGATCTTCGTTGCGGACTCCTACAATCAACGGGTGCAGGTTTTCAAATACGTGGGAGCGCCATGAAACTCATCCACTCCTCTGTATCCCATGCTGGTTGCAGGCGACGCGCGCTCGGGTTGGCTGTCTGGCTTGGCACTGCGTGGTGCGTGGCGTTGCAGGCGGAAAGCGTAGTGGGCTCGGTCCACGATCTTTCAGCCAACTCCAAGCGCGGTCCCAACAACAACTCCAAGCGGAATGTGGCCGCGGACAACGCCAGGCCGGTCAAAGCAGAGGGCGAGAAGAGTGTCTGTATTTTCTGCCATACGCCCCATGGCATGGGGGCATCGTCAGGCGCATTATGGAATCGGTATGATCCGAGTATCACCTATACGCCCTATCGCAGCACAACAGCCAAAGCGCGCCCCGGCCAGCCTACCGGGGCTTCCCGACTCTGTTTGAGCTGCCATGACGGGACGGTGGCGATGGGCATGCTGCGCAACCGGAAGCACGAAGTCAGGTTTACCAAAGGCGTGCGCAAGATGCCCACCGGCCGCGCCAACCTGGGCACCGATCTCTCCGATGACCATCCCATTTCGTTCGTCTTTGACAAGGCCTTGGCCGACGCCAACGGCGAGTTGCGCGATCCGGCCACGCTGCCGCGCAATGTTCATCTGGATAAGAATGGCGAGTTGCAATGCACCACGTGTCATGATCCCCACAACAATCAATACGGCAAATTCCTGGTGATGGATAACGCCGGTGCGGCCCTTTGCGTTGTTTGTCATGATCAACCTTACTGGTTTGGGACCTCGCATCATTCCTCCTCCAAGCGATGGGATGGCCTTTCGACGGATCCCTGGCCCCATACGCCCGGGACGACGGTGGCAGCCAATGGGTGCGAGAATTGCCACTCCCCCCATGCGGCCGGCACCAAACAGCGCCTGCTCAATTTCGCGCGGGAAGAAGACAACTGCTATAGCTGTCATAACGGGCACGTGGCATCCAAGGACCTGCAGCGCGAGTTTGGCAAGGCCAGCGTGCATCCCGTGGCACTCTCCATGGGCCTTCACGACCCCTATGCTGAATACAAGGTGGATCCTCTGAATTCGCCCCGGCATGTTGAGTGCGTGGATTGCCATAATCCCCATGCCACGAAGAGTGTCACCGCACAGGCTCCAACCGCTTCAGGGGCTCTAACGGGAGTCATCGGAATCAATGCTGCCGGTCAACCGGTGACGCCATTGACCAAGCAGTATGAGCTCTGCTTCCGGTGTCACGCGGACAGTCTCAATCGCGGGCCCGCCAGGGTCAGCCGGCAATTCGCCCAGACCAACACCCGGCTGGAGTTCGCGGCCCGCAACGCCTCCTTCCATCCCGTCGTGGTCGCCGGCAAGAATGATGCCGTACCGAGTCTGGTGGCGCCGTTGAACACCGCCAGTCTGCTGTATTGCACGGCCTGCCATAATAACGATCAAGGCCCCGGCGCCAACGGCAACGGTCCCAGCGGGCCGCATGGTTCAGCCTATACTCCGCTGCTGGAACGGCAGTTGATCCTCTCCGACTTCTCGGCGGAAGGCCCCGACGTCTACGCCCTCTGCTACAAGTGCCACAACCGGCAAAGCATCCTTAACGATGAGAGCTTCAAACTGCACAAGAAACATATTGTTGATGTGCAGACGGCCTGCACCACCTGTCATGATCCGCATGGGGTGGAGAGCGTGCCGCACTTGATCAATTTCAATACTCGGTATGTGAAGGCCTCGCCCACCAACCTGAAGCTGGAATATGTGTCGCAAGGTAAATTCATGGGGACGTGCTCCCTGACGTGCCATGGGAAAGACCATGTGGCCTTGTCCGATCAGACCAACACAGTCATGGCGGCGCCTGGCATCACCACCACGGGCAAACGTTCCCTGAAGCGCTAATGCACGACAACAAAACAGAATCCGCGCCTATGCAAACCAAAGCAGAAGTCCGGGCAGTCTTCCCGGTGGGGTTGATGCTGGAACAGAAACCCTGCCTCGTGGTGGGCGGGGGGAAGGCGGCTGTGCACAAAACGAAGTTGCTGCTGGAGGCCAAAGCCGTGGTCAGGGTGGTGGCGCCGGCGGGCGATGCAGAACTGCTGCAACTGGCCGCAGCCCGCTCCATCTGCTACCACGCCCGCGACTTTGCGGAGTCAGACCTAAACAATACGTTCTTGGTCATGGCAGCCGCGGACGATAGCGCGCTGAACAGCCGCCTGCTTCAGACTTGCCACGCACGCGGCATCCTGTGTTGTTCGACGGATCAGCACTGGCCCGAAGGCGATTTCCTTATGCCTGCGATTCTGCGCAAGGATGGTGTGACCGTCTCGGTGTCGTCCGGCGGACAATCCTGCCGGCGCTCCCGCTTGATCAAGGCCAATCTCGCCCGGCACATCGAGATGGCGGATACGGCCGACCTCATCGTGGTGGGCACAAGTCATCATCAACTCTCCATCCAGCGCCGGGAACCGTTTCACCTGGCGGGCAAACGCATGGATCAAACCGGGCATATGCTGATGCAAGTCTGGGGTATCCATGAATTCATGCTGCTGAACACCTGCAATCGCGTGGAGCTGATCGGCGTTGTGTCCAAAGGCGCCAGCATTGAAGACCTGCTGAAGCGCATCATGGCCTTCTTTCACCTGAAAGAAGACGAGTATTATGTGAAGCGCGGATTCGAGGCGTTCGACCATGTCGCCATCGTGTGCGCCGGCCTGCTCTCGCAGTCGCCCGGCGAGCACCACATCGTGGCGCAAGTCAAGGAAGCGCTGGACTACGCCGTCCAGCGGGGGTGGGCCGGCGGAATGGTGCAAGGCTGGATCGGTTCTGCGCTGCATATCTCCAAAGACATCCGCCAGCAAACCGGACCGCTGCTTCAGAACCGGGAAATCGAAGACCTCTGTCTGGATTATCTGAAAGCTGGAGGACGGGAACTGGACGGCAAGCGCATCATGGTCTTGGGCAGCGGTATGGTCGGGAATGGCCTGATACAACGCCTGCTGGCCATGGGACAGGCGTGCGAGTGGTGCTATCACGTCAACAAGCCCGAGGTGCCGGAAGCGTGGCGGTCGCGGGTGGAGCTATCCACCTTCAATGACCTGCCGACACGCCTGGCGAAGGCGGACATCGTCATCTGCACCGCCGCCAGTCCCGGCCATGTCCTGCATAAGGGGCACGCCCCCTTCTTCGATCAAAGCAAGGAAATCCTCATCATGGATCTGGCTATGCCACGCAATGTGGAGCCGGCGCTGGATGATTTGACGCCCGACATCCACGTTGTGGATTTGGACGGCCTCAAGCGTTGGTATCATCAGGAAATTTTGGACATGGCCAAGGTCTTTGAATTGAGCAAGCAGGTGGTCGGAGAACATCATGATTTATACGGAAAGATTACGCAGGGTTTTCAAAGCGAGGCCGTACATGGTCCCAAGGTCAATTAGGGTTTTCTCGTTATGCCTGTTGGCTGCCGGCTTGGCCAGTGGCGCCGAGAAGCCGGTCAGCGGGGTGATTTCCAATGGTGAATGTCTGGTTTGTCACGCGGACGCCGCCCTGGCCAAGGAGGTGGCCGGGCAGAAGATTTCCCTGGAAATCAAGGCGGCTGGTTTCACCAAATCCGTGCATGGACAGTTGTCTTGCCAAGACTGCCATCCCGGCATCAAGGAGCTGCCGCACCCGGAGAAGTTGCCACCGGCCCAGTGCGCCTCCTGTCATGAGGATTCGGTCAAGGCTTACGTTGCCAGCATTCACGGCGTGCGCCGCGCGGCTGGTGTGGTCGGCGCCGCTGCGTGCGCCGACTGCCACGGCACGCACTACATCACGCCCATCAAGCAGGAGACTTCGCCGGTCAACAAAGTCAACCTGCCGGCGACCTGTTCGCGGTGCCACAGCAACAGCGCCTTGCTGCAAACGAACCACATGAGTGCGCCTGACGCCGCGGCTCACTACATGGAAAGCCTGCATGGTCGGGCGTTGCTCAAACTCGGCCTGACAGCCGCGCCTTCCTGTAGCGACTGTCATGGGTCACATGCCATCCGGCGCAAGGATGATCCTGTGGCGTCCATCCACCATAACAATGTGACCAAGACGTGCGGGAAGTGCCACACGAGCACAGAAAAAGCCTATCGCCAAAGCATCCACGGCCAACTCCTGACCAAGGGTGACACCCGTGGTCCAGTCTGTACGGACTGCCACTCGGCCCACGAAATCCAGGCCTTGCAGGGCGGGAGTTTCAAAGCCACGAGTGACGCGCGTTGCGGAGTCTGTCATCAGGACCGGCTGAAGCGTTATCACGAAACCTATCATGGCAAAGCCCTGGCCTTGGGCACGACCAATCACGTTCCGGAGGTCGCCACCTGCTACGATTGTCATGGACATCACATGGTCTTCCGGGTGGCGGATCCCCGCTCGCAACTTTCATCCAGCAATATTCTCCAGACCTGCCGGCAATGTCATGCCGGGGCATCCCAGAAATTCACCCAGTATATCCCCCATGCCGATCCCTTGGATGGCAAAAACTATCCTGCGCTCCACGCCATCTTCATTTTCATGACCTGCCTGTTGATTGGCGTGTTCACCTTCTTCGGCCTTCACACCGCCCTCTGGCTCTATCGGTCCGGGCGCCTCTATTTCCGCGACCGTCAGGTCTTCAAGGCGGTCAAGGACAAGGCGGCTCAAGATGAGGAAAATTACACACGTTTCTCCCCGTTCGAACGGTTGTTGCATATGATGGTGGTGACCAGCTTCCTGCTGCTGGTCATCACCGGCATGCCCTTGAAATTCCACTACACCGCCTGGGCCAGGACGTTTTTCGATATGTGTGGCGGAATCCAGTTGGCGCGCTTGCTGCACCGCCTGGGTGCGGTGATCACCTTCCTGTACTTCGCCTTGCATCTCATGGATCGCGTGGCCTGCGCTTGGCGCGGCCGGCGCCGCGTCTTGGATCCGGAGACCGGCCGGTTCTCCTGGCGACGCTGGGGCCGCCTGGCGTTCGGACCCGATTCGATGGTGCCCGGCAAGCGCGACTGGGATGAGTTTGTCGCGCATGTGAAGTGGTTTGTGGGTCGCGGACCGCGGCCCCAACTCGACCGCTGGACCTACTGGGAGCGCTTCGACTACATGGCTGTGTTCTGGGGTGTGGCCATGATCGGAGTCTCGGGCCTCATCCTGTGGTTCCCGGTTTTCTTCACCCATTTCCTGCCGGGCTGGGCGATCAATATCGCCCTGATCATCCACTCGGATGAAGCCTTGCTGGCGGCCGGCTTCATCTTCGCCTTCCACTTTTTCAACACCCATTTCCGGCCTGAAAAATTCCCCATGGACACGGTGATCTTCTCCGGGCGGATTTCCAAGACGGAGTTCCTGCATGAGCGCCGCCGCTGGTACGACCGGCTGGTGGCCGAGGGGCGGGTGGAGGAGTACCGCGTCAAGGACGAATGGCCGCGCTGGAAGGCCATCGCCAGGTTTTTTGGGTTTTTGTTCTTTGGCGTGGGCGTGATCTTGCTGATCGTCATCATCGTTTCAATGTACTCGCACATGAAAGGCTAGCCGCGCCTGGCACGAAGCATCGAACCCATCATAGGAGAAACTGAACATGACAGAGCCAACATCCACAGAGAACAAACCGGTCTACCGCAATTTCCCCAGAACCCTGGGCTTGCTCATCAGCGCCGGCAGTATTTTTTCCTTCCTGGTTCTGCTGGCCTTGGACCTCATGGCGCCGGCCGAAAATCCCTATCTGGGCATCTTCGCCTATCTGCTGGCCCCTTGTTGTCTGGCGCTGGGTTTGTTCCTGCTCGCCGTGGGCGTGGTCATGCAACGGCGCTGGCTCAAACGGCACGGCGGCGGGCCCCTCCCGCCGCTCGTTCTGATTGACCTCTCCCAACCCCGGGCCCTGCGCCGGTTCTTGGCGGCCTTGGCCGGCGGCGGCATTTTTTTGGCGCTGGTATCCATCATGAGTTATCGCGCCTATCACTTCAGCGAGTCGGTGGAGTTCTGTGGCCAAGCTTGTCATGTGGCCATGGAACCCGAGGCCACCGCGTATCCTCAAGGTGCTCACGCCCGGGTTTCCTGTACCGCCTGCCATATTGGCCCCGGCGCTGAATGGTTCGTGAAAGCCAAGGTCAACGGTCTGCACCAGGTGTATGCCGTCTGGTTCAACAAGTATGACCGGCCCATCAAGACACCCATCAACAATCTGCGCCCCGCGCAGGACATCTGCGAGAAATGTCATTGGCCGGAGAAATTCACCGGCGACCTCGACCGCGTCTACGCGCACTATCTTTCAGACTCCAATAACACACCTTTTACCGTCCGGTTGTCGTTGAAGGTTGGCGGGAGCGACTCCACCCACGGCCCGGTGGGCGGCATTCATTGGCACATGAATGTGGGCAATCGCGTCGAATACATTGCCACCGACGAGCGCCGTCAGGTCATCCCGTGGGTTCGCGTCACCAATCGCCAAGGTGTGGTCACAGAATATCGGACGGCAAAGTTCAAGCCCGACCCTGCCAAGGATGTCATCCGCACGATGGATTGCATTGACTGCCACAACCGCCCGGCGCACATCTTCCACAGCCCCAACGACGCGGTGGACCTGGCCCTGTCGCTCGGCAAACTGGATGCCACCATGCCCTTCGTAAAGAAGAACGCCATGCAGGTGCTGACGCAGAAATATGCCACGGCCGAGGAGGCGCAGCAGAAGATCGCCACGACCCTCGCCGCCACCTATGGACAGGACCCGCGCTGCAAGAATTTGATCGCGGTAGTGCAGAAAATTTATCGCGACAACTTCTTCCCGTTGATGAAGACGGATTGGAAGACCCACGCCAACAACCAGGGGCACAAGGAAAGCCTCGGCTGCTTCCGGTGTCATGATGGCGAGCACAAAACGGCCGACGGCAAGAAGAGTGTCAAGGCGAGCAACTGTTCAGCCTGTCATGTGCTCCTCGCGCAAGGCCGCGGCGAGCAGCTCCTGAAACTGAATGCGCAAGGCAAGCCTTTTGAACATCCCGGCGGCGACATTGACGAGACCAAATGCTCGGATTGTCACACCGGGGGACTGCAATAGCCGCCGGTTTCCGAGGCTCCTGAAAACCGAAGTTATCTGCTGTCGGTCGGCTACGCATCAAACCCACCCCGGCCTGCGGCCATCCTCCAAAGGAGGAAACCCGGACATACGCCGCTGTTTTGATCCCCTCCTTGGGAGGGGTGCGCGTAGCGCGGGGTGGGTTCCGCGTTGCACCAACCTGTGCGTGTGCAATTCGGCATCGCCTTACGGCGACCCTACAAACGGCACTTGTGCTCGCACCGTTTGTAGCGCGCCCGTCAGGGCGTTCTGGGTACGACCAGCAAGGGCAGCCCGCTGTGGTTTTAGAAACCGACGCCGGTCCAACTTCGGTTTTCCTGAGGCTTGGAAAAAATTCCGTGTGTTTTTCCAGGCCTTGGAATTGCGCCAAGAATGGGGGGTCGGTTTGTTGGCCCGGATGGCTGTGCAACCAAGCGAAACTGTAGCGGCGCGCTATGCGCGCCGACAAAATTTCCAGGGATTGGAAAGTGCACGCGGCGTTTTTTCAGGCCTTGGAACATTTCGCGCGCTTTTTCCCAAGGCTTGGAAACGCTGGAAGACGCCGAGTCGGAGACTCGGCCGACATCACGGCGACATGGGCAGGCCGGGGTCTCCGCCCGCGGCGGACATGGCTGACCCGGCGGAGATTTGAATGAGGAAAGCAGGAAAACAGGAACGGAAACTTTCTTTTCCTGCTTTCCTGCCTTCCTCATTCAAAAATCTACAAAAGCCCCCCCCCAACGGCTGGGCCGCGTTTTCCGGCGGTTTCAATTTTGGGCTTTGAGGTTTGTTTCGGATTTCGGGTTTCGGATTTC
>Ga0233425_10009679_pt1 | contig 12075 bp, 7 predicted proteins | sample Watercolumn_Towu_2_FD_181712 | JGI IMG/M metagenome (GOLD analysis project Ga0233425, IMG submission 181712) | Freshwater microbial communities from Lake Towuti, South Sulawesi, Indonesia - Watercolumn_Towuti2014_140_MG | ecosystem: Environmental > Aquatic > Freshwater > Lake | place: Indonesia...
GCCAACTCGGTTGCCGCGGTGCAGGCGGGCGCGCGTCAGGTGCAGGGCACCATCAACGGCATCGGCGAACGTTGCGGCAATGCGAACCTGGTTTCCATCATCCCCAACCTCCAACTCAAGCTGGGCATGGAATGCATCCCGCCTAGCAACATGGAGCAACTGACTTCGGTGGCGCGCTTCGTCAGCGAGGTGGCCAACGTCACCTTCAACGAGAAAGCGCCCTACGTGGGCGGCGACGCCTTCTCGCACAAGGGCGGCATGCACATCGACGCGGTCACCAAGAATCCTGTTTCCTACGAACACATCGAACCTGCACAAGTTGGTAATGCACGGCATATTCTGGTGTCTGAAGTTGCGGGCCGCAGCGCGCTGCTGTCCAAAATCCACGCGGTCGATGCATCGCTCGGCAAGGATTCGCCCGACACCAAGCGCATCCTGGAGCACATCAAGGCGCTGGAGCACGAAGGCTACCAGTTCGAAAGCGCCGAAGGTTCCATTCAGTTGCTGGTGCGCAAGCTGCTCGGCAAATATCGCCCGTTCTTCGAACTCAGGGAATACCAGGTCAACATCAAGGAACCGTCGGCCAACGGCATCAACTCCTCTGCCATGATCAAGATCGTGGTCGATGGGCAGGAGGAGATCATGGCGGCCGAGGGCGACGGCCCGGTCAACGCGCTCGACACTGCCCTGCGCAAGGCGCTGGAACGTTTCTACCCAGCCATCAAGGAAGTGCGCCTCACCGACTACAAGGTGCGCGTGCTCGATTCCGACCGTGCCACGGCGGCCAGGGTGCGCGTGCTGATCGAATCCGCCGACCACCACGAGAGCTGGACCACCACCGGGGTTTCGACCGACGTGATCGACGCTTCCTGGCGTGCGCTCATCGATGCCATTGAATACAAGTTGATGCGCGACCAGGGGGGGCTCGTCAGCTAGCGGGCTGCAGCAGTACCAGTTTGAGTTGTTCCTGATCGACAGGCCTCAGCGTCACTTGCTGAAAGCTGATCAGCCCGCGTTTCGGATGGTTGAATTCCCTCTGCCCACCTTGCCGTTCCAGCACGTCGTGCTGTTTCCAGAAACGCTCGAATTCCGCGCTGGTTCGCGATAACTCGGTGACCAGCCGTTGCAGTTCCGGTTCTTCCAGCCGGCTGCGGCAATCGGCGCGAAATTCTGCGACCAGTCGCCTTGCGCGCACTTCCCAGTTGACCACGAACTGTTGTGCGTCAGGGTGCTGGAACACGAAACGCAGCAGGTTGGGGGCGGGGTCTTTCTCCGAGTGATTGTCCAACCAGCCGGTAAACAATTCTTTGGCGGGGTGGTTCCAGGCCAGCAGGTTCCAGGTGCGGCCCAGGATGTAGGCGGGGATGGCGATGCTGGCGAGCATGCCGACCAGGGTTTCCGGGGCCTTGTCTTCTTCCGATTCACTGCCGCGCGGGTCACGGCGGTCTGCCATGTCGAACAGGTAAGCCCGTTCCGGGCGCGACAGCTTGAGTGCCTGCGCGAGCCTATCCAATGCCTCAGACGAGACGTTGACTTCGCGCCCCTGTTCGATCCAGGTGTACCAGGTGGCGCTGATGCCGGCGAGTTGTGCGACCTCCTCCCGGCGCAGGCCCTGGGTGCGGCGTCTCTGGCCGGCCGGAAAGCCGAACGCTTCCGGCGTGCCGCGCTGCCGGAGTGCTTGCAGGAATTCGCCCAGTTCCTTGCGTCGGGTGTCGACCATATTCCTATCCTGTTAATTGTAATACTAGTATAACTGCTATTCTTGTTCGGGTATCAGAAAGCATTTATTCTGTGATCACTTTCAATCTTCAGCGTCTTTTTTTAAGGGGTGGATATGGCTGGAAAAACGCTTTACGACAAGTTGTGGGAGTCGCACGTCGTCCGTGAGGAAGCGGACGGGACGTGCCTGCTGTATATCGACCGTCACCTGGTACATGAAGTGACCAGCCCGCAGGCGTTCGAGGGCATGCGCCTGGCCGGCCGCAAGCCGTGGAGGAGCACATCGATTGTTGCCAACCCCGACCACAACACACCGACCAAGGACTGGGACAAGGGCATCGAAGACCCGGTCTCGCGCCTGCAGGTGGAAACGCTGGACAACAACATCAAGGAGTTTGGTGCCTTGGTGTACTTCCCGTTCAAGGACAGCCACCAGGGCATCATCCACGTCATCGGGCCGGAAAACGGCACCACGCTGCCGGGCATGACGGTGGTCTGCGGCGACAGCCACACCTCGACGCACGGCGCCTTCGGCGCGCTGGCGCACGGCATCGGCACCTCCGAAGTCGAGCACGTGATGGCGACGCAGACGCTGATCGCCAAGAAATCCAGGCGCATGCTGGTCAAAGTCGACGGCCAGCTCGGCAAGGGCGTGACCGCCAAGGACGTGGCGCTGGCCGTGATCGGGAAAATCGGGACTGCCGGCGGTACCGGTTATGCCATCGAGTTTGGCGGTCGCGTGATTCGCAGCCTTTCGATGGAAGGGCGTATGACCATCTGCAACATGGCGATCGAGGCGGGTGCGCGCGCCGGCATCATTGCCCCGGACGAAAAGACCGCGGAATACCTCAAGGGGCGACAGCATGCACCCAAGGGCGCCGACTGGGACAAGGCGGTCGCTTACTGGAACACCCTGCAATCCGACGATGATGCCGTGTTCGATGCCGTGGTGGAGTTGCGCGGAGAAGAGATTGCGCCGCAGGTCACCTGGGGGACTTCACCCGAACAGGTGTTGCCCATTGGCGCGACGGTTCCCGATCCGTCCAGGGAAACCGACGCCACCAAGCGCACCAGCATCGAGAACGCGCTCAAGTATATGGGACTCACTGCCAATACTCCGATCGATCAAATTCAGATCGACAAGGTGTTCATCGGTTCCTGCACGAACTCAAGAATTGAAGACCTGCGTGCCGCCGCTGGCGTGGCCAAGGGCAAGAAGGTCGCCGGCAACGTCAAACTGGCGATGGTGGTGCCGGGGTCCGGCGTGGTCAAGCGCCAGGCTGAATCCGAAGGGCTGGACAGGATTTTTATCGAAGCGGGTTTCGAGTGGCGCGAGCCGGGCTGTTCCATGTGCCTGGCGATGAATGCCGACCGCCTGAGCCCGGGCGAGCGCTGCGCCTCGACCTCCAACCGCAACTTCGAAGGCCGTCAGGGGCCGGGCGGGCGTACCCACCTGGTCAGCCCGGAAATGGCGGCAGCGGCTGCAATCGCTGGCCGCTTTGTCGATGTGCGCAACCAGATTTAAGGAGCAGCCATGAAAGCGTTTACCCAACTCAACGGGCTGGTGTGCCCGGTCGATCGCGCCAATGTCGATACCGACGCCATCATCCCCAAGCAGTTCCTCAAGTCGATCAAGCGTTCCGGCTTCGGCCCCTACCTGTTCGACGAGTGGCGCTACACCAACTACGGCGAACCCGGCATGGATTGCAGCACGCGCCCGCTCAACCAGGACTTCGTGCTCAACCAGCCACGTTACCAGGGCGCGCAGGTGCTGTTGGCGCGCGACAACTTCGGCTGCGGTTCCTCGCGCGAGCATGCGCCGTGGGCCATCGAGGATTATGGCTTCCGCGTCATCATCGCGCCGTCGTTCGCCGACATCTTCTTCAGCAACTGCTACAAGAACGGCATTCTGCCCATCGTCGCGGACGCCGCCATCGTCGATGAACTGTTCAAAGAGTGCGAAGCCAATGCAGGTTACAGGCTGAGCGTGGATCTGCCATCGCAGACCGTGACGCTGCCGTCGGGCAAGACCTTCACGTTCGACATCACGCCGCACCGCAAGCACTGCCTGCTCAACGGCCTGGACGAGATCGGCCTGACCTTGCAGCACGCGGATGAAATCAAGGCATTTGAAGTCAAGCACAAGGCTGTCCAACCCTGGCTGTTTGCATAGGAGATCACGAAAACCTACTGCGCGACTGATCTGCTGCGTTACGCGGTGCTCGAAATTCTCATGTACTACTTGTACATTCCGGTACCGCGTACGAAGGCGGAGTGGCGAAGCCGACGACCCGAGAGTGCGCGGCGTGCCGGCCCTTCACGGTCGCACGTGCCGAGGCTCTGCGTTGCGGGCCGGACCGCGCTCCGGGTGCCTTGCATATCAGCCGCTCGTGACGGTTTTTGTAACTCCTGAAAAATTGTTGAATAATTGAGAAGAGGAAAATCAAATGAAAGTCGCAGTTCTCGCCGGTGACGGCATCGGTCCTGAAATCGTTGCACAAGCTTTGCGTGTTCTGGAAGTTCTGAAAAAGGAAGGCATGGCGATGGAATTCGTCGAGGCGCCGCTGGGTGGCCAGGCCTACGACGCCTATGGTGCGCCATATCCCGAATTCACGCAGAAGATCTGCCGCGAGGCGGATGCCGTGCTGCTGGGCGCCGTGGGCGGCCCGCAGTACGACACGCTGGATCGCCCGCTGCGCCCCGAGCGCGGCCTGCTGGCGATCCGCAAGGATCTCGGCCTGTTCGCCAACCTGCGCCCGGCCGTGCTGTATCCGGAACTGGCCAACGCTTCAACGCTGAAGCCGGAGGTGGTGGCCGGGCTCGACATCATGATCGTGCGCGAACTGACGGGCGACGTCTACTTCGGCCAGCCGCGCGGCATGCGCACTAACGAGCAAGGCATTCGCGAAGGCTTCAATACCATGATCTACTCCGAGCCGGAAGTGCGCCGCATCGCCCATGTTGCGTTCAACATCGCCATGAAGCGACAAAAGAAGCTGTGCTCCGTGGACAAGGCCAACGTGCTGGAAACCACCGAGTTCTGGAAGGAAATCGTCATCGACGTGGCCAGGGAATACCCGCAGGTCGAACTCTCCCACATGTACGTCGACAACGCCGCCATGCAACTGATCCGCAACCCCAAGCAGTTCGACGTGATCGTCACCGGCAACATCTTCGGCGACATCCTGTCCGACGAAGCCTCGATGCTGACCGGTTCCATCGGCATGCTGGCCTCGGCCTCGCTCAACGAGACCAAGAAGGGCCTGTACGAACCGTCGCACGGTTCCGCACCGGACATCGCCGGCAAGAACCTGGCCAACCCGATCGCGACCATCCTTTCCGCCGCCATGATGCTGCGCTACACCTTCGACAACGAAGCCGCCGCGGTTCGCATCGAGAACGCCGTGAAGAAGGTGCTGGCCGCAGGGTATCGCACTGGCGACATTTTCGAGCCCGGCATGAAGAAGGTCAGTTGCTCCGAAATGGGCGACCAGATCGTTGCTGCGATGTAATGTCACCTTCCACTGAAACTGCAAAAATGGGCGCTTGAGGCGCCCATTTTGTTGACCGGCGGCACGATAAAATGCTTGGCTAACTATTTGAAAAATGGCAGTATGAATCACTCGGGCGTGATCATTACGACAACAAATAAGTGCGAGCGCTAAATATGAAAGTAGTGCCCAAGAACCTGCCACTTTCTTCATCAAGGCTGCTTATCGGCAGCGTTGTTGCCGTCATACTGCTGTCGTTCGCCGGTATTCGGCTATCCACAAATTCATCCTGGGTTGTTTTTTTCGACAATCTGCACTGGACGCTGACCTACATTCTTGCAGCCGCCATGGCATGGCTGGGGGTGCAGCGGAGCAGCGGGATCGAGCGCGAAACCCGGATCTGGTTTTTCCGGGGATTGGCCGCATTTGCCTTCGGGCAGATACTGTGGGATATCCAGGTCTATACCGGATGGAACCCATTCCCAGGGCCTTCCGATCTGTTTTTCCTGATGCTGGGCCTGGGGTGCGGCATGGGTTTGGTCACTGCGGTGCGCGGCCAGTTGACGGTCGCCAGCCAGCGCACCTTGATGCTGGATACCGCCATGCTGTCCATGCCTGTCCTGGCCTTGACGCTGGCGCTGTATCTTCCCGAGGCAATGCAAATCGGAGCCCTGCAACTGATGGTGCTGGTGGCTTACCCGATGATTTTGCTGACGGTCAGCTGCATTGCGATGCTGCTGGTGCTGTATTTGCGTCCGCGTCTGGATTGGCCGTGGCTGGTTTTTCTGGGGGCATTGGTGCTTGAAGGTGTCATCTGGATGCACTGGAATGGATTGACCATGAGGAATGCCCTGGAGGATGGCGCCCTCTTCAATATGAGCTTTTCGGTAGTCACCCCTGTGCTGGGTTTTGCCGCAATGCACTGGCGTGTCGACACCTCGGACAACCCCAGGTTTTGCGAGTGGTGCAGGAGCGTTTCGAATCTGCTGCCCCTGCTGGGGGTGCTTATCGCGGGATCTGCGGTGTTTCTGGTGCTGATCGGCAGCTTCCTCCTCAATGTCAGGATCGTGGTGATGACTGCCGCCCTGGCCGTGCTGGTCGTGGCCGTGGTACGCCAGAGCCTGCTGCTCAACGAGAGCGAGCGCATGCTCCGCATGGAGCAGGAACTCAAGGATAGCCAGGTCAAACTGAAGGTCGTCCTGGACAACCTCGGCGCCTATGTCTATATGAAAGACATGGACGGGCGCTATCTGTACGCAAACCGGCAGGTGTGCGAATTGTGGGGATGTGGACCTGACGATGTGGTGGGTGCCGGTGACGAAAAGTTTTTCGATGCCGCCACTGCGGCACGCCTGCGTGATAATGACCGCCACGTGCTGGATCGGGGCGAAGTGCTGAAATACGAGGAGACCAACACCGTCGCGGCGACCGGCACGACGGCAAGCTACTGGTCGGTCAAGCTGCCGCTGCGTCACGAAGATGGCAGCATCTATGCACTGGTCGGCATTTCTACCGACATCACCGACCGCAAGAAAGCCGAGGAAAAACTCAGGCTCGCTGCCAAGGTATTCACCGCGGCGAACGAGGGGATCACGATTACCGATGCCCGCGGCATCATCATCGACGTCAATCCCACCTTCTGTGAGATCACCGGCTACAGCCGTGAGGAAATCATCGGGCAGAATCCGCGTGTTCTGGGTTCTGGCAGGCAGTCATCGGAGTTCTACAAGGAAATGTGGGCCGCCCTGGCCGAAGCGGGGCACTGGAAAGGCGAGATATGGAACCGCAGGAAAAACGGGGAGCTTTATGCTGAACGCTTGACCATATCGGCGGTGCGTGACGAGGCGGGCAACACCTCGAATTTCATCGGACTGTTCTCGGATATCACCCAGTACAAGCACCAGCAGGAAGCGCTCGAACTGATGGCGCACTATGACGAGCTGACGCATCTGCCCAACCGCGTACTGTTCTCCGACCGCTTCAACCGGGCGATGGCGCGCAGCAAGCGCGAAAACACCCTGCTCGCATTGTGTTATCTCGATCTGGACGGGTTCAAGCAGGTGAATGACACCATGGGGCATGAGGCCGGCGACTGCCTGCTGGTGGAAGTCGCCGAGCGCATCAAGTCGAATTTGCGCGAGGAGGATACCGTTTCCCGCATGGGGGGGGACGAGTTCGCGATTTTGATGGGCGACCTGCAAACCCTGGAGCAATGCGAACTGGCGCTCACCCGTATTCACCAGGCGCTTGCCCTGCCCTATGCCATCGAGAAGGAAGCGGTCAATATCAGCGCCAGTAGCGGCATCACCCTCTACCCGATGGATGACGCCGACCCGGATACCCTGTTGCGTCATGCGGATCAGGCGATGTACCAGGCAAAATCCGAAGGACGCAACCGCTATCATCTTTTCGATGCCGCGCACGACCAGGAGATACAAAGCCAGCGCCAGAAGCTGAGCGTCATCGAGGATGCGTTCGCGCGCAACGAGTTCTGTCTGTTTTACCAGCCCAAGGTGGACATGACCACCGGCGAGGTGATCGGCGCCGAGGCCCTGATACGGTGGATGCATCCGGAGCGCGGGCTGGTCCCGCCGATCGAGTTCCTGCCGGCCATCGAGGGGACCTCTTTTGAAATCGTGGTGGGCAACTGGGTCATCGATCAGGCGCTCAGGCAATTGCGTCAGTGGAAAGGCGAGGGGCTGGAAATCCAGGTCAGCGTCAATATCTCGCCATTGCACCTGCAGTGGGCCTATTTTTTCAACCAGCTTGAGGCGACCCTCGCCATGTATCCGGAGGTGTCTTCGCCACACTTGCAACTCGAGGTGCTTGAAAGCAGTGTGCTGGGGGATCTGACGGCCATAGGCCGCGTGCTCCAGTCCTGCCGTGATGCCCTGGGGGTCAGTGTTGCGCTGGATGACTTCGGCACTGGGTATTCCTCGCTGACCCATCTGCGCCATTTGCCCGCCAATACCGTCAAGGTTGACCAGAGCTTCGTGCGCAACATGATCGATGATCCCGACGATTACGCCATCGTGGAAGGCGTGGTCGGCTTGTCCGGCGCCTTCCGCCGCGAAGTGATCGCGGAAGGGGTGGAGACCCGGGAGCATGGCTTGATGCTGCTGATTCTGGGGTGCACGCTGGCGCAGGGTTATGGCGTTGCCAGACCCATGCCGGCCAGCGCGTTGATGGACTGGATCAGAAACTATCAGCCGGATGCGAAGTGGCTGGATGCGGCGCGCAGTCCGCTATCCCCGAGCGCCGCACAGGTGCTGATGCTCATGATTGAATCCCATCAATGGGTCAGGCGCGTGGAGGATTGTTTGAATGCGCCGCCCGGAAAGGTCGTGCACTGGCCGATCATGAATCATCAGAAGTGCCACTCGGGCCGCTGGATGGTACGCGCCGTCAAGGAGCAATATTTCGATCCGGCCCTGATCGAGAGGCTCAGCCTGGCGCACATCGAACTGCACCATATCGGCGGGCGGCTCATGCAGCAATACCAGGAGGGCAAGATCGAGGAAGCCCGCGCCGGCACCGGAGAGCTGCGTGCCGCGCAGGGTCTGATAGAAGGCTTGCTGAGCGTGATGGCCTAAAAGCTTCGCGCACGCAAACGCCTGCCGACGGTCAAAATCAGGCGGTGTGTTTTTCCTGGACGATACGGTCAATCACAGCAAGCACTTCGTCACTGGCATTTTCCGCCTGCTTGAATGCCTCGAGAATTTTTGCCTGTATTTCGCGATCTTTCTCCCAGTTTGTGGTGAGGTATCCGGTCGCTTCCTGAATCCTGACGTGAACTTGCTGGTGAGGGCGGGCGAGGCGCGAATAGGAGGGCATCCCCCCGAAGTTCTGTGCGCCGTAGCCGGTCTCGTACCATTTCCCAAGGCGGCAGTTGTGGTGATCCACCGCCACCGAGTTCTGGGCTTCTGTGGCGATTGAACTGTCGGTCAGCGCGATATAGCCATTCTGCTTGAACAGCAGGTGATCGACCTTGACCAGGGAGGCGAAGCTGACATCCTGGGCATAGGATATCTTGGCCATGGTAGTTTGCGCGGATTCCGCGAATGTCGAAAACCTGTTCTCGAAAACACTGACCATGGTGCTCGAACTGTCCGCCATGCTCTTCATCTCGGCGGACTGGTCCAGCATGATGCCGGCCTGTTTCTGGATGGTGGACATGACCGTGGCAATTTCCGTCGTCGCCTGTTTTGTGTTTTCGGCCAGTTTGCGTACCTCGTCAGCCACCACGGCGAAGCCGCGTCCTGCCTCACCGGCACGGGCAGCCTCTATGGCCGCGTTCAGCGCCAGCAGGTTGGTCTGGTCGGCGATGGTGGTAATCAGCTGCACGACCTTGCTGATCTCCTGGCTTTGCAGGTTCAGGGTCGTGATTGTGCTGTTGACTTCCTCCACCATGGACGTGATGCGGTTGAGCGTGCCGACGATGCTTTCAATGGAGGCGCGGCTCTCGACTGCGTCGTTGGCGGTCGCGCGCGAGATTTCGGTGACTTCCTGCATTTTCTCATGCATGTTGATGAGATCCTGCTGGTTGAGGCGCAGGTTCTTGAGCAGATTGCTGGCATTGAGGTGGCTGAGTTGGGAGGCCAGCTCGTTGCGCAGGATGAATTTGGTGCTTTCCGCCAGCCGTTCGATGGAACGGTTGACGCACTCCATGGTGTGACGGAACGTGCCGTGCAGGCCGGATGGCTGCGCCTTGCGGTGGTATTTGCCCTCGGCGGCGTACTGGTATGTGGTGTTGACTTCGCGAAAGCAAGCCTCGAGTTGATCCAGCATGTCATTGATCTGCCACGAGAGCCTGCCCAGTTCGTCCGAGGAGGTGATATGGGTGACCCGACGGTCGAAGAACCCCTTGCTCACATATTCCGCGACTTCGGCGATGCGGGAAATCGGGGCGAGCAGCTTCGGGGTGCCGGTGATGACAAACACGGCATAGCCGATGCTGACCACGGCGAACGCAAGGTAGACGGGCTGGAAACCGTGCCGGAGGAATACCGTGGCCAACAGGGCCAGCAGTAGCGCGGTGTAGAAATAGGCGACCGCCTGGATCTTAAATTGCAAGGACCAGTTCTTCATAGCTCATTCCCTTTTCGGCAAGAATATCCAGCAGAAGTTTGGTGGACGCTTCGATGGCTTTGGCCGGGCCGGCTTTCTGCTCGGCCTCCAGCATCGCCTTGTAAACCTGGGAGGCAACGGCGACCCCGCTGGCCTTGGGTTTCCGTCGCACCGAGTAATACCCGATCATGTTGCCGCTTTGGTCGTAGGAGGGCGTGACATTGGTGAATACCCAATAAAAGCTGCCATCCTTGGACATGTTTTTGACGTAGGCAAAAATTTCCTTGCCCTGCGAGATGGTGTCCCACAACAACTTGAAAACGGCGCGCGGCATGTCGGGGTGCCGTATGATACTGTGCGGGGCGCCGATCAACTCTTCTTCCGTGTAACCGGAGAACTCGATAAAAATCCGGTTGCCATAGGTGATGATGCCTTTGAGGTCGGTCTTGGAAACGATGAAATCGTCCTCCCGCATGACCTTCTCATGAGATGTTGGCGTAACCTTGTCTTTCATGCGGGTCTCCCTCGTTGTTGGTGTGTGATGATGGTGTGCTGTTGCACGAGACCTAACGCCATAATACGCTTATTGGCGCTCAAATAAAGTCTTGATGTCTGTGCCGGCAGCATGGTTGTGATGAAGGCTGTGACTGATGGGGTTTCCTGTGGCAGAGTATAGCCATGCGCGAAGCTTTCCATGCCCGATTAAAATGCATCCCCCGGCTTCTCCCGTTGGCGGGGTTGCTGCTGCTTTCAATGGCTGCGGATGCCGCCTTGCCGCGCACGGTCACGGCGGCGATGCGCGATGCGGGCGTGTCGCGAGGTGCGGTCGCGGTTTACGTGCGGCGGGTCGATCAGCCCAAGCCGTTGCTGACCCACAATGCCGGGCAGCCGATGAATCCGGCGTCCACCATGAAACTGCTCACCACCTATGCCGGCCTTGAACTGCTGGGCAGCGCCTATAGCTGGAAAACCGAAGTTTACGCGGACGGTCCGGTCATCGACGGGGTGCTGGAAGGCAACCTCGTAATCAAGGGTTATGGCGACCCGGCGCTGACTCTGGCCGGATTCTGGGACATGCTGCGCGTGATCAGGGCATCCGGTCTGCGTGAAATCAGGGGCGACCTGGTGCTCGACCGTGGCCATTTCCAGCCTGCGGCCCATGACACGGGGGCGTTCGATGGCGAACCCTGGCGCGCCTACAATGCCGCCCCGGATGCACTGATGATCAACGCCAAGGCCACCCGCTTCATTTTTCGCGGCGATGCGGCCCAGGGACAAGTCGCGATCAAGGCCGATCCGGATCTCCCGCAATTGAAAATCGTCAACCTGGTCGAGTTCCGCCAGGTTCCCTGTGCCGACTGGAAAGACCGCATCAGCCACCAGGTGACGCACGAGGGCGAGCAGGTGCTGGTGACGTTCGGCGGCAGCTACTCACTGGCTTGCGGTGAAAAGGCGCTGAGCCTGTCGGTATTTGACGATGCGGTGTATGTGTTCCATTTGTTCCGCCAGTTATGGGCGGAACAGGGTGGAACCCTGCGCGGCAGCCTGCGGCAGGGCGAAGTACCGCCCACCGCGCGCAAGCTGGCGCAAATCGATTCCCCGCCGCTGGCCGATGTGGTCAGGATGATCAACAAGCATAGCAATAACGTCATGGCGCGCCAGATGCTGCTGACCGTGGCAGCCGAGAAGAAGGGGGCGCCGGGTAGCGCGCGGAACGGGGCAATAGCCGTGGGCGAGTGGCTGGCGGAAAAGGGGCTGGACTTTCCCGAACTGGTGATCGAGAACGGTGCCGGCCTGT
>Ga0233425_10009680_pt1 | contig 12074 bp, 2 predicted proteins | sample Watercolumn_Towu_2_FD_181712 | JGI IMG/M metagenome (GOLD analysis project Ga0233425, IMG submission 181712) | Freshwater microbial communities from Lake Towuti, South Sulawesi, Indonesia - Watercolumn_Towuti2014_140_MG | ecosystem: Environmental > Aquatic > Freshwater > Lake | place: Indonesia...
GTGCACCGTCGCGCGGGGCGTGATGTTGCCCGGCAGCACCGTATCGCGCGGCGCGAGAATCGCCGCCACGCCCACGTCGTGCCGGCCCACCGTGAAGGAACTGTGCGCGGTATCGTTCAGACGGTTCCGGTCACCGGAGTACTGCGTGTAGCAGTCGGCCCGGTGGGCGCCGGCCGGCGAAGCAGTCCAGTTGGGGTAACTCCGGGCAACCGATTCGCCCGGGGCGAGCGTGACCAGGAGGCTTTCGCGATAGGGCAGGTCAACCGAAGGGGATACCGAACGACGAATCCCGATTGACGAACCAACGCTCCCGGACGCGCCGGAAGACCGACGCGCTCCGTCTTTCTTGCCGCCGGCTGAGAGCTGACCGACCGGCAGGACTTCGGTCCCGGACTGCCGGCTCGAGACCGACCGGGACTGCGGATTGAGCCCGGGCAGTGCAATCACCGGTATCGGGCTCACCGGGCCGTTGTCAACGACCGGGTTAATCAGGAAATGCGTCTTGAACGTAGCGCTGACATTGCCGTTGTTCTTGAACGACGCGGCAGGCGCGATGACCGTGTCCTCGTTATAGCTGCCGACCGGAACGATGATTCCCCGGCAGGAGACGTCCCGGTACCGGATGAACAGCGAATCCGCCCGGGTGAGGGTATCGTTGAGCCGATTGAAGTCCGCGGTATAGGCGGTGTAGACCCGAACCCGATAGCGGCCGCGGGAAAGGGCAAGCGAAGTGAAGGTGAGAACGATGACGGAATCGGGTTTGAGGCTGGGCACGACCGTAGTGCGGATGGAATCGCCGATGCGGAAGGTGACCGGGAAGTTGACCGCAGTGGCATTGCCGTAGTTGCGGATGCGGGCCTGGGGGGTGAGCGCGGCGCCTTCTTCAACGGTGTCAGCGAGGATTATCTGGTCCGGTCCGACGTCGCGCACCCGGACATAGACGTTTCGGTACAGGCGGTTGTTGTCCGGGCTGGTGTCGCCGGGCAGGTCGAGGGTGCACTTGAGGACCTGGGGCCCGCGCTGGACCGGAGTCCAGGCACGGGGCATGAGGATGTGGCGGGCGGAATCAGGCGGCGCGCCCTCGACGTCCTGCGTGCTGTCGGCGTACCCGGGGTCAACTGAAGTCCTGAGCCGGGGTGCGGCAAGGGAATAGCCGTTGTTGTGATACGAGACCCGGGGACGAACGGTGGTCCCGGAGTCCACGGTATCGCGCCAGGCGAACGTCGAGTCCCGCAGCGAGTCGAGCACCGCCGAGACGATGCGCGCCCCGAATCGAACCACGGTATGATTGTCGTTGAAACTGTCGTCCACCGTGAAACCGCCGACATAGATGTGATTCGTGTCGCGCAGCGCAAAGCCGGTCGGCGCGCACATATCGTTCCAGTCGTCATCGTGGCGGGTATAGTTCAGGTCCGCACCCAGCGGCATTCCGTTTGCCGGGTTGTAGCGCCGCAGGGTCCAGTCAACAACCGAGTCCTTGTCCACGCTGCCCATCACCCAGGGCCGGCCCAGCCCGTCGGTCTGGACTGCAAAGGCGTAGTCGTCGCACTCCAGCGAGTCGTGGATTGCCTGCCATTTCTCGGTGAGCGCGTCGTTGGGCCGGTTGCCGGTTGAACAGGCCAGCGTGAACCAGTCATAGCTGCCCGTGAGGTAGTTCCAGACCGTCCCGGCAGCATAGGCCCGCCCGCCATTGGCCGATGTCAGGCTGGCCGCCCGGAGATAGCCCTCATCAAAGGCAAACCCGACGACCGAACCGCTGGAAGCGCTGTCCGGCCGGAACTTGGCCAGGGCGTAGCCATACAGCCCCGGACCGTTGGCGTAAACGAAGCCCGCGACGTAGACCCCGGAGTCATTTGCGCAAATCCCCCACGGTTGCTCATCGTCCTCGCGGGTGTCGCTCCGACGCCAGGGATTGGCCCACGTGCGCGCGCCAGTGCCGCGGTTGAACCGGGCAACGGTCCAGTTGTAGTACGTGCTGGTCTGATTGTAGCAGGCCCCGCAAACGACCGGGTCCCGACCCGGACCGATGGCGATGCCGGTCGCGAAGTCGGTGGCACCCGCGACCCCGGGCGACTGCGAGTAGTTGGTGTCCCACAGCACCGCGCCGTCGGCCGGGTTGATTCTCTCAATCCCCCAGTCGTAGCTGGCGCCGCCATTGGTGAGCTTGGTGCAAGCCAGATACAGGCTGTGGTAGACCGAATCATAGGCCATCCCGCCCAGATACTGGTCAATCGGCGGCGGACCGAAGGCGTAGTTCTGATTCCAGAGCACCGCGCCGTCGCTGCCGCGGTACTTCACGACCCGGATGCCATGGGCATTCCAGCGCTGACCGGCGTAGTACAGCTGCTCGGTCTCGCCCATGTAGATATTGCCGCTGGTATCGAGCAGGAGCTTCGGAACTGAGGGTAGTGAATCGTTGATGATGAAGTCCCACTGGGGGTACCGGAGGAATGTCCGCCATTGCACCCGGCCCCACTCGTTGTACTTCGTGGTCACATAGCAGAAAGTGTCGGTGAGAGTATCGTAAGCGGTGCCCGCAGTGAAGACGTTGCCCTGGGCATCTGAGACTACCGCCAGGGTGCGGTCGAGTTCTTCAAAGTAGCTCGCGCTGGCGTAGTGCCTGGTCCATAGCTGGTCAATCGCGGCATTCGCCCGCGACCCGCCGCCGGCCAGCAGCAGCGACCCTCCAACCACCAACAATAGCTTCTTCGCATTCCTCAGTCGCATCAATCCTCCTTCATCGTAATCAGAACGCGGAATGCGGAACATGGTACTCCGCACCCCGCGTTCCAGAATACTTCTAACGCTCAACCAGTATCTTGGTCACCAGTTGCTGTTCACGTCCGCTGGCATCGAAACGCAGCTTCAGGAAATAGACTCCGGCGGCTAGACGGCAATCGGCTGGTGACAGGCCGCAGGCGTAGTTGCCGGCCAACTGATGGCCACCGGCAAGGACGCTGACCATTCTGCCGGTCAAATCGTACAGCCCGAGGGTAACGCTGCCCGCGACCGGCAGGGAGTAGGCGACATGGAGACCGGCCGATGAGACGAACGGATTGGGTGCAACGTCCAGCGCGAACTGCGGCGGGCGAATTGCGGGCCGGGCCTGAACGTCCTTGGGCGAGGGGCTGGCAGTGAGCGGCATGATGCCCGCCAGCGGCGACCGATACCGCCAGAATTCCCGCGTATTGTTGCCCCGGAACGCCCAGAAGCACTCCGCGCCGAAGGTCAGCGCGCCGCCGCCCTTCACCTTGCGGTAGATTGTCGGCATCGGCTCGGCCAGCAGCCAGCGGTGAGTGTCGCACGGAAACTTCCAGAACTCATCCGTATTCCCGCCCTTCAGGGCATACACAGTGCGGTTGTCAAACGCCATCCCGGCGCCGTCCTTCACCTTCTTCTTCCTTGAACCGGGCGGCGCTATCCTGGGCAGGGTGTCCAGCGTGCTCCAGGCCTGGTTGGCGATGCTGTAGGCAAAGAACTCGTTGTAGGTGCCCTTCAGCGCGAAGATTGTGTCGCCGCCGTCACAGGTCAGGCAGGAACCGTTCTTGTACGGCTTGGTTGACAGCCCGCCCGGCGCGTTGGGCAGCGGGACGTCCCACGTGTTGCTGTCGGCGTTGTACCGGTAGAACTCATAGGTAGATGAACCCTTGAGCAGGTAAACGTGGTTCGTGCCGCCGTCAAAGACCGCCGCGGAACCGACACCCTCTCGGAGTTTCTTCGCGCCCGGCGGTACGTCGGCCATCTGGGTCCACCGCGAACCTTCTGGTCGCGCCGGGTCATACTGCCAGAAGTCGAGCGTGCCGTTGCCCTTGGTCGCGTACAGCCGGCCGTCAGTCCCATACACCAAGCTCGCGCCCTTCTTCACCGCTTTCTTCTTCATCAGGCTGTTGAAGGCCGGTATCGACTCGCGGGTAATCCAGACGTTGGTGGCAACGTTGTAGCGGTAGAACTCATAGGTGCCGTTGCCCTTGAACGCGTACACGAAGTCGGTGTCATTTCCCGGCTCCCGGGCATAGGCCAGCGCGCCGCCGTCCTTGACCTTCTTCATCTTCACCCCGGCCGGCAGTTCGGCCATCAGGGTCCAGCCCGCGGGTATCAGGCTCCGGACATAGAACCGCCGGCTGAGCGTGTCGTTAACCGGGTTGCCGTCGGTCGGCAGGGCAGTCGAGCAGCGCGCGGTATAGTCGCCAACCCCGGCGGTCCAGCGCGCAAAGGCAAGCGTCGAATCGCGACCACTGGCCAGCACCAGGCTGAGCGAGTCGCTGTAGCTCGTGCCGCCGATGCGACAGAAGACCTTGAAGGCCTCCGGCACCGGCCCGTAGTTGTGCACCATCAATCGCGGATATACGTAGCCGACCGGCAGGGTGTCGGACATGGCAAACTGCACCACCCCGACGTCGTGACTGGCTACCCGGAACGTGAGACTCGTCGTGTCGTTCAGACGATTGCCGTCGGTCGCCAGCCCGGTGGAGCACCGGCCGACATAGTCGCCGGGCACTGCGGTCCAGCTTGCGAAATCGAGCGTCTCGTCCGCGCCGGCTGCCAGCGGCAGGAAGACCGAATCCCGATACGACGAACCGGGAATGTAGAAGAACGCCCAGAAGTTCTCCGGGGTAATCCCGTAGTTATGCACCCATGCCCGAGGCACAACCGGTCCCGGAACGATGGTTCCCTGCGGCGCCAGCACCGCTACCGCTCCGACGTCGTGGATGGCCACGTGGAACGAGCGACTCGCCGTGTCATTCTGGCGAATTGCGTCGGTCGTCAGCCCGGTTGAGCACCGGCCGACATAGTCGCCGGGTACCGCGGCCCAGCCTGCGAAATCGAGCGTATCTTCTGCGCCGGGGGCCAGGGGTGCAAAAACCGAATCCCGATACGTTGAACCGGGAATGCGGAAAAACGTCCAGAAACTCTCCGGAGTGGTGCCGTAGTTGCGCACCGACGCCCGGGGGATGACCACTTGGTCCGGAGCGATTGTCCCCTGCGGCGCGAGCACCGCCACCGTTCCTACGTCATGCTGTCCGACCGAGATGCTGCTGTGCGCAGTGTCATTGCTGCGGTCCGCGTCGCCGGCCAGTGTCGTGTAACAGTCGGCGCGATGCGAACCCGGTGATGCGGTCCAGAGCGGAAAGGACACCGCTGTCGAGTCACCCGGCAGGAGCGCGACGTAGAGGCTCTCGTGATAGGGCAGGTCCTGCGGCGGCTTGCCGCTGAAGGCTGACTGCGGGACGCTGACTGAGGAACCGCCGACCACCGACTTCGCCGATTTCAGTCCGGACTTGCCCGTCGCAACCTGCGAATTGAGCCCGGCAGCGCGGTAGCCGGTCCCTCCGAATTCACCCTTCGGTTTCGCCCCATCCCATGTCGGATTGACGACGAAGTGAGTCCAGAAACTCGACGCGACGTTGCCCAGGTTCTTCACTGCGGCGGACGGTATCACCGGGTCGCCATCGTTGTACGTCCCGACCGGGGCGATTATCCCCCGGCAGGTGACGTCGCGCGCCCGGACAAACAGCGAGTCCGGCCAGTCCAGTGTGTCATTGCCCCGAAAGACATCGTCCGCATAGGATGTGAATGCCCGCAACCGGTATTTGCCCCGGGTCAGCCGTATCGGCGGCGGGAAGAGCACCGCCCGGGGCGTCATGCCGGGCAGATTGGTCACGGTCGCGGTTCGGACACTGTCACCGACCTGAAACGTAACCGGGAAACTCGCGGTAGCATTGCCGTAGTTGCGCACGTATGCCAGCGGCGCGAAGTTCCCTTCTTCCACCGTGTCGCTTGTCAGGACAATCAGGTCCGGCCCGACATCCCGCACCCGAACAAAGACCGAGCCCCGGATATCATTGTCGCCCGGACTGGTGTCCCCGGCAAGCGCCATGGTACACCGCAACGCCCAGTTCCCGCGCCGATTGGCCCGCCAGGGCGCGCCCGGGAAGGCGAGCAGCCGGGCCGAGTCCGGCGGGGCGCCGAGCGTGTCCACAACGATACGGGCGTAGACCGTGTCCACCAAGCTGTCATTCCGGTAGGTGCCGATACCCAGCGTAATCGTCGGCTGGGCCAGACAGTAGCCGTTCGAGTGGTATGCCACCCGGGGCCGGACCACCGTGCCGGAGTCCACTGTATCGCGCCACGCAAACGTCGAATCCCGCAGCGAGTCAAGCACTGCCGACGCAATCCGGGCGCTGAACCGGACCAGCGTGTGGTTCTCATCATAAGGCGGAATCGTGTCAATCGTGAATCCGGCAACGTAGATGTGATTGGTGTCATAGACCGAGAACCCGGTCGGACCGCCGCCGTCTTCATTGCGCTGGTAGACCAGGTCCGGACCGAGCCGCTCACCGGTCTGCGGGTTGAACCGCCTGAGCGCCCAGGGGGCGGTGTAGTCCCAGTCAAAGGCGCCCATCACCCAGGGACGGTTCAGGTCGTCGAGCGTGACCGCCAAAGCCCGGTCGTCATCCCCCAGGCTGTCAACCATGCTCGTCCACTTGTGTCGGAGCCGTCCGACAGCGCGCGCGCTGTCGGTGGTATCCGCAATCACCAGCCAGTCGTCGCTGAACGTGTTCTCGTTGTACACGATTCCCGCGGCATAGACCCGTTCGGTGCCGACAATCCGGCTCTTCACGCTGGTCAGAAAGTTGTCGCCCCAGACCGTCGAAGGAGTAGCGTCAGTATCGGCAGGGACCATGCGATTTCCATTGACGATGCTCGCCTTGATCAGGGCATAGCGGTACTTGCCTTCATTGGGGTCGTAGATTCCGCCCGCGATATAGATGCCGGCCGAGTCCGAGGCTATCGCCATCGGTATGTCGTTTTCCATATCGTTGGCTGTTCGGTTCCAGGACTGCGCCCACTTCCGGGTGCCGTCGGCCCGGTTCAGCGCTATCCACGCCCATTTGGACAACGCAGGGGTTGTGCTCATGTTGTAGCAGTAGCCGCAGACAACCGGGTTCCGGTCGTTGTCCAGGCAGATACCCGTCGCCTGGTCGGTCGGGTTGTTCGCCTGGAGGTCCCCGTATTGCTGGTAGACCGTATCCCAGACGACCGTGCCATTCCCCGGGTTGATCCGGGCGATGCCCCAGTCATAGCTGGCGCTCTCTGGTCTCGCGTGATAGAACCACAAAGTCGTGGCACACATGTAGAGGTTGTGATACACCGAGTCGTAGACGATGCCGCTCACGTACGCATCGGTGTACCCGTTGCTCAGCGTGTAGGTCTGGTTCCACATGATACTGCCGGTGTTGCCGTTGTACTTGGCCATGCGAATCCAGTGAGTGGGCCACTCCTGATATCGCTCGGTCTCGGCCAGATACAGGTTGCCGGCCGTGTCCAGCGCCAGGTACGGAGACTGCGGTGGGGAATCAGTGAAGGCGAAGTAGGGCGCATACAGCAGGCGTGAGCGCCAGAGAATCCGACCCCACTCATCGCGCTTAGTCACAATGTAGCACGCCGACAGGCTTGCGGTGTCCTGGCTGGTACCGGCCGTGTAGACATTCCCGCCCCGGTCCGCGATGACGGCTACCGTGTGATCCAGTTCCTCGTTATAGCTCACGCTCTTCTGGTGTTTCACCCACATCTCGTCAATCGCAGCCGCCGCCCGCGACCACGCGCCTGCCGCCAACAGCAGGACGCAGCCTAGAAACAAAACTCTAGTCAACTTCATCGCATCTCCTTACCTCATTGTTCGTTCAGCGCGGAATGCCGGATTGCGGAGCCGCTCCGCAATCCGCATTCCGGATTCCGATATTCCGCTATCTCTCGACCAGCACCTTGGCGGTCACCTGTTGCTCATCGGTGCCGTCATCGAAACGCATTTTCAGAAAATAGACGCCCGCGCTCAATTCGGGAGCGGCCAGGCCAAGCCGGTAGCTGCCCGCGCGCTGGCGGCCGGTGAACAAGTCCATCCCGAGTCGCCCGGTCGCGTCGTACAGCTTCACGCTCACCTTACCGGGTCTCGGCAGATTGTACATCACCACCGATGTACCCCGGAACGGATTGGGCGCGACCCGCAGCCCGAGCTTCAACCCGGCGGCGGCAACATCGCCCTGCTGGTTCGGCTGTCCCGGCACGCCGAAGAAGCCCGCCACGTTCGCGTTGTACATATAGAACTCGTTGGTGCCGTTTCCCTTCAGGGCATAGATCTTGCCGTGGACCGCGACCAGCGACCCACCGGCCTTGACCTTCTTCTTCTTCAGTCCGGTAGTCATGGAATCGAGCATGCTCCACGTGTCGAGTCCCGGGTCCCAGCACCAGAATTCATTGGTGTTGTTCCCCTTGAACGCATAGAGCAGACCATTCGCAAAGGCGAAGGATGCGCCGTCGCCCGAGGTCTTCTTCTTGCCGTTCTGAGTCGAGTTCGGGAGCAGGTCCTTGGTGTACCAGGCATTGCTCGTCACGTCGTAGGCGTAGAACTCGCTGGTCTTGCCTTTCAGGGCATAGAGATACTGGGAACCATCATAGGCCAGCGCGGTGCCGTCTTTGCAGAGTTTGTTCTTGGGCCCGTTGGGCATGTCCGGCATGCCGCTGATCCAGGCGCCACTCGTGTCATACGCCCAGAGCTGGCGGGTGTTGGAGCCGGGCAGGACGTAAATCCGGCCCATGTTCGGCGCGAAGGTCACTGCCGTGCCGCCTTTCAGGACACTGGGCAGGTTGGGTTTTGCGACCCAGCCCGCGGCCGGATGAAACGCCCAGAATTCCGCGGTCTTGTTGCCCTTGGCAAGGTAGACGAGATTGCTGCCGCCGTAGACGAGTTCGGCGCCCTTCTTGACCTTGCGCCGACCGGACCCGGCCGGCACGCTCTCACGCAGAGTCCAGGATGCGACCGGACCATAGGAGTAGAACTCATAGGTATTGTTGCCCTTCACCGCATAGATGACGTTCAGCGTATCGTCGAACGCCAGCGAACCGCCGTCCTTGACCGACTTCTTCTTGGGGCCGCCCGGCACGCTGTCCTTGGCCACCCAGGGGAGCACGACTGAGACAAATCCCCGCGCGGTATCGTCACCGTTCTCCCAGTCATCGCTGAGAGTGGTGTAGGCGTAGATGGGGAAATCACCGGCGTCCCGGCTCGCCCAGGAATTGAACAGCACCGGCGTGCTGTCAAAGGCCGCAATCGAGGGTATGTTGAGGCTGAAGACCGTTGAGCCGATGAACATGTAGACCGGGATATTCAGCGCGGGAATAGGCGAGTAGTTGTAGACCATGATCGTCGGGGTGATGGTGCGATTGATGCGAATCGTGTCATGCGGCTCGATGACCCGGGCAACCCCGACGTTGGGACCTGAGAATCGGGTAAGCGAGTAGTCCCAGAGTTCGCCGTCGACATAGTCGTCGCCCGCGACGTAGACACTCCCCCGGCTGTCAAGCGCCAGGGCTTTGGCGTGGGCATCGCCGTCGCTGTTGGCGACCCGTCCGTCCCATTTAAGATTACCGTAGGGGTCGTACTTCAGTGTGGCCTGTTCAAGGCAGGAGAGTTCGGCATTGTCGCTGAAGCCCGTTACGTAGATGTTGCCGTAGCGGTCGAGTTTCATGTCGGTGGCCGCGCTGCTGTAGCTGGAGCGCGCTCCCCGGTACCGGCGGACCCAGTTCGGCAGCCCGCCCACCGCGCTCCATTTCACGGTGGCGTAGCTGGCGCTGTCCTGAGGGTCGCTGACTACCGTGTCATTGCAGGTCCCGGTCGCATAGATGTTGTGATACCGGTCCACTGCAATTGCCGATGGCAGGTCGTCGGCGTTGGTCACCTGGTTGTTGTACCAGGCTGTCAGCAGAGTATCGCCGGTCGGGCTGTATTTGACGACCTGGTAGTCCCAGCCCGTAGTGTTGCGATACGACGCGCCGCAGACATAGACACCGCCGGCATCATCGGTCGCCAGCCCTACCGGGTAGTCGTCCCGGTGTTCGCCCCGGTCGTACCGCCGGACCCAGAGTGAGTCGCCGTCCGGGCTGAACTTGGCGGTCAACCAGTCGCGCATCAGAGGCGCATCCGGGTCGCGCGTCGAACCGGTGAGCAGGACATTGCCGTCGGGGTCCAGGCACATCGCAACCAGCGAATCGGTCTTGTGCGCCGGCCCGTCAACATACCGCGTCCAGAGGGTGTTGCCCGCCGAATCGCACTTGACGACCATGAAATTCTCGCTGTCCACGTTGATGAAGTAGCCCGAGATGCCGGCCGCGTAGATGTTGCCTTCGACGTCCACCGCCACGGACCTGCCCAGCGAAAACCACGCGCCCGGGAAACGCCGGGTCCAGGCCGTGTCGCCGTTGGGCCGAAACTTCACCAGCGTCATCGCCCAGGGCACGGACCAGTACAGTCCGCTGGTTCCCACGACATAGATGTTGTTGTCCTGGTCGCAGGCGATTCCCTCGGCGAAAGCCGGCCAGTGCGGATTGACGACCTGGCGGCGCGCCCACAGCGTCTCGCCTGCCGGACTGAACTTCACGGTCGCCATGTCGGCATACCACATGTTGCCCGGGACTGACTCGATTGAGCCGGTGACAATGATGTTGTCGTCGAAGTCTACAGCCAGGGCAACTCCGGTGTCATTTCCGTGGAATGGACTGCCGTAGAAGGCTTGCCAGTACTTCTCGATCGTCACTGCCTGGACCTGACTGCCCAGTGCGACAAGAACTGCCAGAATCGGCAACCAAGCCACATGACCTGATTTTCGCATTACTCCTCCTGCGCCATCTTTTTCGACTGCCGCGTCAACGCTCTTCCGTCCGACCGCGAGCCGGCCGGGCAACCGACCATGTTCCAGATGCTTCCCTTTGCTCGCCGCAGTCCCGGCCTCACCGGGCACATCATTATAGCCGGTCACGACCGGCTGTCAAGCAACGAGCACGCCGACTCGCATGCGAGTATACTGGTTAGACTAGAGTGAACGGGTTTATGTTGCGGTAAATCAACCGGGTTGACAGCGACCCGGGCTGTCGCGTATGATTCAGCCATGGGACACCGTGCCGGACGCGTGCTCGTGGCAATGTCGGGCGGCGTCGATTCCTCAGTGGCCGCGGTCCTGCTCAAGGAGCAAGGTCTTGATATTCTCGGTGTTACAATGCGAATCTGGGATGGTGAGACCGGCTCGTGCGCCAGTGGCCGGGGTTGCTGCGGTTTTGAGGCAATCGAAGATGCGCGCCGGGTGTGTGCTCAGCTCGGGATTCCGCACTATGCTCTGGATTTCCGGGCCGAGTTCCAGCGGTTCGTGGTCGATGACTTCTGCTCGGAGTACGCCCGGGGCCGTACCCCGAACCCCTGCATTCGCTGCAACCGCTTCCTGAAGTTCGACATCCTGCTGCGCAAGGCCCGGGAACTTGGCGCCGGCCGAATCGCCACCGGCCACTACGCCCGAATCGCTCCCCCGAACCCTGACCCCCGACCCCTGAGCCCTGATTCTTCCCGCTGGCTCCTCAAGCGCGGCCTTGACCCGGACAAGGACCAGAGCTATTTCCTGTATTCGCTGACTCAGTCGCAGTTGCGCCACACGCTGTTCCCGCTCGGCGGCCTGACCAAGCGGGAAGTGCGCGCGCTCGCCCGCCGGTGCGGCCTCGTGACTGCCGAGAAGAGGGAAAGCCAGGAAGTCTGTTTTGCACCGAAAGGAACATACCCCGACTTCCTCAAATCCCGGTTTCCCGAACTCGCCCGACCCGGGCCGATACTCGACTCTACGGGCAAGACAATCGGCCGGCACCCGGGTATCATCCACTTCACCATCGGCCAGCGCCGCCGCATCGGCGTCGCCGCGGCCCGCCCCTACTATGTGACCGCTATTGACCCGACTGCCAACTCAATCACCGTCGGTCACGCCCCTGAAGCTCGGAGCGTTGCGGTGAAGCTCACCGAACTGAACCTGGTTTCGGTGTTGGCGGTCTCGCAGCCCTTCCGCGCCCGGGTCCAGATTCGCTACCGACACGCCGCGGCTTCGGCGCAGATCGAGCCGCTGTTGAGCAATTCGGAATGCGGAATGATGAATGCGGAATTCCGAGATCTGCATTCCGCAATCCGCACCGAGGACGGCCGGACGCTCAACGTGACCTTCGACGACGCGCAGTTGGCCATCACCCCGGGTCAGGCTGCCGTC
>Ga0233425_10009681_pt1 | contig 12074 bp, 10 predicted proteins | sample Watercolumn_Towu_2_FD_181712 | JGI IMG/M metagenome (GOLD analysis project Ga0233425, IMG submission 181712) | Freshwater microbial communities from Lake Towuti, South Sulawesi, Indonesia - Watercolumn_Towuti2014_140_MG | ecosystem: Environmental > Aquatic > Freshwater > Lake | place...
GACTTGAGCCTCTTTCAACTTGGACTGCGCCTCTTGGAATATTTGTTAGATTTTGACCAGCCTATCCCTGTCTCGTTCCTGGATTTGCCGCTTGATGATTCTCATCTTGTCCGGTAGTGAAACTGAGCCGGGCGTAGTCCCATAGTACTACCCGTCAGGGTGGTTTTCTAAGAGACCTCTAATGCTCATGCCAGTAACCCTTTTGACGCGAAAGCGACTTATCACTTATATAGCAAAAGGAGACTAATATCATGAGAAAAAGCACATTGTTTATTTCGGTTGTACTAACCACATTTATGCTCGCCATTTTATACGGGGTGGCGTCCGCCTATCAGAACATTGTAAGTTCAACCGAAATGGCAGCAGTTCCGCCCCAGCCAACTTCAATGGTGGAAGTCGCCAACGAGCAGGTCTTTGTTCCGCCCACCCAGGTTGCTCTTCCCACCCAGGTTATGAATATCACACCTGAATCCGCCGCAGATATGGCCAGCAAGATCCTGGGACGCACGGACTTGTACAGCGTGGAAGTGACCCAGTTCGAGGGCGTGGACGTTTATCTAGTCACATTTTCATCGGGCGACCTGGTGTACATCAGCCTGGATGGGCAGATCCTCTCCATTTCCAAGTTGCCAGTCACAGTGGTTACTCAATCCACGGGCGGCGGTGGAGGCGGTGGCGGAGGTGGTTCAAACAATAACAACAGCGGCGAGCATGAAGAAGAGCACGAAGACGGCAACGACGAGGGCGGGGACGATGATTAATTTCAACCTGTTTATCAGGAATATTCATCATGGCTAATAAACCTTCATCCCGAAATTGGAACGATATACAGATTGTGATCGCCACAGGTTCGATGGCGCTAACGCTTGCTTTTTGGAATCAGTTTGCCGCCCCTGATCGTGAATCTGCCATGAAACGCGAGCAGGAAAGGGCAGCGTTGCCTCCACCGCCTGCACAAACCGCAGCCCCCAGCGTCGTCGAAGTTCAGCCAACTTTACAACCATCGACCCTGCCCACAGGTCCAATCCTTCTGGGTGGCAGCGCCCCACAGACCACCATCGTTGTACAGAATGGTGGCGGCGGTGGAGGAGGCGGTGGTGGGGGTGGCGGCGGTGGAGTAACCTCCACAGGTTCATCTTAATGTTGCACCGTTTGCCCTTCCGCGCCATGGGCGGTGACATGCTCGCCATTTTGGAGGGAAACACGGATACCTGTCCTTCCATCCTGGATGAAATCCCAGGCTGGTTCGAAGGCTGGGAGCAAACTCTCAGCCGCTTTCGCCCGGATAGTGAGTTATCCCGCCTGAACCGGACGTCCGACGAGCTGGTAAAAGTCAGCGATACGTTATGGGACGTTTTTCAGTATGCCCTGTCTGCAGAAACAATCACGAACGGGCTGGTCACGCCAACCGTACTGGATGCCATGCTCGAAGCAGGCTATGACCAAAGTTTTGATGTTTTACCTCGCTATCAACAAACGAACAGCTATGCGGCATCACCTGTGGCAAACTCGCTTTCCTTTGTTTTATGGGATGAAAAGTCCCAAACGATTTGCCTGCCCCACGGAGTGCATCTTGATTTCGGCGGCGTTGCCAAGGGATGGGCGGCGCATCAAACCGTGGAAAGGCTCAAAAAGTATGGCCCGACGGTGATGAATGCCGCGGGTGACATCGCAATTAGCGGCGCCCTCGCAAGCGGAGATGCATGGAAGATCGGCGTCAGGAATCCCTTCGAGCAGGAGACGGATTTTGAGACCCTGAAATTGAAGGGCTGCGGGGTTGCCACCTCAGGCAGGGATCGCCGGCGCTGGAACAAAAATGGATTACTGCGTCACCACATCATTGACCCATACACGGGTCAGCCCGCAGAAACGGATGTGATGACCGCAACGATTGTCGCGCCGACAGTGATGGAAGCCGAAGCCACCGCAAAAGCCGTCCTCATTTTGGGCGGCGAAGACGGGCTTAAGTGGATCGAATCCGATCCCACACTGGCAGGGATCATCGTCCTTGAAAATGGAAAAACTTTCTACAGCCAGCGAATTCGCAAGTATTTGTAAGGAGTAAATTATGTCTGTAAATTCATCCGGACCCATTGAATATGAATCATCCGTAAACATTCAATCATTTTTGACTTTCCTCGTCGCCATGACAGTGGGTCTGCTCGTCGCAGTATTGATCCTGCCCTCCTGGCTGCCCAACATGTCATTCTCGCTTGGCGGCGACGCCCCCAAGGCCTATTGGTATCTTTCCCGCGCCACAGCCTTTGTATCTTTGAGTTTACTCTGGCTTTCGATGGCGCTTGGGCTTGGCATCACCAATAAAATGGCACGCCTGTGGCCCGGCGCGCCTGCCGCATTTGCGCTGCACGAATACGTCAGCCTTTTGGGACTTGCATTCGCAGTCTTCCATGCCGTCGTTATCCTCGGCGATGACTACATCAACTTCACCCTGTTGCAGCTTTTCATCCCATTCAGCACCGCGGACTATCGCCCGTTCTGGGTTGGCATCGGTCAACTTGCATTTTATACCTGGGCAATCCTTGCGGCTTCCTTTTATCTCCGCCCTGTCATCGGGCAAAAGTCATGGCGTTTCCTGCATTACGCAAGTTTCGGAATGTATCTGATGGGAATCTTCCACGGCTTGTTCAGCGGCACAGATACCAGCGCAAGCTGGGTGCAGAATTATTATTGGTTCTCCGCCGGCAGTTTACTTTTCCTGTTGATGTACCGCATCCTGGCAGTTGTGATCGATGGACTCTTCCCCTCGACAAAAAAACCTGCCCCCGCTCCACGCCCGACTCAGGGATAGCTGATCCTGTTTCCTGAAAAATTATCCATCACAAAAAAGTGGACAGCCGATTTTCTGGCTGTCCACTTTTTACTTCTCACTTTTTACCTGTCTTACTCTTTCACTTCCCCGTCGATCACATCGCCGTTTTGCGGACCCGACGACTGCCCGCCCGCTTCGGGTTGCCCCTGCTGCGGCTGTCCCTGCGAATACAACTGCTGGCTCAACGCATGGAAGGTGTTTTGCAGGGATTCGATCTTCTGCTTGATGCTGGCGAGGTCGTCGCCCTGCGCGGCTTGCTTCAGGTCGCTCACCTGGCTTTCGATGGAACTGCGTTCCGAAGCTGGGACCTTGTCACCGAGTTCACGCAACGCTTTTTCGGTTTGATAAATCAGATTATCGGCGTCGTTCTTGACTTGAATCACCTCGCGGCGTTGTTTATCCGCGGCTTCGTTCTGGCGCGCTTCCTGCACCATGCGGTCGATATCGCCTTTGTTCAGGTTCGTGGAAGCGGTGATCGTGATCTTTTGTTCCTTGCCAGTCGCCTTGTCCTTAGCCGTCACGTGCAGGATGCCGTTGGCGTCGATGTCGAAGGTCACTTCGACCTGTGGGATGCCGCGAGGGGCCGGTGGGATTCCATCGAGGCGGAAACGTCCGAGGCTCATGTTGTCGTTTGCCATTGGGCGTTCGCCCTGCAAGACGTGGATGTCCACTGCGGTCTGGTTATCCGCCGCCGTTGAATAGGTCTCGGTCTTGCGGACGGGGATGGTGGTATTGCGTTCGATCATCACGGTCATCACGCTGCCCATGGTTTCCACGCCGAGGGAGAGCGGGGTCACATCGAGCAGGAGGATGTCTTTGACTTCGCCGCCGAGCACGCCGCCTTGAATGGCTGCGCCAATGGCAACCACTTCATCGGGATTCACGCCCTTGTTCGGTTCCTTGCCGTTGGTCAAACTGCGGACCAAATCCTGAACCATCGGCATACGGGAGGAACCGCCCACCAAAACTACTTCGTCCAGTTTATCGGCAGAGAGACCGGCGTCTTTCAGCGCGGCTTCGAATGGTTTGCGGCAGCGGAGCAGCAGGTCGCTGGTCATCTGCTCGAACTTGGCGCGGCTGAGTTTCAATTGCAGGTGCTTGGGTCCGCTGGCGTCGGCGGTGATGTAGGGCAAATTGATTTCGGTTTCCATCATTGTGGAAAGCTCGATCTTGGCTTTTTCCGCCGCTTCGCGCAGGCGCTGCAATGCCTGTTTATCGGTGCGGAGGTCAATGCCCTGGTCCTTCTTGAATTCGTCCGCCGCCCAATTGGTGATTTTCTGGTCCCAGTCGTCGCCGCCGAGGTGGGTATCACCGTTGGTGGATTTGACTTCGATCACGCCTTCGCCCACTTCGAGGACCGACACGTCAAACGTGCCGCCGCCGAGATCGAAGACCAAAATGGTTTCGTTCTTCTTCTTGTCGAGGCCGTATGCCAGGGCGGAGGCTGTCGGCTCGTTGATGATGCGCAGCACTTCCAAACCTGCAATCTTGCCCGCGTCCTTGGTCGCCTGGCGCTGGCTGTCGTTGAAGTAGGCCGGGACGGTGATGACCGCCTGGGTCACGGATTGACCGAGGTAGGCTTCAGCATCGGCTTTGAGTTTGCCCAACACCATCGCGCTGATTTCCTGCGGGGAATATTCCTTGCCAGTGACGGGCAGTTTGACGCGCACGTCGCCTGTCGGTCCCTCGACCACTTGAAAGGGAACCATGCCGCGCTCGACGCTGGTCTCCGCGAAATGGCGTCCCATAAAACGCTTGATGGAATAAACGGTGTTGTCTGAATTAATCACAGCCTGCCGCTTGGCAGTCTGCCCGACCATGCGTTCGCCGTTTTTATTAAATGCGACGACCGAAGGGCAGAGTCGTCCGCCTTCTGCGGTGGTGATGACGGTGGGCGTTCCGCCTTCCATCACAGAGACGACGCTGTTGGTTGTTCCTAAGTCAATGCCGATGATTTTTCCCATAAGGTACTCCTTGCTGATAATTTTCGATGGGCAGATGTTAAACGATGTATGCAAGAATTCTGTTAACGCTGTGTAGAAATTGCAAAAGACCTCCGAAGTCTTGGAGACTTCGGAGGTCTGGATTACTCGGCTGGCTCCTCCACCCTGAACCAGTCGAAGGTGGCGATCATGGGGATTTCGCCAAAGGAGGATGCATTGATGCCGACCCCGCCTTCGGTCAACGCGAAACGGGTCACATCCACTTTGCGGAAGAGTTTGCCGTTGATGCTGGGGAGCAGGAAATTCCCCTGGCAGGTCAAGCCAATTTCATAATCCAGTTTATCTTTTTTGAGGTATTCGGAGGTCTCGTTCGTAATCGGCGTATATTGGGCGATGCCCTCCGCCAGCCATTGTCCAAAGAGCAGGCTGTAGGTTCCGTCACTGGCGACGTTGAATTCGTACCAGCCTTTCGATTCGTCGTAATTACAAATCACGCCGAGGGAACCGGTGGGCGTGCCTGAAAACTTTGCGCTGACATAAACGTCCGAATATTCGTGCGCGTTGTGAATGGCATAATACCAGGTATCTGGCGTGGAAAAGTCCACCCGCAGGAAATCGTTTTCGAGCTTAACCGAAGGCGATTCCACTCCGCCGGTTTGGAAGGAGACCCATGCGCCCATGTCACCGTTGAAGTCATCGGTGAAGAAGAGCGGCACGGGTGTGGGAGTCAAGGTTGGGGCGGGGGTGAAGGTCTGGGTAACAGTGGCAGTTGGAGGCGGAGTCGGGGTTGGGGCTATTGGGGTGGACTCCACTTGGGGCGTGGGGGTGACGCTTTGGCAGGCAGAGGTCAGGGCGAGGCATCCAATCAATAAAAAGAGTTTTTTCATGTAGTCTCCAGTTAAACGAATTCGACCAGCAGTATAACCTGCTGATCGAACAGTTGTGGAGATGGCGGGAATTGAACCCGCGTCCGAAAGATTCGACCCTCGGAAATCTACGAGCGTAGTCTGCCGATATTAGTCATCACAGGCATCTCGGCGGACAGGTAAGCCTGTGACCATCCGCTGGTCTTGGGCGCATGTAGCGGAGTCATACGCGGCATCCTGCCTTTGTCTCGCCCGGTCCGGCACCCGGCAGGATTCGGTGACGGCGGACGCAACCTCATCTATGGAGGTTGACTGTTACGCTCTCACCTTAAGCGGCGAGGGGCATAGCAGCATATGAAGTGCGGTTGGCACTTAATGTTTGCACTGATTTTACGAGTTCGGTGCGCGCTCGGCTCGCATTCCGGAACCAGCCTCTCCCGTCGAAGCCTGTCATCCCCAGAAGGCATGGAAGGGTATTCCGATGCAATTTCATTATAGCATACCTGAAAAAACTTTACCGCGAAGCCCGCAAAGTTCGCAAAGAAAACCTTAAACCTTTGTGCTCTTTGCGTTCTTTGCGGTGAGTTACTTAACGATATTCACAAAATCCGCGAACAAGCCGTAGGCGGTTTCGATGGGACCGCCATGCATTCCCTCGCGTTCGGAGACGATGACCGAGTAATCGGGGAGGACATCGGTGCGGAAGGCGATGCCCGTGCTGGAGTTCATCATGCTGTAGAGCGGGGAGGTTGAATCGACCAGTTGCGGGGCGACGCTGGTGGTGATTTTGTCGCCGACCTTTTCGGCGGAGCAGACCAGCTTGTAGCGTTTCCCTTCGGCTTTGGCTTGGGCAATCATCTGCGGGGTGATGCCGCGAATTCCCGTTGGGTTGACTTGCTGCGGGGTGGTGGGGATGTCCCACAAAACGGTTGCCAGCGCCGCAACCTTGATCGCCGCGTCCCAGCCGTCCACGTCGTTGGCGGGGTCGGTTTCCGCCACGCCAACCGACTGGCAGTATTTGACCGCGTCTTCGTAGGTCTCGCCGTTTTCCATGCGCGAGAGGATGATGTTGCTGGTGGCGTTGAGGATGCCGCTGAATGAAATCAGTTCTGCCAGGGGGAGCGTTTCGCGGAAAATCGAGAAGACGGGCGAACCGCCCAAGACGGTGGACTCAAACCTGAACTGACGCCCCTTCGATTTGGCAAGCGCGGTCAACTCGCGGTATCCATGCACGACCGTGCCTTTGTTGGCGGTGATGGCGTGCATTCCCAAATTCAACGCCGCGCGGACATGGTCAAGAGCGGGCTGACCCGTTTGTTTGTTAACCGGGGAATTTTCAAACATGATGTCGGCGGCAGAGTGTTGGATGACTTCGAGGGAATTAGTAATTGGTAAATGGTAATTGGTTAGTGGCTGGATGGATTGTCCGCTTTCGACGAGTTCGAGGGCTTTTTGGATGTCGAGCCCATCGGGGTTGACGGCGTAGCCGTGCCTGCCGGTGGAAATGCCGGTAAATGAGAAGGTGATTCCCTGCGCTTCGAGCGCGGCTTGTTTGCGGAGGAAAAGGCGGGCAAGCGCACGGGCGACATTGCCAAAACCGATGAGCGCAAATTTATAGTGCATGGTTACTTCCCAAAACGGCGGTGGATTGCCAGCAAATCGCCGAGGACAGCGTAGCCCGTTTCGAGGCGTCCCGCGCCGGGACCGATGAGGGTGACATCGCCGAGCAGGTCGGTGGTGAAGGTCAGGGCGTTGGTCGCGCCGCCGACCGAAGCAAGCGGATGCGTGAGCGGCAGTCGGGTGGGCTTGACGCTGGCAGAGACTTTGCCGCCTGATTTTTCCACCTTGCCGATGAGTTTCCAGCGTTCGTTATTTGCTTTTGCGGATTCAATATCCTGCGGGGTCAGCCCAGTGATGCCGGTGCGGTCAACATCGGACATTGCGAGTTCCGCACCCATGAGCAGGTTGGCAAGAATCACGGCTTTGCCTGCCGCGTCGAAGCCTTCCACGTCGCCGGTGGGGTCGGCTTCGGCGTAGCCTTTGGCTTGGGCTTCGCCCAGCGCGTCGGCGTAGGTCATACCTGATTCCATTTGGGTCAGGATATAGTTGGTCGTCCCGTTGATGATGCCTTGCACGCGCGAGACTCCAGCCGCCGCCAATAATTCCAAGCCGAGGCGCATGGACGGCGTGCCGCTCATGACCGTGCCCTCGGCGCCGATTTCCACGCCTTTGGATTCGGCGAGTTTTTTCAGTTCGGCGTAGTGCAGGGCGATGGGTCCCTTGTTGGTGGTGACGACGTGTTTGCCCGCGTTGAACGCAGCACGTAAATGGGTGAGCGCGGGTTCGCCCGTTTTCAGGTCTGTGTAACTAAGTTCAACGACCACGTCCGCGCCAGAGTCTGCGATGGTTTGCAGGGCGTCCCAACCGTGATAGGGAGCAGGCAGGCTTTCGAGTTTGCCTGTCGCGGACACGACATCAAGCAAAGCGGCGGGGTCGAGTCCGTTGGGGTCGCAGGCGCTGCCTTTGAGCAGGTCACAGACCGCCACGATGCGGAAGTCCGCGCCGAATTGTTTGGATAGCTCCGCGCCTTTGTCGCGCAAAATTTGAACCATACCTTGTCCAACGTTGCCGAAGCCGATGAGGGCGAGTTTGTATTGCATGGGGGGCTCCTAAAAAAAGTGTCAAAAGTGTCGGGGTGTCGAAGTGTCGACACTTTTGACACAACGACACTTCGACACTTTTAGATTGGCGGATAGGGAAACGCCCGTCTATCTTGCGGCGGGCGGGGAAAGACTTTTTTAGTAAGTAATTTTTTTGCGCGGCGCTGGAGGGCGGTGATTTCTTCCGGGCTGAGATACTGCTCAAGGGTTGCCGACCAACTTTCAGCGGCGGAGAGGGGGGCGAGCAACTCGTCGGGGATGGAATGTCCAGCGAAGTCCCAAATCACGGTGCGGAGTTTATCATCCGCATGAAAGCAAAGCCCGTGATCAATGGCATACAGCTTGCGAGTCTCGTTCTCGAAAAAAACGTGACTTCCCTTGCGGTCGGCGTTGTTGATGAGGAGGTCAAAGAGTGCGACGGGTTTGAGGAGTTCGCGTTCTTCGGGCGTGAAGTTGAAGTAGTGATGTTGAACGTCGTATTGAATGAACTGCTGGAGCGAGCCGCGCCCGAAGTGACCATCCTCTCGCAATGCGGTGACGGGAACCAACCCGAAGCCGAGTTGTTCGCTCAAAAGATAGGCGGCGACTTCGCGCTGCGCCAGCGTGTTTTCGGGGAAATCCCACAGCGGCTGTTCGCCTTTGCTCGGCTTGTAAACGGCGGGATAAGTTTCGCCCTCGTAATTTACATCCACCAAAAAAGTGTAATTCGAGCCAAGCATGAACTGCCCCTTCAACTCAAACTCGCCAAGGGCTAAAGCGGACTGAATTATTTTGTGGAAGTTTTGCGGCAACATGGGGCGGGTTACAGGCTGCAAGTTCAGGAACTTTCCAACTTGCAACTTTTCAACTCTTAATGCAGGTGCCCGTTCTTCTTGGGACAAAAATGTCCTTCGGCTTCCATCGGCTGGCCGCATTGCGGGCAGACGGGGCGTCCGCGGCTGACCACGTCCACGCCCCAGCGGGCAAGTTTTCGCATCTGCGTGCGCGTGCCCCAAAAACGGATTTCTGCGGCGGTTGTGGGATCGTCTTCTTCAGTCAGCAATTCCTTGGCAAGGATGACCACGCGGTCACGGTCTTTGTCGTAGCCCAAGCCAATTTCACCAGCACGGAAGAGCGGGTCAACGGGCGGGTGGATTCGCATTTGCTCTTCGATGAATTCCCCGCTGGCTTCTTCGAGGTTCGGGTTCTGGCGTTGAATCTGCGACAGAAATTGTTCGACACCGATGGCAAGCGTTTGTAGTTGCGCCTTTTCGATCAGGACGGTGATGGTGCGCTGCTCCTGGTAGGCTTGCAGGTAAAAGACGCGTTGACCGGGGGCGCCAATCGCGTCAGCGGTGATATGGTCACAGGGGTCTACATCGAGTTCAAAACGGGGCATGGGTTTACCTTTGGCGAATTTCGATGTAGGGGCGGGGTGACCCCGCCCCTACTATATTGTAATGAATCCTATTTTTCGTAGTATACCAGACTGCCGCTCATGTATAATCCGCGCAAGCCAAAGGAGAAAGCCATGTATGACAGGAAAAGACTGGATGAATTAGAGGTATCGATTGGAAAATGGGAGGAGACTTCTCTGCAAAAAGCTCTGACGCAGATGCCCGAACGCAGGGAGGAGTTCGTCACAACCTCGTCAGAGCCGATCAACAGGTTGTATTCCCCGCTCGACGTGGCGGAGCTGGACTACGCCGTCGATCTAGGTCTGCCGGGTGAATATCCCTTCACACGCGGAGTCCACCCCACGTTGCACCGCAGCAAGTTGTGGACGATGCGCATGTTCGCGGGCTTCGGCACAGCCGAGGAGACCAATCAACGATTCAAATATCTGCTGGAACAGGGTCAGACGGGTTTGAGCATTGCCTTCGACCTGGCAACGCTGATGGGCTACGACACCGACCAACCTGAAGCGTTGGGCGAGTTTGGCAAATGTGGCGTGGCTATCTCCTCGCTGAAAGATATGGAGATTTTGCTCGACGGAATCCATCTCGACAAAGTTTCTTCGAGCATGACCATCAACTCGCCTGCGGCCATCATCTGGGCGATGTACATCGCCGCCGCCGAAAATCAGGGCGTACGCCCAGACCAGTTACGGGGGACGATCCAGAACGACATCCTCAAGGAGTTCATCGCGCAAAAGGAATTCATTTTCCCGCCGGAGCCTTCGATGCGGCTGGTGGTGGACACGATGGAGTTTGGCGCGCAGAAAGTTCCGCAGTGGAATACGATCTCGATCAGCGGCTACCACATCCGCGAGGCAGGTTCGACTGCCGCGCAGGAACTCGCCTTCACGCTGGCGGATGGCATGGAGTACGTCCGCTGGGGGATGGCGCGCGGCATGGACGTGGACAAGTTCGCGCCGCGGCTTTCGTTCTTCTTCAACGCTCACAATGACTTCTTCGAGGAGATTGCCAAGTACCGCGCCGCGCGTCGGATTTGGGCGCGGGAGATGCGTGAGACGTTCAAGGCGAAAGACCCGCGCTCGTGGCTGCTTCGCTTCCACACGCAGACAGCTGGCGCCAGCTTGACGGCGCAACAACCCGAAAACAACGTTGTGCGCGTCGCGCTGCAAGCCTTGTCTGCGGTACTGGGCGGAACTCAAAGCCTGCACACCAATTCAATGGACGAGGCGCTTGCCCTGCCGTCCGAGCAGGCGGTGACGATTGCCCTGCGCACCCAGCAAATCATCGCCGAGGAATCGGGCGTGACCAATACGGTCGATCCGCTTGGCGGCAGTTTCTTCGTCGAGGCGCAGACGGATCGAATCGAAAAGCAGGCGTACGATTACTTTCGCAGGATCGAAGATTTGGGCGGCGTGATTCCCGCCATCGAAAAAGGCTTCTTCCAGGGCGAAATCGCCGAAGCAGCGTACCGCTATCAGCGTGAGATCGATTTGGGTGACCGCAGAATCGTTGGGGTCAATGCCTACGCCGAGGACAAGCCGCTCAACGTCCCCATCCTCAAAATGGATCCCGATGGGTATGAGCGGCAGGTGGACCGCCTGAACGAAGTCCGCAAGACGCGGGACAACGGGAGGGTTGGTCAAACACTCGACAGGCTGCGCATTGCCTGCGAGGGGACGGAAAACACCATGCCCCACATCATGGAATGTGTCCATGCCTATGCAACGCTGGGGGAGATTGTCGGCGTGATGAAAATGGTCTTTGGCGAGTATCAGGAGTCGACAGTGATTTAGAAAACTTCCCATCGAAAGGTCACAAAGGACAGCCCGCCTTTGTGACCTTTTTTGTTTTCAACAGACAGTGTGACAAAAGTCACAACAATTCAAACAAGGTTGGGTTAGAATGCCGTATCTTAATCTTCCTCTCAGGAAAGCAAGTTCCCGACAGGAGTTTTGATCATCCCAAATTAGAGAAAGGTTAGCGCATGACAAAACTACCAATCATCATCGCCCTTGTTGCCGCAGTCATCGCGTTCGGCGTGTTTGCCTATGCCACCGACGCGCCCGCCATGATGGGCAGCGAACCTGAAACCTGCGCCACCTGCCATGTGATGGATGCAGTCTATGAGAACTGGTATCACGGCGCGCACCAGCCCTGGGCGACATGCAGCGATTGTCACCTGCCCCACGACAACGCCATTGCATACTACTTCGAGAAGGGACGCACGGGTATGCACGACACCTACGTCTTCTCGACGGGTACCGCCCCTCAGATCATCCGCGCCACCGACCATACCAGGGAAATCATCCAGGATAACTGCGTCCGCTGTCACGAACAGACGGTGGAAAGCGTGGTGATGGGCGCCCAGGAATTCGACC